>Ga0210144_1000161_pt1 | contig 38632 bp, 33 predicted proteins | sample Muzzi_PWA_D2_FD_185532 | JGI IMG/M metagenome (GOLD analysis project Ga0210144, IMG submission 185532) | Wetland microbial communities from San Francisco Bay, California, USA, that impact long-term carbon sequestration - Muzzi_PWA_D2 (SPAdes) | ecosystem: Environmental > Aquatic > Marine >...
GTCTAGTGCCGCATTCTTCTGGCGGTTACCCGCTCCGTTCTCAGCGGTTGACCCGGTCTTCCTGCAGGGGTACAGTCGGCTAGGAATCCGATCTCGATCCAGAGGAGGCGATATGCCCTGGAATCTCGCCGGTTCGTACTTTGAGACCTGCTCGTGCGATGTCGTCTGTCCCTGCACCGCCTCGCTTTCGCTTGAGGCTACCAAGGACCGCTGCAAGGTCGTCCTGGTCTTCAACGTCACGGACGGCGAGGTGGAAGGCACCGACGTGAGTGGGCTGACCGTCGCTGCGGTGTGCGACACGCCGAAGGTGATGAGCGAGGGGAATTGGCGCCTCGGCGTCGTGATCGACGCCGCTGCGTCCGCCGAGCAGGCGGAGAAGCTCGGCGGGGTCTTCTCCGGGGCGCTCGGGGGTCCGATGGAGGCGCTGGGGCCGCTGATCGGGGAGAACCTCGGCGTCGAGCGGCTGCCGATCGAGGTCCAGGAGGACGGCCTCAAGCACTCGATCAAGATCGGCGACGAGGTCGACTTCGAGATCGAAGACGTCGTCCCGTTCGGCATCGAGAGCGGCGAGCCGGCCAGGATGACCGGGATCTTCCACCCGGTCGGCTCCGAGCTGACGGTCTCCCACGCCACCCGCTCGCAGATCAACGCTTTCGGCATCCAGTACGAGGCCAACGCGGGCTTTTCGTCCTCGGAGTTCGCCTGGGCAGCGTGAGTGCGCGGCACCAGAGCGCATGGATTTGACCCTAGCCCGTCGGGCCCCACCGCTTCCGGGGCTGATCCAGCTCGGCCTCGTCGGCATGCTGGTCGGGCTAGCGGCTATCGCCTGGGCACTCACCAGCGAACAGATGAGCGGCATGGACGCCGGACCCGGCACCGACCCCGGCACGCTCGGCTTCTTCATCGGCGTCTGGGTGGTGATGATGTCCGCGATGATGTTCCCCTCGATCGCGCCCATGGTGATCATGCACACGCGGATGCAGGAGGGGAGGCGGGAGCGCGGCCAGGAGGCGGCCTTCGGCGCCACGACCCTGTTTGTCGCCGGCTACCTGGTGGCCTGGTCCGCGGCGGGCCTCCTCGCCTACGGGCTCTACGAGCTCGGCCGGGCGGCGACCGGCGACGCCTTCGCCTGGGGCAACGCCGGCCCCTACCTGGCCGGAGCGATCCTCTTAGGCGCCGCCGCTTACCAGCTGACGCCGCTGAAGGACGTCTGCCTTCGCCACTGCCGTAGCCCGCTGATGTTCCTGGTGAAGCACTGGCGGCCGGGCCAGTTGGGCGCTCTGCGCATGGGGGTGATCCACGGTGGCTGGTGCGTGGGCTGCTGCTGGGCGCTGATGGCGGCACTCTTCGCGCTCGGCGTCATGAGTCTCGGCTGGATGGCCTTCATCGCCGCCCTGGTCGCGCTGGAGAAGCTGCTGCCCTGGAAGGAGGTGGCCAACCGCGGCGTCGCGGTCGCCCTGCTGGCGCTCGGGGTCAGCGTTGCCTTCACGCCGGCCAGCGTGCCGGGCCTGACCCTGCCCGACTCCGCTCAGGCGATGCGCGCGATGGAAGCGATGGATGGCGGTTCGACGGACCCGGCGAGGGACGGCTCGGTGAAGAGCGAACGCATGCGGGGCGGCTCCAGGGGCGGCGGGCGGGCGCCCTGAGGTGGTCGGTGCGCCGTTTGAAGGCGGCTACCCGATCTGCAGCGGCGGCGACTGCGGCGGGGGCTCCTGCTGCGGCACGGCTGCCGGCTGCTCGACCCCGAGCGCCTCGGCAAGCTCGCCGGAGGCGAGCATCTCCTCGACGATGTCGGCGCCGCCGAGCAGCTCGCCGTTGACGTAGAGCTGCGGGAAGGTCTGCCAGTCGGAGATCTCCGTGGTGACCTCGCGCAGCGGCTGCAGCGCCGGCAGCACGTCGATCGCGCCGTACTCGACGTCCATCGCGTCGAGCGCCTGCACCACCCGCATCGAGAAGCCGCAGCGCGGCATGTCCGGCGTGCCTTTCATGAACAGCAGCACCGGGTTGCCGGCGATCAGCTCCTCGACCTTCTCCTTCAGCTGTGGCTCGGCCATGGCCACAGGGTAGCTACTCCTGCACCTCGGTCTTCACGGACAGCGCGTGGATCTGGCCGTCGTCGAAGCGCTCCTTGACCGCGGCCTTGACCAGCCGGTGCTGGTCGAGCCGCGACAGGCCCTCGAACTGCGGCGCCTTCACCGTCGCTCGCAGGTGGTCGCCGGCGCCGGTCTCGTCGACCACCTCGACCGCGGCGCCGGGCAGCGCCGCCGCGATCATCGCCTCGATCTCGGCCAGGTCGGCCACTGGGTCAGCCGGAGACCCTCTCGCCCAGCGTCTCCAGCATCTCCTCGACCCGGACGAACTTGACCCGCGGCCGGCCGTGCGGCTCGCCGCGGCCGACCTCGGCCTGGTCGATCGCTTCCCAGTCCTCGAAGCTGACGAACCGCACGCCGCGCTCGGCGAGCAGGCTCTCGACCGCCGCCGGGTCGGGGCTCTCGGGTTCGAGCAGCCTGCCCTCGGCGACGTCGGCGAGCAGGTGCCGGACGGTCTCCAGCGCGTCTTTCTTGTTGGTGCCGATCACGCCCGAGGGGCCGCGCTTGATCCAGCCGGCGGCGTAGTGGCCGACCTTGTGGCCGGCGTCGTGGGAGTCGAGCACCCGACCGCCCTCGTTGAGGATAAGGCCGCGTTGCTCGTCGAAGGGGACGCCCCCGATCGGGATCCCGGTGTAGCCGACCGAGCGCAGCACCAGGCCGCACTCCAGCTCCTCGCGCTCGCCGCTGTCGCGGGCGCGCAGGGTGCCGCCTTCGTCGACCAGCTCGTTGCGGCCGATCACGATCCTCTCGACCTTGCCGTCGCCCTGGATCTCGACCGGCGAGACGAGGAAGCGCAGGACTATTCGTTTGCGCTTGCCGCTCGGCTGGCGCTGGGCGAACTCGCGCAGGATCTCGACGTTGACGCGGGAGGTCTTGTCGGCCTCGTCGGACTCGATGAACGCCTGGCTGGCGGGGTCCAGCTCGACGTCGGCGGGATCGACGACCACGTCGGCGCCCTCCATCTCGCCCAGCTCCTTCACCTCGGGGTTGGTGAAGGCGGCCTGTGCCGGCCCGCGCCGGCCGAGCACGACCACCTCGCGGATCTGGCTGCGGTCGAGCATCTCGATCGCGTGGTCGGCGGTGTCGGTCTGGCGCAGCTCGTGGTCGGTGAGGGCGAGCATCCGCGCCACGTCCGTCGCCACGTTGCCGTTGCCGATCACCACCGCCCGCTCGCAGGAGAGGTCGAACTCCTCCTCGGCGTAGTCGGGGTGGGCGTTGTACCAGCCGACGAAGGCGGTGGCGGCACGGCTGCCGGGCAGCTCTTCGCCGGGGATGCCGAGCCGGCGGTCGGTCTCGCAGCCGACCGTGAAGACGATCGCGTGGTAGAGGCGCTCGAGGTCTTCGACCTCGATGTCGTGGCCGACCTTGACGTTGCCGAAGAAGCGGAAGCCCTCGCGTGCCGCGGTCTTCTCGTAGACGCGGATCACCGACTTGATCTTCGGGTGGTCGGGGGCGACGCCGCCGCGGACCAAGCCGAAGGGCGTCGGCAGGCGGTCGAAGAGGTCGACCTGGGCGTGGACGTCGCCGTCCTTGAGGATGTGCTCCGCCGCGTAGAAGCCGGAGGGGCCGGCGCCGACGATCGCGACGCGGACGGGGTTCTGTTCGGTTCCGATCTGGGTCATGGGTGTGATTGGTGTTTGCCAGACGGCGGACGGGGACGCTGGTCACGGGGGCGTATGCCGATTGCCGATCACCATACGGCGAGCGTGGAAGGATAGGGAACGCTGGGCGCTCGGCGTCCGCGCGGCTACCTGCCGCGGCTGGCGTCCCCGGCGGCCTACGCGGCGAGCAGCGTGCCGCCGCAGCGCGGGCAGATCCCGTGGTCGAGCGTCGGCAGTTCGCTGCGCCGGAACAGCTCCAGCCGCTTCGCCGCCTCCTCGACCTCGACCCACTCTCCATCGACCAGGAATCGGTCGCACCAGGCGCACATCGGCAGGAAGTCGGCGTCGTCGCGCGGGACGCTCGGGTCGAACAGGGGCTGCGGCTCCTCGCGCTGCTGCTCGGAGCGCAGCCGGGCCGAGAAGAGGACGACCCGCCCGGAGCGGTCGGCGGTGATCCGCACGTCCATCTCGCGGCGTAGCTCGGGACTGTCGCAACGGAAGGGCAGCTCGACGTCGTGCAGCTCGTCGCGGACGCGTCGCAGCAGCAGCCGCTGCAGCTTGCGCACGTCGTGGCCGGCGACGAAGTCCCAGAGCAGGCGGCCGAGGCTGTCGCCCGCCCCGTCCCAGCCGTTCTCCTCGGCGAAGCGGTAGTAGCCGTCGTCGACCCTGATCAGGCGATCCTGCTCGTCGATCGCGTAGCTGAGTGCCTCGACGGTCATCGAACGATCGGATTATCGACGACGAACGGGTTCGAGTGAAGGCTCCGGCGCGCCCGTTCGGCGTTCAGCCCGCCGCCGGGGCTGCGACGGCGACGCTCGCCGCGCCGTCGAGCGCGTCCAGCGCCCTGCGCACCGACATCGCGACGCAGGTGAAGATCGGCGTCTCGCGCTCGGTGTAGGCGCTCGACTCGGTCGGCCGCAGCTCGTTGACCAGGTCGAGGAACATGCCCGGGTCGTCGCCCTCGAAGGCGACGACGAACTCCTGGTCGTCGAGGCCGAACGAGTAGGAGGTGTTGATCGTGATCTCCGGGTAGCGGCGGCCGACCTCGATGTGGCTCTTCATGATTCGTCCCCGCTCCTCCTCGGGCAGCCCGTACCAGCGGCGCTGCTTGACCATCGGGTAGAGGAACAGGTACTTGCGCCCCGAGACGCAGATCTCGGTTCGCGCCTGCTCGTCCGAGTAGGGCGAGCGTTTGGTCAGCGAGAGGAACGAGTAGGGGGTCTCCGCCCACTTCGCCAGGCCGCTCTGGCCGAGCACGACGTGGAAGGTGTGCAGGTCGTCGAGGTTGGGGCTCTGGCTGAGCAGGACCAGGTCGACGTCGCCGCGCGTGCCTATGGTTGAGTAGGCGCGCAGCGAGCGGTCGAAGGCAAAATCCTCGCAAGCGGCCAGGAACTCCTGCTTGTCGGCGGCGCGCGGCTCGGCGTCGCGGCGGCGCCACTCGGGGTCGATCTTGAAGAAGCTGAACTTGGCGAAAGTGCGGTCGGCCACTCGGTGGAAGATAGCGGTCGTTCTGACTGCGGGACTTGGCTCTCTCGGGGTTGGGGCGGGGTTCGGGCAGGGGGTTCCGCTTAACTTCTTCGGTGGAGCGGATGCCGCCGCCCGAGGACGGATTGCCGAAAAAGTACAAGACGCTCCACCCCCTGCCCGAACCCCGCCGGCCAGCTTCGGAAGCGCTAGAAGCTCGGCACCAAACGGGGTCGGGCTCAGCTCAAACCCAAAGCGCGCCGACTCGCCCTCCCAGCGAGTCGTGCTCGCCCTGCTACCCCGTGGCACGGAGGTGAAGCAGCTTGCCCAGCTCGGCTTGTCGCCGGGCTTGATCTCAGCCGGCTTGGGCTCCGTGCCGGCCGTGCAGACGTATCTGGACATCACCCAGGGCAACCGCATCTTCGACTCGCTCTACGACACCCAGCTTCCGCCAACCGACGGCTGCGGACCCAGCTTCTGGACGGCTGTAACGGCAAGGGCAGACTCCGCACCTGCCGACATCGTGCCGGGGCTCCTGCAATCGACCCTCGAATCGGCCGGTGTGGGGGTGCGGGTGGGGGTCAGAGCGTCTTGTACTTTTTCGGCAGCCGGCCCTCGGACGGCGGCATCCGCCTCACCGAAAAAGTTAAGTGGAGGCCCCCGCCGACACCCCCGCCCGCAGCCCGCCAAGACCTTCGAAGTTCGACGGGAGTCCCTGCGCGACTTGCCGTCCCTTGTAAGGAGCCTGCGCGACGACGACCTGCTGATCGCCATCGAGCGCCCCCCGCCGCCGAAGAACCGCGCCCTGGCGGTCGCCATCGCCGGCCGAGGTTTCCACGGCAACCTGACGTCCGACAGCACCCGCACCGACGGCTACGTCCTCTCGACGGACGTCGCCCCGACCGTCCTCGATCGCTTCGGGGTCGCGGTCCCCGCGGCGATGTCCGGTCAGCCGATTCGCTCGGAGGGCGCGGTGGACGCCGCCGCGGTCGAATCGCTCGGCGATCGCATGGCGGCGATCTCCGAGCGGCGCGGGCCGGTGATCGGGCTCGGCTTGCTGATCTGGCTGGCGGCGCTCGGACTGGCGATCGCCGCGAGTCGCGGCCGGGCGGCGCGCTTCGCCGTCGAGCTGCTCGGGCTGAGCGTCGTCTGCCTGCCGCTCGTGCTGTTGCTCGGCGCCGCGCTGGAGCCGAGCCAGCGGGCCGAACAGCTGCTGGCGATCGGCACCGCGCCGCTGCTGGCGCTGCTCACGCTGGTCGCACTGCGGAGCTACCGCGCGCTCGCGGTCGCCTCGGCGGTCGTGGCGCTGGCCTACGCGATCGACGCGATCGCCGGCTCACCGCTCACCTCGCTCTCGCTGCTCGGCCCGAACCCGGGCCTCGGCGTCCGCTTCTACGGCATCGGCAACGAGCTGGAGGCGCTGCTCGCGGTGCTGGTCGTCGCCGGCGCCGGCGCAGCGCTGACGGCCTTTGCCCCACCCGAGTGGGGTAGGCGTCCGACTCGCGAGGCGGCGGCGTTCCTAGTCGCCGGCTTCGCCTTCGCCTTCGTCTTCGCTGCCGGCCGCTTCGGCGCCGACGTCGGCGCCGCGATCGTGCTGCCGCTCGGCTCGGCCGCCGCCGCAGCGGCGATCGCCGCGCGGCGGCATCGCACGGCGCTGCTCGTCCTCGCCGCGCCAATCGCCGCGGTGGCCCTGCTGGCGCTCGCCGATCTGCTCAGCGGCGCCAACGCCCACCTGACCCGCTCGGTGCTCGACGCGGGCGGTCTCGGCGACCTCGCCGACGTCGCCCAGCGACGGCTGCAGCTTTCCGCTCACAGCTTCGTCCGGCCGGTCGTTCTTGCCTTCATGCCGCTGATCGCCGTTGCGGCGGCGCTGGCGATCCTCCGCCGCGACCGGCTCGCCGCATGGCTGCACGGCCGCGCGCCGATGCGAGCCGGGCTGATCGGGGCGCTCGCCGCGACCGTCGTCGGTGCGCTCGTCAACGACTCCGGCGCGCTGCTGCTCGAGGTCGGCGCGGCCTACCTCGCCGTCTTCGTCGGCTACGCGTGGGCCGAGAGCGTCGGGCCTGGCCGTCGCGCATCCTCCCAGACAAAAAGTTACACTTTTGTCTCACACGTGCGCGAAAGATCTCCCTAGGCTTGGGGTATGGAGGCCATGCGACAGAGCTGGACCGACGATCGCCTCGACGAATTCGGCAAGCGCGTCGACGAACGCTTCGATCGCGTCGACGAACGCTTCGATCGCGTCGACGAACGCTTCAAGCAGGTCGACCAGCGTTTCGAACAGGTCGACCAGCGTTTCGAACAGGTCGACCAGCGTTTCGAACAGGTCGACCAGCGTTTCGAACAGGTCGACCAGCGTTTCGACCATGTCGACAGCGCCATCGGCGAGCTGCGGAAGGACAATCGCCTGGTGCTATCCGAGCTTCACGCCTTGCAGCGCACGATGATCCAGGCCGGCGCCGGCCTGCTGGCGGCAAATCTCGGTCTGATGGCTGCGGTGATCGGCCTGATGATCACCCAGCTGTAGAGATCGGAGCCTGCGGGATGCGACCCAGGCTGGGGCCGGGTCATCGTCTAGGCTTAGCGCTTCGTGCGGATAGCTCTCGTTTCGCCATATTCCTGGAGCTACCAGGGCGGCGTGAACCGGCACGTTGAGGCGCTCGCCGAGGAGTTCCTCGGCCGAGGCCATCACGTCCGCGTCCTCGCTCCCTTCGATCCCCCCGGCCGCCTCAGCAGCGCGCTTCACCCAGGCGAGCCCGCGCCCCGCGAGCTTCCCGACTATCTGATCCCGCTGGGCCGGACTGTCGGGATCGGCGCCAACGGCGCCGTCTCCAACATCTCGCTGTCGCCGGCGGGCGGCCCTACTCGACCAAGCCGACGCCGAACTACATCGCCACCGCGTTCGGGGCTCGCCGGGTCTTCAACCGCCTCGCGGCGCGGATCGCCGTCTCCGAGGCGGCAGCCTGGACCGGCCGCCGCTGGTTCGGTGGCCACTACGAGATCGTCCCCAACGGAGTCGACGTCGATGCCGCCCCGAGGAGCCCGAAGCCGCGCGGCGGGGAGCTGCGCCTTCTCTTCGTCGGCCGGCCCGAGGAGCGCAAGGGCCTGCCGATCCTGCTCACCGCCTTCGACGCGCTGATCGAGCACGTGCCCGCCCGGCTGACGGTGATCGGCGCCGAGCGCGAGGACGTCCTGCGCTACCTGCCGGACCCCGCGACAATCGAGCGGATCGACGCCCGCGGCCGGGTCTCCGGTGAGCGGCTGTGGGAGGCCCTGCACGGGGCCGACCTGCTCTGCGCGCCGTCGCTCGCCGGCGAGAGCTTCGGCATGGTCCTCACCGAGGCCTTCGCGGCCGGCACGCCGGCGATCGCCTCGGCGATCGCCGGATACAGCGACGTGGTGAGCGACGGCGTCGACGGCGTGCTCGTGCCGCCGGGCGACCCGCAGCGCCTCGCCGAGGAGCTGCAGCGCGCCCACCACGAGCCCGAGCGGCTCGCGGCGATGGGAGAGGCGGCGCGCGAGAGCGCCCGGCGCTACGCCTGGCCGCGGATCGCCGACCGGGTCACCGACGTGTACGAGCGGGCGATCGAGGCTCCGGCTGCGTCGACCGCCGGCGAGCGGGTCGCCCACTGGGCCGGCGTCCGTCCCGCCGACGGCAGCCCGCCCAGCCCGCCGCGGCGGTTGCCCTCCCTCGATCCGCCCCTGGCCCGGGGGGGCGGCAGGGGGCGCCGTTTCGCCCGCCGGGTCGGCCTCGGCGTGGCCGGCGTCCTCGGCGTCGGTCTGACCGCGCTCGCCGCGCAGAAGATCGGCGTCGACAACGTGCTTGCCAGCATCGTCCGCTCCGACATCGCCTGGGTGCTGATCGCCTGCGCCCTGATGGCCTCCTCGCTCTTCTTCCGCGCCGCCTCCTGGTACTGGATCGTCGGTGCGGCGCTGCCCAATCGCCCGGTCCGCCGCCGCGACGTCACCTCGGCGACGATGATCGGGGTGCTGATGTCGGCGACCCTGCCAGCCCGCCTCGGCGAGCCGGCGAGGGCGATGACCCTGGCGAGGCGCACCGGGCGGATGCGGGAGACGTTCCCGGTCCTGCTCGGCACGCTCGTATCGCAGACGATGCTCAATATCGTCGCCCTCGCCCTGCTCGGGACGATCATCGTCTCCAGCACCGACCTCTTCCACTCCAGCACCGAGAAGCTCTTCGTCTTCAGCTTCGCGCCGCTGGTCCTGCTCGTGGTCGTCCTGGTCGGGCCGGTGTTGATGCGCCGCAACGGCAACGGCCGCCTCGCCCGGATCGGCGCCGCGATGCATCGCGCCCTGCTTCAGGTCCGGGCCGGCCTCGCCGTCTTCCGCAAGCCGCGCCGGGGCGTCGTCGCCAGCGCCGCCCAGCTCGGCGCCTGGGCGATCCAGCTGGCCGCCTGCTGGGCGCTCCTCTCCGCACTCGGCCTCAGCGACCAGGCCGGCATCGGCGCCGCGGCAGCCGTCCTCTTCGCGGTCAACGTGACCGCCGTGGTCCCGGCCACCCCCTCCAACATCGGCGTCTTCCAGCTCGCCGTGATCAGCGTCCTGCACACCGGCTGGAACATAAGCACCGCCGACGCCCTCGCCTACGGCGTGATCCTCCAGGCCGTGGAGATCGCCACCGCAGTAGCCCTCGGCCTCCCCTCTCTCGTGCGAGAGGGATTGACGTGGAGCGACCTACGAGTACAAGCCCTCTCGGCTTCACCCGTGCGCTTGCAGCCGCATCCCCGTTCTCGCAAGTCGGGCGAACGAGTAGAGGCATAAACGCTCCTCTGCGGGTGGCGTCGGGTGGGTGTCCGACCGGACGCGGCGTCCTCTTTTTCGCCCCACCGACTCAACGAGTGCCGCACCCGCATCTGGCGAAAAACCCAGCGACCGGTCCGGACGCCCACCCGGCGACAGGACCCGCAGCCAGGGCGCTACGTCCCGACGGTCTCCTCGACCGCCTCGACTTCGGGCGGCAGCGCGCCGCCCCGGTCGGTCCCCGCGATCAGCTCGTCCGACGCCTTCTGCTCGGGGATGAATCCCGACTTCATCCCGAAGTAGACCGCCTGCGGGTGGTGGGCGACGATCGCCACCGTCGACTGCTCGGGTAGCACCGCGTAGCCGTCGGAGAGGGTCATGCCGATCTGCTCGAGGTTGAGCAGGCGCCAGACCTTCTCGTGCTCGGACTGGTCGGGACAGGCTGGGTAGCCCCAGGAGTAACGGCGCCCCTGGTCGAGGTCGATGCCGAGCGCCCGCCGCACCTCGGAGTGCAGCCACTCGGCCAGGCCCTCGGCCGCCTGCACCCCGAGCCCGTGCACGTAGAGCTGCTCGGCGAACTCGCCTTCGCGCTCCAGCCGCCCGATCAGCTCGGTCACCTCGGGGCCGACCGTGACGCCCTGCAGGGCGACCACGTCTCGCTCGCCCGAGTCGAGCGGGCGGAAGAAGTCGGCGAGGCAGATCCGGTCGTGCTTGGGCTGGCGCGGGAAGACCAGCCGCTCCAGCTCGCGCTGCGGGTCGTCGGGGTCGAAGACGATCAGCTCGTTGCCCTCGGCGTTGCAGGGGAAGTAGCCGAGCCGCGCCCCCGGATGGAGGTAGTCCTGCTCGCGCCACATCCGCTCCAGCCGCGGCGCGAAGCCCTCGTCCTGTCCGTTGCCCTCGACCAGCTCGCGCCAGGCCTCGCCCTTGACCCCTTTGCCGCCCCAGTGCAGCTTGAAGAGCACATGGCGGTCGAGGTAGGGGAAGACCTCGTCGAGGTCGACGTCGACGTCGCGCACGCCGAGATAGGGCGGCTCGGGGATCGGGTTGTCGCTGCCGGCGGCGGAGCGCACGCTCGCGTCGCTGGTCGGCGGGCCGTCGTCGGCGACCGTCGGCTTCTCGCGAAGCTGCCTGGCCTCGCCGCGGATCCGCTCGACCAGCGCCTGCCGCGCCTCGGCGTCGACCAGCGCGTCCATCGTGTCGAGCCCCTGGAAGGCGTCCTTGCAGTAGAAGACGCCGGGCTCGTAGACGTCGTCGGAGCTCTTGCCGTGCGGGTACAGGGCGCGGCGGCCGAAGTCGCGGTTGATCGCCGCGCCGCCGATCAGCACCGGGAAGTCGAGCTCCCGCTGGTGCAGCTCCTGCACGCAGATCGGCATCTGCTTCGAGGTCGAGACGAGCAGCGCGGAGAGACCGATCGCGTCGGCCTCGTTCTCGAGCGCGGCCTCGATGATCGTCTCGACCGGGACCTGCTTGCCGAGGTCGACCACGGTGTAGCCGTTGTTGGTGAGGATCGTGTTGACCAGCGACTTGCCGATGTCGTGGACGTCGCCGAACACGGTCGCGATCACGACCTTGCCCTTGCTGTGGCCCTCAATCCGGTCGAGGTAGTTCTCGAGCCGCGCCACGGCGCGCTTCATCACTTCCGCCGACTGCAGCACGAAGGGCAGGATCAGTTCGCCGGCGCCGAACTTGTCGCCGACCTCTTTCATCGCCGGCAGCAGCACCTCGTTCAGGGTCGGGACGGCGCCGATCTTCTCGTTGCAGCGGTCGATCCACTCCTCGACGCCGTCCTTCTTGCGGCGCAGGATGTGCCAGTGCAGCGCCTCCTCGGGCTCCATGCCCTCGGTCGGGTCGCCCGCCTCCTCGGCCTCCTCCTCGCCCTTCGACTCGAAGTGGGCGATGAAGCGCTCAAGCGCGTCCTCGCGACGGTTGAAGACGAGGTCGTCGGTCAGCCCGCGCTCGGCGTCGTCGATCTCCGCATACGGCGTGATGTGGTTCGGGTTGACCATCGCCAGGTCGAGCCCGGCCTCGACGCAGTGATGCAGGAAGACCGAGTTGAGCACCGCGCGGGCCGGCTGGCCGACGCCGAAGGAGACGTTGGAGACCCCGAGCGAGGTCTTCACGCCCGGGATCTCGGCCTTGATCCGGCGGATCCCCTCGATCGTCTCGATCGCCGAGGGCTTCCACTCGTCGTCGCCGGTGGTCAGGGTGAAGGTCAGCGCGTCGAAGATCAGCGCCTCGGGGTCGAGCCCGTGCTCCTCGCAGGCCAGGTCGCGGATCCGCTTGGCGATCTCGAGCTTGCGCTCGGCCGTCTTCGCCATTCCGACCTCGTCGATCGTCAGCGCGATTAGGGCGGCGCCGTGGGCGCGCGCCAGCGGCACGACCACGTCGGCCTTGTCGCGGCCCGCCTCGAGGTTGATCGAGTTGACGATCGCCCGGCCCGGGATCTTCTCCAGTGCCGCCCGGATCACCTCGGGCTCGGTCGAGTCGACCTGGATCGGCGCCGGCTGGGTGAGCGAGATCCGCTCGACGACGGCCTGCATCTGCTCGTCCTCGTCGGAGCGCTCGGTCAGCGCCACGCAGACGTCGAGCACGTGGGCGCCGCCCTCGACCTGGTCTTCGGCGACCTGGACGAGGCCGTCGTAGTCCTCGGCCAGCAGCAGCTCCTTTGCCTTTTTCGAGCCCTGCGAGTTGACCCGCTCGCCGACCAGGGTCGGGCGCGGCTCCTGGACCAGCGGGGTCGAGGTCATCATCGAGGAGACCTCGATCGCCCCGGGCGCCGGCCGCTCGCCCGGCACCCGGCCCGCGACCCGCTCGCGGATCGCCGCGATGTGCTCGGGCGTGGTGCCGCAGCAGCCGCCGACGATCCCCACCCCGTAGCGCTCGACGAACTCGCCGAGCGTCGCCGCCAGCGGCTCGGGCTGTTCGGGGAAGATCGTCTCGCCGTCGGGGCCCTGCAAGGGCAGGCCGGCGTTGGGGATGCAGTGGACCGGCAGCGGGCTTCGCTCGCCGAGGAAGCGGATCGCGTCGCGCATGTCCTCGGGCCCGGTCGAGCAGTTGAGCCCGACCACGTCGACCTCGAGCGCCGCCAGCGTCGTCAGCACCGCTCGAATGTCGGTGCCGAGCAGCATCTTGCCGCCCTGTGGCAGAAGCGAGACGCTGGCCTGGATCGGCAGGCGCCGGCCGGTCTGCGCGAACGCCTCGCGGGCGCCGAAGATCGACGCCTTCACCTCGAGGATGTCCTGCGCGGTCTCGACGATAATCAGGTCGGCGCCGCCCTCGACCAGGCCGCGTGCCTGCTCGGCGAAGACCTCGACCAGGCGGCCGAAGGAGATGTCCCCCAGGGTCGGGTCGTCGGAGGCCGGCAGGAAGCCGGTCGGCCCGATCGAGCCGGCGACGAAGCGCTGCTCGCCGGCCGCCTTGCGGGCGATCTGGGCGGCTTTCGTGTTGATCTCGAGCGTCTGGTCGTTGAGCCCCCACTCCTCGAGCTTCAGCCGCGAGCCCTGGAAGCTGTCGGTCTCGACCACCTCGGCGCCGGCCTCCAGCATCGAGGCGTGGACGCCCTCGATCACGTCGGGCCGGTGCAGGACGAGCGCCTCGTGGCACTTGCCCTGGAGACCGCCGTAGTCGGCCTCGCTGAGGTCGAACTGCTCCAGGGTCGCGCCCATGCCGCCGTCGAAGACGACGACGCGCTCCCTCGTTGCGGCTATGTAGTCGCGCTCTGCCATGGTCAAGAGAGGCTACCGACCCCCTCCCTGCGTTCGCACCTATTGGCGGCATGGACCGGGAAGTGCGAACGCTGCGGTGGGCTACCACTACGCTGCGGCGATGGTCGACTCCCATACGCATCTCTTCCTCTGCGAATCTCCAGAGGACGAGGTCGTGGCGCGAGCCCGCGGCGCCGGGGTAAGCCGGATGCTGAACGTCGGCCTTGGCGGCGAGCAGAACGCGGCCGCGATCGCTGCCTCCGAGCGCCACGAGGAGGTCTTCGCCGCCGTCGGCCGGCACCCGACCGAGGCGGCCGGCTTCGACGACGCCGAAGCGGAGCGGATCGCCGAGCTCGCGAAGCACGAGAACGTGCGGGCGATCGGCGAGACCGGGATCGACTACTACCGCGAGACGGCCACCCCGGCCGAGCAGCGGCGCGCCTTCGAGGCGCAGATCGAGATCGCCCGCGACGCCGGGCTGCCGATCGTCATCCACGGCCGCGACCCGGAGGGCGAGACGACCGCCAGCGACGAGATCTTCGCGGTCCTCGACGCGAGGGCGGACGGGCAGCCGGTGATCCTGCACTGCTTCTCCGCCCCGTGGCGCGCCGCCGACGCGGCCGAGCGCGGCTGGTACTGCTCCTTCGCCGGCCACACCACCTACCCCGGCTCCGACGAGCTTCGCGAGGCGGCGGCGAAGCTGCCCGCCGAGCTGGTCCTGGTCGAGACCGACGCCCCCTACCTGGCGCCGCAACCGGTGCGGGGCAAGCCGAACGAGCCGGCCCACGTGGTCGAGACCGCCCGCGTCGTCGCCGCGGCCCGCGGCGTCTCCTACGAGGAGCTGGAGGCGACTGTCGAGGCCAACGCGCGCGCCGTCTTCGGCTGGTAGCCGGTGGTCCGGCTGGGTCAGAACTTCCTCGTCGACCCGAACCTGCTCGACGCGATCCTCCGCGACGCCGGCCTCGGCCCGGCCGACGCGGTGCTCGAGGTGGGGGCGGGGGAGGGGGTGCTGACCGAGCGGCTGGCCGACGCCGCGGCGCACGTCCACGCGATCGAGCTGGACCGGGGGCTGGAGGGGGCGCTGGCCCGGGTCGCCGCGCTGCCCAACGTCGAGCTGCACTGGGGCGACGCGATGCGGCTCGATCTCGCGGCGCTCGAGCCGGCGCCGACCGCGGTGGTCGCCAACCTGCCCTACTCGATCGCCACGCCGCTGCTGCTGCGGACGATCGAGGAGCTGCCCACGGTGGGGCGCTGGACCGTGATGGTGCAGCGCGAGATCGCCGACCGGCTGCGCGCCCCGCCGGGCACGCGCGCCTACGGTGCGCCGAGCGTGCTCGTCCAGCTCGCCTGCGAGGCGAGATTGCTGCGGGGCGTCGACCCGGCGGTCTTCCGGCCGCGGCCGCGGGTCGAGTCGGCGATCTTAGGGCTGCGACGCACCGGCCCTGGCGTCGACCCGGCGACGCGAGAGCTGGTTCGCGCCGCGTTCGCCCACCGGCGCAAGTCGCTGTCCCGCTCGCTCGAGCACGTTCGGCCCGGCTCGCTCGATCGCACCCGCGCCGCGCTGCGTAAGCTGGGCCTCCCCGAGAACGCCCGCGCCGAGGCACTCTCGCCGAGCGAGTTCCAATGCCTGGGGAAGGGCCTGTCCCGGTAGGGGTTGAGCGGCTTGTACTTTTTCTGCGCTGAGGCTGGCGGACAGCCGACAATTGTCTTCAGAAAAAGTTGAGCGAAACCCCTGCCGGGACAGGCCCAGCCGAAATGCTCATCCACGCGCCCGCCAAGATCAACCTCTGCCTCTTCCTCGGGCCGGCGCGCGAGGACGGTCTGCACCAGCTCTGCTCGCTGTTCGAGCCGATCGCCCTGGCCGACTCGATTGAGGCATCCGAGGCGGAGCGCGACGAGGTGCTCTGCCCCGGGGTCGAGGGTGAGAACCTCGCGGCGCGGGCGCTGGCGGCGCTGCGCGAGGGCGGCTGGGAGGGGCCGCCGCTTCGGATCGAGATCGAGAAGCGAATCCCGGTCGCCGCCGGGCTGGGCGGCGGCAGCGCCGACGCCGCGGCCGTTCTCCGACTCGCGACCCGCCGTGACGACTTCTTATCGATATCCGATAACAAGTCGTCACAGGCAGACCCCGCCACCCTCGCCGCCGGGCTGGGGGCCGACGTGCCCTCGCAGCTCGTGCCGGCGCTCTCGCTGGTCGGCGGCGCCGGCGAGCGGGTCGAGCGGCTGCCGGAGCCCTCGCCCCACGCGGTCCTGCTGCTGCCCGGCGGCGGGCTGAGCACGGCCGAGGTATTCGCCGCGGCGGACCGGCTCGGGCTCGGCCGCTCCGCGGCGGAGCTGGACGAGCTGGCGGCGCGCCTGCGCGAGGCCGCGGGCGCCGGCGCCTCGCCGCTCGGCTACGCCGAGCTGCTCGCCAACGACCTCGAGCCGGCGGCGCGCTCGCTGCGCCCGGAGATCGGCGCCGCGCTGGACGCCCTGCGCGAGGCCGGCGCGCCGCTCGCCCTGCTCACCGGCTCCGGCCCGACCGCCGTCGGGGTCTTCCCCACCGTGGCGGAGGCAACTCGGGCGTCGTTGTGGTTGGGCCGCGACGACGCGATCGTCTGCGAAGCTGGCTGCGCGCCATGAGGCTGCAGATCCCAGAGGACCGCCGCCGGCGCCGCCTGCTGCTGGTCGTGATCGCTGCGGCGATCGCCGCCGCCTACTACCTGATCAGCCGCGTCGTCCCCCACGGGGACCTCCAGCGGCTGCTGGAGGACATCTCCGACACGCTGGGCGCCTGGACCTACCTGCTGGTCGGCGTCTTCGCTTTCGCCGAGACCGGCGCCTTCGTCGGCCTCGTCGTCCCCGGCGAGACGGTGATGCTGCTGGGCGGCGCCGTCGCCGGGCAGGGGGCGATCGACATCTACCTGCTGATCGCGATCGCCTGGTTCGCGGCCTGGGCGGGGGACACGGCCAGCTTCTTCCTCGGCCGCCGCCTCGGCCGCGGCTTCGTGATCCGTCACGGACCGCGCTTCGGGATCGGCCACGAGCGCTTCGAACGGGTCGAGGACTACTTCTCGCGCCACGGCGGCAAGACGATCTTCATCGGCCGCTTCGTCAGCCTGGTGCGCGCCTTCGCCCCGTTCATCGCCGGCAGCTCCGGGATGCGCTACCGCGCCTTCGTCCCATACAGCATCCTCGGCACCGGCCTCTGGGCCAGCGCCCACATCCTGATCGGCTACGCCTTCTCGCGCAGCATCGACACGGCCGCGAAGTACGCGGGTCGCGGGGCGTTCCTGCTCGGCACGCTGATCGTCGTCGTGGTCGGCTCGATCCTCCTCTACCGCCACTTCCGGCAGACGGAGAACCGGCGCGCGGCGGTCGCCTGGATGGAGCGCCACGCCGCCAGCCGCCAGCTGGTCGCGCTGGGGCGCCGCTTCAGCCCGCAGCTGCGCTTCCTCTGGGAGCGGGTGACCCCCGGCGGCACCTTCGGGCTGGAATTCACCTCGCTGATGGCGACCCTCGCCGTCGCCCTCTTCGTGCTGGTCGCCTACACGGTGATCATCGGCGGCGATCCCGGCCCGACCCCTGGCGACCTGACCGCGGCGGAAATCGCCGAAAGCGTCCGCACCGGCTGGCTGACCGCGATCGTCAAGGTGCTCACCGCGCTCGGCTCGGCGCCGGTCACCTGGGCACTCGCCCTCCTGGCGGCCGTGGCTCTCGCCGTGCGCCGCCGCTGGGCCGAGTTCTGGGTCCTGGTCGTCGGCATGCTGCTGCTGATCGTCGGCGTCCACGAGCTGAAGGCGGCGGTGGACCGACCGCGGCCGCTCGGCGGCCTGACCGGCTTCCGCGGCTCCTCCTTTCCGAGCGGGCACGCCGCCTACGCGACCTTCTACGTCTGGCTGGCGGTGACGATCGTGCTGCGGCTGCGCCCCCGGATGGCGCGCCGCGCGGCGGTCGTCTCCGCCGGGATCGCGCTCACCGCGCTGGTCGGCCTCTCGCGCGTCTACCTGGGCGTCCACTACATGAGCGACGTCAGCGCCGGCTGGGCGCTGGGCGCGGCCGCGTTCTCCCTCTGCGCGGCGGTCGCCCTGGTCGTCTCGACGGTGCGATCTTCGGACGGACCCGTGCGGCACAATTGGTCCGGTGCTCCCACTGGCGCTGCAGAAGATCCAGAATGAGTACCTGCTGTTCGGCGCGGCCGGGCTGGTCAGCCTGGTCGCTTTCGTCGGCTTGATCTTGATGCCCGCGGTCGGCTCCTACGGGCGGCTCTGGGAGAAGGCGGCGGCCGGCGTCCTCTCCCTGATCGTCCTCGCCGCCCTGATCCTGACCGGCGTCGTGATCGGCCTGGCGATCGTCTACTACTACAACGACATCGCCGCCTTCTTCGAGTAGGCAGCGATAATGGACCGATGCCTGCCAGCTCGAAAGGGCGGAAAACCGCTGCAAGCCAAGCCGAGGCCGGGACGCTCGACGCGCTCTCCGAAGCGGTCGAGTCCGGCGCCGGGCTGCCCGCCGTGGCGCGGGCAGCGGCGCGGGTCCTGGATGCGAGCGTCGCGCTGATCGAGCGCTCCGGCGCCGTGCTGGCGGTGGCCGGCGCCTCGCCGGACCAGGAGCAGAAGCTGCTCGAGGGCGGCGAGCGCGTGACGACGGTCGAGCTGCGGGTCGCCGACGCGGCGGTCGGCGAGCTGCGCTACCGGGCCAAGGCGACGCCCGACCCGGCGATCGCCCGCATGGTGACGACTCTGCTTGCCCTGGAGCTGGAGCGCTCCCGCGCCCCCGAATGGGAGAGCGAGGAGGTGGCGGGGGTCTTCGTCTCCGCGGTGCTGGCCCGCGAGGTGACCGACCGCGGCGACATCGCCGCCCGCGCCTCCGAGCTGGGGACCGACCTGGAGAAGGGGGCCGGGGTGATCGTCCTTCGCGCCGCGCCGCGCGCCGCGCAGACCGGCGAGTGGCGCGACAGGGTGCTGACGCTGGCGATGCGGACGCTGCGCTCGCTCGCCCCGGGCGCTCTGGCGACAGCCGAGGCCGGCGACGCCGCGGCGGAGATCGTGGTGATCGTCCCGGCCGAGGACGAGGATCGCCTCGGGCGCGCCGCCGCGGGCCTGGGGCGCGAGCTGGAGGACTCCCTGCCGGGAATCCACCTGACGATCGGCGCCAGCCGCCGCGTCACGGACCCCGTCGACCTCTATCGGGCCGGCGGCGAGGCGCGCCTCGCGGTCAACGTCGGCGAGGCGGAGGGCCGGCCGCTGCTCGCCTTCGAGGACACCGGCGCCTACCGCCTGCTGCTGCCGGCGATGAGCGACGACCCGGGCGAGCTGGAGCGCTTCTTCGCCGAGACGATCGAGCCGCTCGCCGCCTACGACGAGCAGTACGAGACCGAGCTGGTGACGACCGTCGAGGCCTACCTGGCCAACGACGGCAACGTCGCCGCCACCGCCAAACAGCTCTTCACCCACCGCCACACGATCCGCTACCGCCTCGAGCGGGTCCGCGAGCTGTGCGGTCACGACGTCTCCGCGACCGAGGGCCGCGAGAAGCTCGGCCTCGGGCTCAAGGCGATGCGGGTCCTCGGCATCGCCTCCCCCCGCGGCCCCGCGCTGGAACCGGGCGCCGAGGGTGGCAAGGTGCCCCGCAGCTCTGAGGAGTAGGGGGGCGGCCCCAGCCGCGGCGCGCGGCACGATGGCTTGCCCGACCGTCGGGCACAATGCCTTCAGCGCTCTTTGATCGGGGCGTGAACACTGTCAACCGGGCGCGAACATTCGTCCCGGGCGGGAAAGGGGCGCGAATGGCGTTGGATCAGAGCAAAGTCGGAAGGCACATCGCCGAACAGATGGAGGCGATCGAGGCCGACTACGGCGAACGCGAGGGCGACTGGCAGATCGGCGACATCTGCACGATCGTCGAGGTGCGGGGACCGGAGGGCGCCAACGTGCGGATGCGAAGCAGCGCGACGTCTCCCCACGCGACCCTCGGCCTGCTGAAGATCGCCGAACTGTTCGCAATCGGCCAGCTCAGCAGCGGGCAGTGAGGACGGCGAAGGATTCCCGGTAGCTCCGGGGGGAGGATTCGAACCCACCTCTTCCTGGACCAAAACCAGGCGTGCTAAGCCGATTACACCACCCCGGAATGAGCCACGACCTTAGCGCGGCCGCTTCTTGAAGCTTTTGGGGCACCATGGACCCCCAAAAGCTTCACCGAACCGTTGATCGCGTCCGCGTCCACGCCTAGGGTCGTCTCCATGGAGATGGCGGGAGCGTCGCTGGACCCAAAGGTTCGCGCAGGGTTGCGGCGAAGCTGGAAGGGCCTGATGGCCGTCGGCGTGCTGGCGATCCTGGTCGGCTGCGTGGCGATCGTCGTGCCCGCCGTGGCTTCGGTCGCCACCGCAGTGTTCATCGGCTGGATCCTGGTGATCGCCGGGGCCTTCCTCGTTGCCGGGGCCTTTGCGGCGCACTCGATCGGAACCGTGATCCTGCGGCTGCTCTGGGCCTTCCTCACCGTGGCCGTCGGCGTGTGGCTGATCGTCGAACCGCACAACGGGACGCTGACCCTGACCCTCGTCCTCGGCATCTACTTCCTCTTCATGGGGATCACCAGGATCGCCGTCGCCTTCTCCGCCCGCGGTCGGCAGAACGCCGGCCTGGTCGGCCTCAGCGGCTTCGCCGGCCTGCTGATCGGCATCCTCGTCCTCGCCAAGTTCCCCAGCTCGGCCGACTGGGCGATCGGCCTCCTGGTCGGCATAGACCTGATCTTCGCCGGCTGGACCCTGACCTCCGTAGCCCTTTTAGGCAAAGACCTCGCCAGAAGCTGAGCTGGGAGGAGGGTCCGGGGGGTTCCCTCCCGGCGCTGGGTTTTTCGCCTTGCGCGCGGCGCCTCTCGCCAAGTGGTCTGTGCGAAAAACAGGATGCCGCGCCCGGGAGGGAACCCCCCGGTCCCTCCCTCGTGAGCGGCAGGGCCGGGTCGGCGGAGAAGAGTTGCGGGGCGCGGGCGGGTGGAGGAGCTGGGTAGCTCGGGCGGGCGGCGTCGGTGGGATGCCCGGGCGAGCGCGGCGTCCTGTTTTTCGCACAGACAGCTTCGCGAGCCAGACAGCGTCGTCTGGCGAAAAACCCAGCGCGAGGCCGGGCATCCCACCGACGACACGACCCGCCCGCCGCCACGCCTGGTGGCGAAAACCCAGCAACCGGAAGGGTGCCCCCTGCCCCCCTTCCCCCACTACGATCTAGCGGTGAGTTCGCCCCTGGTCCTGGTCATGGCGGCTGGGGAGGGCACGCGCATGCGTTCCTCCACGCCGAAGATCCTGCACCCCGTCTGCGGGCGTCCGATGGTCGCCTGGCCGATCCTCGCTGCCCGCGAGGCCGGAGCCGGCAGGGTGGCCGCGATCGTCTCGCCGGAGCGCGACATCTCCGCCGGGCTGCCGGAGGGGACGGAGATCGTCGTCCAGCCGGTATCCGACGGAACCGGCGGGGCGCTGCGCGCCGCGCTGCCGCTGATCCGCGAGGCCGAGACGGTCGTCGTCCTCTCGGGCGACCACCCGCTGGTCTCGGCGGAGACGGTCGCCGGCCTGCTCGCCGCGCTGCGCGAGAGCGGGGCCGCGGCGACGGCGATGACCGCCGTCCTCGACGACCCCGGCAGCTACGGGCGGATCGTCCGCGACGAGGGGAGCGGCGACCTGCTTCGCATCGTCGAGGCCAAGGCCCCGGGCGACGCCACGCCCGAGGAGCTGGAGATCCGCGAGGTCAACGCCGGAACCTATGCCTTCGCCGCGGCCCCCCTGGCCGACGCGCTCGAGCGGATCGGCAACGACAACGCCCAGGGCGAGTACTACCTGGGCGACGTGCTGCCGCTGATCCGCGAGGCGGGGCTGCGGGTGGTCGCGCACGCCGCCGGCGACGAGGCGGTGATGCTCGGCGTCAACACGCGTGCCGAGCTGGCGCTGGCCGAGGCCGAGGCGCGTCGCCGCCTGCTCGAGGCCCACATGCTGGCCGGCGTCACCGTGGTCGACCCGGGCTCGACCTGGGTCGACGCCGGCATCGAGATCGCCGCCGACACCCGGATCGAGCCCGGCACCAGCCTGCGCGGCGCCACCGCGATCGGCGCCGGCTCGGTCGTCGGCCCGCTGACCACGCTGATCGACACGGTGCTCGGCGCCGGCGTCTCCGTCCCGCACTCCTACCTGGTCGAGTGCAAGGTGCTCGAAGGCTGCAACGTCGGCCCCTTCGCCTACCTGCGCCCCGGCGCCCGGCTCGAGCCCGGGGCCAAGGCGGGCAGCTTCGTCGAGATCAAGAACTCGCGAATCGGCGCGGGGGCCAAAGTGCCCCACCTGGCCTACGTCGGCGACGCGGAGGTCGGCGCCGACAGCAACCTCGGCGCCGGGACGGTCACCGCCAACTACGACGGTTTCCGCAAGCACCGCACCGTGATCGGCAAGGGTGCGCGGCTCGGCGTTGACACGATGCTGGTGGCACCTGTAGAAGTCGGGGACGCCGCCTACACTGGCGCTGGCGCAGTGATCAAGACGAACGTCCCCGAGGGAGCGCTTGCCGTGAGCGAGAACGACCAGCGGAACATCGAGGGCTTCGCGGAGCGCAAGGCCGCGGAGCCGCGCGAGGAGGATTCGTGAGCACGATCGAGCAACGTCCCGTGGTGGCGCCGACCGCCATTCCCTACGACTACCTGAAGCGGATGATGGTGTTCGGCGGTCGCAGCTCGATGGAGCTTGCCGCCAAGGTGGCCGGCAAGCTCGGCCTCGACATCGGCCAGGTGACGCTGAAGACGTTCGCCAACGGCGAGGTCTACTGCCGCTACGAGGAGTCGATCCGCGGCGCCGACGTGTTCATCGTCCAGTCGACCTGCGCCAACGAGCAGAGCGGGATGACCCCCAACGACGCCCTGGTCGAGCTGCTGACGATGATCGACGCCGCCCAGGGGGCCTCCGCCCACCGGATCATCGCCGTGCTGCCCTGGTACGGCTACGCCCGCCAGGACAAGAAGTCGGCGCCGCGCGAGCCGATCTCGGCCCGCATCGTCGCCAAGTGCCTGGAGGGGGTCGGCGTCGACCGTCTCCTCACCATGGACCTGCACGCCGGCCAGGTGCAGGGCTTCTTCCACGTCCCGGTCGACCACATGACGGCGATGCCGATGCTCACCCAGTGGTTCATCGACCAGGAACTGAGCGAGGACCTGGTGATCGTCTCCCCCGACGCCGGCCGGGTGAAGACGGCGCGCAACGTCGCCCGCCGGATCGGCACCCACTGGGCGGTGATGGAGAAGGAGCGCCCCGCCCAGCAGGTCGCCGAGATCGGCTACGTGGTCGGCGACGTGAAGGGCAAGACGGCGGTCCTGGTCGACGACATGATCGACACGGCGGGGACGCTCTGCGCCGCCGCCCAGACCGTGCTCGAGGAGGGCGCGGCGCGGGTGATCGCCTGCGCCACCCACGGCGTCTTCTCCGGTCCCGCCTACGAGCGCCTCGCTCCGCAGAACTCGGGGATCGAGCGGATCGTCGTCACCGACACGATCCCGCTGCGCCCCGGCGCGCCCGACAACATCACGGTGCTCTCCACCGCTACCACCTTCGCCGACTCGATCCGCCGCATCTTCACCGACGACTCGGTCTCGGAGATCTTCGCCGGCGAGAACCAGCTCTTCTAGGGCGGCAGCGGTCTCGCCGACCGCTCAGAATGAGGGTTCGATGATCAAGATCGGACACAAGGGGGCGGATCTGATCGCGCCCGGGAACACGCTCGCCAGCTTCGAAGCCGCCGTCGAGGTCGGCGTCGACGTCGTCGAGATCGACGTGCTCTGGACGAGGGACGGGCACCCACGGATCCCGGCCGACGAGCGCACGCCGTTGGTCGTCGCCCACGACTGGCACGACGCGGCGAGGCGCGAGCCGCTGAGGCTGGCGGAGGGACTCGACGCCTTCCTCGAGCCGCCGCTCGATCGGGTCGAGGTCGATCTCGACATCAAACTGCCCGGGCGGGAGGAGGAGATCGTCGCCGCCGTCCGCGAGCGGGGGCTGGTCGAGCGGGCGATGGTCTCGACCATGGAGCTCTCTACCCTGGCCCGGGTCCGGGAGCTGGAGCCGGGCCTGCGGCGCGGCTGGACCTATCCCAAGGTGACCAAGGACTGGACCTCGAAGCGCTGGGCGAAGGCGCCGATGCTGGTCGCCCTGGCCTGGATGCGCGAACGGCTACCCGGTCTCGCCGCCCGCGAGCTGCCGCGCCTCGGGGTCGAGTCGATGTGGGTCTACCACCCGCTGGCCAGCCGCCGCCTGGCCCGGATTGCCGAGCTGGCCGAGGTGGAGCTGATCGCCTGGACGGTCGACGACCTCGCCCGGATGGACAAGCTGGCGGCGGCGGGCGTAACCGGCATCTGCTCCAACGATCCCCGTCTCTTCGGTGCGATTGAGAAGCGAGTGGTCAGTTGACCTCCCTATAGGGGTGTCAACTGACCACTCGTGCTCAGACGGTGCCCGGAGTGGCGGTCGGCGGCGCGTTTCGGCCGCCTTTCGTCTTCACTGCCGACTCGAGCTCCTCGGCGGTGAAGCCGCCCACCGCCTCGCCCTCCAGCGCGTAGCGGTAGAGCGCCACGCCGAAGATCCCGCTCAGCGCCTTGCTGACCAGCAGGGCGATCGCCAGGCCGATCGCGCCGATCACGACCAGCAGCGCGCCGGCGAACGAGGCCGAGGACCAGATCGCGACTCCGGCGGCGATCAGGATCACGGCGGGCAGCACGCCGATCAGGAAGACGGCGCCGCCGATCGCCACGTTGCCGGTGATCTGCTGGCCCCATCGCTCCCGGAACATCGAGGCTGAGCGCTTCAGCGTCGCGAACGGGCCGGTGCCCTCGATCGCGATCACCGGCACCGCCAGGAAGGTGATCAGCGACCAGGCCATGCCGACCAGCCGGGCGGCGATGTTCCCGGCGATGCCGCCCTGGTTCTCCAGCACCCCCATCAAGACGCTGATCGCGGTCGAGACCGCCGCCCAGCCGCAGATCTGGCTGAAACGGCTGCGGGCGACCGCGAGCCCGTCGGAGACGGTCGCCGCCTGCCCGCGGAAGATCATGTCGGCGGCGGCGGCGAGGCCGACGCTGAAGTAGAAGCCGACGACGCTGAGCACGTAGACGCCGATCACCAGCAGCGGGATCGCGCCGCCGAGGCTGTCCTCGTTGAGCAGGTAGAGGCCCGGTCCGAGGAAGACGATCGCCAGCAGCACGGTGGCGACGGCCCCGTAGAGCGGGAAGCGGAACAGCGACGGATTGTCCCGCAGCAGACCCCAGCTCTTCTTGGTCAGTGCCCAGCCGCGTTTGATCCGCTTCATCGCGTCCCTCCTGCTCTCGTTTCGGCCTGCTCTGTCAGATCGTTTCGGCCAGACCTGGGGTGCGCTTGAGCCCTCTTCCCTCGAAGTACTCCCACTCCTGCTCGCCCAGCTCGGTCGAGGGGGGGTCGGCGTAGACCCACTCGCGGACGATCCGGTGCCAGTTGCGCTTCGCGCGCAGCTGGCCGAGCACCGCGACGACGCCGATCTCCATCCGCCGTCCCATCAGCTCGTCGGCCGGGATCGACTCGCGCCGCATCAGGTCGTAGTACTCGGAGCGGGGGTCGTTGGTCGATTCGATGATCTTCATCACCCGCTTCGGGGTGATTTCGATCTCGCGGTCCTCGACGTACCAGCCGCCGACCGCCCGCATGTGGTCCATCAGCCGCTCGGCGTCGAGCTTCGAGGGGCTCTTGACGAAGCCCAGCTCGTGCAGCGCTTCGCGAAAGGCCTCCGGCTCGTCGCGGGAGGCGGCGTCGAAGGCCCGCTGCTCGAGCAGGATCTGCTCGTGGTCGAGCTTCTTGGTCATTCCGAAGTCGAGGAAGGCGACCCGGCCGTCGTCCATCAGCAGGTAGTTGCCGGGGTGGGGGTCGGCGTTGAAGTGCTGGAGATGGTAGATCGAGCCGAAGCTGCCGCGGAAGACGATCTCACCGAAGCGGCTGCGCTGCTCGTGCGGAAGCTGCTTGATCTGCTCGAAGCCGAGCCCGTCGACCAGCTCGGTGACGAGCACCCGGCGGCGCGAGAGACGGGTGATCACTTCCGGCACGTAGATGAAGGGGTGCTCGCGGTAGGCGCGGGAGAAGGTGCGCTGGTTCTGCGCCTCGTACTCGTAGTCCAGCTCCTCCATCACCCGTTCACGGATCTCGTGGGCGATCGCCTTCGCGTCGAGGCCCGGGGCGAGGGCGCGGGCCAGCCGCACCAGGGTTCCCGCGTTGCGCAGGTCGGCGTCGAGCGCCTCGGCGATCCCCGGATACTGGATCTTGACCGCGACGCGGCGCCCGTCGAGCAGCTCGGCGCGGTGCACCTGGCCGATCGAGGCGGCGGCGAAGGCCTCGTGCTCGAACTCGGCGAACAGCTCGGAGACCGGTTCGTCGTCGTACTCTTCCAGCAGCACCTTCTCGACTTTCTCCCAGGGCATCGACGGGGCGTCGGTGCGCAGCTTCGCAAGCTGCTCCTGGTAGATCTCGCGGTACTCCTCGGGGATGAACTCGGTGTCGATGAAGGAGGCGAACTGACCCAGCTTCATCGCCGCGCCCTTCATCTGGCCGAGCGCGCCGACCATCTTCATCGCCGTCTCCAGGTGGCGCTGCTCCAGCTTCTCCTTGCCGCTCTCCTCGGAGCGGCCGACGTTGGTCGCTTTGGTGCCCGCGTAGCGGGCGCCTTGGACGCCGACGATCGAGCCGAGCTTGGCGGAGCGCCGCACCCGGCCCTTGGGGATCTTCGAGTCGCCGCTCATCGAGGGGAAGGTTGTCACAAGCGCCCGCGCATGCAGCGTTCTCTATCCTCTCCCGTCCGATGGCTCGCGGACGCGAAAAGCTGGAAGCGGCTCCCCGCGGGGAGTTTGGCTCGCGCAGCTCCCGCCGCCTGCGCAGCGGGGGACTGGTGCCCGGCGTCGTCTACGGCGGCGGCGCCGAGGCGCGCCCGTTCCAGGTCGCCGAGCGCGACGTTCGCAGCGTGCTGGCCGGCGGCCAGGCGCTGTTCGACCTCGAGCTGGACGGCGCGAAAGCCGTGCCGGTCGTCGTCAAGGAGCAGCAGCTGCACCCGGTGCGCGGCCACCTCCAGCACATCGATCTGCAGGAAGTGAAGCTGGACGAGGAGATCCAGGCCGAGGTGGCGATCGAGCTGGAGGGCGCCGAGGGCGCGCCCGGCGTCAAAGAGGGGGGAGTGCTCGAGCACGTCACCCGCGAGATCACCGTCGAAGCGCTGCCGGCCGAGATCCCCGAGCGGCTCGTCGCGGACGTCTCCGAGATGGAGATCAACGACACCCTGCAGCTCTCCTCGCTGCCGGTGCCGGAGGGCGTCCGGTTCGTCGCCGACGAGCCCGAGGAGGTCACGATCGCGACCCTCTCGCCACCCCGCGTCGAGGAGGAGCCCGAGCCCGCCGTCGAGGAGGAGGCCGAGCTGGTCGGCGAGGAGGGCGAGGCTCCGGCCGCCGAGGAGGAGGGCGGCGAGGAGGCCGAGGGCGAGGAGTCCGGCGAGCCGGGCGGGGAGTAGTCCTCCTGTCGATCTTCCGCCGCCGCGCTGCGCGCGGCGAGGGCACGGACGGGGATCGCATCCTGGTCGTCGGGCTCGGAAATCCCGGTCCCGAGCACGCCGGCAGCCGCCACAACGTCGGCTTCGAGGTCGGCGAGGAGCTGGCGCGGCGCTGGCAGCTGCCGCGGGCGAAGAAGCGCTTCGGCGGCTCGATCGCCGAAGGGCGGACCCGGCCCGGCGGGCCGCGCGTCGCTCTGCTGCTGCCGCAGACCTACATGAACGCCTCCGGCGACTCGGCCGGCCCGGCGCGCGGCTCGCTGAAGGCGCCGCTCGACCGGGTGGTGGTCCTGCACGACGAGATCGACCTGCCGTTCGGCGAGGTGCAGAGCCGGCTCGGCGGCGGCCTCGCCGGCCACAACGGCCTCAAGAGCCTCAAGCGCGGCCTCGGCGGCGCCGACTTCTGGCGGGTCCGGGTCGGCGTCGGGCGGCCCGGCTCGACCGACCCCGAGGTCGTCGCCTCCTACGTGCTGGGGCGCTTCCGCGAGCCGCGCGCCGAGGTCGAGGCGCTGGTCGGCCGCGCCGCCGACCAGGCCGAGCGCTTGGTCGAGCAGCTAGGTTCCGAAGGATGAGCGGCGAGGGCGGATCCGAGCGCACCTCCTACGAGGTGGACTCCGCGGGCGTCGCGCTGCTGCGCCTGCGGCGGCCCGAGGCCCGCAACGCGATCGACACGCAGATGCTGGTCGAGATGCTCGAGCACCTCGCGGTCGCCCGGGCCGACGAGGCGGTCCGCGTGCTCGTGGTCAGCTCCTCGGACCCGATGGGCCTCTCGGCGGGCGCCGACGTCAAGGAGCCGCTCGACGAGGCGGGCCAGGTCCGCCGCATGCAGCTCTTCGCCGACCTCTACGACGCGATCGCCGCCTTCCCGAAGCCGACCGTCGCGGCCTGCCACGGCGATGTGGTCGGCGGCGGGGCGGAGATCGCCGTCGCCTGCGACATGCGGATCGGCGGCGCCAACCTGCGGCTGCGCTTCCCCGGCGCGGCGCTCGGCGTCCCGGTCGGGCCGGCGCGCCTGGTCAGCCTCTGCGGTCTGGCGACCGCCAAGTACCTGCTGCTCTCCTCGCGCACCGTCGGCGCCGACGAGGCGCTGCGCCTCGGCCTCGTCAACCGCGTCGCCCCGACCGCGACCACCGAGGGGGCGGCGCTCGAGCTGGCCGCCTCGGTCGCCGCCCACCCGCCCGAGGCGGTTGCCCGCCTGAAGCGGATGCTGCACGAGTGGGACGACGTCGAGGGCCGCTCCCGCGCCGAGGGCGAGGGCCAGGTGGAATGGGCTCGCGAGGGCTCCGGCCTGCCCCAGCGGTAGTAGATCCTCACCTCGGCACGTAGCTGGAAGAATGTGCGCATGCTGACCGTGGCCGTCACCGGCCCCACCGGGGAGATCGGCAGGTCGTTCGTCGCGGCGCTGGAGCGGGCGCCCGAGGTGGAACGGGTGATCGGGATGGCGCGGCGCTACTTCGACCCGAGCGCCCACGGCTGGGAGAAGGTCGAGTACCGGCGCGGCGACATCCTCGACCGCGAGTCGGTCGAGGAGCTGGTGGAGGACGCCGACGTCGTCGTCCACCTCGCCTTCGCGATCGTCGCCGGGCGCGGCGAGACCCGCGAGATCAACCTGACCGGATCGCGCAACGTCTTCGAAGCGACGGCCGCTGCGGGCGCCAAGCGGCTCGTCTACACCTCGTCGGTCGCCGCCTACGGCTTCCATCGGGATCTGCCCCGGCTGATCGACGAGGACGAGCCGACGCGGGGGACCGAGCGCCATCCCTACTCCGCTCACAAGGCCGCCGTGGAGAAGGAGCTGGAAGAGGTGCTCGAGGGATCGGCGACCGACACCTACATCTTCCGCCCTTGCATCGTCGCCGGGCCGGACGCGACCCTGCTGCTCGACCTGATTCCGATGCTGGCGCTCGGGCGGAGGATCCCCAGCCCGCTGCGCTGGGCGCTCCGCAGGGTGCCCGAGCTGCGACCGGTGCTGCCCGACCCGGGCGTGCCGTTCCAGCTCGTCCACCAGGACGACGTCGCCGTGGCGCTCGCCGCCGCTGTGCTCGGCCAAGGCGACCCCGGCGTCTACAACCTGGCCGGGCCGGGGGAGCTGACGATCTCCGACCTCGCCCACGAGCTGGGCTGGCACACCGTGCCGGCGCCGCAGCTCGCGGTCGGCGCCGCCGCCGAGGCGGTCGCCCTGATGCCATTCCTGCCCGACGAGGCGGCCTGGATCGAGGCGGTGCGCCGACCGATGCTGATGGACACCTCGCGCGCCCGCCGCAAGCTGCACTGGATGCCGCAGCATGGCGCCCGCGAGACGCTGCGGGACATGATCGCGGCGGTCCGCTCCAGGTAAGGGGGAACACCTGATGTCCCTCCACCCGCTGCTGCAGATAGCCGCCGAGGATGAGCGCCTGCAGGCGCTCGGCGCCCGCCTGCGCGAGGCGGGCGGCGACGGGACGGAGACGGTTCCCGCTTCGGCGACCCTGCGGCCGCTGCTGCTGGCGACGCTGCTCGAAGACGAGCGCGGCCTGGCCGGCCGCCCGGCCCTGCTGGTCGGCGCCGACGATCGCTCCGCCCGCGACCTGGCCTCCGACCTGCGCGCCTACCTGGCGCCGCGCCGGGTCCGCCTCTACCCCTCGCGCGGCACCGGCTACGCCTCGCACGTCACCCCGCCGCCGCACCTGGTCGGGTTGCGGATCGACGCGCTCGAGGCGCTGCGCGGGGACGAGGACGCGGTCGTCGTCGCCAGCGCCACGGCGCTCGCCGAGGCGGTTCCCGACGCCTCGCTGCGCCCCGCCGGCTTCTCGCTCTCGGTCGGCGAGGAGATCGACCTGGACGGGGCCGCCCGCGACCTCCTCGCCGCCGGCTACCAGCGGGTCGAGCAGGTCACCGAGCGCGGCCAGTTCGCGCTGCGCGGCGGCATCCTCGACGCCTTTCCGGCAACCGAGGAGCGCGCCGTGCGGATCGAGCTGTTCGGCGACGAGATCGAGTCGATGCGCTGGTTCTCGACCTTCACCCAGCGCTCCCTGGGCGATGCCGAGCGGGTCGAGCTGGCGCCCGCCGCCGAGCTGGACCTCGAGCACCGCGAGCTGGCCGAGCTGGCAGCGATCGAGGCGACGGAAGGGGGGGAGGAGGCGCCGAGCCCGGTGGAGGTGCTCCCGCTGGAGCACTTCGGCGCGCCGCTCGACTTCGTCCCCGAGCGGGCCGCGACGATCCTCGTTGCCCCGGAGGAGATTGAGCCGGCCCTGCGCGACCACTGGGAGGACGCGACCGCGGCCATGCACGCCGACGACGCCCGCCACCTCTACGTCGAGGTCACCGCGCCGCTCAGCGCCCGCGCCGTCCTCGCGCTGACCGGCACCGGCGATATGGAGGGCGATGCATTCCGCGCCTCCCGCGCCGAGTCTCCGGCGCGCAGCATCGGCGAGGCCGAGGCGGAGTTGGAGAAGCTGGTCCGCTCCGGCTACCGGACCGTGGTCGCCTTCGACAGCCGCGGCGAGGCGGAGCGCTCCCGCTACGGCCTCGAGCGGCTCGACGCCTCGCTGCTCGACGGCGGCCGCCTCTCCGCCGAGCCGGGCCTGGCCTTCGCCGAGGCGCGCCTGCGCGAGGGCTTCGTCAGCCCCGAGCTGCGGCTCGCCGTCTACCCGTTCCGCCGCCTCGTCCACCGGCGCCGCCGCGCCGCCGAGCCCGCCGCCGCGGCCGGCCGCGGCCGGCTCGCCTTCAGCGACCTGCGGGTCGGCGACCACGTCGTCCACGAGGACCACGGCGTCGCCCGCTTCGCCGGCTTCGAGACGCGCCAGGTCGGCGGGGTCACCCGCGACTACCTCTACCTCGAATACAAGGGGGAGGACCGCGTCTACGTCCCCACCGACCAGCTCGCCAAGCTGAGCCGCTACGTCGGCGCCGGGGCCGAGCCGGCCCTCTCGGCGCTGGGCGGCAAGCGCTGGGAGAACGTCAAGGCCCGCGCCCGCCGCGCCGCCGGCGCCCTGGCCGGCGAGCTGCTCAACCTCTACGCCGAGCGACGGACCCGCAAGGGGCACCCCTTCCCGCCCGACGGCGAGTGGCAGGTCCAGATGGAGGCGGCCTTTTCCTTCCGCGAGACCGCCGACCAGATCGAGGCGATCGAGGCGGTCAAGGGCGACATGGAATCCGAGCAGCCGATGGACCGGCTGCTCTGCGGCGACGTCGGCTTCGGCAAGACCGAGGTGGCGCTGCGCGCCGCGGTCAAGGCCGCCTCCGACGGCAAGCAGACGATGATGCTGGCGCCCACCACGATCCTCGCTCAGCAGCACTTCGGCACCTTCCGCGAGCGGCTCGCCGACCTGCCGTTCACCCTCGACTGGGTCTCGCGGCTGCGCAAGCCGGCCGACGTGAAGGAGGTGCTGAAGCGCTTCGAGGCGGGTGAGGTCGACGTGCTGATCGGCACCCACCGGCTGCTCTCGCGCGACGTCCGCGCCAGCGACCTCGGCCTGCTGATCGTCGACGAGGAGCAGCGCTTCGGCGTCAAGCAGAAGGAGCTGCTGCGCCAGCTGAAGCTGAAGGTCGACGTTCTGGCCCTCTCTGCGACGCCGATCCCGCGCACGCTTCAGATCAGCCTCGCCGGGCTGCGCGACATCTCGACGATCGAGACGCCGCCGGAGGGGCGGCGCCCGGTTCGCACCTACGTCGGCCCCTACGACGAGGATCTGGTGCAGCGGGCGATCGAGCGCGAGTTGGAGCGCGACGGTCAGGTCTTCTTCCTCCACAACCGGATCGAGACGCTGCCCGAGGTGGCCGAGCGGCTGCGCTCGCTGGCTCCGCGGGCGCGCATCGCGGTTGCCCACGGCCAGATGGAGGAGGCCGAGCTGGAGGAGACGATGATGCGCTTCCTGCGCGGCGAGGCCGACTGCCTGGCGACGACCACGATCATCGAGTCGGGCCTCGACATCCCCACCGCCAACACGCTGATCGTCGAGCGCGCCGACCGGCTGGGGCTGGCCCAGGCCTACCAGATCCGCGGCCGGGTGGGCCGCTCGCGCGAGCGGGCTTTCGCTTACCTGCTCTACCCCTCGCCGCAGGCGCTGACCGAGGAGGCGGCGGCGCGCCTCTCGACCCTCGCCGACCACACCGAGCTGGGCTCGGGCTTCAAGATCGCGATGCGCGATCTCGACATCCGCGGCGCCGGCGACCTGCTCGGCGACGAGCAGTCCGGCCACGTCGCCGCGGTCGGCTTCGAGCTCTACTGCCAGATGATCGATGAGGCGGTGGCCGAGGCAGGCGCCGCCGGCGAGGGCGGCGAGGAGGCGCCGGAGCCGCTGCGCTTCGACGTCCCGGTGGACGCCTACCTGCCGGCCTCCTTCATCCCCTTCGAGGCGGCGAAGATCGACGTCCACCGGCGCGTTGCCGCCGCCCGCGCGCCGGGCGAGCTGCGGGCGATCCGCGACGAGCTGAGCGACCGCTTCGGGCCGCTGCCGCCGCAGGCCGAGAACCTGCTGGCCTTGCAGCGGGCGCGGATCGAGCTGCGCCTGGCCGGGGCGAGCAGCGTCGAGCTGCGCGGCGGGCGGCTCAGCGTGGTCGGGGTCGAGCTCGATTCCGAAGGCGCGACGGCGCTGCGCGAGCGGCTCGAGGGGGCTCTATACGAGTGGCGGGAGCAGACCGCCTCGGTCCGCGTGCCCGACGATCCAGAGGCCAGATTGGCCGCCGTGCTGGCGATGGCGGAGGCGTTGCGCGAGGCTGGCCGCTCGCCAATGGTCGGAAAAGATATGCTCCCAGCCCCGTGAGTTCGGACCAGGGCAGGAGACGCACGAGCGGCAAAGGCGGGGGCGGCGCCCCCGGGGTCGTGGCTGCGCGCCGCCTCGGCCTGATCGCGTTCGGGGCCGCCTTCGTCGCCCTCTTCGTGATCGTCGCGATCGCCGAGGGCATCGGCCACCCCGGCGTGCCCTCCGGAGCCGTCGCCTACGTCGAAGACGCCCCGGCAGGCCGCGGCGAAGTCACCAAGGCCGACTTCCGGCGCGGGCTCGCCCAGGTGGCTGCCCAGTCGGGCCAGAAACAGGCGCCGAAACCGGGCAGCAAACAGTACGCGGAACTGAAGGAATCGACGCTGAACACCCTGCTCGAACCGATCTGGCTGGAGGGGCTGGGCGAAGAACTGGGGATCACCGTGAGCGACAAGGAAGTCGCCAAAGAATTCAAGAAACTGAAAAGCGAAAACTTCAAAACCCAGGCCGAATACAAGAAATTCCTCAAGCAGTCCAACTTCACGCAGGCCGACGTCGACGAACGGGTCAAGCTGCAGATCGTCAGCACCAAAGTCCAGGAACAGCTGAAAGAAGAAGTCCCCGCACCGAGCAAGAGCGAAGTCGAGGACTACTACGAAGCGGCGAAGCCGACCCAGTTCACGCAGAAAGAAACCCGCGACGTCCGGGTGATCGTCAACAAAAATCGCAAGAAGGCGAAAGCAGCGCGCGAGGCGCTGAGCAAGGACGACACGGCGAAGAACTGGAACAAGGTCGCCAAGAAGTACTCGGAAGAACCGACGACGAGCCAAAGCGGCGGCCTGCGCAAAGGCGCGACCGAAGAATCGCTCGAAGAACCGCTCGGCGCGGCGGTCTTCGGCACTCCCGAAGGCCAGGTCGAAGGCCCGCTCAAGACCGGACAGGGCTACACCGTGTTCGAGGTCGAGAACTCGACCCCGGGAAGCGTCCAGGAACTGAAAACGGTCGAAGCGCAGATCGAAAGCACCCTGGCCCAGCGGGCCGAACAGGAATACTTCAGCTCCTACGTCGCGGGCTTCAACGCGAAGTGGACCGCCCGCACCTTCTGCGCCTCGGGCTACGTGACCGAACGCTGCGCCAACTTCGAGGCCTCGGGCCACCCCTCGACGGCGCCGGAAGCCTGCTACGAAGCGAACCCGAAAGGCGGCTTGCCGGAAGCCTGCCCGGCCCCCGTCTTCCAGCTGGTCCCGGCGCTGCCGGGCACGGTGACGCCGCTCGAACCGCGGGGCGAACCGCTGGCGCAGCGGCCGCGACCGGCCGGCGGGGAAGAAGAAGGCGAAGGAGCGGCCGGGGCGCTGCCGGAAGGCCTCGTGCCCGAAGGAGCGGCGCCGCCCGAAGAAGGGGCGCCCGAAGAAGCCCCGCCCGCCGAAGAACCCCCGGCCGAAGAACCCCCGGCCGAAGAAGCGCCCGGCGAAGAATCCGAATAGCCGCGCCCGCCGCCGACGCCCGTCGATAGACTGCCGCGCCCGTGAGCGCCATCGCCTCCATCCGCGCCCGCCAGATCCTCGACTCGCGCGGCAACCCGACGGTCGAGGTCGAGGTCGCGCTGGAGTCGGGTGCCGTCGGCCGCGCCGCGGTGCCCTCGGGGGCCTCGACCGGCGAGTTCGAGGCGGTCGAGCTGCGAGACGGCGGCGAGGCCTGGGCGGGGAAGGGCGTCTCCCGGGCGGTCGCCAACGTCAACGAGGAGATCGCCGCGGCGCTGACCGGCGCGCGCGCCGCCGAGCAGGGGGCGCTCGACGAGACGATGATCGAGCTGGACGGGACGCCGAACAAGGGCAGGCTCGGGGCCAACGCGATCCTCGGCGTATCGCTGGCCGCCGCCAAGGCCGCCGCGGCCGATTCCGGCCAGCCTCTCTACCGCTACCTGGCCGAGCTGTACGGGGGCGGCGAGCCGACCCTGCTGCCGGTGCCGATGATGAACGTGCTCAACGGCGGCGCCCACGCCGACAACTCGGTCGACTTCCAGGAGTTCATGGTGGTGCCCGCCGGGGCCCCGAGCTTCTCCGAGTGCCTGCGGATCGGCGCCGAGGTCTTCCACGCGCTGAAGAGGAGCCTCGCCTCGCAGGGGTTCTCGACCGCGGGCGGCGACGAGGGCGGCTTCGCCCCGAACCTCGACTCCAACGAGGCCGCCCTGCAGGCCGTCCTGGCGGGCGCCGAGGCGGCCGGCCACGAGCCCGGCGCCGACGTCTTCATCGCCCTCGACCCGGCGGCCAGCGAGGTCTACGAGGACGGCGCCTACGTGCTCGAGCACGAGGGCCGCACGCTCTCCTCCGAGCAGATGGCCGCCTACTGGGAGGACGCCTGCTCGCGCTACCCGATCGTCTCGCTCGAGGACGGCATGGACGAGGAGGACTGGGACGGCTGGAAGCATCTCACCGAGCGGCTCGGCGACCGGGTCCAGCTGGTCGGCGACGACCTCTTCGTCACCAACCCGGAGCGGCTGCGTCGCGGGATCGAGCTCGGGGTCGGCAACTCGATCCTCGTCAAGGTCAACCAGATCGGCACCCTGACCGAGACCCTGGAGGCGATCCGGATGGCCCGCGAGGCCGGCTACACGACGGTCATCTCGCACCGTTCGGGCGAGACCGAGGACACGACGATCGCCGACCTGGCGGTGGCCACCGGCGCCGGCCAGATCAAGACCGGCGCCCCGTCGCGCTCCGACCGCGTCGCCAAGTACAACCGGCTGCTGCGCATAGAGGAGGAATTGGGATCCGCGGCCGAGTTCCCAGGCCTGAAAGCATTCGCCCGAGCCGCCGTCGGGTGAAGGAATGCGGCCTTCGGCCGCAAATTAGCGGACATGGCATCCCGTGCCCGCAGCCGGACGGCACCCAAGTCGCGCCGCAGCGCATCCCGTCCCACCGCAACCCGGCCAAAGAGGCGCCCGGCGGCCCGCCGCAGGCCGGCCGCCCGGCGCGGCGCCAGCCGCATCCGCTGGGACCGGGTCGGGCGGATCGCCCTCACCCTGGTGCTGGCCGCCGTCCTCTACTCCTACCTCAACCCGGCGATCGACTTCGTCAAGACCTACACGGCGACCGGCGCGGCCAAGGCCGAGCTCCACGAGGTGCTCAGAGAGAACAAGCGCCTCCACAAACGAGTCCAGACGTCCGACGACCCGGCGGTGATCGACCGCAAGGCGAGGGCCCAGGGCATGGTCTCCGTAGGCGAGAAGCCGATCGTCGTCCAGGGGCTGTCCAACTGAGCCACGCTCCGGGAGCGCCGCGTGGTTAGCGCGGGCTCCCACATCCTCAGTGCAGCCCTCCTGGCCGCGCTGATCCCCTCCCTCGGCTTCTCGGCGTACGGCTTACGCCGGCAGCTTCTGCCCAGCTGGAACGGCTCCCCTGCACGCCTCGTCGAGGCGGTCGTCGGCGTGGGGCTACTCCTCTGGCTCGCTGAGCTGCTCGGGGTGGTCGACTTGCTCTATGCCGGGACGCTTGTTGCCGCGGCCCTTCTGCTGGCGGCTGCGGTCGCGCTGTTCCCGCGGGTGGCGTGGGGAGGGGGTGTCGGGGGGGCGCGGCGTCCTCTTTTTCGCCGCAACCCCAATCTCGGACGGTCCCCCGACTCCGAGGCGAAAAACCCAGCGCAACCCCGACACCCCCTCCCCACGACAGGACCCGCGGGCAGAGCGGACACGGCCGACGCGGAAGAGACGGGGGTGGCCGAAAGAGTTCGGAGCTGGCTGCCGCAGCTCGTCGCCCTGGGAGTCGTAGCCGTCGTGTTCGCCCAGTGGGGGCTGACGGCGAAGGACGCGCTGGACCGGGGGGTCTTCAACTTCGATTCGCTCTGGTACCACCTGCCGTTCGCGGCCGAAATCGCGCACAGCCACTCGGTGACCGGGCTGCACTACACCGAGACGGTCTTCGTCAACTGGTTCTACCCGCAGAACTCGGAACTGCTGCACGCGACGGGGATTCTGCTGACGGGGCGCGACACGCTGTCGCTGTTCGTCAACTTCGGCTGGCTCGCCCTTGCTTTCTTGGCTGCTTGGTGCATCGGTCGCCCCTGGGGAGGCGGGTCGCTGGCCGTGATAGCCGCCGCGATCGTCCTCGACAGCCACACGCTCGTGGTGCGCGAGCCGGGCGCCGCCAAGAACGACCTGATGGCGGCAGCGTTGCTTCTCGCCGCGATCGCGATCCTGGTCAATGCTTGGGCGGCACAGCAGCGGGAGGAGCGCGGAGAGGCCAACGAGCCGCGGCGATCCCTCTCTCCGGGCTGGGCCGTCGCTGTAGCTGGTCTGGCCGCAGGACTCGCCGTCGGCACCAAGTCGACCGCGGTGGCGATGGCGGCTGCGCTGACCGTGGCCGTCGTCTTCTTGGCGCCCGCCGGACGACGCTGGGCTGCGGCCGGCTGGTGGTTCGTTCCAGCCCTCGCCGGCGGCGGCTACTGGTACCTGCGCAACCTGATCGCCGCCGGCAACCCGCTACCCCAGCTCGAGAGTCTCGGGCCGATCTCGCTGCCCCACCCGGAGCGCCTGCAGAGCGGCCGTCCCGATTTCAGCGTCGCCCACTACGCGACCGACACGACCGTCTGGCACGAATACTTCGCCCCTGGCCTGCACAATGCCTTCGGCCCGCTCTGGCCGCTCGTCCTTGTCGGCGCTCTCGCCGGCGGCCTCCTACTCCTGCTGTGGGGTCGAACCAGGCTGCTGCGCTGGCTAGGCGCCGTAGTCCTATTCGGCCTGCTCGCCTATCTCTTCACCCCCCTCAGCGCCGCCGGCGCCGAGGGCGCCCCGGTCGGCTTCGCGATCAACATCCGCTACGCGATCCCCGCCCTGCTCGCCGGCCTGGTCCTGCTCCCCGTAGCGTTTGCCCGATTCTGGGGAGCCCCATCCTCTTCTCCCGCGGGTGGCGACGACAGGACCCGCGGGCAAGGCGCATGGTCCTGGCCCGACTGGGCCCTGCTCGGCGTGCTGCTGGCCGTCTGGGTCGTCACCGACCGTCCCGACGCCGTCCTGCGCGACCCCGACCGGCTCTTCGCCTGGCTCGTCGCCCTGCTGGCGGTGCTCGTCCCGGCTGCCCTGCTGCTCTGGCGGCGGCGCGGGGCATCGGCGGCGGCCGTGGCGACCGGATTCGCCGCCCTGGCGCTGGCGAGCGTCGCGATCGCCTATCCCGTGCAGCGCGACTACCTGCGCGACCGCTACCTCAACGCCGATCCCGAGACGAGCATCCCGGGGATGCACCTCGACTCCGCCTACCGCTGGGCGCGCGGCGTCCGCGACGCCCGCGTCGGCCTCGCGGGCACGACCGCCGGCTTCCTCGAGTACGGCTTCTACGGGACCGACCTCTCCAACCGGGTCCGCTACCTGGGCATCGAGGGACCGCACGGCGCCTTCGACGCGATTCCGACCTGCCGCCGGTTCCGCGCCGCGGTCAACGCCGCCGACCTCGACTACCTGGTCACCGCGCCGTTCCTCAACTTCATCCATCCCGGCGAGCCGATCGCCTCGCCGGAGGCCGGCTGGCTGCGCGGTGAGCCGGCGGTGACGCCGGTCGTCCGCAGCGGCCCGGCGACCGTCTGGAAGGTCCTTGGCCGTCTCGACCCGGCCGCCTGCGGCCCGCGCAACGCCCCGCTGCGCCTGATCCCGCAGCAGCCTGGCTAGTAGGGGCCAATCCCGGCAGGGGTGGAACGTCTTGTACTTTTTCCGAGACACGGTCTGCGGACGGCCACCAACTGTGTTCGGAAAAAGTTAAGTGGAACCCCTGCCGGGATTGGCCCTAACCTGACAGCGTG
>Ga0210144_1000162_pt1 | contig 38628 bp, 32 predicted proteins | sample Muzzi_PWA_D2_FD_185532 | JGI IMG/M metagenome (GOLD analysis project Ga0210144, IMG submission 185532) | Wetland microbial communities from San Francisco Bay, California, USA, that impact long-term carbon sequestration - Muzzi_PWA_D2 (SPAdes) | ecosystem: Environmental > Aquatic > Marine >...
ACGCCGCCGTCGACGGCTCGTTCAAGGGCATCTACATCCAGGGCGAGGACATCCTCCAGTCCGACCCCGATACTCGCCACGTTGCCGCGGGTCTGGCTGCGATGGAATGCGTCGTCGTGCAGGACCTCTTCCTCAACGAGACCGCCGCCTATGCGCACGTCTTCCTGCCCGGCTCGACCTTCCTCGAGAAGGATGGCACCTTCACCAATGCCGAGCGCCGCATCCAGCCGGTCCGCAAGGTGATGCCGTCGAAATCCGGCATGGAGGACTGGCAGATCACGCTGGCGATCGCCAACGCCATGGGCTACCCGCTCAGCTATTCCCATCCATCGGAGATCATGGACGAGATCGCCCAGCTGACGCCGACCTTCGCCGGGGTCTCCTTCGACAAGCTCGACCGCCTCGGCTCGATCCAGTGGCCGTGCAACGACAAGGTGCCGGAGGGGACGCCGGTGATGCATAGCGGCGGCTTCGTCCGCGGCCGGGGCCATTTCGTGGTGACAGAATACATCCCGACCGACGAGCGCACGGGCCCACGATTTCCGCTCCTGCTCACCACCGGGCGCATCCTTTCCCAGTACAATGTCGGCGCCCAGACGCGGCGCACTGCCAACACGGTCTGGCACGAGGAGGACCGCCTCGAAATTCACCCCCACGACGCCGAAGAGCGCGGCATCCGCGACGGCGACTGGGTGAAGCTGGCGAGCCGCGTCGGGGAAACGACGCTGCGCGCGCTCATCACCGGGCGGGTCGCGCCGGGCGTTGTCTACACCACGTTCCACCATCCCGACACGCAAGCGAATGTGGTGACCACCGACTATTCCGACTGGGCGACCAACTGCCCCGAATACAAGGTGACCGCGGTGCAGGTCTCGCCGTCGAACGGGCCGTCCGGCTGGCAGGAGCAATACGAGGCGCTGGTCCGCGCCAGCCGCCGCGTCGAGACGGCCCCCGAGCCGGCGGAGTGACCGTCCGTGGCGAAACCGGTCCGGATCGTCGGAAGTGCGGCCTGGCAGGATGGCGTCGCCACCGCCGCCGAGCGGTCGGTGCCGGAAGAGACGGCGGCTGCCTTCACCTATGACGGCTCCTCCTATGCCGTGATGATGGCGACCCCGGCGGACCTTGAGGATTTCGCCGTTGGCTTCAGCCTGACCGAGGGGATTGTCGGCGGGCCGGGCGAGATCAAGGCGCTCGAAATCGTCGCCGATGAGATCGGCATCGAGCTGCGCATGCGGCTCGCCGAGCCGCGTGGTGCGGCGCTCTCCGATCGGCGCCGCCGGCTGGCCGGGCCCGTCGGATGCGGTCTCTGCGGCATCGAATCGCTAGCCGAGGCGATGCGCCCGCTTCCGACGGTCGGCAAGGGTCCGCTTGTCCTGCCGGCGACCATTGCCGATGCGCTGGCCGCCATCCAGCACGCCCAAGCGCTGAATCGGGAGACCCGCGCCGTTCATGCCGCCGCCTTCTGGACCCGCTCGGGCGGCCTCGTTGCGCTCCGCGAGGACGTCGGCCGCCACAACGCCCTCGACAAGCTCGCCGGCGCCCTGGCGCGCCGCGCCGCGAACGTCGAAGAGGGCATCGTCGTCCTCACCAGTCGGCTGTCGGTCGAGCTGGTGCAGAAGGCGGCGATGATCGGTGCGCCGGTGCTCGTCGCCGTGTCGGCGCCGACCGCGCTGGCGATCCGCACGGCTGAGGCCGCCGGCATCACGCTCGTCGCCGTCGCCCGCCGTGACGGTTTCGAAGTCTTCACCCGCCCTGAACGTGTCGTTCTGCAGCCGGCCAGCCATGTCGCTTCCTAAGCTCGTCTACATGGCCAACCAGATCGGCAAGTTCTTCGTCAGCGCGGACCGAGCGACGGCGGTTGCCGGCATCGCCGATCATCTCAGGAAGTTCTGGGACCCGCGCATGCGAGCCGAGATCGTCGCCTATCTGGAGGCCGGCGGCGAAGGGCTCGACGAACCGGTCCGCCAGGCCGTGGCGGAGCTGCGCTCCGCCGACGCAGCCCATCCGGCAGCCGGCTCGCGTTAGGCCGCCGGGCGATCCTTCGTCCCGGTCACCTTCGCGCGGGCGCCGGACGCCCGCGAAAGACAAATCTACATTCCCAGGACCTCCAGGCACTCCATGACCTCGATCGAAGCGCCTTCGGCCAATTTGAACTGGGGATTGTCGGCGAAGATTTTCGCGACGGCGTCGAGCGACTCGCCCTGAACGATCGTGTAGCCGGTGAGCTCGTTCTTGGCATCGGTGGCGCCGGCGGAGGTGATGCGCTTGGTCTTGCCGAGCGGGGCGCCGAGATCGATGATGGACTCCTGGTTCTTCTCCGCCCACTTCATCCATTCGTGCATCGCCGCCTTCATCTCATCCGGGTCAGGCGTGCCCATTTGTGCAAGGGCGGAAGCAGGAATCGAGTAGATCGCAATGAATTTCTTCATTCGGGGTGCTCCTCAAGCCGGCGGACATCTCGTGAGCGAGACCGTCCGGGGGCGGCAGACTGAACCCTCTTGGGCCTACCGGCAAGCGGCTTGCCTGCGCCCACCTCGAAGCTGGCTGGCGAGCGTCTCGACCCGCTGGTCCGCGAGGCGGCGGCGGAACTCCGGACCGACGGCATCGCCGGCCAGGCGGCAGTTCCTTGGCGATGAAGCGCAATTGCCGCCGGTCGTGGTATCGTTCCCCTTCCACCCAAACAAGGCGGAGGAAACGACAATGACGATGCTCAAGGTTGTCGAGGTTCTGGCGGAATCCAACAAGGGCTGGGAAGACGCCGCCCAGGTGGCGGTGACTAACGCCGCCAAGACCGTTCGTCACATCAGGTCGATCTACATCGAGAATTTCGAGGCGACGGTGAACGGCAAGGGCAAGATCGACAAATACCGCGTCAACGCGAAGATCACCTTCGAGCTGGAATAGGCCGCTCACCCCGAGACACTCAGGCGCCGATCACGCATCGGCGCCGACGTGCGGTCCGATCTGCATCGTGGTCCTGGTCAGCCGCCGAGGTGGGACCGGAGCCACTGCCCGACGCGCAGCAGCTCGGCGTCCTCGCCGCGGCGTGCGACCAGTTGCACGCCGAGCGGCAGCCCGTTCGGTCCCTTGAGCAACGGCAGCGTCAAGGCCGGCACGCCGCAGAGCGACCACAGATTGTTGAAGGCGGAATCGCCGGTCGAGTGGAGCCCGCGCGGCGCCTCGCCGGGAGCAGCCGGCGTGACGATCGCATCGTAGCGCTCGAACAGGCGGTCCAGCGCAGAACGAAGCGTCGCCTGGCAGTCTAGCGCGTCGAGGTAGTCGACCGCCGGAATGGCGAGGCCCTCCTCGATCGTCGCCTGCATGAAGTCGCTGAGCTGTTCGCGGCCCCGGTCAAGGTAGCTCCCGTAGCTGCGTGCGATCCCGACATTGGTAATCGTCCTCAGCACGTGGTCGCCCTCGTCGAAGATCTCGGCGAGGGCCACTTCCTCGCAGACCGGGCCCAGCGCCTCGGCCAGTTCGACGAACCGGTCGCGGGTGGCAGGCTCGGCCTTCTCCCATACCGGAGTCCGCACGAAGGCGAGGTCCGGCGTCATCGGCGGATCGGCCAGAGCCGTTTCAAGACGGCGGAGCGGCGGTAATGGCCGGGTGTCCGGATCGCGGGGGTCGTATCCCGCCAGCACGTCCACGATCAGAGCCACGTCCCCGATCGAGCGGGCGAAGACCCCTACCGTATCGAGCGGTGGCGCCTGCGGCAGCACGCCGGTCCGCGGGATCAGTCCGAAGCTCGGCTTGAAGCCGACGATGCCGCAGAACGAGGCGGGCCGGATCACCGATCCGTTGGTCTGGGTGCCGATGGCAAGCGGCACCATGCCGGCGGCGACCGCGGCGGCCGACCCCGACGACGAGCCGCCCGGTGTGTGTTCAGGGTGGTGAGGGTTTGACGTGCCGCGCGGATGGCGGGCGCCGAGTTCGGTGGTGACGGTCTTGCCCATGATGACGGCGCCGGCCGCCTTGAGGCGGCTGACGACGACGGCATCCTCGGCCGGCCGGCGTCCAGCGTCGAGCGGCGTGCCGCTCTCGGTCGGCATGTCCTTGGTGTCGACGATGTCCTTGACTCCGACCGGCAGCCCGTGCAGCGCACCTGTCGCGCGTCCGTTCGCCCGGGCGTCGTCGCACGCCTTTGCCTGTTTCCGGGCGAGATCGGCATCGAGCCAGACGAAGGCGCCGACCTGCGGCTCGCGCCCGGCGATTCGGCGGAGGCAGGCCTCGCAGAGATCGAGCGCGGAGAACTCGCCGCGCACCATGCGGTCGCGGGCTTCAACCGCATCGAGGTCAGCAAGATCGTCGCGCATCGTAGCCTCAATATCGGGTCGGACGGGTGGAAGATGTAAACGATCGGCGGCGGGAACGGAAACTGAGACCCAACCTTTGGCGCGTCGGCAAGCGACCCGGTCCGCGGGCCGTCTAAAGCTCGACGTTTCTGAGCCGGAGCGCGTTCCCGATCACCGAGACCGAGGAAAGGCTCATCGCCGCGGCGGCGATGATCGGCGACAGCAGGATGCCAAAGACCGGGAACAGGACACCGGCGGCGAGCGGCACACCGAGCGCGTTGTAAACGAAGGCGAAAAACAGGTTCTGGCGGATGTTGCGCATCGTTGCCACCGCCAGGCGCCGGGCCCGCACGATGCCGCCGAGATCGCCGGTCATCAGCGTCATGCCAGCGCTTTCCACCGCGACGTCCGCGCCGGCGCCCATGGCAATGCCGACGTCGGCCGCCGCCAGCGCCGGAGCGTCGTTGACGCCGTCGCCGGCCATCACGACGCGGGAGCCGGCCTTCTGCAGGTCGGCTATGACGCGAGCCTTGTCCTCCGGCAGCACTTCCGCGTGGACTGCATCGATGCCAAGCTGTCGCGCGACCGCCTCGGCCGTCGCACGGCTGTCACCGGTCGCCATGACGACCTTCAGTCCGAGGCGATGAAGGGTCTGGATAGCCTCCGGCGTCGTCTTCCGGATGGGGTCGGTGACTCCCAGGATTCCGGCAAGCCTGCCGTCCGCCGCCACAAACATCACGGTCTCGCCATCGGCACGCCGACGGGCGACCGATTCGGCGAGGGGCTTGGTCGGCACCTTCTCTGCCTCCATCAGCCGGGCGTTGCCGAGCAGGATCTTCCGCCCGCCGACCCTGCCCCGGACGCCTTGCCCGTGCACCGCGCTGAAGCCGGTCGCCCTGTCCGGCTTGATCCCTTTTTCGAGCGCCGCCGCCATGATTGCTTCGGCGAGGGGGTGCTCGCTGCCCGCCTCGATGGAGGCGGCGATGGAAAGCAGCACATTTTCCGGAAATCCCTTCACGGTCTCGATGCCGGTGAGCGCCGGCTTGCCCTCGGTGAGCGTGCCGGTCTTGTCGGCGACGATCGTGTCGACCGACGCCATGCGCTCCAGCGCCTCGGCGTTGCGAATCAGCACGCCGGCCTGGGCGCCGCGTCCGGTCGCCACCATGATCGAGATCGGCGTCGCCAGTCCGAGCGCGCAGGGGCAGGCGATGATGAGCACGCTCACCGCCGCCACCAGTGCATAGGCGAGGGCCGGCGACGGCCCGAACAAGAGCCAGAAGACGAAGGCGACGACGGAGACCAGAATGACGGCCGGCACGAAATAGCTCGAAACCCGGTCGGCAAGGCCCTGGATCGGGGCACGGGAGCGCTGGGCTTCGGCGACCATGGCGACGATGCGGGAGAGCGTCGTCTCGGCGCCGGTGCGGTCCACCTTCATGTCGAAGCTGCCGGTGGTGTTCTGCGTGCCGCCGATCACGCGTTCGCCTTCGCTCTTCTCGACCGGAATCGCCTCGCCGGTCAGAAGCGACTCGTCGACCGCGCTGCTTCCCGAAATCACGACGCCGTCGATTGGCACCTTGTCGCCGGGCCGGACCCGCAGCACGTCGCCGGCCGCGATGGTGTCGAGCCCGACGGTTTCGGTCGTGCCGTCGGCGGCGACCTTCAGGGCAGTCTTCGGCGCCAGGTCGAGGAGGGCGCGGATCGCGCTGCCGGTCTTGTCGCGCGCGTTGAGCTCGAGCACCTGCCCGAACAGCACGAGGGCGGTAATCACCGCAGCCGATTCAAAATAGAGCGGCACCAGTCCGTGACTGTCGCGCATGGCAGCCGGGAAGAGCTCCGGCGCGAAAACGGCGGCGACGCTGTAGAGGAACGCCGCGCCGGTGCCGACCGCGATCAGGGTGAACATGTTGAGGTTGCCGGTGCGCAGCGACGCCGCGCCGCGCTTGAAGAACGGCCAGCCGCACCACAGCACCGCCGGCGTCGCCAGCACCAGCTGAAAATACTGCTTGGCATGCGGGGCCAGGAACGGAAGGAGATCCAGGCCGAGGAAATGATCGGCCATGTCGACGAGGAGCAGGATCGCCGCGAGCGGGATCGCCACGAAAAGCCGCCGTTTCATGTCGATCAGTTCGGGATTGGGCCCTTCGTCGCCGGTGGCGACCATCGGCTCCAGCGCCATGCCGCAAATCGGACAGTCGCCCGGCTTGTCCCGCACGATCTCGGGATGCATCGGGCAGGTGTACCGGGTGCCGGCGGGCGCCGGCTCCGCCGGCTTTGGCGGAGAGGCGGCTTCATGATGTTGGTGGACGGCGGGGCCGCCGGCGTCGTCGGCTTTCAGGTAACGGTGCGGGTCAGCCGCGAATTTCGACCGGCAGCCCTCCGAGCAGAAATGAAAGGTGGTGCCTTCGTGCACATGGGTCGGCTTGCCCGCAGCAGGGTCGACTTTCATGCCGCAAACGGGGTCGACAGTCTTCGTTTCCGTCGGCAGGACCTCTGGCTGGTGCTCATGCATGGGATTGGACTTTCTGGGTCGGGCTCGGTACCATACCCCCCTAGGGTATAAGGAGCGGTCATGCAAGGTGCAACGAAAGAGACGGTCCGCAAACGTCTCAAACGGGTCGAGGGCCAGGTGCGCGGCATCGCGGGGATGGTCGAGGCGGACCGCTATTGCATCGATGTGGTCACGCAGCTCGCCGCCGTTCGTGCAGCGCTCCGCCGGATCGAGGAGGAAGTGATCCGCGACCACGCAGCGCACTGCGTCGCCGATGCGATCCGCAGCGGCGACCCGGAGGAGCAGCGTCGCAAGGTTGACGAACTGATCGAGGTGCTCGGCCGCACGGATCGGTGAAATGCGAGGGAAGCGGGTAGGGCCGCGTTAACCCGCCAGCGGCTAGGTTCACGCAAATTTGAAGATTGTCTGGCGTCGCAGGTCCACCGGTGAGTTCCCTTGCCCGCGTAGCCGCGCCGACCGCGCTGAGGACGGAGGCGGCGATCCGCACCCTTGCTCAGCCCGCCCGGATGGCGATCGTCAGCGATCCGCGGTCCATCGAGGCCGACTGGCGGCGCTTCGAGGCGACCGCCGCCGGCCACGTGTTCCAGACCTTCGATGTCATGGAGCCGTGGCTGCGCCATGTCGGCGCCGCTCGCAGCGTTTCGCCGAAGATCGTGATCGGCCGGGGAGAGGGCGGTGGTGTGCTCTTCCTCCTCCCCTTCGGCATCCGGCACTGCGTCGGTGCACGGGTGCTGCAATGGCTGGGCGACGACAATGCCGACTACCACGCCGGCCTTTTCGCGCCGCACTTTCTGGCCTCGCTGGCCGGAGACCCGAGTAATGGGCGGGCCTTTGTCGAGTCGATCATCTCGCAGTTCAGAAGCGAAGCCGATGCCGTCTACTTCCGCCGTCAGCCGGCGTCGATCGCAGATTATCCCAATCCCTTCGCCGCCTGGCATGCCTTTCCGCATCTCGTGGGCTCCCACCGGACCCGGCTCGCCGGAAGCTGGGAGGCCTACTACCGGTCGAAGCGCAATTCGGGGTCGCGGCGCCACGACCGACTGAAGTGGGAGAAGATGGAGGGGCTCGGCCCCGTCGCCGTCATCGACGCGGTGAAGCCGGCGGAAATCCGCCGTATCCTGAAGGCGCTTTTCTTGCAGAAGCAGCAGAGCCTCGCCGCCCGCGGCGTTCCGAACGTGTTCGCCAGCCAGGCCGTGCGCGATTTCTACAAGGCCGTGGCGCTCAAGCCCTATCCCCACGGTCCCTCGCATGTCTCGGCGATCGAGTGCAACGGCGAGATCGTCGCCGCCAATTGGGGGCTGGTTCACGGCAACCGCTACTACTACGTGCTGACCTCCTACGCCGCCGGGCCGGTGGCGCGGTTGTCGCCGGGTCGCGCCCTGATGCACCACCTCATGCGCTGGTCGATCGACCGCGGTATCGAGGAGTTCGATTTCACCATCGGCGACGAGGACTTCAAGGAACACTGGTGCGAGGAGACCGAAAGCCTCTACGACAGCTGCGCCTTGCTCAGTGCGCGCGGCCTTCCTTTCTGGCTCACGCTCCACGCCGAGCGGCGGGCCAAAGGCGTGGTCAAGGCCAGTCCGCGGCTGACCAGGCTCGCCAACTACGTCCGCTCCCGGCTGGCCGCAAGGCGCGGCTGAGGCCTCGGCACCGGGGATCGTCGCTGTCCGGCGGCGCGGCCGGCGTGGGGCGTCTTGTCCCAGTGGTGGGGCCGCAGGACGATCTGGGCGAGCGCCCGCCCGCAGGCAGCCGCCATCAGCAGCCAGTAGAGCGGCAGCCACATCAAGGCGGACAAGTGCCGCCGCCGGCTGCGCAGGGCCATCGTCCTGCCGGCGAGCCGGGCGACCGCCAGGTAGCCGGCGACCAGGTTGAACAGGTTGACGCCGACAATGGCGGCGATCACCAGGTCGCCCTCCTTCCACAGGCTGAGCGGATCGCTCGCCACCAGGAACGGCGTTGCCAGAAAGGCAGGATGCGCGATCGCCGAGATGATCATGCCGAGGCCGATGAGGTTGAAGCCGATCAACTGGCGGATGCCGATTTCCCGCGTGAAACGCAGAGGCTGCCGCATGTGCACCAGCCAGGTTTGCAGCCACCCCTTCAACCAGCGGGTTCGTTGACGCATCCATGGCAGCATGGTGGCGGGTGCTTCCTCGTATGTCGGCAGGGTGATCATCCCGACGCGATAGCCGAAGCGGACGAGCCGGATGCCGAGGTCGGCATCCTCGGTGACGTTGTAGGGATCCCATCCGCCGACCTGCTCGAGGGCTGAGCGCCGGAAATGGTTCGACGTTCCGCCGAGCGGCAGCGGCAATCCGAGCCGGACAAGCGCCGGAAGCAGTCCGTCGAACAGCGTCGAATATTCGATGGCAAAGAGGCGGGCCAGCAGGCTCGCCCCCGGATTGTCGATGACGATGGGCGCCTGCAGGCAGGCAAGCCCTTCGTCGGCGCTCCGGAAGGCCTGGAACGCTTCCCTGAGCTGATCCGGATGGGGCCGGTCTTCGGCGTCGTAGATCGTCACGAAGTCGCCGCGGGCGAAGGTCAGGGCATATTGCAGGGCCATCGGCTTGGTGCGCGGACCGCCCGGCGGAACGACGACGATCTCGTAGGGCGGGCCACGCGCCATGCGCGCTGCCGCTGCCCGCGTCGGCCGGTCGTCTTCCTCGACGATCAGCTTGATATCGAGCCGGTCGCGGGGCCAGGCGAGCCGGTCGAGCGCGGCGACGAGCTGGCCGACCATGTGCGCTTCGTGGAGCAGCGGCACCAGCACGGTATAGACCGGCAGGCCCTCCTCGTTCGCCGCGATGCGCGCTGCGATCAGGCGGCGGGGAACCTGTCCGGCTGCCACGAAGTGCAACAGCGACACGCCGAGAAAGAAGCAGCCTGCTATGAGATCGATGGCGAGGATCGTGGTGACCGGAGCCATCACTGCCGCCACCGCGGTGATGGCGCTGGCCGCCAGTCCCGCCGCGATTTGGGACCCGGTGACGGTCCGCCGTGCCGAGTAGATTTTGCCGGTCGCTTCCAGCCGGCCGCGGGCGGCGTGGAGATAGCGGCGGGCGCCGGCGGCCCGAAGCGCCGCGCGGATCGCGGTGGGCGTGGCGATGAAGAGCCGGCGTCTGGCGGTCGGGTGGGCCGCAAGCCAGCGGGCCATCTCTGGCACGGTCTCCTCGTCGGGCGCGACGAACGCGGCGCCCTCGTTGCCCGCCGTCTTGGCGAAAGCGCCGCGACCGATCGCAGCGAGATCGGAATACGAATTGGGGCCGAGCACGACTTGTGCTGTATAGGAAAGGCCGAGTCGACGGGCGCGGTTGCGATACGCCGCCTCTTCGTCGCCGGGTGCGACACCAGTCACACTCGGCGGATCGATGCGATCCGGCCGCGCCAAGTCCCCCGTCCCCCAAAGAGGCGTCGCCGGCGGAACAAGGCTCGGCCGGCCCTGACACCTGTGGCTGTAGTTCAGCCGAAAACGACCGTTAGGTGAAGTGCAAAAAGACGAAGTGAGCGGACCAGGGCATGAAATATCGGAGAATTTCGCGTCAAGTCGTGCTGGTTGCAGGCATTTGCCTACTCCTGGTTGTTTCCGTGCTTGCCGGGTCGGGCCGTCTTTCCGGCGCAGCTGCTCAGCAAACCGAGTCGACCATTCCGAGCTTTTGGGATCCCAAGCGGCGCATCGAGCGGCCGCCGGCCGGGTCGGTGCAGGCCGTCCGTTTCCTCACCACCGACGATTTCCCGCCCTTCGATTTCCTCGACCAGGACGGCCGGTTGGTCGGTTTCAATGTCGATCTTGCCCGCGCGATTTGCGATGAGCTTGCTATCCGCTGCACCATTCAGGCGCGGGAATGGGACGATCTTCTGCCGAGGCTCCGCGAGGGCGGCGCCGACGCGATCGTTGCCGGCATCGCCATCACCGCCGATGCCCGTAAGGAACTGGACTTCTCCAATGTTTACATGCGATTGCCCGGCCGTTTCGTCGTTCGGGCCGACAACGACGGGTTCGCCCTGACGCCGGAGGGGCTTGCCGGCAAGACCCTCGCCGTGGTCGCCCGCACCGCGCATGAAGCGTATCTCGCCGCCTTCTTTCCCGAGGTCGGCCGCAAGCTCTATCCAGACGCCGTGGCGGCGCGGGAGGCGCTGAAATCGGGCGAGGCTGACGCCCTTTTCGGCGACGGCATGCAGCTGAGCTTCTGGCTGCAAAGCCAGGCCGCCAACGGATGCTGCGTCTTCGCCGGCGGGCCCTATCTGGAATCGCGCTTCTTCGGCGAAGGGATGGCGATTGCCATGCCCCGCGGCAAGCCGGAGCTGAAGCAGGCGATCGATGCGGCCCTGGCGTCGCTCAACGAGAAGGGCGTCTACGCCGAACTGTACCTGCGCTACTTTCCGGTCGGCTTCTTCTGAACGCCCGCTTATCGCACCGCGTGGCGGGCACGGGCGCCGCGCTCGATCGCCGCGACGACCAGCTTCTCGAGATCCAGCCGGTCGCGAAGCAGCTGCAGGAAGCGGAGCTCCTCCTGCTCGACATGGAGGTCGGCCGCCGCCACCTCGACGGCGAGCGCATAGGCGGTTTCGTAGAGCCGTGCCGGCAGCGAAGCGGCGATGACGTTGAGGACGGCGTCGAGGCCGTCGGCGTCCTGCATCAAGCTACCGCAGGCCTCGGCCACCTTGACCAGCTTCTCCTGGTCGAAATCGGAGAAGATCGGCAGCGTGCGGACGATGTCGCCGATCTTCTGCAGTTCGCGATCAGTCATGGTCCGGTCGGCGGCCGACATCGTAACCATGGCATAGATCAGCGCATCGTGGTGCGGGACGGTCTTGACCGACTTGTTCATGGTGGGGAATGCCTCGGTGTTGGGATGTTCGGGCGCGACCCTAGGGTCTTGCCTTGATCGAGGCAAGCGGAACCGCGCTGCGTTGACCTCTCCGGCCGCGCTTTCTGGAGCAATCGACCAGGAATCGGAAGAGATCAGCGCGGAAACCATTCAATCGGGGCGGACTTTGCTTTAGGGTCCGCGCGCCTTGTTCCGGTGACCGAGAATGACTGACCTCAATCCGCCTGCCATCGACATTAGGCCGGCGCTGCGCGACGCGGCGAGCCGTTCCAATGCCTGGCCGTTCGAGGAGGCCCGCAAGATCGTCACGCGTATCGATCGGCGACCGCCTGATGGCCCGGTCGTCTTCGAGACCGGCTACGGCCCGTCGGGGCTCCCCCACATCGGCACCTTCGGCGAGGTCGCCCGCACCACCATGGTGCGGACCGCGTTCCGGGTGCTCACCGAGGACGCCGTGCCGACCCGTCTGATCTGTTTCTCCGACGACATGGACGGGCTCCGCAAGGTGCCCGACAATGTTCCCAACAAGGAGATGATGGCGCGGCATCTCGACCAGCCGCTCACTGCGGTTCCCGATCCCTTCGGCGAGCACGACAGCTTCGGCGCCCATAACAACGCGCGGCTCCGCCGCTTCCTCGACCGCTTCGGCTTCGCCTACGAGTTCCAGAGCGCCACCGAGGTGTATCGCTCGGGCCGCTTCGACCAGACGCTGCTCCGGATGCTCGAGGTCTATGAAGAGGTGATGGCGATCATGCTCCCGAGCCTCCGCGAGGAGCGCCGCGAAACCTATTCGCCCTTTCTGCCGGTGAGCCCGACCACCGGCGCCGTCCTCCAGGTGCCGATCCTTGAAACCAAGGTCGATGCCGGCACCATCGTCTATCGCGATCCCGCTACCGACAAGCTGGTCGAGCAGCCGGTGACCGGCGGCCAGGTCAAATGCCAGTGGAAGGCCGACTGGGCGCTGCGCTGGGCGGCGCTCGGCGTCGACTACGAGATGTCGGGCAAGGACCTCATCGACTCGGTGAAGCTGTCGAGCCGCATCTGCAAGGTGCTTGGCGGCGAGCCGCCGGAAGGGTTCAACTACGAGCTCTTCCTCGACGAGAACGGCCAGAAGATCTCCAAGTCGAAGGGCAACGGCCTCACCATCGAGGAATGGCTGACCTACGCCTCGCCGGAGAGCCTGTCGCTCTTCATGTTCCAGAAGCCGAAGGCGGCGAAGCGGCTCTACTTCGACGTCATTCCGCGGGCGGTCGACGACTATTTCGCCTTCCTCGCCGCCTATCCGGGGCAGGGCGAGGAGCAGAGGCTCGGGAATCCGGTCTGGCACATCCATGCCGGCGGGCCGCCGTCGGTCGACATGCCGATCGCCTTCGCCATGCTGCTCAATCTCGCTGCCGCCTCCAATGCCCACGACAAGAGCGTGCTGTGGGGTTTCATCACCCGCCATGTCGAGGGAGTGACGCCGGAGACCCATCCCAAGCTCGACGAGCTGGTCGGCTACGCGGTGCGCTACTACGACGATTTCGTCGCGCCGACCAAGGTGTTCCGGGAGCCGGACGAGGAAGAGCGCGAGGCCTTGCTCGCCCTCGACGAAGCGCTGGCCGGGTTGCCGCTTGATGCCGACGCCGGCGACATCCAAAACGCCGTCTACGAGGTCGGCCGGTCGTTCGAGCGCTTTCAGGACAAGAAGAAGACCGGGCCGGACGGCCGCCCAGGGGTGGCGCTCACCTGGTTCGCGGCGCTCTACCAGATTCTGCTCGGCATGGAGCGCGGCCCCCGCTTCGGCTCCTTCGTCGCCATCTACGGCATCCCGGAGACGCGGGCGCTGATCTCGCGGGCGCTGGCCGGCGAGCTGGTGGCCTGACAGCAGTTCCAGGAAAAGCGTCTGTACTTTTCCGCCCGGGGATTGCGATGAAAGAGCAATCCCGGGGAAAGCCTACAGCGCCGGCGTCTGTTCCGGCGGCTTGGCGGGGCAGCTCGGGTCGGGCTCGGTGCCGCGCCATATGCCGAGCCGGTCGCAGTGCGCATCGTGGGCGGCCGTCCGGTATTCCTCGGTCGCGTTCTTATCCGGCGTTGCCCAGCCCTGGCGGAGCAGCCATTCGCCGAGATCGGTGCTGCCGACCCGGCACGGTGCCACCGCCCGCTCGATATCGTCGAGCGGCGGCAGCAGGCACTCGACCGCCCGGCCGTGCAGGAACATGCGGAGCGAGAAGAGGGCCGTCCGCCCGCACGGCCACGCCTCGCCGTCGGCGCGCCGGCAGGTTTCGTCGAGCGGCGGCGCCGTGATGCCGTAGACCCGGATCGTCAGGTTGTCCTTGGTGACGAAGGTGGCGGCGTCGATGGTCCGCGGCAGGAAGAACCGGCGCCAGCGCGGCGGCTCGGGGGGCGGTGGCGGCGTCGGGATACGGTAGAGCGGGCCGGTGACCTTCGGTCCCGGGGTCATTCCCGGCGGCGTCACGTCCCGCGACGGCGGCGGAACGAGCTCCGGCTGTTCGGTATGGGCGGGCACTGCCCCGGCTGCGACAAGGAGGAGCGCGCACGAAATCGCCAACGCTTTCGCCATCGGTCCGGCGCGGAGACTTGAACGCTCGGAGCTGCGTCCCCCGATCGGGGGACGCAGCATGCTGCCGTCATGGCCGCATGCGTTCCGGTATGCCCGAGCCCTTCGTTCTTCCGGGCCGCGCAGACAGTACGCCATCCTTACTGGCTCGCCCACACAATGCGCGCCATCCATTCGATATCGGCCGGCGCCAGCGTCCGGTTCGGGTGGTCCGGATTGAGCGAGGCAAGCTCGATCGTCCTGGCGGTCTTGCGCTGCAGCACCTTGGCCATCACCTCGCCCGCGGTGGTCTTGACCACCACGCGGTCTCCCCGCCGGCATGTTGCGCTTGGCGACACGATGATGATGTCGCCGTCGCGATAGAGCGGCAGCATCGAATCGCCGGTCACCTCCAGCGCATAGGCACCGTCGCCGCCGGGGCCGGGATACTCGATCTGGTCCCAGCCCTGGCCGGCCGGAAAGCCGCCGTCGTCGAAAAAGCCGCCGGCGCCCGCCTGGGCGAGACCGAGAAGCGGCACCTGCCGCAGCGCCGCCTCGGTCCGGGCCCGTCGGGTCCGTTCGCCGAGAAGGGTGAGGAAATCGCCGATCGTCGTTCCCGTCGCCTGCAGGATCTTCGCCACGCTCTCCGTCGACGGCCAGCGCTCGCGGCCGTCGGCCGCCACCCGCTTGGAGCGGTTGAAGGTGGTCGGATCGAGCCCGGCGCGACGGGCAAGGCCGGATGCGGTGAGTTCGTTGCGCTCGGCGAGCCTGTCGATCGCCGTCCAGATCTGGCTGTGTGACAGCACGAGACCCCTCCGTGCCGTAGGTCCTCGATCGAGGACAGGAATAAATACCTCCGACGATTATCCTCGCTCGAGGGCTTTGTCGAGTCCCGGACGGCATTATGCAACCCAAGGTATTTCAGCGCTTCGGCGCACGTGACCGAGCAATCGTGGTTCAACGCCGGCGCCGGCCTGTCCCCGCTCAGGCGGCGCGGTCTGCCGGCTCCGGTGGAAATCGCCGGTAGAAGGTGTCGCCGGTCTTCGCCATCTCCCTGAGCAGCCGGTTCGGCCGGAAGCGCGGTCCATGCTTTCGGCTGAGCCGTCCGAGCAGCGCGACGAATTCGGCGGCGCCCATGAAATCGATGTAGGAGAGCGTGCCGCCGGTGAACGGCGCGAAGCCAAAGCCGAGCACCGAGCCGACGTCGGCCTCGCGCACGTCGGTGAGCACGCCTTCGGCGAAGCAGCGCGCCGTCTCCAGCGCCATGATCGCGAGGAACCGCGTCTTCAGCTCGGCGAGGTCCAGCGATGCCGGATCGGCGCTCGGCGGCAACAGCTCGGCGAGACCCGGCCACAGCCGCTTCTTGCCGCCGGGGCCTTGCGGATAGTCGTAGAAGCCCTTGCCGTTCTTTCGGCCGAGCCGGCCGCGCTCGGTCACCATCCCGGCGATCAGGCGATACTCGTCGTCCGAGACCGCCCCGGCGCCGAGATCGGCGCGCGTCGCGTCCATGATGCGGAGCGACAGGTCGAGCGCCGTCTCGTCGTTGAGGCTGAGCGGGCCGACCGGCATCCCCGCCATGCGGGCGGCATTCTCCACCATCGCCGCCGGCACGCCCTCGGTGAGCATCAGGTGGCCCTCGCGGATGAAGGTGGTGACGACGCGCGATGTGTAGAAGCCGCGGGAATCGTTGACGACGATCGGCGTCTTCCTGATCGCCCGCACGAAGTCGAGGGCCGTGGCCAGCGCCGTGTCGCCCGTCTTCTTCCCCATGATCACCTCGACCAGCATCATCCGCTCGACCGGCGAGAAGAAGTGAATGCCGATGAAGCGGTCGGACCGGCCGGAGGCGGCGGCAAGCGAGGTGATCGGCAGGGTCGAGGTGTTGGAGCCGAAGATCGTCTCCGGCCGCACCGCCGCCTCGGCGCGTCGGATGACGTCTTCCTTGATGCTGCGGTCCTCGAACACTGCCTCGATCACAAGGTCGGCTTTGCGAAGCGCGGCGAGGTCGGCGTCGGGGCGAATGCGGGCGAGCGTTGCCTCCTTGTCGGCGGGCTTGGCCCGGCCTCGCGCGATATCCTTGTCGAGCGAGGCGGCGACGGTTGCCTTGCCCTTGTCGGCGCTCGCCTGGTCGCGGTCGAGCAGGATCACCTCGATCCCGGCGCGGGCGCTGACATGGGCGATGCCCGCTCCCATGAAGCCGGCGCCGACAATGCCGATCGTCCCGATCGAGGTCTTCGCCACCGTGGCCGGGCGCCGGGCGAGCTTGTTGAGCGCCTGCAGCGAGACGAACAGGGTGCGGATCATCGCCGCCGCGGCGTCGCTCTGGATCACTTGCGCGAAATAGCGCCTCTCCACGTCGAGCGCCTGGTCGAAGGGAAGCTGCAGGCCTTCGAACACCGCCGACAGGATGGCGCGGGCGCTCGGATAGTTGTCATAGGTCTCCCGCCGGTAGATGGCGACGGCCGGCGGCCAGAAGCTGAAGCCGGTCGGCGAGAAGACCTTGCCGCCGGGCGGCCTGAACCCGTCCTCGTCCCATGGCTGACGCTTGCGGGGCGTCTCTTTCAGCCAGCGCCGTGCGGCGGCGAGGAGCTCGCCGGGTGGCACCACCGCATCGACCAGTTTCAGCGCCTCCGCCCGCTTGGGGTCGAGCCGCTGCCCCTTGAGCAGCATCTGCAGGGCCTGCTCGCCGGGAGCCAGCCGCGCCACCCGCTGGGTGCCGCCGGCGCCGGGCATCAGCCCGACCCGCACTTCCGGCAATCCGACCTTCACCGCCTCGTCGTCGGCGACGATCCGCCCGTGGCAGGCGAGACAGAGCTCGAAGGCCCCGCCGACGCAGGTGCCGTTGATCGCCGCCACCACTGGCTTGCCGCAGGTCTCCAGCCTTCGGAACATTCCGCCGAGCCGGTCGATCTCCGTATAGAGCCGCCTCAGGGCCGCATCGCGGTCGCCACCGGTCGCAGCGCGGACGGCGGCGAGCATGGTCTGCAGCAGGGCGAGGTCGGCGCCGCCCGAAAACGTCTCCTTGCCGGACGTGATGATGACGCCGGCGATCGCCTCGTTGGCGGTGATCTCACCGACCAGCCTGTCGAACTCCTCGATCGCCGAAAGGTCGAAGACGTTCATCGAGCGCCCAGGCATGTCCCAGGTGATCGTGGCGATGCCCTCGTTGTCGATGTCCAGCCGGAAGTTTTCGCCGGTCACGTTGCCCGCCCCGTCGGGGTAGCGCACGATCCCAACCTCCCCCTTGAGGGGAGGTCGAAATCACGATGTGATTTCGGGAGGGGGGAAGCAGCAGCAGAGGGCATGCCCCTCTCCCGAAATGGACCTCGCACCGCTTGCCCATTTCGACCTCCCCTCAAGGGGGAGGTTGATGGTGCGATCCTGACCAAGATATCCATCGCCTCACACCCGCTCGATGATGGTGGCGGTGCCCATGCCGGCGCCGATGCACAGCGTCACCAGCGCGGTGGAAAGGTCGCGCCGTTCGAGCTCGTCGAGCCCGGTGCCGAGGATCATCGCGCCGGTCGCGCCGAGCGGATGGCCCATGGCGATGGCGCCGCCATTGACGTTGACGATCTCCGGGTCGAGGTCGAAGGCCTGCAGGTAGCGAAGCACCACCGCGGCGAAGGCCTCGTTGATCTCGACGAGGTCGATATCAGCGAACGACATTTTGGCGCGCTTGAACAGGCGCTGGGTCACATCCACCGGGCCAGTCAGCATCAGCGCCGGCTCGGAGCCGATATTGGCGTAGGCGCGGATCTTCGCCCGCGGCGTCAGCCCCGCCTTGCGGCCGGCCTGCTTCGAGCCGACCAGCACCGCGGCGGCGCCATCGACGATCCCCGACGAGTTGCCGGCGTGGTGGACATGCACGATCGCCTCGATCTCGGGATGGGCTTGGATCGCTACCGCGTCGAAGCCGCCGATCTCGCCGTAGAAGGTGAAGGACGGACTGAGCGCCGCCAGCCCCTGCATCGAGGTGTCGGGGCGGAGATGCTCGTCGCGTTCGAGGAGGGCCAAGCCGTTGACGTCGTGGACCGGCACCACCGACCGGGCGAAGCGGCCGCTGTCCCATGCCGCAGCCGCCCGGCGCTGGCTTTCCACCGCATAGGCGTCCACCTCGGCGCGGGTGAAGCCGTATTTGGTGGCGATCAGGTCGGCGGACACCCCCTGCGGCATGAAATAGGCGGGAAGCGCCACGCTCGGATCGACCGGCATGGCGCCGCCCGAGGCGGCGAGGCCGACCCGGCTCATCGACTCGACACCGCCGGCGATGATCAGGTCGTGGGCGCCGCTCTTCACAGCCGCTCCGGCGAGATTGACGGCGTCGAGACCGGAAGCACAGTAGCGGTTGACCTGGATGCCCGGCACGGTGTGCGGGAAGCCGGCGGCGAACACGGCGCTGCGGGCAATGTCGCCCCCCGCTTCGCCGACCGGGTCGACGCAGCCGAGGATCACGTCGTCCACCGTCGCCGGGTCGAGGCCGTTGCGGTCGCGGATGGCGTCAAGCACCTGTGCCGCAAGGGTCACTGTCGACACGGTGTGAAGCGCGCCATCCTTCTTGCCGCGACCGCGCGGCGTGCGAACATGATCGTAGATGAAGGCGTCGGGCATCGCGGAACCTCGGGAGCGACAAATAGGCCGGTCCACCTCTCACGGCAAATCGGCGAAGGCCTCGGCCGGCATCGCCATCAACGTGTCGGCGCCGGCGGTGATGCGCGCAAGGCGAAGCGCCGTCTCCGGCATCACCCGCTCCATGAACACGCGGCCGAAGGCAAGATCGCTGCGAAGGGCCTCGGGCGCGACCTCGCCCTTCGCCAGAATGGCCGCCGCGATCCTAACCCACATCTCGCCCAGCGCCACCAGGCCGAACAGGTGCATATAGTCGGTGGCGCCGGCGCCGGCGTGGTCGGGATTGCCGAGCGCGTTGGCCATGAACCAGACGGTCGCCTGCTGCAGGTCGTCGAGCCCGCGGTTCAGCGGCGCCACGAAGAGGGCGAGCGCCTCGTCGCCCTCGTGTTTCTTCACCAGGTCGCCGACGTCCTGGAAGAACTCGGTGATGGCCCGCCCGCCGTCCTTGGGCAGCTTGCGGCCGACGAGGTCAAGCGCCTGGATGCCGTTGGTGCCCTCGTAGATCATGGTGATGCGCGCATCGCGGACGAACTGTTCGACTCCGGTCTCGGCGATGTAGCCGGTCCCGCCGAACACCTGCTGTGCGGCGACGGTGTTCTGGAAGCCGCGGTCGGTGAAGACGCCCTTGATCACCGGCGTCAGAAGGCCGAGGCAGTCTTCGGCCGCTTCGCGTGCAGCAGCATCCGGCGAGCGCCGGGCGATGTCGGCCTTGAGCGCCGCCGACAGCGCCAGCGCCCGCGCGGCGATGTTGAACCCCCTGATTTCGGCGAGCGTCCGCCGGATGTCGGGATGAACGATGATCGGGTCGGCTGCGGCTTCAGGTTCGGCCGCGCCGGTCAGCGCCCGGCCCTGTCGCCGCTGGCGGGCATAGAGGGCAGCGTTCTGACAGGCCACCTCCGACATCGCCAACCCCTGCACCCCGACCACCAGCCGCGCCTCGTTCAGCATGGTGAACATGGTGCGGAGCCCCTTGCCGGGCTCGCCGATCAGCCAGCCGGTCGCTCCCTCGTAGTTCATCACGCAGGTGGCGTTACCATGGATGCCCATCTTCTTCTCAAGGGCGCCGCAGGTCACTGCATTGCGGGTCCCGGCTTCGCCGTCGGCGTTCGGCAGGAACTTCGGCACGAGAAACAAGGACAGCCCCCTTGTGCCGGCAGGGGCGCCGTCGATCCGGGCGAGCACCATGTGGACGATGTTGTCGGCCAGGTCATGCTCGCCGCCGGAGATGAAGATCTTGGAGCCGGAGATCGCGAACGTGCCGTCGCCCGCCGGGGTCGCCCGGCTGCGGATCAGCCCGACATCGGTTCCCGCCTGCGGCTCGGTGAGGTTCATCGTCCCCGCCCAGGCGCCGCTGACCAGCTTCGGCAGATAGATCCGCTTCTGCTCCTCATTGCCATGGTGCCACAGCACCGCGATCACCGCCTGGCCGAGACCGGGATACATGCCGAACGCCATGTTGGCCGAGGTGACGAACTCGCTCATCACGCCGCTGAGGACATAGGGGAGCCCCTGGCCGCCATGGGCCGGATCGCCGGCAAGCCCGATCCATCCGCCGGCGGCGTAGGCGCGATAAGCCTCGCGGAAGCCCTCCGGCGTGGCGACCGAGCCGTCCGCGTGTCGGGTGCAGCCCTCTCTGTCGCCGACCCGATTGAGGGGCACCAGCTCTTCCTCGCAGAAGCGGGCGCCCTCGCGCAGCACCGCCTCGACGACGTCCGGCGTCGCCTCGGCGAAGCCGGGAAGGTCGGCGTGCCGGTAGAAACCGAGCACGTCCGCCAGCAGAAAGAGCACGTTGTCGACGGGCGGCCGGTAGCTCGGCATCACGGTCCTCTCAACCCCCATCAACTATTGTGCGCCGGCGTGGCGAAAACGAGGACCACCGGCCAGGCACAAAGTGCACGATCCGTTAAGCCTCGTTACCGGGGTTTCGATCCATCGTAGGGCGGTTAACCCGCTGTTTACCATGTTTACCGAAGTGTGTTGGAAGCCGGGGCGGGCGCCGATTCCCTGTTTTTGCGTCCGGGGCGAGGTTTTGCATTCGCTGAATTTCCGGCCTCGGTGGTGCCGCGTTGGCGGCAGTGGGGTCAGGACCAATGAAGTCGGGTATCCCGTGGAGCATCAAGGTTGACGACGACGCCCGTGAAACGGCGCTCGAAGCGGCCCGGCGCGCCGGCATGACGTTGAGCGAATGGCTGCAAAAGGCGATCGCCGAGCACGCCAGCGAGGAGGATGTGCCGCCCGCTTCGGAGACCCCGGAAGAGGATGGCAACCACGACGTCGAGGCGGTGACCGAAGCGGTCAAGCGCCTCGTCCGTCGCCTGCAGGCGATGGATACGGACGCGCGCCTGGCGATCTCCGATCTCAAGGGCCGGCTCGACGAGATCGAACGCACCCTCAGCCGGGCCGCCGGGACCGGGCCCGGCCGCAAAGGCGCCGACTCTCTGAAAGGCGTCACTGCAATGGTCAACCGGTTGGCCCGTGACCTCGACGACGCCGACGAAACCGCCAGATCCACGGTCGAAGGTCTGCCGGGCGCCGGAAAGGCCGAACCAATGAAAGCTTCCGTCACCGATGCGATCCGAAGCCTCGACGTGCGGATGGCGGCAATGAGCGCGCGCCGATCGGCGCCGTTGCCGCCGCCCCGGCGTCCCGCGACAATCGATGAACTACGCGAACGTCTCGACACGTTGCTGGCTCGCGGTGTCGAGCAGCCACGGCCGAAGGCGTCGGCCGCCCGTCTCGAGTCCACGCTCAAAGGACTGGAAACCCGCATCGAGCAGGCAAAGTCGCAATTCGGCGGGCCTCAAGACGCCAAAGAGCAGGACGGCGACGCCGAGCGCATCCGTCGAATCGAGGCACGACTTGCCGACATCGCCAATCGTCTGACAGAGGCCGAGTCGACGCGAGAGAAAGCCGAAGCGGAGCCACCGGACGAGCTCGCCGCGGCGATCGCCGAGATTGCGGCGCGCCAGGTTTCGCCCGGTGAGGGCTTCGACCAGCCCCGCGACGAGCCGGACTCGGCTGTCACCAACGCGCTCGAGGCCCTCCGTGAAGATATTGCCGGCCTCGACGAGCGTCTCTCGGCGATGACGCGCACCAGGGTCGAAGAGGATGAGAGCCATTTCTCGCTGGTCCGGCGCATCGACGCCCTGGCCGCCGAAGCGCCGCTTGACCGAAACCTGCTCCTCGAAATCAAGCGGGAGCTGGACCGGCTAGGCAGCGCCGCCGACGTCCGGGCAAGCGAAGCGACGAATATCGATCGCGAGCTGGACGACATACGGCAGGAGCTGGCCTCGCTTGGGGCATCGGTCCAGGCAAGGGCGAGCGAGCCGTCGGTTCTCGCCCGCGACCTCATGGACGACATCCGGCGCGAGCTCGAAGTCCTCGGCGCCTCGGTCGAAGCGCGGGCAAGCGAAGCGAGCCTCCTCGATCGGTTTGACGATCTGATCCGTCGCCTTCCGGATCGCGGCCGTCTCGACGCGCTCGGCGAGGAGGTGTCCTCGCTCCGCCGGGCGCTGGAAAGTGACGATAGCCCACGCGCGGTATCGCGGCTGGAAATGCGGGTGACCGAGCTGGCGCGGTCGATCGAGATCGCGCTCAGCACGCGACAGACGGCTTCCGAGGTCGCCGCCGCCGGCATCGCGTCGACCCTTGCCGATATCCGCGGCGCCCTCCAGGATCTGGCGATGCGGCAGCGCGGCGGCGCCGGCAGCGCGGCGATGGACGGTCTCGCCGCCGAGATCGCCGAACTGCGGCAGATGCTGGACACCCGGGAAGGTGCCGGACGCGGCGAGAAAGAGGTGGCGCTGCAGCGTCTCGAAAGCCGCCTCGAAGAGATCGCCGCGGGCATCGACGCCGCCCTGTCGCGGGTGCCGGGGGCTGACCTGGTCAATGGGCTCCAGCAGCGACTGGAAAGGCTGGCCGCCGGCATCGAAGCGTTGAATCTGCGCGTGGCCGATCCGGCAGCACTCGACGAGCTGAAGGCGGAAATCGCCGCCGTTCGCAGCGAGATCGCCGATCGCGAGTCGCCACGGCTCGACTACCTCGAGAGCCAGATCCACGATCTCGCGGCGCGGATCGACGCGGCGTCGCAACCTGACGCCGACGGCAAGCAACTGGCGGACCTCGAGGCGCGCATCACCCGTCTTGCCGGCGAGCTGGAGCAGTCGACGCCGCGGACCGCGGCATTGCAGAAGGTCGAGGAAAACCTGATGCGGCTCCAGGCGAGCCTGTCCGATGGCCGTCGCGAGTCGATCGAGGCAGCCCGGGCTGCCGCGCGCGACGCCGTGCGCGAATTCGCCGCGACCGACGCCGAGCCGGGGGTGCTTGGCGCCCTCCGCGAGGACCTCGGCCAGGTCAATAAGGCGATCGGCGAGTCCGACAGGCGGACCGAGGAGACGGTCGAGGCGCTGCAAGGGACTCTCGCCACGATCGTCGACCGGTTGAGCCGGCTTGAAGAAGAGAGTGTAGGCGAAGAGCAGGCGGCCGTGCTCGGCGCGACCGGGACGTTCGGACCCGAGCCGGCGGGTCCGAGCCGCGTTACGAATGCACCGGCGCCGCCGCCGGCCGGTCAGCCAGCTTCCACCCACAGAACACCGGAAGGAAAGGAAGGTCGCGCCGACCTTGCCGCCTTGCGAGAACTCGCCGCCAGCAGCGCCGAAGGCGAGCGCAAGCCGGTCGATCGCCGCGCCGACTTCATCGCCGCCGCGCGTCGTGCCGCCGAAGCGGCAATTGCCGAAGCCGATAGCGGACGTCGGGAAGCGACGACTACCGACCACAAGCCCAGCCCCTTCGCACGTATCGGCCAGGCGATCCGCAACCGGAAGAAGCCGCTTCTGCTCGCTGCCGCTGCCATCGTCCTTGCCATTGGCGCCATCCAGATATTCGGACCGAAATTCAGTGGGTCGGACGATGTTGCCGCGAAGGTGGAGCCGCCGGCAGTCGTCAAGACAAACGACAAGCACACGGCGGCAGGCGCCAGCCGCGCTGCTGTGGCGCCGACCGTGCCGCGGGTCGACGAGCCGGCGCTGGTCGCTCCACCGAGCGATGCCAAGACCGCCATGGCGCTTGCCTCCGTCGACACCGGCGCCGAGCGTTTCACCGGCGTTTTCGGCGACGGCGATGCGGGGGTCGATGCCGGGGACCGGACCGGGTCGATCCACCCGGTCTCGGCCGCGGGTGGCGCCGCTCCGGATCTGCCGATCGTCGGTTCGGACAAACTGCGCTCCGCGGCGGCAGCCGACGACCCGGCCGCGGCGTTCGAGATCGGCAATCGTTTTGCCGAAGGTCGCGGGGCGACGAAGGATCTTGCCACCGCCGCGGCTTGGTATCGCCGCGCCGCTGACGAAGGGCTGGCGGTCGGCCAGTACCGGCTCGGCAGCCTGTACGAGCGGGGGCACGGTGTCTCCAAGGATTTCAATGAAGCGGTCAAGTGGTATCAGCGCGCTGCCGACCAGGGCAATGTCGGGGCCATGCACAACCTCGCTGTGCTCCTGAGCCAGGGCGGCGACGGCACGCCTCCCGACATGGCCAAGGCCGTCGAATGGTTCCTCGCGGCCGCCAACTACGGCGTCAAGGACAGCCAGTACAATCTCGGCGTCATCTACGCGCGGGGACTCGGGCCGAAGACCGACCTTGCGGAATCGTACAAGTGGTTCGCCATTGCCGCTGCCGCAGGCGATGCCGATGCGGCTGACCGGCGCGACGAGGTTGCCGCCATGCTCGATGCCGACCAGCTAGCTTCAGCCCGCGCCGCCGTGCAGGCCTGGCGCGCCAAGCCGCCGCTCACCGACGCCAATATCGTCAAGGCGCCGGAGGGCGGCTGGGGCGACGACGCCGACGGCATCACCGCGGCCGACCAGAAGCAACTGGTCATGAAGATCCAGTCGCTGCTTGCCGAGCAGGGTTACGACCCCGGTCCGCCCGACGGGATCGAGGGCCCCAAGACGCGCGAGGCCGTGCGTGCCTTCCAGCGCACCATCGGCGTTGCCGCCACCGGGGTCATCGACGGCTCGCTGGTCTCGGCGCTGTCGGGCGACGCGGCCGGTTAGGCGGCCGGTTTGCCGCGCCGCGCGCGGTCGAAAGTCGCGTCGCGTTGACAGCGCCATGGGTGCGGCGCTTTATCGATCGTGCGTCCGTTCGTGACGACGCGCAGAACAGCTTACTGTTTCCGACTGGCGCTGCGACGTGGTGATCTATCTTCCCATTGCCGAACTGTCGGTGAACATGTTCATCATTTTCGGCATGGGGGGAGCGGTCGGCTTCCTCTCCGGCCTGTTCGGCGTCGGCGGCGGCTTCCTCTTGACCCCGCTCCTCATCTTCTCGGGCATCCCGCCAGTCGTCTCGGTCGCCACCGTGGCCACCCAGATTGCCGCTTCCTCCTCGTCGGCGGCGCTGAGCTACTGGCGCCGGCGAATGATCGACATGAAGCTTGCCGTCGTGCTGATGATCGCCGGCGCGATCGGCACGTTGCTCGGCGTCGTCGTCTTCAACGCGCTGCGCCAGCTGGGCCAGCTCGACCTGATCGTCAGCATATCCTACGTCACCTTCCTCGGGCTGATCGGCGGCCTGATGCTGAGCGAGTCGGTGCGCTCCATCATCAATGCGCGCCGGGGCAGGCCAGCACCTCTCCGCCGCCCCGGCCAGCATAGCTGGATCCACGGGCTGCCCTTCAAGATGCGCTTCAAGCGTTCCAAGCTCTATGTCAGCGTCATCCCGGTGATCGTGCTGGGTGTCTGCATCGGCTTCCTCGGCGCGCTGCTCGGCATCGGCGGCGGCTTCATCCTCGTGCCGGCGCTGATCTACCTCCTGCGCGTGCCGACCAACGTCGTCATCGGCACCTCGCTGATCCAGATTGTCGCCACCATGTCGGTGGCGACAATGCTCCATGCCGTGTCGAGCCGGTCGGTCGACATCGTGCTGGCGGTCATTCTCATGGTCGGCGGCGTCATCGGTGCCCAGTTCGGCGCACGCGTCGGTCAGAACATTCGCGGCGATCATCTGCGGGCGTTGCTGGCGCTTCTCGTCCTCGCCGTCGGGGCGCGGTTCCTCGTCGGTCTGGTGACGCCGCCTGCCGAGCGCTATTCGCTCACCGTCCTCACCGGGGGCGGGCTGTGAGAGGAGCGGCGATCTTCCTTGCCGCCCTCTTGGTCCTCACCGGCAGGGCCGAGGCGGAGCGGTTGACGATCTCGCTCTCCACCAGCGAGATCATGGTCGATTCGACCTTCACCGGGGACACCGTCACGCTGTTCGGCGTGATCGAGCGCGACGCCTCGACCATCTCGCGGGCGACCGGCTACCAGATCGTCGTCGTGCTGCGCGGGCCACCCGAGACGGTGGTCGCGCGCCGCAAGGACCCGATCGCCCTCGTGTGGGTGAACAACGCCTCGGAAACCCTCGTCGGCGCGCCGTCGTTCTATGCGCTCAATACCTCCGGCGAGCTCTCGGAGGTCTCGAACGGCCCGCTGCTTTCCCGCTACGAGATCGGCTTCGACAACATCCAGTTCACTTACGAGAACCGCGCCGTCGCCAACGATCCGGCTGCCGCGGAATTTCGCCACGCCTTCGTCCGTCTGAAGGAGAAGGAGGGGCTCTATACCGAGCGACCTGCCGCCGTCTCCTTCATCGGCGCCACCGACAACGTCTTCCAGTCGGGGATGTGGATCCCGGCCAATGCCCCCGACGGCCGGTACACGGTCGAGGTATTTCTGTTCTCCGGCAATGTTCTGCTCGCGCGGGAGGAAGGCGAGCTCAACATCACCAAGGTGGGTCTCGAGCAGGTGATGTACGCCGCCGCCAGCGACCACGCGGCCCTTTACGGTCTTGCCTGCGTGGTGCTGGCGCTGCTCGCCGGCTGGCTCGGCGGTGTCGTCTTCCGGCGGGACTGATGGCCGTTCAATCCCGCCGAAGCATCTTGCGGCCGACGGGGTAGACCCGGTCCTCGCCGAGCATGAAGGCGCGGAAACCGGCAGCCCTGAAGAGGCCAGCGAAGGCCCTGTCGAGCACGTTCAGCCCGCCGGCATAGGCGCCGAAGGCCGGCAGCACCAGCCGGTCACCGTCGCCGACGAAGCAGCGCCGCCGCACCCACTTGCCGCGGCCGGCAACGCGGGCGGCGGGATGGAGATGCCCGGCGACCTCCCCGTAGGTCTCGCCGGAGCCTGGCTCATGACGGAAAACGACCGGGCCGATCGCCAGCTCGTCGAGATGCGCGCCGCCAAGACCGTCGGGTGCCGCCTGGTCGTGATTGCCGGCGATCCAGATCCACTCGCGGCCCGCCTGGAGGGTGGCCAGCGCCGCACGGTCGCGTTGCGAAAGCCGCGCCGCGCCGCCGTCGTCGTGGAACGAGTCGCCGAGCGCCACGACGGTGCGCGGGGCAAGACGGGCGATCAGCCGCGCCAGGCGAGCGAGGGTTTCGGCCGTGTCGTAGGGCGGCAGCATCTGGCCGCGCCGGGCGAAGGCCGAGCCCTTCTCGAAATGAAGGTCGGCGACGACCAGCAGCCGGCGGTCGGCCCACCACAGCGCGCCCTCCGGAAAGGCCTCCAGCACGACCCCGGCCACCCCGACCAGCGCCGGCTCCGGTAGAGTGGATGTCGAAGGCTTTGCAGCCCGCCGCCGCATCAGGGTGGTCACGCGACTCGGCCTCCCGACCGTCCAACCTCCCCCATGAGGGGAGGTCGAAGTTCGCGGAACGAAGTGACGGCGAACTTCAGGAGGGGGGAGAGCGTTTGACCCGGGTCGCGCCCCCCTCCCGAAATCTGCTTCGCTGACGCTCGCAGATTTCGACCTCCCCTCAAAGGGGAGGTTGGGCGTCGCGCATTGATCAAAGGTCTAGATCTCATCCCCCATCGCTTCCTTCACCAAATCCTCGGCCGCCTCGCGCAGGACGTCCTCCTGCGCCTCGCCGACAACCACCTCCTTGCCGATCTCGAGCATCACCGGAACCGCCAGCGGCGAGATGCGGTCAAGCCGTTTATGCACGATCTTCCCCTTGATTCGCGACAGCGTCTCGCCGAGGCGGGCGACGTCGAGCTGGCCGGTGGCGGCGTCCGCCCACGTCGCCTGCATCAAGACGTGGTCCGGCTCGTGGGCGCGCAGCACATCGTAGATGAGATCGGAGGAGACGGTGACCTGCCGGCCGGTCTTCTCCTTGCCCGGGTGGCGCTTCTCGATCAGCCCGGCGATCAGGGCGCAGGCGCGGAAGGTCCGCTTGAGGAGGTAGCTGTCGGCCATCCATGCGTCGAGATCGTCGCCGAGCATGTCCTCGTCGAACAACTCGGCGAGGCTTGGCTCTCCACGGACGAAGGCGGCGCCGAGGTCGCGAAGGCCCCAGACGGCGAGCGAATAGTCGGTAGCGACGAAGCCGGTCGGTCTGAGCCGCGCCCGCTCCAGCCGGCGGGTCAAGAGCATGCCGAGCGTCTGGTGGGCGAGCCGTCCGGCGAAGGGATAGGAGACGAGATAAAAGCGCCGCCCGCGCGGGAAGGTCTCGACCAGAAGCTGGTCTCGCCTCGGCAGCACCGAGCGCTTCTTCTGGATCTTCAGCCAGTCGGAGACCTGATCCGGCAGCCGGGCCCAGGATTTCTGGTCGGCGAGCAGCGCCCGCACCCCCTTGGCGAGATAGGTGGTGAGGGGAAACTTGCCGCCTTCGTAGATCGGGATCTTGGGCGTGTCGTCGGCGGTGCGGGTGGCGATCGCCTCGTTCTCGCGGATGCCCTCGAAGCGGAGCACCTGGCCGGCGAACAGGAAGGTGTCACCGGGCGACAGCTGTTCGATGAAATACTCCTCGATCTTGCCGAGCACCCGCCCGCCGCGTCCGGCGAAGCCGGCGCGCGCCGTGCGTCCGACCCGCACGTTCAGCATCGGAGCTTCGATGATGGTGCCGACGTTCAGCCGGTAATGCTGGGCGACACGGGGATGCGTGACGCGCCAAAGCCGGTCCGGGCCCCGGCGGATCTTGGCGTAGCGCTCGTAGGTCTTCAGCGCATAGCCGCCGGTTGCCACGAACTCGACGACCCGGTCGAACGTTTCGCGGGAGAGGTCGCGATAGGGATAGGCCGAGACCACCTCGGCATAGGCTTCGCCGGCATCGAACGGCGCGGCGCAGGCCATGCCGAGCACGTGCTGGGCGAGCACGTCGAGGCCGCCGGGGCGGATTGGGGGCGTATCCTGCGCCCCCAGATAGTTGGCATCGAGCGCTGCCCGGCATTCCAGCACCTCGAACCGGTTGGCCGGCACCAGGATCGCCTTCGACGGCTCGTCGAGCCGGTGGTTGGCGCGGCCGATCCGTTGCGCCAGCCGACTTGCTCCCTTGGGCGCGCCGATATGGACGACGAGGTCGACGTCGCCCCAATCGATGCCGAGGTCGAGGGTCGAGGTGGCGACCACAGCCCGAAGCTTTCCCGCCGCCATGGCGGCTTCCACCTTGCGGCGCTGCGCGGCGTCGAGCGAGCCGTGGTGGAGGGCGATGGGCAGCCCGTCGGCGTTGATCCGCCACAGCTCGGCGAAGATCATCTCCGCCTGGCTTCGGGTGTTGACGAAGAGGAGCGCCATCTTGTGGGCGGCGACCGCTGCGTAGATGTCGGCCAGCGCATAGCGTGACGAATGGCCGGACCACGGCACCCGTTCCTTCGACTCGAGAATGGTGATCTCCGGCTTCGCCCCGCCCTCCACCGTGATGAGGTCTGCGAGCACTGTCCGCTCTTCCCTAGGCGACCCTTTGTAGGGTGGGCTAAGCGAAGCGAGCCCACCAGACTCCTTCCGCGTGGGCACAGCGCCTTCGGCGCCTTTGCCCACCCTACGAACCCCCTTAAATCCCACCAGCCAGGCGCGGAGGGCGCCGGGGTCGGCGACCGTCGCCGACAGGCCGATGGCCTTCAGCTTCGGCGCCAGCGTTCGAAGTCGCGCCAGGCCGAGCGCGAGCAGGTCGCCCCGCTTGCTCACCACCAGCGAATGCAGCTCGTCGAGGATCACCGTGTCGAGGTCGGCGAAGAAGCGGTCGGCGTCGGTAGCGGAAAGAAGCAAGGCCGTCTGCTCCGGCGTGGTGAGAAGAATATCGGGTGGCTTCAGCTTCTGCCGCTGCCGCTTGTGGAGCGGCGTGTCGCCGGTGCGGGTCTCGAGCCGGACCGGCAAGCCCATCTCGGCGACCGGCCGTTCGAGGTTGCGGGCGATGTCCACCGCCAGCGCTTTCAGCGGCGACACGTAGAGGGTGTGGGGTCCGCGCCCGCCGACCGGCGCGTCCTTCGGCCGCTCGTGAAGCGATACGAGCGTCGGCAGGAAGCCGGCCAGCGTCTTGCCGGCGCCGGTCGGCGCGATCAAGAGCGTCGACTGACCGGCCCGCGCCTTGGCGAGAAGCTCGATCTGGTGCGGTCGCGGCGTCCAGCCGCGCGTCGCGAACCAGTCGGCGAACGGCGCAGGCAAGACAGTTGTGTGATCCCGGACGACGGCGCGGGCAGTCATGCCGCCAGAGGTAAACCCGCCGGCCATTCGCGTCCATCGCCAACGCCGGGTCGCTCACCGCCACTGACAGACGAAGATCCCGATCTGCTCGGGGGCGCCGAGGCGCGGCGTTCCCTCGTAGATGATCATCCGCCCGCCCGTATTGTCGAGGACGGAGATCTGCACCGAGCCGGCGGTCGACTGGATGAAGCCGTCGAAAGCAGCGTTGGTGTAGCCGCCGTAGCGGATCGTTCCGGTGATACCGCCGGCCTGGATGCGGCCGTCGAATGCGACCTCGCCGTCGCCAAGCGCATTGTAGGGTCTGTAGAGGCGCTGGCCGGTGATGACAGCCTGCAGACCGTAGATCTGGCCCTGGCAAGCGAGTTGGTTCAGCTGCTGAGGGTAGGCGGGAGTGGCCACAATCAACCCGGCGACTGCCGCCACCCCCAAACCTGCAATCCGGTCGCGCCAGCGGAGGCTGCGGGCTTTGCCCGGGGTCGAACGCATCGCGGACCTCCGCGACTTTGAGTTGACCTTCGATGCAATGCCGCAAGGATACACGTGTTGCCGGGACTTTCACACCCGTTCCATGCCCGGAGGCAGACGACGGCTGACGTCGTTGTCCGTGAGTCGGCTAAAGCAAGAGGGCTCCTGAAATCCCTCGCACTTCATGCCCGTCGGACTATCTTTGCCCGATGCCCGCCACGCGCCCCGAGGACATCCTCTGCCCGACTCCTGCCGGCCTCCGGTCCAAGGCCGGCGATTTCCACATCGACCCGACCCGCCCGGTGCCCAAGGCGCTGATTACCCATGGGCACAGCGACCACGCCCGTGCCGGCCACGGCTCCGTGCTCGCTACCCGCGAGACCTTGCGGATCATGGCGGCGCGCTATGGCGAGGGGTTTGCCGGCTCGGCCGAGGCGGTGACCCTTGGCGAGACGATGCGGATCGGCGAGACCGCGGTCACCTTCCAGCCGGCGGGCCATGTGCTCGGCTCCGCTCAGATCGTGGTCGAGGCGGGCGGCACGCGGATCGTCGCTTCGGGCGACTACAAGCGCCGGGCCGATCCCACCTGCCTGCCCTTCGTGCCGGTGCCCTGCGACATCTTCATCACCGAGGCGACCTTCGCCCTGCCGGTGTTCCGCCACCCCGAGCCGCAAGCCGAGATCGGCAAGCTGCTCGCCTCGCTCGCCCAGTTTCCCGAGCGCGCCCATCTCGTCGGCGCCTACTCGCTCGGCAAGGCGCAGCGCGTCATCCGCATGCTGCGCGACGCCGGCTACGACCGGCCGATCTACCTCCACGGCTCGATGGAGAAGCTCTGCCGGCTCTACGAGGAGGAGGGCGTCGCGCTCGGGCCGCTTGCCCCTGCCACCGTCGCCAGCGGCAAAAAGGGCGATTTTGCCGGCGCTGTCGTCATTTGCCCGCCGTCGGAGATCGCCGAGCGCTGGGCACGCCGTTTCCCCGACCCTGTCGCCTGCTTCGCCTCGGGCTGGATGCGCATCCGCCAGCGCGCCCGGCAGGCCGGTGTGGAGCTGCCGCTCGTGCTTTCCGACCATGCCGACTGGGACGAGTTGACCGCGACGATCGCCGAGCTCGGGCCGCAAGAGGTATGGGTCACCCACGGGCGCGAGGAGGCGCTGGTCCGCTGGTGCGAGCTGAACGGCATTCCTGCCCGGCCGCTCCACATGGTCGGCTACGAGGACGAGGCGGAGTAGGGCGGTGCCGGACATGATCGACCGCATCGACCATCTTGTGCTGACCGTGCGTTCGGTGGACGCGACCTGCGCCTTCTACGAGCGGGCGCTCGGCTTCCGGCGGATCGACGCGCCGGGCCTGCCGACGGCGCTCACCTTCGGCCGCCAGAAGATCAACCTCCATGAGGTCGGCCACACCTTCGAGCCGAAGGCGCGCGCGCCGACCGCCGGCTCAGGCGATTTTTGTCTCATCACCGAGCGGGACCTTGCAGAGGTCCGCGCCCATCTCGAATCGGTCGGCGTCGCCATCGTGCTCGGTCCGGTGAAGCGCACCGGCGCCGAGGGCGCCATGACCTCGCTTTATTTTCGCGATCCCGACGGCAATCTGGTCGAGGTCAGCCGGTACGATCGCCCCTGACCCGGCTTGCCCGCGGGCCGGGCAAGCCGACGGGCGCCGAGCGATAGCGTGGGCTGGTCCGGTCGAGCCCGTTGCATGTCGCCCATTTCGGGCAGTCGCGAGCGGCGCAGCGGAGCACCGGCGGCGGGCCGCCTTCGGATCGCGGAACGACCGCGATCGGAGGCGCATCGGTCGGGATGACCGGAGCGTGCGCCATGATGCTTCCGCTCACGCACTTTGCCGGAGCGCGGCGGCCTCGGTTTCCGCGACGACCTGATCGATCAGCGCGTGGTCTGGTCCGTCCGCCGGGCCGGCCGACCGGATCCCGTCGAGATAGCCGAGCAGCGTTTGGGTCATGCCGGCGGCCTCGGGCAGATGGCCCGAGACGATGGTGGCGGGATCGATCCGCGCGATTCGGTCAAGCGTTGTCCCGAAGGTGGTCCCGTCGAGCGAGCCGAGCCATGGCGCGTCGATTCCGGCCCAGATGCTCATGCCCTCCTTCAGCACGCCAGGGGCAATGGCGCGGGCGTCCTCGGCCGGGTCGGGAAGCAGCGCCCCGAACGCGTCGGCGGTAAACAAGGTCCGTGTCTTGGTGTCGAAGAAGCCGCGCGTCTCCGGTGCGTCATAGTAGGGCGGCCGAAAGGGGACCAGCGTGCGGTCGCCAAGCTCCAGCGCCTCGTCCGGCTGCAACAGATGGACGCGGCTGACGTCGCGGCCGAGCAGCATCATCTTGGCCATGCCGAGGAAGTTGGTGACGATTTTTGCGTTGGGTGCGCGGTCGAGGATCGCCGTCAGGCTGCCGAGGTGATCCGGGTCCATGTGGCTCAGCCAGATCCATTTCAAATCGGTCGGGTCGATGGCGTTCTCCAGGGCGGCGAGGAAGGCGTCGGTGAGCGCCCCCAATCCGGTGTCGACCAGGATTGGCTCGGATCCCTTCACCACGAAGGCATTGACGGCGATGAGCCCAAAATCGGGGATCGGCATGTATGAGGGCAGACAGAGCGTGTCCGGCGCGACGGTGCGGGTTTCCAGCATGGTGGGGGCGTTCATTTCTGATGTCCTCTGCTTTTTAAATGAACATATACGTTCACTGATATTGCAATTCGCTACACCCGTCGGCGCCCCTTGTCAATGATTAAATGAACGCCTATGTTCATCTAATGGCAAAACGCGCCTACACCATGAAGAACCGCGCAGAGTCGCAGGAAGCGACCCGGCGGAGAATCGTCGAAGCGACGGTCAAGCTGCACGAATCCCCAGGACCCAAGCACACCACCATCAGCGCCATCGCCGAGGAGGCCGGCGTCCAGCGGCTGACCGTCTATCGCCATTTCCCCGACGACACGGTGCTGTTCCAGGCTTGCTCCTCGACCTGGTTCGCGCGCAACCCGCCGCCGGATCCGGAACTATGGTCGTCGGTCGCCGACGGGTTGGACAGGATCGGCGTCGCGCTGAAGGCGCTCTACGGCTACTACGCCGGCACCGCGGGCATGTGGACGTCGCTCTATCGCGACCTCGACGAGGTCGAGGCGCTGAAGCCGTCGATGAGCGGGTTCGCCGCCTATCTCGAGGGTGTCGCCGACGGCCTTGCCAGCTACATCGATCCGGGCCGCGACAACGCCGACTTGGCAGCGACTCTCCGACATGCGGTGCAGTTCTCGACCTGGATGTCCCTTGCCCGGATCGGCCTCGGCGATGCCGTGAAGGCCGAGCTGGCGGTGCGGTGGGTTGCCGGGACTCTGAACGACAGACAGCCGAAGTCCACGAAGGAGGAGAGCAGGAGCCCTGCCGCTGTGACGGGGTGAGGGAATCCGATTGAACGCCCTCAGCGGCGGTCTAGATAAGCCGCCATGGCAGAGTGCAAGATCATTCGCGGCGGCGCCAGCTTCCATGGCAAGCAGGGCCTCGAGTATTTCTCGGGCGGCCGAGACCGCCGGCTCAACAGGCATCTGCATGCACCTTCTCGAAATGCCGCCCGGCGGCGAGGCCAAGCCCCACTATCACGAGGCCCAGGAGACGGCGATCTTCATGCTGGAAGGGACGGCCGAGTTCAAGCACGGGCCGAAGCTCGAGCATGTCGATCGGGTGAGCGCCGGCGACTTCACCTACATCCTGGCCGGCGTCCCGCACCAGCCCTACAATCCGACCGACAGCGTCGCCCGGGCGGTGATCGCCCGCACCGACCCCAATGAGCAGGAAAGCGTCGTCCTGCTCGAAGAGGCAGCCGCAAAATAACGACGACCTGCTGCCGGTCCTACCGTCCCTCCGCCCAGTAGCGAATCAGCTTGTGGGCGATGGCGATGATCGGCGGGCACTTAATGCCGCCCGGATGAGTCCCTGCGAGGATTGTCCGCACCTCGTCGCGCGAAAACCAGCGGGCATCCTCCAGCTCGGCTTCGTCGCGGACGATGTCGGTGTTGAGCGCCTCGCCGTGGCAGCCGATCATCAGCGAGCAGGGAAACGGCCACGGCTGGCTCGAGTGGTAGCGGACGCGCCCGAGCCGGATGCCGGCCTCCTCCAGCGTTTCGCGGCGCACCGCATCCTCGATCGTCTCGCCCGGTTCGACGAAGCCGGCGAGGCACGAATACATGCCCAGCACGAAGCGCGACTGGCGGCCGAGCAGGCAGCGCTCCTCCTCGCCGGAGGCGTCGATGGCGAGCATGATCACCACCGGATCGGTGCGCGGGAAATGGGGAGCGCCGCAGGCGGGACACTCGCGCCGGTAGCCGCCGGCCTTCATCGCCGTCAGTTCGCCGCAGACCCCGCAATAGCGGTGGCGGACGTTCCAGTAGCAAAGGCTTCGCCCCTGCGCGATCGCCCCGAGATGGTACGGCGCCACCTCGCCCTCGATCGCCAGGCTCCGGAGATGGACCAGCCGGATGCGGCTCTCGTCGACCAGTGTGGTTTCGGCCAGCATCGCGGCGAGGCGCGGCCCGCTCTCGCTCCATCCCAGAAGCACGATCTCGTCCGGTGCCGCCCCCAGAGCCTCGGCCTCGGCCGCCGTGAACAGCGGATCGGTCCCGGCGCCCTGCTTCAGCATCGCCTGGTCGTCGCGCAGCAGATAGAGGCGGGCGGCCGGGTCGGCGAGGGCGGCAGGCACCGCGTTCTCGTCCCGGTTCTCGCTCCGCCGGTCGATGCGGTTGCCGGAGAAGCCGTGCAGGCTGCTCGCATCCTCTGTCGGGATGCCGTCGAAGAAATTCGCCATCGGGTCTCGGAGGTTTTCAGTCGGGGAGGGCGTCGCGGATTTCGCCGATCAGTCTATCCCGAACATCCGCCTCATAGCCAATCGCCTCGCCGATGCCCCACACGGGCGCCGGCCACGCCGGATCGGTGGCGAAGCGGGCGATGACGTGGACATGGAGCTGGCGGACCTGGTTGCCGAGCGCCGCGACGTTCAGCTTGTCGCAGCCGGTCACCGCCTTGATGACCTCTGACACCATGACGATCTCGTCGAACAGGACGGCGCGCTCGACAGGTGCAAGGTCGATGATCTCCGCGATATCCGGGCGGCGCGGCACCAGCACCAGCCAGGGGAATCGGGCGTCCTTCATCAGCAGCAATTCGGAAAGCCAGAGCGACGCTACGGGGTCGCACTCGCTGGCCAGGCGCTGGTGGAGGGTGAAGCTGTCTGTCATGAAGGCTCCCCGGTCGACTGCGTCGCATCTTACTATCCAAATCCCGCCAGTCTCGCCGCCCCAGCCGTATGCAGGGCTCACCTTGCCCACAGATTCCGGCATTCCGGAGCATCCGCCCTTGCCACACGCGGTTCCCGGCATGATATGGTGGCCCGGGAAGTCGGCGGCGGACGCGCTCCTCGCCAACCGGGTCAGGTCCGGAAGGAAGCAGCCCTAACGAGTTTCGGCGCGGGTCGTTCGTCCGGCTTCCTGCTTGCCTCGCCGGACCCGGCTGGATTCGGGCCGGGCGGGCCTCTCCCGGGAAAGGCCGGTCGTCGTGCGGGGCGTGGGATACGCGCCACGGGTTTCCGGCTTGGACGGCAGCGATCGATGGACGGCAGCATTCTCGATTCGGTCGATCAGGGTCACTACCGCGTGCTGGCGCGGAAGTACCGGCCACAGAGCTTCGCCGACCTCATCGGCCAGGAGCCGATGGTTCGCACTCTGACCAATGCCTTCCGCACCGGCCGCATCGCCCAAGCCTACATGCTGACCGGCGTCCGCGGCGTCGGCAAGACGACCACCGCCCGCATCCTCGCCCGCGCCCTCAACTATTCGGTCCCCGGCAAGATCGACCAGCCGACCATCGAGATGGAGGAGTTCGGCGAGCACTGCGCCGCCATCATGGAAGGCCGCCACATCGACGTCATCGAGATGGACGCCGCCTCCCATACCGGCATCGACGACATCCGCGAGATCATCGAGGCGTCGCGCTACAAGCCGGCAGTCGCCCGTTACAAGGTCTACATCATCGACGAAGTGCACATGCTGTCGAAGGCGGCCTTCAACGGGCTGCTCAAGACGCTGGAGGAACCGCCCGAGCATATGAAGTTCGTCTTCGCCACCACCGAGGTGCGCAAGGTGCCGGTGACGGTGCTGTCGCGCTGCCAGCGCTTCGACCTCCGCCGCATCGAGGCCGGCCGCCTGATCGAGCTGATGCGGGGCATTGCGGCGAAAGAAGGCGTCGAGGTCGACGACGAGGGGCTGGTGATGCTCGCCCGCGCGGCGGAGGGCTCGGCCCGCGATTCGCTGTCGCTTCTCGACCAGGCCATCGCCCACGCCAGCGGCAAGGTCGAAGCAGACGCGGTGCGCGCGATGCTTGGCCTCGCCGACCATGCTCTGGTCATCGACCTCTACGGCGATCTGATGCGCGGCGCCATTGCCGATGCGCTGGACCGGCTGAAGAACCTCTACGACGTCGGCGCTGATCCCGCCGTCGTGCTCGAGGATCTCGCCGCCTTCACACATTTGGTCACCCGGCTGAAGCTCGCTCCCGATGCTGCCGCCGACGACGGGCTGACCGAGGAGGAAAAGACCCGCGGCACCGAGTTCGCGGGGAAGCTTCCGCTGCGGGTGCTCGCCCGCACCTGGCAGATGCTGCTCAAGGGCATCGAGGAGACGCGCGAGGCGAGCCGGCCGCTCGCCGCTGCCGACATGGTGCTTGTCCGCATCGCCTATGCCGCCGACCTGCCGACGCCCGACGAAGCGATCCGCGCCATCCGTGACGGAGCTCCGCAAGGCGGGAGCGCGTCTGCCGCGCCCGCCGGTCAGGCCCCGGCCGCGCGCGAGCCCCGTGCCCGCCTCGCCGCGGTCGCTGGTACCTCGCCTGCAAGGGAGCGGGCCGAAGCGCCGCGTCAGACTCCCGACCCCGGGCCGATGCTCCGGCTCGCCGCCTTCGCCGACCTCGTCACGCTCGCCGGAGAAAGGCGGGAATTGAAATGGAAGCATGCGCTGGAGCATTCGGTCCGCGTAGTCCGTTTCGAGCATGGCCGCATCGAGCTGGCGCTGACCGAGGATGCGCCGAAGAGCCTGGCCGGCGAGTTGTCGCGGAAGCTGGAGGAGTGGACCGGTCACCGCTGGATGGTCGCCGTCGCCCGCGAAGCCGCAGAGCCGACTATCGCCGAGGCGCGGCGTTCGGCCCGCGCGCAGCTGGTCGACGACGCCCGCTCCGACCCGGTCGTCGCCGCCGTGCTCGCCCGCTTTCCCGGCGCCGAGATCGTCGACGTCCGCGTGCGCGGCGGGGAGGGCGAGGCGGCATTGCCGGAGAACCCCGACGACGCCTTCGTCATCGCCGACGACGAGGCCGACGACTGATTGAATGGAAGCGCGGCGCGGTGGTGAGACCGGTGCGCGCGTATGGAGACAGCAGGAGAAGACGACGAAATGGCGCTTGGCGACATGATGGGAATGATGAAGCAGGCGAAGCAGCTTCAGGAGAAGATGCAGGCCATGCAGGACGAGGTGGCGGCCATGTCGATCGAAGGCTCGGCCGGTGGCGGCCTGGTGTCTGTCACCGTCAACGGCAAGGGCGAGATGAAGGCGATCCACATCGATCCGTCGCTATTGAAGCCCGACGAGGCCGAGATCCTCGAAGACCTCATCGTTGCCGCCTGCACCGACGCCCGCACCAAGGCCGACGCCGCGCTGCAGGACAAGATGCGCCAGATGACCGGCGGCCTGAACCTGCCGCCCGGCATGAAGTTGCCGTTCTGAGGCACACCACTCAGAGGCCGTTTCGAAAGGGGTTGAGTGGTCGGGATTCAGGTGATTCCAAGCGGTTGCTGAAGCCGACCTGGAGATTCGTCATGTGGACCCCGACCACCCGGGAGCACTATAGCCGGCGCGCGACGCG
>Ga0210144_1000163_pt1 | contig 38510 bp, 29 predicted proteins | sample Muzzi_PWA_D2_FD_185532 | JGI IMG/M metagenome (GOLD analysis project Ga0210144, IMG submission 185532) | Wetland microbial communities from San Francisco Bay, California, USA, that impact long-term carbon sequestration - Muzzi_PWA_D2 (SPAdes) | ecosystem: Environmental > Aquatic > Marine >...
TGGAGGTTACGTCGGTGCACAAGGGATTGTTCAATCCGCTGGAAGGCCTGGATTTGCAGCGCTAAGGGCGGTCTGTCCAGACGTTTTCCACAGTGTTTTCCACAGAATCTGTGGATGGAGAACCGGCGGTCGTGTCCTAAGACTGTGTTGGTGAGCGGAGCCCCTTGACGGCACGGTAGGTTCGGCGCGTCAAAGCCGGGGCGCGAGCCCCAACCACCGAAGCGGCCCGACGGGAAGTGTGCAGCGACCCGCCGGGCCTAGCCGAGCAAAGGAGCGATGTCCTATGCCCGACCGCCTGAAGTCTACCCTTCACCCCCTTCAACCCGCGTTCCTCCACGGCGCGTTCCTGGAGCAGTGGGACACCGTGAGCGAGGATCTGCGCCCGCCTCTCCTGGAGAGCTGGGCCGGACCCTGGCAGGCGTTCCACCGCAACGGCGCCACCGTCAGCCCGTGGTCCTGGGAGATCCGGCGATCCTGGGAGACGAACGGCCACGGCGAGCCCGCCGGAGTCTTCCACTCCTACCCGCTGGCGTCCCTGGTGGCGGCTCTCCTGCCATACCGGGACTTCCCCCAGGGGTACGCCATCATCCGCCAGCCGGAGCCGGAGGGCTTCCCCGTCGAGCTGAACGGAACCCGCGTGGGCTTCGTTCGGAGCGGCGGCCCGGGGCAGTTGAAGCGCCTGGAGGCGGCTCTCCGGATGTCCACCTACCTCGCCGCGAACCCGGAGGCACTGGCCGCCGTCCTGGAGGCCGCCGGCTACCCGGTGGTCGTCGAGGCGCTGGAGACCGTGGCGGCTCGCGTGAGCGCCTGACCCATCCCTACTAGCTCAATACCCTGAACCAACGGAGTAGGAGGTGAGAGCCGCGTAGGGACCCCTACGAACGACAAGCTGGCAAGGCACGGGGCGGTTCCGAGAGGGGCCGCCCCGTTTTCTTGTATCCTCAATCCCGGCGCGGCTAGGAAAGGCCGCCGAACAGCCGGGAACCCCCACCTCCCGGCCCGCCGCGCCGCCTTCCTTCGTCTGGTGGGGCACTGGTGGGGGTGCGAGTGCCAGGCGGCGCGCCAGAGAAGCCAGACGATCTAGTGCTCTACCAAATCGATGTCCTGGTGGAGGGTGAATCCGTTAAGCCTGTGACGGCCATCAAGCGGATCGCCGACAGGCTCGGCCTCAAAGACCCAGAACGGAAGCGATTCATCAACCGTTTGCGGGCAAAGTACCCCCGGAAGAAGAAGGAAGGCACGATCCCGTCAGATGAGCCGATCCCTCCAGATCTGGAAGCCGCCATTGATTCAGCTTTCGACAAAGTGGAGGAGCAGCGCCAGTTCCTCCGCGAGTCAATCGATCGTCTGACCGCCGAGGCCGAGAGCTACGGATTCGATACTTCCGGCGACTTGCAGAGCCAGTTCCAAGCCGTGCGTATTGAGTACGAGGTTCTGCGTGATCTTCTGGAATCTCCCGCTTCCGTCGCTTCGGCCAAGCTCAGGGGACGGGCGCCCGAAAGTCGAGAGGCGGCAAAGAGGTCTTACCTGGAAGCGAGAGACCGTTTCCGCGAGCTTGCGCCGCAGGTCGAATGCCTATCTCAACTCATTCGCTGGAAGGGCGCAGCCCATCAATTGGGGATGGAAGAGAGCCGCCGGTCCTAGTTCGTCTAGAGCATCTTCGCAACTCCGTGCGAACAATCGCCACTCGACGTGCGAAGAACTGGCATCGAGTGTGCGAATAACTCAGAGAGTCGTGCGAATAATTCGCGGTCACCTGTCTCTGGATGCGAATTGAACTCGGTTCTTCGCATTCCCGTAAACCACTTGCATGGCTTGACTTAGCTTGCTACCTTGAGCCTCAATTCCTGGGGCTCAGTACCCCAGATACACGAAAGCCCCGGGGGCAACCGGGGCTCTCGAAACCCGACGCAGGGCCGGGGTGTCAGCTAAGACGACCTCATCCTAGCACAGGAGTCCTGCGTCTCGACGAGGAGAAACGCAGGATGACCCACCTCTACTGCGGCCCCGCACCCCTCCACCGCTTCCTCCTGGGATTGCTTCGGCAGTCCCGACCCCGCGACCTCATACAGGCGGGTCAGGCTGGCTCAACTCGTCCCGGGCAACCCGGATCAGGGTGGAGCGAATCCAGCCGGTCCGAGAGAGCCCGGCCCGCTCGGCGGCGGCATCCACGAGTCGAAGGTGCTCCGGGGTGAACCGGACCAGGACCTGTTCGGAGTGCTGACGCTTCGACGTGATGGTTTGCTCTTCCATATCCGGATGATATCCGGAGTGCATGCCAAAATCAATCCAACCGTTGACATGAGGATATCCTTAGGATATACTCTGGCTAGAGAGAGCGGGAAAGACGATGACCCAGACGAAAACAGCCCCGGCGATCGCGCCAACGACCACCGGGGCCAAGATCCGCGCGGCCGAAGCCACACAGACCCCTCAGTCAGTGGCAACGCTTCGGCCCGCGGGGGAGATTCCCCATGCAGTGCCCGAGCTGCGGAGCTGACACAATCAAGTACGGGAAGGACCGGAACGGGAACCAGCGGTACCAGTGCCGCGAGTGCGGCCGGACGGTCACCGACGTTCCGGCGAACCCCATCGCCCCGATGCGGATCGGCTTCGACCGCGCCGTCCTGGTGCTCTCGCTCCTGACGGAGGGGATGAGCATCCGGGCCGCCGAGCGGGTCTCCGGCCACCACCGCGACACCATCATGCGGCTCCTGGTGATCGCCGGCGGCAAGTGTGAGCGGCTCCTAGACGAGCTGGTTCAGGGTGTCGAGGTCGACGACGTGGAAGCAGACGAGCTGTGGTCCTTCCTGAACATGAAGCAGTCGACAAAGACGAAGCGGGGGCTCTCGGACGAGGTCGAGGCCGGCGACTTCTACACCTTCCTCGCCCAGGAGCGGGAATCAAAGCTCATCCTCACGCACCACACCGGCCGGCGGAACTGGAACAACACCGAGGTCTTCGTCTCCAAGCTGGAGAGGGCGACGGACGGCCCCTTCCAGCTCACCACCGACGGGTGGGACGGCTACCCCTACGCCGTGATCCAGCACCTCGGCCACCGGGTCGACTACGCGCAACTCATCAAGGAATTCGGACAGGACGCGGAAGGTCAGCGGCGGTACAGTCCGCCGCGGATAATAGGCACCGAGCGACGCTACATCACCCGGTTCCCGGACCCGGACCGGGTCTGCACCTCCCACGTCGAGCGCCTCAACCTGGACGTGCGGATGAGCTGCCGGCGGTTCACCCGGCTGACGAACGCTTTCAGCCGCAAGCTCGCCGACCACAAGGCGGCAGTCGCCGTCTTCGCGGCGGTCCACAACTTCGTCAAGATGCACCGCAGCATCCGCATGACCCCGGGGATGAAGGCCGGAATCACTCGCCGTCCGTGGACGGTGGCGGATCTGCTGGCGGCCTAAGCTCAAGGTCTAAGTGAGCCGGATCGGTCGGAAACTGAATCGCCCGATCGATCCATTCGGCATCAACCCGCACGGCGACCGGGGCATGCTCTGCCCTCCGTAAATACAGTCGTGCTCTTCGCGCTTGCCTGCTTTCAATGTCCGTCGCTTCCAGTTCTGGCGCAAAACCCACCAAAAAAAGAGCGCCCGAGGGAGCTAAGTGGATCTCCACTTGATCTCTGAAGAGCAGGATAGGCCGCTGAGTAACCGCGAAACGGAGCTTTGCCGCGAAACTCAGCTCATCTTCAGCCACCAAACGCCAGGCTGACTGGGGAATCAGCGGGAAGTCCGCAAGCCCGAGAGTTTCAATGAAGCAGTAGATACCACCGGGAAGATCCCTCACCATTCTGCCGATCTCGGACGGCCTTAGAGGGCGAAGACTATCGGCCTCGCGTAGCTGCTTACGCAGCTCCTCCTCAGCAGCCAGTTCCGCCTTGCGCTCCTCTTCCTTGCGCCTCCAGCTCACTAGTACCTCGTTAGGCTCGGCGAGCGATCGAAGTACAGCCACTGCTGTGCGCAGATCCTCCTCTCGCCCCGTGCTTCCCTGGAGCTCCCGCACTACTACGCTGAGATCCTCATGAAGTTGTCTGTCTTGTGCCCGATAGCGAAGAATAAGGGCGACGAAGAGAGCCACCTGGACCACCAAGGCTAGAGCCATAATGGCCAGCCCTACGAGTTGGGCCACGCTAGGCATGGCTTCTGCCGTCCGGATGGCCTTGATGACCACCGGGATTGGCGGTTCGCTTGAGAAGTATTGCCAGAACAGGAGACAAGTCGCCGCCAGTGCTACGACGGAGCCGACGAGGATTCCCAGGGGACTTTGGCCCCACCACTTCTTCGCGCGGTGTACGAGGCTCACGGATGAAGTCTACTAGGCAACCCTCGACCCCGCCGACCCGCCCGCCCTCAGCGCACCAACACGCCATTAGGACACCACCGAACCGGCCACCGCGCGCCGCGGCCTGCTAAGCTCCGCTGCAATGGCACAGGGGCGCATCCTGCTCGTCGAAGACGAGCCCGACATCGCCGAGGTCCTCCGCTACAACCTGGAGAAGGAGGGCTTCGAGGTGGAGGTCGAGGAGCGTGGCGACACGGCTCTCGAACGCATCCGTCGCGAGGCTCCGGACCTGCTGTTGCTCGACCTGATGCTGCCAGGGCTCGACGGCCTGGAAGTGGCCCGCATCCTCCAGCGCGATCCGCGCACCCGCTCGGTGCCCCTGATCATGCTCACCGCCAAGGGGGAGGAGGTCGACCGGATCGTCGGCCTCGAGCTCGGCGCGGATGACTACGTCACCAAGCCGTTCAGCCCGCGCGAGGTCGTGCTCCGGGTCAAGGCGCTGCTGCGGCGCGCCGCGCAGCCCGTGGCGGAGGACGACGTGCTCTCGGTCGGACCGCTGCGCCTCGACCCGGCGGGGCACCGGCTGGAGGTCGAGGGTGAGGAGATCGCCCTGACCGCCACCGAGTTCCGGCTGCTCAAGCTCTTGATGGAGCGGGTCGGCCGGGTACAGACCCGCAACCAGCTCCTGTCGGACGTCTGGGGCTACGCCGACGACATCGACAGCCGGACGGTCGACACGCACATCCGCCGCCTGCGCCGCAAGCTCGGCCCCGGAGCCGACCACATCGAAACGGTGATCGGCGTCGGCTACCGCCTGCGCGCCTAGGAGTCTGCGCGGCCTGCGCGTACCGTAACGATGATCCGCCTGCCGAAGCTCGAGCTCTCGCCGATCTGGCCCGCCCTGGCCGCGGTCTTGGTGGCAGCGGCGATCCTGGGAAGCGTCCTGCCCGACCTGATCGAGGAGACGGCGGCAGACCACCTGCTCGACACCCTGGAGATCCTCGCGCCGGTGCTCGCGAGCGAGGTGGCGGCCCCGCCCGCGGAGCTGCAGCGGCGGGTCGAGGCGCTGACCGGGGACGGCCACCTCCGGCTGACCGTGGTGGGCAGCGACGGCGTCGTCCTCGCCGACAGCGCACGGACCTCCGAGCAGGTGGCGCAGATGGACAACCACCGGACCCGGCCGGAGATCCAGCAGGCCCTGGCCACCGGCAGCGGCTCGTCGGTCCGCCTCAGCGCCACCATCGGCGCTCAGTACGTCTACGCGGCGCGGACGGTGACCGCGGCGGACGGAAGGCTGTACGTGGTCCGCGTCTCCCAACCCCTGGGTACCCTGGCCTCCCTCCAGTTGCGCCTGGTGGCCGGCCTGGTGCTCGGCCTGTCCGCCGGCCTGGCCGCCGCGGCGCTCATCTTCTTCTGGATCTCCCGGCGGGTCATTCAGCCGGTCGCCCAGCTCTCCGACGGTGCCGCGGCGATCGCCTCCGGGCGCTATTCGGCCCGCCTGGAGGTACCCGAGGAGCGCCACCTGGCCCCCCTGGCCGAGGCGCTCAATCGCATGGCCGGGCGGGTGGAAGAGCAGATCGACCTCATGCGGGCCGAGCGCGACCACCTGGAGGCGATCGTCCGGAGCATGTCGGACGGCGTCCTGGTGACCGACCGCGAAGGGCGCGCCCTGCTCGTCAACCCGGAGTTCCGCAGGCTCTTCGGCCTGAAGCGCCTGGACCGGCCGGGGCGTCCGGGCGAAGCGGGCGGAGCGGATCGATCGAGCTCATCGGGACAAGCGCCGTGGGACCCCCGCGGCCGCACACCGCTCGAGATCATCCGCCAGCCGGAGCTGGCCCGGCTGGTCGAGACGACCCTGGCCGAGGGCGAGGGCGGCACCGTCACGGTCGAGCTGCGAGACCCGGAGCGCCGCATCCTCTCCCTGACCAGCGCCGCCCTCACCGCCGCGGCGCCCCACCCGCCCGGCGCGCTGCTCGAACCGTTCGACCCCACGGGCCCCCACGGCGCCGTCGTCGTCGCACGCGACATCACCGGCGCGGTGCGGATCGACGAGATGCGCCGGGACTTCGTCGCCAACGTCTCCCACGAGCTCAAGACGCCGCTGTCGGCGATCCGCGGGTTCGCCGAGACCCTCCAGTACGGCGCCCTGGACGACCCGCCGGCCGCCCACCGGTTCATCGGCCGGATCCTCGACCAGTGCCGCCGTCTGCAGAACCTGCTCGACGACCTGCTGATCCTCTCCCGGCTGGAGTCCGCCGAGCGGGTGCCGGTGCATGCTCCGGTCGATCTGCGCGCGGTCGCGCGGCGGGCGGTGGAGACGGTGGTCGAGGGCGCGGCGGCCCGAAACGTCACGGTGACCCTGACCGCCGACGAGATGCCGCCCCAGCCTCTCTACGGCGACCGGGAGAGCCTCGAGCGCTTGATCCTCAACCTGGTGGAGAACGCGGTCAAGTACAACCGCCCGGAGGGCACGGTCGACGTCCTCCTGACCTCCGCTACCGACGACCAAGGAGAGTGGGCGGTGGTCGAGGTGGCGGATACCGGCATCGGCATCCCGGAGGCCGACCAGGGGCGGATCTTCGAGCGCTTCTACCGGGTCGACAAGGGCCGCACCCGGTCCGCCGGCGGCGACGAGGGAGGCACCGGGCTCGGGCTGGCCATCGTCAAGCACATCGTCCAGAGCCACGGCGGCCACCTCGAGGTCGAGAGCGAGCTCGAGGCCGGTACCACGTTCCGGATCAGCCTGCCCCTCGGTCCCCCCGGAACAGACGGCTGAGCAGCCCCTGGAGGGGGAACCGTCCGAAGCCGCCCTCGGCCGCCTCCCCTTCGGTGAAGCGGACGGCGCCGTCGGCCTCTGTCTCGGGCCCCCAGACCAGCACCGGCACCGGATCGGCGGCGTGCTGGCCGGACTCCGAGAGGGTCGCGTGGTCGGACGCCACCGCCACCTGGAGCGGCCGCTCCCCCCATCCCGCGAGCAACTCTCCGAGGTGCCGGTCGAGCGCTTCGAGATAGGCCACCTCGAGGTCCGGACGACCGTCGTGAGCGGCGATGTCCGCGCCCTTGAGGTGGAGGACCACCAGGTGGCTCCGCCGCAGCGCATCGGCCGCCTCCCGGAACTTGAGCTCCAGGTCGGTGTCCAGGTTGGCGGTCATGCCGGGCGCCGTCCGGGTCTCCGCTCCCAGCCAGGAAGCGAGGCCGAGAACGGTCCGGTCGCCCGAGATGCAGCAGATCTGGAGCGGCACGCCGCCGGACTCCAGCCGGAGCAGCCGGTGGATGCGGCCGGCGCCGCGGCTGAGCACGGCGCTGGCCGGCGCCAGGCCCAGCTCCCGGCGGCGCCGGTTCACCGGGTGCCCGGCCAGCACCTGCCGGGCGCGCGCCTCGAACACCGCAAGCAGCCGGGCGGTGTGCACCGCCGCGGTCTCCGCCGGATCGATCGCCCGGGGCGAGAGCGGCGGCCCGGGCGGTGCGCCGTCCCCGGGATCGCTGCCGGCGATCGCCGGCGACAGCCCCTCCCCCTGGAGGACGATCGCCAGGCGGTGCTCGGTGCCCACCCGGACCCGGACCGTGTAGCCGGCCCACTCCGCCTCGCCACCAGCCGCGTCGCCCAGGGGCAGGCGGTCGAGCGCCGCGGCGAGCTCTTCGGTCCCCTCCCGGATGCGGCCGGCCCGCCGGTCGATCACCCGTCCCTGGCCGTCGAGGGTGGCGAAGTTGCCGCGCAGGGCCACGTCGCCGGGGGCCAGCTCGATGCCCGCCCCCAGTGCTTCCACCGGACCGCGTCGAATCGCCCGCGGCGACTGGCCGAAGAGCGCCAGGCTGCCGGCCGCCGTGTCCGGCACGACGCCCGGCTCCACCGGGTCGCAGAGACCGAGGGCGCCCTCCCGGGCGAGGCGGTCCAGGGTCGGCAGGTTGGCGGCCTCGAGCGGCGTCCGGCCGGAGAGGGCGCGCACCGGGCGGTCCGCCAGGCCGTCGACGAACAGCAGCAGGGTCGGGATCGGCTCACGGCCCGGCACCGGGGGCCCCACGTGGAGCTCCGGCGCCTCCTCCTCGAGCAGGGTGGTCACCAGGCGCAGGGCCCGGTCGAGCGTGGTGTCGTGATGGGTGGTCTCCAGCAGCTCCATGCCGTGGGCGCGTGCCTGCTCGATCATGTGCTCCTGGAGCCGCCGGATCGGCCCGAAGTGCTCCAGGTAGCGGTCGGCGCTCCGGCCCTCCCGCCGGCCGCGGGCGAGGAAGCGGGCCCGGTGGGTCTCCTCGTCGAGGGTGGTGAGCAGGAGAGCGATCTGGTAGGCCGAGCCCTCGAGGTCGGCGAAGGGGATCCACGGCGGCACCAGGTGGACCCCCTCCACCAGCACGCTCATGTTCTCCATCACCGCGCGCTCGACCACCGCCCGCACCCCGACGCAGACCCGGGTTGCCTGCTCCTCGAACTCCTCCACCAGGCGGTCCTCGAAGGCCTCGGTGACCGGATGGCGGCCGTCGGCCCGCCGCCGCCAGGGCCGCTCGCGCCGCGGCAGCTCGAAGCTCGAATGGTGGAGCGCCGGCAGCATGGTCGGCGCGAACACCATGCGCATGACCTGGCGGATCGTGTCCGTCGCGTTGATCCGGTAGATGCGCAGCAGGGGTGCCAGGTCGAGCGCCAGGGTCGACTTGCCGGTGCCGGTGGCGCCGCCCAGGTAGATCACCAGCGGCCGCGGCAGGCGGCGGATGCTCCGCACCAGGCGGTAACGGGCAGCGGTCTCCACGTCTTCGAAGCGCTCGAGCAGCAGGCCCACCCGCTGGGCGATCTCCTCGCTCTCCACCACCCCGGCCCCTTCGCGCCGCAAGTCCCCCTGGAGCCGCATGACCAGCCGGTAGGCGCGGTCCAGGTCGACGCCGGCGGCGTGGATGCTCCGGGCCAGCAACCCGCGGGAGAAGGGCTGCGGCTCGCCGTGGTAGATGACCGCGATCTCGCGCCGCCGGAGCTCCCGCGGCGCGAGCCGGGCGAGCCGCTCCTCCGGCAACATCTCCTCGAGCTGCTCTTCGATCAGGTCCTCGAGCTCGGCGGTGGTGACCTCCTCGCGCCCGGCGAGCCGGTCGCGCAGGGCGTGAGCGGCGGCGTACGCCTCGTCGAAGGAGAGCCCACGGAGGATCAGGTCGTGGGTGACCATCCCGCGGAGGAACGGGTGGCGCCTGCCGGACGCCGTCCGGACCCAGAGGGTGGGTCGTTTACCGGTCACGGGTCGCCACCCGCCTACACGTCCTCGTCGCCGTGGCGGATGCGGTCGTAGGGCTGGGCCACCGAGGAGGCGATGTTCGACAGGTGAGAGCCGATCCGCCGCAGGATGCGGGCGGCGTTGGCATAGACCACCGCCATGTCGGCGGTCAGGTCGCTGTCGGCCACCTTCCGGGTGAGCTCCTGGAGCTCCTCCTTGAGCCCGGAGCAACGGCTCATGACCCGGCGAGCCTCCTCCGGGTCGTCCTTGCGGAAGGCCCGCTCGGTGACCTCGAAGAGCGGACGGAGGTCCCGGGCGGCGGTGCGCAGGCCCTCGTTGAATGGGCCGCTGCGCGGGCTTTTGGCCAGCGGCACCAGCTCGCCGATGCCGCGCGCGAAATCGCCGATCCGCTCCGCGTCCTGAACCATGCTGACCAGCACCAGGCTGGCCACCAGGTCCTGCTGCGGGTTGAACGACAGGTGCTCGAGAACGCTCCGGCGCACCATGCGCTCGGCCTCGTCCACCGGGTCGTCGAGCTCGTCCAGGTCGGCCTGGAGCGGGGCGTTGTCGAGCAGCGCCTCGAGCGCCAGGTCGAGCATGTGCGCCGACTGGCGGAGCATGTCCGAGATGTCGTCGAACGCCGCTTCGATCAACGGGGAGCGTTGGGTGCCGCTGAAGATGCCTTTGAACATGACTAGAACCCCCCGGAGAGGAAGAGCAGCAGGATCGGCAGGCCGAAGAAGACCAGGACGATGTAGGCGATCGCCGCCGGCCGGTTGCGCGCGCCGAGCTTCCCGAGGCCGCGGGCCAGGCCCAACGGCACCGCGCGGATCGGCGGTAGCGGATAGATGATCAGCGCGCCCATGGCGTTGAACAGCAGGTGGGACAGCGCCACGCTCACCGCCGCCGGGCTGCCGGTGGCCAGGGCGGCGAGGAGCGCCGTCATGGTCGTCCCCAGGTTGGCGCCGATGGTGAACGGGAAGAGCTGCTCCAGGGTCACGACCCCGGCGCCGACCAGGGGCACCATCACCGACGTGGTGATCGAGCTCGACTGGACCATGGCGGTGATCAGCATACCCGCGCCGATCGCCGCGATCGCCGAGCGGAACAGGGTGCGGTCGAGGATCCGCTCGGCCCGGGACGACACCAGCTCCTTGAGCAGGTCGACCAGGAACTTGAGCGCCAGGAAGAGCAGCAGGATGCCGCCGACGAGGGTCAGCGCGCCGCTCGAACCGAGCTGGCCGCTCAGCCACTCGGCCGTCGGCCGGACGACCGCCTTGAGTGGATCGAACAGTTTGATGCCACCACTGCCCTCGAGCACGTGCTCGAGCAGCTCGGCGGAATTGCGGAGCACGTGGAAGCCGAGCTCCAATGGAAACAGGATCGCCACGGTCATCAGATTGAAGAAGTCGTGCACCGTGGCGCCGGCGAACGCCCGCCGGAACTCCTCCCGCCTCGTCACGTGGCCGAGCGACACCAGAGTGTTGGTCACCGAGGTGCCGATGTTCGCGCCCATGATGATCGGGATGGCGCCGTCGATGGTCAGGGCGCCGGCGGCGACCAGGCCGACCGTCATCGAAGTCGTGGTCGACGAGCTCTGCACCAGGCTGGTGGCGAGGATGCCCACCAGCAGGCCGACGAACGGGTTCGCCGTTCGCGCGATCATGGCCTGGGCGAACCCCTTGCCGAACAGCTTGAACGACAGCCCCATCATGTCGAGGCCGACGAAGAAGGCGAAGAGGAGGGTGAACAGCAGCAGCACCCGCACGATCCTGCGGCGGCGGGCGCCAGCGCCTTGCGAGGGAGTCGGTCCGGTTGCGCTCACGCGAGAGTCCTGGGCCGGTTGCTGGGAGTGACGCGGTATCGAGAGATCCCTGCGGCTCGGCGTGCGCAACGCCCGAGCCGCCCGTACGGTAGCAGGGTCCGGGGGAAATTGTCACGCCGCGGTCACCCGGTCGTGACGGTGCCTTCTCCGCCCCCGGACAGGCTCTCCGGTGCGCCCAGGAGCGCACCCCGGGGAGCGGACCCACGGAGGTGGTATCGTGAGCGTTTGCCAGGAGAACACCATGGAAAGACACTTCGACCAAGAGCTCGATCGCGTCCGTCAGAAGCTGCTCGAAATGGGCGGGCGGGTCGAGGGCATGATCGGCAAGGCTCTCGACGCGCTCACCGAACGCCGCCCCGAGCTGGGCAAAGAGGTAATGGAAGAGGACTCGATCGTCGACCGCATGGAGCTCGAGATCGACGAAGCGTGCTACACCATCATGGTCCGCTTCCAGCCGGCGGCCCGCGATCTCCGCCTCTTGATCGCGGTGATGAAAATCGTCACCGACCTCGAGCGCATGGGGGATTCGACGGTCAACATCTGCCAGTCGGTCGAGAAGCTGAACGAAGAGCCGCCGCTCAAGCCCTACATCGACCTGCCCCGGATGGCGAAGCTGGTGGCGGAGATGACCCGCGAGAGCCTGGACGCATTCGTCAAGAAGGACTCTGCCCAGGCGACCCGGGTGACCGAGTCCGACGATGAGGTGGACGCCCTCTACCGCCAGCTCTTCCGAGAGCTGCTGACCTTCATGCTCGAGGACCCGAAGACCACGGCGCGGGCGCTCCACCTGCTGCTCATCGCCCGCAACCTGGAGCGGATCGCGGACCACGCCACGAACATCGCCGAGGACGTGATCTATTACGTCGAAGGCCGCGACGTGCGCCACCCGGCCCATCAGGGCGACGAGCGCCCCGGCGGCTGATCCGCCAGATCACCCCCCATCCCTCGATCCCTTTCGGGAGAGCGCTGGGAAAAGGGGACGCAACTCCGAGTGTCATCGGCGCCGAGTGGTCCGTTGCGCCCCGTTCGACCTGGATGATCCACTGGATCTCCCCCCATCCCCTCGATCCCCTTCCTACCCTCGCGGGGGGAAGGGGACGCCACCGCCCAGTGGTCTAGTTCTAGAGATCTTGTCGCGTTGGCTGGAGTGTTGCCGGACGACGAAGTGACGGTCCGTCCGGCTCCCCGGCACAGCGTCAACCCTCAGCTTCACGTTGGCCCGAAGACTTCTGGGCCCTCGCGCGTGCGATCTCGGCCGCGTCTTCCGTCCTCCTGAGCAGCGGCGACTGAGATCGCCGATGCGGGACCTCTCCCGCTGTGGCGACATCCAAAGGCTCATAGTTGACTGGCAGTCAACTAGACCGGTACAATGGCTCCGGAGCCCCGGGGCCTGCTCGAGAGGAGAACGAGATGGGAGGAGACCCCGGGCTTCCGGTCTGCGTCTTTCTGGTACCCCTCGTCCGGGACGGGGACCGACGACCCCACCCGCCGGTCCTCTGGCGATTGCTCCAGGACGCGCTCATCGAACGCTTCGGCGGGGCCACGGGACCTGAGACGGTCGTCTGGTATCGGGACCGAGAGACGATCTCCGGCGCCTGGTCGCCGGGACAGGGGGAGCAGACGGTGACAGATCTGAGCCGGAGGTACACGGTGGCGCTTCCCTCTGACCGCGTGGCCGAGCTCCGGGACCTGTTGCGAAGGGTGGGCAACTCGTTCGATCAGCAGGCCATGTACCTCGAGGTGGCCGGCTTTGCGGAGATTCTCGAAGTGAGATCGGAAGACGGCTTCCTCGGTGATTGAGTCGCTGAGGGCACCGGAGAGAAACGCGATGAAGAGACACAGCTACGAGACCATCACCGGCCGGCGGCTGGATCTCGGGAAGATGAACGAGGCAGAGACCGAGCTCTTGGCCGCTGTCCTCGGGGAGTACGAGCAACAGCCCGAATGGTCGCGATTCGCCGCCTGGTGGGTCGCGCGGATCCGGCAAGGCGGTCTGTCGTCACAGTCGCTGGTCTACCGGGTCTGCCAGGACCTCGAGGCGCGGCTCGGCATTGCGCAGGGGAAGGTCGCCAGACCGGACTACCGGGACTGCCTGGCCGACCTCATCGAGGAGCGGTTCGGATCGCGCTATCGCTTCTGCAAGGAGACCGGGGTCGATCCGGGTCACCTGAGCCGGGTACTCTCGAGCCGCTCAGAGCTGTCGCTCCAGAATCTGCAGCGGATCCTCGAACCACTTCACGCCGCCCTGGTGATCCGTCCGGTGGAGGAGGTCGCGGAACGGCTGGCGCCGGAACGGGCCGCGCAGTCACTCGCCGAGGCCGCGTCCTGAGCGGCCCTCCTCACGATCCACGATCGGTGATCGGGACCCACTCCCTGTTCAGAGCTCCCGCGGAACGTCCCTCGAGAGGAGGTGGCGGCCCTGCTCTGGACAGGCGACCCCGGAGACGGGCCGACCGCCTCCCGGCTGGCGGGAACCTGGGGGGGCCAAGAGATCGCAGGGGCAGCGTGGACGAGAGACGGCGGGCGCGCCGCTGGAGCTCTTCGCCGCCGGCCGGACGGCGGGCTGGATCGCCCACGCGATCGAGGAGATGGAGCCCGGCCGGCTCATCCGGCCCCGGGCCCGCTACACCGGACCGGCGCCGGAACCCCACTGCTGAGTGAATCCGCTCCGTGACGAGTCGGTCAAGTCTCCCAGCCCTCCCCACACCCGGGCCGGGCCGGGTCGGTCGGTCTGGTCGATGCGGGGCGTCCCTTCGCTACTCGTCTTCCCAGATCCGGGTCTCGAAGCGGCCGTTGGAGTCGGCCGCGCCGCGGAACATGCCGGTCGAGTTGAATGACCAGACGATGTCGCCGTGCCGGCCGACGCCGATGACACCACCGTCGCCCGGGTTCAGGCGCTCTCGCATCACGTGGTCGGCCGCCTGCTGGCAGGTCATGCCCTTGTACTCCACCAGGGCGGCGATGGTGCGGGTGACCGTGTTCCGGATGTACTGCTCGCCGAAGCCGGTGCCGGACAGGGCGCAACTGTCGTTGTCTGCGTAGGTGCCGGCACCGATCACCGGCACGTCGCCGATGCGGCCGAAGCGCTTGTTGGTCAGACCGCCGGTGGAGGTGGCTGCGGCCAGGTCGCCGTGGGTGTCGAACGCGGCCGCGCCGACGGTACCGAAGGTGTCCGACCAGGAGCCGGTCTCCTTCTCCCGTTCGATCGCCCGGTCGAGCTGCTCGCGGCGGCGCTCGGTGTCGAAGTAGGAGTTGTCCACCCGCTCGAGGCCGAGCTTGGCCGCCAGCTGCTCGGCGCCGTCACCCATCATGAAGACGTGGGGCGTGCGCTCCATGACCGCGCGGGCGAGGAGGATCGGGTGCTTGACCGTCTTGATGCCGGTCACCGAGCCGCACGAGCGATCCCGGCCGTTCATGATCGCCGCATCCAGCTCGTGGGTGCCCTCGTGGGTGTAGACGGCACCCTTGCCGGCGTTGAACAGGGGGTTGTCCTCGAGCGTCAGGATCACCGCCTGGACGGCGTCGAGGGAGGTGCCACCGCCTTCCAGGACCTTCTTGCCGGCGGTGAGCGCCGCTTCGAGCCCGGCGGTGTACTGGGCGCGCTGCTCTGCCGGCATGTCCTTGGAGATGACGCCGGCGCCGCCGTGGATGGCGAGGGCCCAGCGCGGCGCCGGAGCGGTCTTGGGAGCCTCCTCGGCGCGGAGCTGGGCCGGCAGGAGGGAGATCGAGAGGACGGCGAGCGAGACGAGGACGAGGTTGCGCATGGTGGCAAAACGCTACCACGCAGTCTCGCCCCGAGCGTGCCCGGTCGCGACCTACTCCCGGCCGAGCCGCAGCCCGACGACCGCCCAGCGGCCGGGCATCTCGATCTCGCCCCGCTCCACGTAGTGCTCGTCGGTGAGGTTGTCGATCTCCAGGAACAGCTCGACCGGCAGGATCTGCACGATTGGGAGCCGCTTGCTGACGCGCCCGTCGAGGCGCACCCAGGAGTCCCCTTCGTGGCGCTGGTTGTAGGAGGCGACCGCACCCCAGCGCACGCCGGCCGGGGCACCGCCCTCCAGGCGGGCCACCGCCCGGTGCTCCAGGTAGTCGAAAACGTAGACCGACACGCCCGGCGGCTCGTCGCCGGTGGAGCGGAGGTAGGAGTAGCTGGCGGTCAGGGTCGGCGCGCCCGCGGCCGCCGCGGAGCCCAGCCGGCGGGCGGCCACCAGCTCGATCCCGCGGGTGGTCACCCGCCGCAGGTTGACCGCCCGGAAGAGGGTGTCGCCGGGAGCCTGGACGAAGTCGATCAGGTCCCGGCCACGGCGCTCGAAGGCGCTGGCGCCGAGGCGGCCCGCCTTCTCCACCCGGTCGTAGCCCAGCTCGTAGGTCCAGGAGTGCTCCGGCTCGAGCGCGGCATTGCCCGCGCTCACCGGGTCCAGGTAGTAGAGCTCGGTGAAGCTCGGCAGGCGGTAGGCGCTCCCGGCGGAGGCCCGCAGGTGGCCGTCGCCGACCAGGAAAGAGAGCGCCAGGCTCGGATGGACCTCCCAGGAGCCCTCGACCCGGTCGGCATGGAGCGCGCCGCGCCACCCCAGCCGGCCGCGCTCCCCCACCAGCCCGGCGAAGCTGACGAACCGGTCCCGGCTCCGCTGCCCCAGGTTGGTCGAGTCCAGATCCTCCGCGATCCAGCCGGTACCGGCCTCCACCGTGCCGGCCGCCGTTTCCCGACGCGCCTGGAGCTGGAAGTCGAGGCTGCGGTCCCGGTGGCGGTTGGCCAGGAGAGACGGGTCGTGGCGATCGAGGATGAACAGGTCGTGGTGCCAGCGCCCGGCCGCCTGGACCCTGAGCGCCGTCCCCGCGGCCCGGCCGCTCCAGGCGGCGCGCGCGAACCGCGCCTCGGTCGACTCGATCTCGTCCGGGAAGCGGGTGCTGTAGAACGAGTTGGCGCCGAAGTCCCGGTTCGAGGTGCCCGCGGCGAGGTCGACCGCGCCGACCTTCCCCTGGTAGAACGCCACGCTGTTGTCGAACGCGGTCCCCGGCCGGTAGCCGGAGGACTCGGCCCGCTCGACACTCAGCCGGTGGCTGCCGGCCCGCTCCGACGACCATGTCACATCCCCATTGCCGCCGCTCAGGCTGTGCTCGCCGGCATACACCTCCGCCGAGGCGTGGGCACCGGTCTGCTCGCCGCCGCTCCGGGTGATGATGTTCACCACGCCGCCGGCGGCATTGGCGCCGTAGAGCGCCGAGCCCGGGCCGTAGAGCACCTCCACCCGCTCGATGGCGTCCACCGGCACCGGCAGGTCCAGGGTGTGGTGGCCGGTCTGCGGGTTGCTCATGGGGACGCCGTCGACGAGCACCTGCACCTGCTCGAACGACGAGCCGCGGATCGACAGGTCGGCCTGGACGCCGTAGACCCCGCGCCGCCGGACGTCGAGCCCCGGGAAGAGCTGGAGCAGCTCCGGCAGGGAGTGGACGCCGTGGTCCTCGATCTCGTCGTGGGTCAACACCTCGACGAACCGGCCGCTGGTCCCCAGGGGCACCGCCAGGCGGGTGCCGGTGACCGTGATCGCCTCGTCGAACGTTTTTTCATCACCTTGAGCCGCGCCGGCCGCGCGCACGGAGAGGGCGCCCTGGCTGCTCAGAAAGGCTGCCAGAGCGAGGATGGGGAGGGATGAGGTCTTGACGACGGGCAGCTGGGGAGTGCGCACGGATTCCTCCGGAGATGATGCCTGCAGATCACGATGAGCATGGGTCGATGCCGCGCGGCCGCGGACGCGGCCGCCGGAAGGGCGGAGGTTAACACCCCGGCACGGTCCTCGCGGGAGGGGCTGGAGGAACCGACGGAATCGACAGAGCAGGGGCGGACGGGGTGCGCCGCGCTCAGGACGGCGGCGGGGTCTTGAAGGTGTGGCGGAGCTTGCCCAGGATCCGGTTCAGCACGTTGTCCCGCGCCAGGAACCGCAGCACCGGCCGGCGCCGCACCCCGAGCTCTTTGTGATACTCCCGCAGGTCCTCGTTCTCCGGGTCGATCCGGAGGCCCTCTTCGATCGCCCGGATCGCGCCGCGGCGGTCGCCGGCGAGCAGGTGCGTACGCGCCAGGTTGAGGAAGTTCTCCGGGTGGAAGAACTCCTTCTTCACCGCGTGGCGGCAGAGCCTGAGGCCCTCCCGGTAGCGGTGGTCGAAGCGGGCGATGCCGTAGCCGAGATAGGAGTAGAAGAGGCCGGAGAGCTCGCCGCTCCGCTGCTGTTTGGAGGCGACGGTGCGGAGCAGGTCGACCCCCCGACGCCAATCGCCGGCGCGGCACAGGGCGATACCCTCCCGGGCGGTGCTGTCGAGCTCGGTCTGTTCTTCAAGCCTGCTCATCGCATGGACCTCCCCTGATCCTGCCCGCGCCTCCGCGCGGGCTGCTCCCGATAGCCTTCTTTGCATTTCCGGATCTTAACCTGACCGCTCTGGGATTGCGAATCGCGTGGTAGCATAGCCGCCTACTTCATCCGTCGGCACACCCCGTGGACAAGCCGAATGTTCCGGAGCTCCGGCATCGATCGATCGACCAGATGACGTCATGAGCGACCCCAAGCCGCCTCCGATCGACGTCGAGGAGCTCGTCTCCCTGGCCGAGAAGCTCGCCGGCCGCGAACGCTTCGAGGAAGCAGCGGAGCTCTACCTCATCGCTCGGCGATTCGACCCGAAGAACGTCGGCATCAAGCTCGGTCTGGCGGACGTGCGCAAGCGCCAGCGCCAGCACCACGGCGGCGCGGCGCCCAAGGGGCTGCGCGAGTCGCTCCGCGAGCAGCACCGGCGGGCCGCCCTGGACGCATCCCACTTCCTCGGCCTCGCCCACGCCTACGCCGAGAAGGGGGAGAACGCCCGCGCCAGCGAGTGCATCGAGGTGGCCAAGGCCAAGGCACCGTCGAACCCCGGGCCGCACAAGCTCCACGGGCGGATCCTCTTCCGCCGCAAGCGTTTCCAGCGCGCCGCCGAGGAGCTGGAGAAGGCGCTCCTGTTCAACCCGTTCGATCGCGAGGCGGCGGAGCTCCTGGGCCGTACCCAGTACGAGTGCAAGGAGCTGTCCGGCGCGCTGACCTCGTCGGTCCACGCCTACCTGCTCCTCAACGGCGGCGACCGGGAGGGTGCGGAACGGTTGCGGCGGCGCATCCGCACCCTGCGCCAGATCCTCGGCTGGGGCCGGCGGGAGCTGACCGCTGTCTTCCACGAGCGCCAGGAGTTCCTACACACCGCCTACGACCGCCTGGAGTGGCAGCGCGAGCGCTTCATGGAGGAGGAGGGCATCCTGGCGGAGCCGTTGCCGGAGGCACCGCTCGCCACGGCCCCGGCCGCCGGCAACAAGATCGAGCTTGCCGGCCGGCTGCGGCGCATGCCCCTGTGGGCCAACCTGACGGACGAGCAGGTGTTCAACCTGACTCGCGCCGTGAACGAAGAGGTGCACGAAGCCGGCGGCATGCTGTTCGAGTACCGGGACCACGGGCGCGACCTCTACCTGCTCGAAGAGGGTCGCATCGTCGTCCAGCGGCCGACCCACTACGGCACCTTTTCCCTCGGCGAGATCCCGGTCGGCGGCCTGATCGGCGAGGTCAACTTCATCACCCTGCGGGAGCGCTCGGCTGACGCGGTGATCCTGGAGCCGGTGCGCCTGCTCCGCCTGGACGCCGAGGAGCTGGAACGGCTCATGGAGGACGACTCGGACCTGGCGGTCCAGGTCTACTGGGCCTTCTGGCGCAGCCTGGCCAAGAAGCTCCGTGCCACCAACGAGCAGCTCCGCGGTTTCTTCGACGACGAGGGGAGCGCCGAGAACGTGCTCGCCCTGCGCAAGGCCGAGGAGGCCCAGGGCGGCCGCCGGATCAAGGTGGAGCCGAGCGACAAGATCCGCCTGTTCCGAGAGCAGGGGCTCTCGCGTAGCGAGCTGATGACGCTCGCCACCTTCTCCACCGAGAAGCGCTTCGAAGGCGGCGCCTACATCTTCCAGGAGGGCGACGAGGGCGGCGAGATGTACGTGGTCCTGGAAGGCCGCGCCCGGATCTCCAAGTTCATCCCGGGGGGCGGCGAGGAGGCGCTGGCGATCCTGGATCGCGGCGACTTCTTCGGTGAGATGTCGTTGATCGACGGCGAGCCGCGCTCCGCCGACGCCCGCGCCCACGGCGGCCCGCTGACCGTGCTCGCCCTCGACCAGCCGACGGTGCGCGAGGTCCTGTCCATGGACTCCCAGGCGTCGCTCGAGTTCCTGCAGCTCCTCTGCCGGCTGATCGCCCATCGGCTGCGGGAGATCGACGAGAAGGTGATCGGCTGGAAGATCCTCTCCGGCACGCCGGGGGCCGGCACCGGCAGTCCCGAGGACCTGGAAGAGCTCTGGGATTCGGACGACCCCGACGCGACGTCGAGCCGCTCGGCCTGACCGGATCTCCCCCCAATCCCTCGATCCCTTTCGGGAATGCGCTGGGCATGGGCTCGCATGCCCGGAGGCCGCAGGCGCCGGCACGGTTCGCTGCGTTCCGATCGACCTGGATGATCCACTGGATCTCCCCCCAATCCCTCGGTCCCTTTCCCACCCTCGCGGGGGGAAAGGGACGCCCCCTCCCGGTGGGGTTGAGCTGCGCTGGTCAGTCGGAGGTGGTGCGTGGGCTGTCGGGTAGGCCGACGGTGACTGCGAGGTGCTCTGGGGCCAGGTGGCGGCGCGCGGCTGCGGCCAGGTCTTCGCCGGTCACCGCTTCCAGGCGCTCGCGCCGCCACGTGGGATCGTCTTCCGGCACCCCGTAGAGCACCGCCTCCCCCATCAGGTCGGCCCACTGACGGGCGGTCTCCCGCCGAAACGGGTCGCGCCCCAGGAGGTACGAGCGCGCACCCTCGACCTCTTCGGCCGTCGCCCCGTCGTCGACCAGGCGGGCGAGCTCCTCGCGCACCGCCGTCTCCACCTGGCGGACCGTCCCCGGCCCGGTCCCCGCGTAGACCACGAAGCGCCCCGGGTCGAGCCCGGCGCCGGCCAGGGTCTGGACCTGGATCGAGTAGGCCAGGCCCTCTCGCTCGCGCACCCGGTCCGGCAGGCGCCCGCTCAGGCCGGCGCCTGCACCGAGAACCACGGCGAGGATCTCCAGGGCGTGGCGGTCCGGATGGTCGCGGCGGATGGTCAGGAACCCGAGGTAGAGATGGGCCTGGTCGCCGGGAGGGAGCTCCACGGTCCGGTACCGCTCCGGCATGCCGAGCGGCTCGGGGGGAGCCGGCAGCGCTGGCGGAGTCGATCCCGGGGGCCGGGCCGGACCCCGGGCCCGGGCTCCGCCGTGGCCCGCCAGCAGGTCGTCCAGATGGTCCCGCACGGCGTCCTCGTCCAGGTCGCCCGCCATGGTGATCGTCGGGGCGGCGCGCTCCAGGGCGGCCGCGTGGAACGCCCGGCACTGGGCGGCATCGAGCGTCGCCAGCGAGTCCGCCGTCCCCTGGATCGGCCGGCTGCGTGGGTGCGGCGCATACAGCTGCTCGAGAAACGCCCAGCCCGTCCGGACCTCCGGCTGGTCCCGCAGGCTGTCCAGCTCGGAGGCCGCCTGGCGCGCCATCCAGCGGCAGCGGTCTTCGGGGAACGAAGGCTCCAGCAGCAGCTCGAGCGCCCAGGCCAGGCCCTCGCGCCAGTGGGCCGCCCGGACGTCGACCGTCGCGCCGTGGGCCTCGAACGAGGCGGAGCTCGCCACCGCCGCGCCGAGAGCCTCGGTGTCGTCGGCGAGCGCCCGCCAATCGCGCCGGGCGGTTCCTTCGCTGAGCGAGCGCCCGGTGACCAGGGCCAGACCCGGCGTCGCCTCGATCCGCGCCCCGCCCGGCACCCAGGCGCGCACGGCGACCACCGGCGCCCCCGGCACGCGGCGCACCCGCAGCAGGGGACCCGCCGCCGGAGACGGCACCCCCGGGACCGGAGGCAGAGCGATGCTCCGGTCGGTGGAGCCCGGACCGGCCGTCATCGCGCCTCCTCGCCGGACCCATTGCCACGGTCGGCACCGGCGGCGGGCAGCGACCAGCCGAGGACCGAGCCGCGCTCCGGCCGGAGCAGGTTGGCGGCCGCGCGGAACAGATCCTCCCGGCCGAGCGCCGCCATCTCTTGCAGGGTGGCTTCCGTCCAGCCCTGGCCGAGGAGGGCCAGATCCGCCGCCACAGTCAGGCCCTGCTGGGAGATCCGCTCGTGACCGAAGGCCCAGTCGGCGAGCAGCACCTCCCGGGCCCGGGCGGTCTCCGCGGCCGTCGGCGGCCGCGTCGCCAGGTCGGCGAGGATGTTGAACACCGCAGCCTCCACCCGCTCGGGCTCGACGCCGGGAAGCACCTCCGCGACCACCGTCATGCTGGTCGGATCGAGCGCCTCGGAGAGCCCGGCCGCGGTCCAGGAGCAGAGCTGCCCCTCGTCGACCAGGACCCGGTAGAGCCGGCTGCCTCTGCCGGCCCCCAGGAGCGAGGCCAGCAGGCGAGCCGCCGGGAAGTCGGGCGAAGCGGCCGCGGGCGCCGGCAGGGCGAGCATCATGCGGGCCACCTCGCCACGCCGGCGCTCGATGCGCACACAGTGCGACGGCCGCGCCGGAGTCGGCACCGCGGGACGGCTGCCGCCCCCGTCGGGTACCTCCTCGAAGGCCTCCCGGACCCTGTCGAGCGCCCGCTTCCGCCCCTCCGCCGGCGCCCGGCCGGCGCCGGCCAAGGAGGACAGGTCGCCCGCCACGGCCAGCACTGCCGCGCCCGGGCGGTAGCGAGCGCGGTGGAAGGCCGCCAGCTCCGCGGGTCCGGTCGCCAGGAGCTCCTCGCGGGTCCCCAGCACCGGCCGGCCGTACGGGTGACCGTCGAACATCGTCCTCTCCACCTCCTGGTCGAGGGCGTCCCACGGGTCGTCCTCGTACATGGCGATCTCTTCCAGGATCACCCGGCGCTCGGACTCGACCTCGCGGGGTTCCAGGCTCAGGCCGGCCATCCGGTCCGCCTCGATGTCGAGGGCGATCTGCCAGCGGTCGGCGGCGAAGCTGAAGTAGTAGGTGGTGGCGTCGTGGCTGGTGAACGCGTTATTCGCGCCGCCGAGGGCCTGGGTCCGGCGGTCGACCTCGCCCGGGCCGAAGTGTGCCGAGCCCTTGAACATCATGTGCTCGAGGAAATGGGCTACGCCACCGTGACCGGCCGGCTCGTCCCGTGTCCCGGCCCGGTAACAGAGGGCGGTGGTCACCAGCGGCGCCTGGGGGTTGTCGACCAGCGCCACCGTCAGGCCGTTGGCGAGGCGCTCGACGGACAGCTCTCCCGGCAGCCGAGGCACCCGGGCCACGGCGGGAGCGGTGGGCGGCGGGCTCACCGCTCCGCCCCCGGCTGCAACACGACCTGGATCCGTTGGCGGCGCTCCGTCGCCCCGGAGGAGACGTCCACCGCCACGTCCCGGCGGCCGAAGCCCGGGGCGACGACGCTCAGCCGGTGGCGCCCCGGCGCGAGACGGAGCCAGGTGTTGCCCCGGGCGAAGCGTCCGGGGTACTCCACGGCACGCCCGACCATGCGGCCGTCGACCAGCACGCGCGCCTTCGCCCGGGCGATCGGCGGCAGCACCTCGAAGGCCACCGCCTCGCTCACCCGGTAGAGCTTGAGGTCGCCCAGCGCCAGCTCCTCCACCGGCGCCGGGCTGAGCCGTGCGGTGACCGAGGTCGTCGCCGGCCCAGAGGCGCTCGCCTGCACGAGCACGTGGTAGTCCTTCATGCCCGGCGCCCGGATCTTGACCAGGTAGTCACCCGCCCCGGGCAACCGGTAGGCCGCGCCGCCGGCCGCCGGGTCGAGCTCCTCGGCGCGGCCGACCACCGTGCCGTCGACCAGCACGAAGGCGCGGGCCGGCTCGACGTGGAACGCGAGCCCGAGGCCGGACTGGACCGTCTCGTCGGGGACCGGTGGAGCGTTCTCCCGTGAATCCGCCAGCTCCCGCGCGGCCCGCCGCAGAGCCGGCCGCCGCTCGAGTGCCTGCTCCAGGCGCCGGGCCCCCGGGGAGAGGTCGTTCTCCCGGGACGGCCCCGAGGCGCCTCCGAGGGCCTCCTGCTCCGCCCCGCCGGCCGGGGACTCTGCCGCCGGAGACTTGTGGCCGACCGGGGGCGTGCTCCCCCCGCTCCGGTCGGCCGGACGCTCTGCTGCCGAGGATCGACCGCTGCCTCCCGCCTTCCCGGAGGGAGCATTTGCCGTCGCCGGGCTGGAGGGCGCCGCGCCACCGGTGGCCGGCCCACCACTGCCCGTCAAGGCACTCTCTGTACCCGGCGCAAGGGCTGTGGAATCCGGTGATCCGTCCGACGCCTCCCCTGGCTCACCGGTCGGTGCCGTGGGTACGCCCTCCTCTGCCGCCGGTTCGGTCGGCCCAGTGGCCTCAGAAGGGGTCTCGGCAGGAGCCGCCTGGTGCTGGCGGTCAACCCCCAGCCCGAGACGGGCGAGCAGATCGCCCTCTCCCCGGATCCAGCGGAAGGCGAGCACCCCGGCCACCGCCGCGGTGACGAGGAGGACGACGGCCGCCACCCCGAGCCCGAGCCACAGGCGGCGGCGCGATCCACTCGCCGTCGCGGCCACCGGACCAGCCGGCGGCGCGCTCGCTCCGGCGGTGGTCGCTCCCGGACCCGGCGGGGGCGCGGCGGGGGGCGGCGGCACCGGAGGAGGCGCGGCGCTCACACCGGCCGCGGAGCCGGGCGCGGTCGGTACTCCGGCCGTCCCGGCACCGGGCGGAGGCGGGGGGACGGGCGGCGAACGGGTCGCCTGGGGCTCGCCCGGCCGCTCCGCCGGGCGGGTGCCGGGCGCTGCCGGCTCGCCCTCCGGCATCAACGCGGTCGGCGCGATGCCCGCGGCCACGGCCTCTTCGGTCTCCGCCTCGGTGAGCGCGGCCGGCGCACCGAGCACCGCCGGCGGGAGGTTCCCCTCCAACTCTCCGAGGGCCGCGGCCAGCTCCGCCGCATTGGCAAAGCGGTCGTCCCGGTCCTTGGCCAGCATCCGCCCGAGGATCTCCGCCAGCCGGGGCTCGAGACCGGGCCGCAGCCGGATCGGAGACGGCTCCTCGTGGAGGATCTTGTAGAGCAGGGTGGTGAAGGTTTCGCCGTCGAACGGCCGCCGCCCGCCGACCAGCTCGTAGAGCACGACCCCGAGCGAGAAGACGTCCGAGCGCCCGTCCAGCTCTTCGCCGCGGATCTGCTCCGGCGACAGGTACTGGGGGCTCCCGACCACGGAGCCGCTCACCGTCAGCTCGGTGGCCTGGCCGACCATCTTGGCGATGCCGAAGTCGCTGATCTTCAACCGGCCGTCGCCGGTCAACAGGAGGTTCGCCGGCTTGACGTCCCGGTGGACGATGCCCTGCCGGTGGGCGCAGTCCAGGCCTTCCGCGGCCTCTCTGGCGATCCGCAGGGCCTCGGCCACGACCAGGGGCGGCCCGGCGCGCATCCGCTCGGCGAGACTCTCCCCCTCCACGTATTCGAAGGCGAGGAAGAGCATGCCGTCTTCCTCGCCGGCGTCGAACAGGGTGACGATTTGGGGATGGATCAGGCGGCCGGCGGTCTTGGCCTCGCGCAGCAACCGCCGGGTGCGCTCCTCGACACTCGTGCCACCGGAGCCGGCCGGCGCAGCGGGCTCGTCCCCCACCCGGACGGTCTTGATCGCCAGCAGACGCTCGATCTGCGGGTCCTCTGCCAGGTAGACGACTCCCATCGCACCGGACCCGAGAGGCCGCAGGATCCGGTACCGGCCAACGATCTGGCCGGCCTCGAACGTGGTCACGGCGCGGAGTCGGTCGGCTCCGTCCCGTCGTCCGACCCGCCTGACGCCCCAGGAGCCTCACTGCTTTCGAGCAGCGCCTTCGCCTCTTCCGCCCGGTCCGGAGGAACCATGATCTCGATCTCACCCAGGCTCCCCACATGGCTCGGAAACTCGTGGGAGTAGCGGGAGTCCAGCGCACAGGGCACGTCCTGGCTGCGCAGGAACCCCTCGATCAGCTCCGCTTCCTCCTCGTCCTCGACCAGCTTGATCGAAATCCAGTCCTGGTTCGCGTCGTCGGTCATCGTCGTGTCGCCTCCCGGGCGAAATCATACCTTGGTGGAGAGTGGCCTCAGATCCCCTCGAGCGTGTACGGAACCCGCTCCTGGCGGGGGTAGAGATGACGGCTGTGCTCGGCGAAACGCTCGAGCTCCGGGTGCCAGCGCAGGTGGGAGACGGTCATGCTCTCCGGCCCTGCCTCGATCCAGTTGCAGGTGTTTCTCGCGCGCTCGCCCATGCGCCCGCGGCTGGACGTGGTCGTGCCCGAGTGCAGGATGACCACCGGCGGGCGCCCCTTGGGGTAGAACTCCTCGGAGTTGCCGATGTACGCCTGGTGCAGGTGGCCGGAGAGGATCAGGTCGACGCCGCAGGTGGAGAACAGATCGATGGCCTCGTAGGCGTTGGTCAGGACCCGCTGGGTGCCGAAGTTGGGCGGCGGGATCATGTGATGGTGCGCCACCACCACCTTGAACACGCTCTCCGGCGTCTCCTCCAAGATCTCGGCCACCTCGAGCAGGCGGCCGGGGGTGATCCGGCCGTCCTTCCAGGTCCAGTTGAAGGCCGTGTTGATGCCGACGATCAGGAGCTCCTCGTCGCGGTACGTCGGCTCGAGCTCCTCGGCGAAGTTCTTGCGGTAGGCGCCGAACGGGACGAAGATCCGCTCCCAGAAGCGGAACAGGGGCACGTCGTGGTTGCCCGGCACCACCAGGGTGGGCACCGGGATGCGGTCGACGAACCGCCGGGCCTCTTGGAACTGGTGCGGCTTGGCCCGCTGTGTCAGGTCCCCGGACAGCACCACCACGTCCGGGCGGTGCCGCTCGACGTGCTCGATCACCCCGTCGGAGACCCGGGGCAGGTGGGGCGGTCCGAAGTGGACGTCGGAGATGTGGAAGATCCTGCGCACGGGCGGTGGAGTGTAACGCGTTCGCCGCCCCTGCTGCCGGCGCCAGGCGTGGCGTCAGAGGACCTCGCCCCCGAGAACCTCGTTGACCTCCTGGACGATCTGCCCGGCGGCGAAGGTGGCGATCGCCGCCAGGACCGTCCGGCCGCGGGTGCAACCAAGCCAGAAACCGCCGGCGGCGGCGAGCAGCAGCGCGGGCACGGGATACTGCCGCACCAGGCGCTCCCACTCGAACTCCTCCGGCAGCACCTCGTCGACCATCTCGTGGGCGGTCGGCTCGGTCGGCACCACGCTCATCGGTGTCTCCTCCTCAGTCACGGTCGCCGCCGCCACGGAACAGGAGGCCGAGCAGGAAGCCGAAGCCCGCGGCGATCAGGATCGACTTTCCGGGGTTGTCCCGGACGTACTCGTTCATGTCCGAGCTCAGGCTGTCGAAATCCTTACGCACCCGCTTGTAACCCTTGCGGACGTTCTTCTGCGCCTCTTCGTAGCTGTCCCGGGCGACGTTGCTGGCCCGCTCGTACCCCTGGCGGATCTCCTTCGTCGCCCGCTCCGCTCCCTTGCGCACGTCTTCCGAGACGCCCTGGAACCTGTCGCGGGCGTCGTCGGCGATCTTGGTCACCTTCTCTCGCAGCTCGTCGGTCTTGGTCTTGGCCATGGATCGTCTCCTTGGTCGAAATCTTATCAATACGTACTCAGATCCGGCAAGCGTCCTCGGGCGCATGAAACCGTCCCGGCAGCCGGTGCTAGACTGTCTCCTCGCCATGCAACCCGTGCAATTTGCACACCACGCGCCATGAGCGAGCAGACCCTGATCGGACGGCTCCGGGCCCTGACCGCCGCGCCGGCGCTGGAGGGGTGGCGCCGCTCGGCGAGCCGTCTGCGCCGCTTCTTCCTGCTCACCTTCCAGCGCTCCCACCGCGACGGCGTGCTGATCACCTCCTCGGCGCTCGCCTACGTCACGATCCTGTCGTTCATCCCCCTGCTGGCGGCGTTCACCTTCGTCGGCACCCGCATCTTCAGCAAGTTCCAGCAGGAGACGCTGGACGTGTTCGTCCAGGTCCTGCCGTACCACGAGGCGACGATCACCGAGCAGCTCCAGGAGTTCCTCAGCCAGGCGCAGAAGCTCCAGGGCTGGGGCCTCTTGGCGTTTTTCGCCACGTCGCTGTTCGCCTTCGGCACGGTCGAGGAGACGATCAACCGGATCTGGAACGTGGTCCGGCGCCGGCCCTGGCGTGTGCGGTTGCTCTCCTTCACCCTGCTGATCTTCTGGGGGCCGGTGCTGATCGGGGCCACCTTCTCGAGCCTCTTCCTGCTGCGCCAGACCCTGGGCGAGCGGCTGCTGGAGAGCTCGGTGGCGCTCAACGTGGCCCCGTTCCTGGCGACGCTCCTGGGCCTGACCATGCTCTACTGGCTGGTGCCCTATACCACCGTCTCGTTCCGCTGCGCGCTGACCGGCGGGCTGGCCGCGGCGATCCTGTTCGAGATCCTCCGCCAGGGGTTCGGCATCTATGTCGGCCTGCTGACCCGCCCCTCCCAGGTCTACGGCCGCTTCGCCTTCCTGCTGTTCTTCGCCATCTCGATCCAGGTGGCCTGGACCGCCGTGCTCTACGGCACAGAGCTGGCCTACTGCGCCCAGCACTACCGGGCCCTCGCCCGCGGCCTCGGCGGCCCGCCCCGGCTCCAGGGGCGCTGGCTCGGCCTGGCGGCGACGGTGCTCATGGCCGACCGCTTCGACCGGGGCGAGCCGATCTCCGAGCTCGACTCCCTGTCGGACCGACTCGTGGTGCCGCCGGACGAGCTCGCGGGGATTCTCGAGCCGCTGGTCGAGGCCCGCATCCTCCGGCCGACCGAAGGACGCGAACGGGGCTACCTGCTCGCCCGCCCGACGCACACGATCGACGTCGCGCGGGTGCTCGCGTCCTACGACGCGGGTGGACGGCAGGCCTTCGACCCGATGCCGGACGAGCTCAGACCGCTCCTCGACGGCGTCGCCGACCGGATCGCGGAGCTCCGTGGCGAGGGCCTCGAAGGCGTCACTCTGGCCGGGCTGCTGGACCGCCGCGCCAGCCGGGCACCAAGGGCGGAAGAGAGCGCGGAGGGCGGAGAGGCGCCACCCCGCTCTGCCTGATTCGGTCCCTGTCCAGGAGCTGGCCCGGCCTCGAGCGGTCCCTGACCCGGCCGCGTCTCCGACCCGATCCCGAGCCAGGGAATAGCGGTGCGACGGCACCCGTTGTCCCCGAACCGAAGGGCCGGTATACTCCCGTCCCTCAGCAGCCCGTTCAGGGCACCGGTGGGGCAGTAGCTCAGCTGGGAGAGCACCACGTTCGCAACGTGGGGGTCGAGGGTTCAAATCCCTTCTGCTCCACCAATCTCCCGCCTCAAAGCACCGACTGAACCACGAAGCTCAGGATGTGGCGTCCCAAGGCGCCACCCGCGAGAGCGCGGTAGCTCTGTGTGCTTCGATCGCGGGTCCGCACGATCCAGGCCTGGAGATGATCGGAAGCAGCCTCGATCGCGAACCGCGTTCCACAGGCAGAGCAAGTGCCTCTCCGGCGAAGCTCCGGCGCAGACTCCTAGCCTGCACTATTCACGAGACGGCGTAGCGAGAGCCGCAAGTGTGCGTGAGATCGGGGCGGCGCAGCGAGGAGCGACGCAGGCGTACTCGAACGTACGTCGAGGAGCGAAGAGCGAGCACGCCCCGAGATTGCGTGCAATTGCGGCTCGCAGCCGCCGGATCGTGAATAGTCCAGGCTAGCCTGCTCGGCTTCGCATCACGCCGAGCCCCGCGAGCAGGAAGGCCAGGAGTCCCAGGCTCCAGGAACCGAGGGTCGGAACCACGACGACTCCGAGGACGGCACGGAGCGACACGGTGTCGGGGGAGCTCGAGGCATTCGAGGGGATGATCATTTCGGCGAAGCTCGTTCCCGGGACAGACCCGGTGAACTCGACCGCGACGCTACAGGTATCACCGAGATCGAGGGTCCGGCCCGAGCAGGAATCGCTGGACACAGCGAAGGCTGCCGGATCGACACCACCCAGGGAGAGCGTGCCGAGCTCGGCCGGCCCGGACCCGATATTTTCGACGGTCACCAGCAGAGGGGAGCTCGGGGTCGTAGCCACCGAGCCGAAATCCAGTACCGCGGTGCTCAGCACGAGTTGCGGTGCCACCCCCACGCCCGTGAGCGTCACCAGGTTGTCCGGAGTCCCGCTCGCATCGGAGGTGAAGGTCAGCACCTGGCTGGCGCCGCCGGTCGCCGTCGGCGAGAACCGGTAGCTCAGGGTACAGCTCCCCGCCGCGGCGACGGTGAAGGGCACGGCACCACAGCTGCCGCCCGCGAGGCTGGCGAAGGGCGCTGACGGGACGGTGATCGCGGTGACGCTCAGGGGAGCACCCCCGGGATTCGAGACCGTCACGTTCATGAGCGCCGACTCGGTGTCGACGACGACGTCGCCGAAATCGAGCGGATCCGGCGACAGCGCCAGCAGGGGGGTCACGCCGGTCCCCTGCAACGTCCACGTCGCCGTCTGTGGACCGGTCGCAGCCTCGACCGGGCGCCCGACGGGCACGTCCTCTGTCGTGCCGCCGACCGCCGCGTTCAGGCCCCCGGCCGTCAGTGGGGTACCTCCGCTGATGACGTCGAAGGTCGCCGTCAAGTTCTGGCTCGCGGCGCCGACGGCGGTGGGGCTGAACTGATACGTCAAGGTGCAGCTTCCACCGGGCAGAAGTTGGAACGGAAGAACCGAGGGACAGGTCCCGCCGACCGGGCTGGAAAACGGCACCACCGGCGCGGTGATGGCGGTGAAGTTGAGCACTTGTTGGACGAGAGGGTTGGAGAGGGTGACGTCCATGGTCACCGAGCTGCTGCCCACGAGGACGCTGCCGAAATCGACCATGGCCGGGGAGGCGAATAGCGGCTCTACACCCGTGCCCTGCAGTGTCACGACGTTGTCCGAGGAGGCGATCGCATTACTGGTGAAGGTCAGGTCCTGGCTGAAGCTCCCCGGAGCCGTGGGGCGGAGCTCGTAAGCCACCGTACAGGACCCTCCCGCCGCCACCGAGATCGGGAAAGGGCAGGTTCCGGTGAACGCATTGAGGAACGGCAGCGCCAGCCCGGAGACGCTGCTGACCTGCAACAGCTTCGAACCGGGATTGGAGACCGTGAGGGACACCGGTCCCGAGGTGCCTCCGACCGCCACGGCGCCGAAGTCGAGCGGATCCGGACTCAGGACCAGCTTGGCCTCCAGCGTGTCGCCGCTCAGGGTGAGGGTTCGTACCGAAGGGCCCGCGCTGTCCGAGGTGACCTGGACCAGCGCGGTCGACTGCGTCCCCGTCGCGGTGGGTGAAAACGTGTACTGGAGGGTGCAGCTTGCGCCTGCGCTGAGCGCGAAGGGTGGGGTGGCGCAGCTCCCTCCGGTCAGGGCGAACGGAGCCCCGGGGCTCGTGATGGCCGAGATGTTCAGCGTCTGCGTGCCGCCGTTCGAGAGCGTCACGTCGTGACTCGCCGACGAGCCCACCGGGACGAAACCGAAGTCCCACGCGTTCGGGTCGATGATCAAGATGCTTCCCTGCACCTCGAACGCCCCGATGTCGGTGCCGGCACCGACCGTCCGATCGAAGCCCGTGCCGCGCTGGTCCGACACCAGCGTCAGACTGTTGGACCCCTTGTCCCGGGCCGGGCTCGACGACTTCAGGGGATGAACCGGAACGCAGGCCGCGGTGGCACCGGCTCCCGCCGCCACGGCGCAGCCGTAGTCCCCCAAGGCCGCAAGGCCCGGGGCGTTGTCGAAGACGTTGGCCGTGTTGGTGCCGTCGATCTCGGCCGCGGCGTCGCCGAATTCGCTGGCGGTGGCGTTGAGCGTGATCGTTCCACCACTGTTCACGACCTGCCGTCCGAAGTTGCCCAGACTTCCCTGGTTGTTGGCCAGGATCGTGCTGGAGAGCGTCACCGAGACAGCCGGCGGGTCGGCGCTCAGGACATGGATGCCTCCGCCCCCGCTCGACGCGCGATTCTCCGTGATCGTGCTGTTGCTGATCACCAGGCTGGTGGCCCGGATCCAGATCCCGCCACCTTCCTCACCGGCGGAATTGCCCGAGACGGTGGTCTGCGTCAACGTGCCGTTGCCGAAGAGCACCAGGCCGCCGCCCTGGAAGTCTCGAGCCTGGTTCGCGGCGATCGTGCAGTCGGTGAACTCGGACACGCCGCTGACGAACATGCCACCACCGATCCCGGCGCGGTTGTTCTCGACGATGGCGTTCTTGACGCTCGCTGTTCCTACCACCGTCACGCCACCGCCCCGGGATGTCAGATCTCCTGCCGAGTTCCCGGAGATCAGGCTGTCCTTCATCGTCAGGCCGCTGAAGACGAACACACCACCGCCATCCGAGTTGCTGCCCGTCACGGTGCTCCCCAGGACCGAACACCGACTGAGGCTGAGAGAGCCCATGGCGCAGATCGCGCCTCCCCCGCCGTCGGTGGCACAGTCGAACGTGGTGGGGTTCGAGCTGGCGGTGGTCTTCCCGTCCTGAAGCGTCAGCCCGACGAGGGAGAGGCTCGCGCCCGCCACGGTCCTGAAGATTCGCGAGGAGCTATTTCCGCTGATCACCTGGCCGCCAGCCGCGGCGCTGACGGTCACAGGGTGGAGGACCACGATCTCGCCCGTGGTCAGCGTGATGGTGCCGATGCCGGAATTGATGGTCACCGTGTCCGCGGCGGCGTCTGCATTGGCGAGGGCGATCGCGGCGCGCAGGCTTCCCGATCCGGCATCCGCGTTGCTCGATACGACGAAGGTCGCCGCCTCGCTGGCGCGAGGTGCGGTCAGGATAAGCGAGAATGATATGGCAATAACAACATTGAGAAAGCGCGTCATTTACGTCTACGTCCTCCATGGAAAGCTGGGGTGTTCACGCCACCACGATCACACCCTTCGCCCGCCAGATGGCGCATCTTCTCTTCGAACCGATCGCACTCTACTCCCAAACTGGGGGATGCGTGCGTTCGATCTGCATGCCGCTCTTCGGAAGGCGACGAACGCGGCTCGTCGGCTGAGATTTCGCGCCGCCGAGCGAAGTCCTCTGTCGGGGCCTCCACGTAGCGGTCGAAGCAGACCGGCATCGCGTTCAGTGCGCTCCCGGGAGCGTGCTCCACGGCCGGGTCCCGGTGCCATCATCCCCTCGATCCCCTTCCCTCGCTCGCGGGGGGAAGGGGACGCCGTCAGCCGGTCCGCCGTGGGCGGTTCGTTGGTCCTCTCCTCGCCCTCCGGACCGGCCGCCGGTGTAACGTAGGTAGGTCTGCCGCCGGGCGTGGCCGTCCGGTACTCTCCGCCAATCACCACGAGGATCTCGTTCGATGATTCGAACCGCCATGCTGGGCCTGCTCGTCGCGCTCACGGCCGGACCCGCGGTCGCCGCCAGTGGAGCACCAGCGAATGGAAGCGCCGCCGAGAAACCCGCCGAGATGCGCCAGAATCCCTTGTTGACCCCTTCGGAGCTCCCCTTCCAGGCGCCACCGTTCGACAAGATCGAGGACGCCGACTTCCAACCCGCCTTCGAGGCCGGGATGAAGCAGCAGATCGAGGAGATCGACAAGATCGCCCACGATCCGGCGCCGCCGACCTTCGAAAACACCCTGGTGGCGCTCGAGAAGAGCGGCCAGCTCTTGAACCGGGTAAACCTCGTCTTCAACTCCCTCTCGAGCGCCAATACCAATCCGGTCTTGCAGCAGGTGCAAGAGGAGGTGGCCCCGAAGCTCGCCGCCCATCACGACGCGATCTTCCTGAACGGCAAGCTCTTCGAGCGCATCGAGACGCTCTACGAGAAGCGGAAGAGCCTCGATCTCGATCCCGAGTCGCGCAGGCTCCTCGACTACTACCACCAGCAGTTCGTCCTCGCCGGCGCCGAGCTCTCCCCCGCCGACCAGGCGAAGCTCAAGAAGCTCAACGAAGAGGAGGCGACCCTCTCCGCCAGGTTCACCAACGAGCTCCTCGCCGCGACCAAGGCCGGGGCTCTCGTGGTGAGCGACAAGGCGGAGCTCGCCGGCCTCTCCCCGAGCGACCTCGCCGCGGCTGAGCAGGACGCCGAGGCCCGCGGCCTCGACGACCAGTGGGTCCTCCCGCTCCAGAACACGACCCAGCAACCCGCGCTGCAGTCCCTGGAGAATCGGGTGACGCGCGAGAAGCTGTTCGAAAACTCCTGGACGCGGGCCGAGCACGGTGACGAGAACGACACCCGCGGCGACATCAAGCGCCTCGCCAAGATCCGCGCCGAGAAGGCGTCGCTCCTGGGCTACCCGAGCTACGCCGCCTGGAAGCTCGTCGACCAGATGGCCAAGACCCCGCAAGCGGTCGAGACGTTCCTCGCCAAGCTCGTGCCTCCCGCCACCGCCAAGGCGCGGAGCGAAGCCGCCGACATCCAAGCGCTCATCGACGCGTCGGGAGACCACTTCGAGCTCCAGCCCTGGGACTGGAACTTCTACTCCGAGAAGGTGCGCAAGGCCAAGTACGACCTCGACGAGTCCGAGATCAAGCCGTACTTCGAGTTGAACCACGTGCTCCACGACGGCATCTTCTACGCCGCCAACCAGCTCTACGGCCTGACCTTCAAGGAGCGCCACGACCTCCCGGTCTACCAGGAGGACGTGCACGTCTACGACGTCTTCGACCAGGACGGCTCGCCGCTCGGGCTCTTCTACACCGACTACTTCAAGCGCGACAACAAGGCGGGCGGCGCCTGGATGGACAACCTCGTCTACCAGTCGAAGCTCCTGGGAACCTTGCCGGTGATCTACAACGTCTGCAACTTCACCAAACCCGCTCCGGGTGAGCCGGCGCTCCTCTCCTATGACGACGTGACCACCATGTTCCACGAGTTCGGGCACGCGCTCCACGGATTCTTCGCTGATCAGGAGTATCCGAACCTCTCCGGCACCACGGTGGCGCGCGACTTCGTCGAGTTCCCCTCCCAGTTCAACGAGCACTGGGCCCTCGATCCGGCCATCCTGAAGCACTACGCCTTGCACTACAAAACGGGCGCGCCGATGCCCGGGGCCCTGGTGGAAAAGATCAAGAAGGCCTCGAAGTTCAACCAGGGATACCTGCTGACCGAGCTCCTCGAAGCCGCGGACCTCGACATGGGCTGGCACACCCTGCCGGCGAGCTCCCCGGAGCAGGACGTCGACCAGTTCGAGCACGCGACGCTCGCAAAGGATCAGCTCCTCCTGCCCCAGGTGCCTCCCCGCTACCGGTCGAGCTACTTCCTGCACATCTGGACCAACGGCTACGCCGCCGGCTACTACGCCTATCTCTGGACCGAGATGCTCGCCGACGACGCCTTCCAGTGGTTCGAGGACCACGGCGGCCTGACCCGCGCCAACGGCCAGCGCTTCCGCGACCTCGTCCTGTCACGGGGCAACACCGAGGACTACGGTGAGATGTTCCGCGCCTTCGCGGGGCGCGATCCCTGGATCGAGCCGATGCTCGCCGATCGCGGCCTCGAGTAGCGCGAGGCGCCGGCGCCCGCCGGCTCCTCGCCGACCGACTCACGACCCGGCCCCCGATCCCACCGGGGGCCGGGCCTGTCGAGGTCTTCTGTTCGACGCTTCCTGTAGAGTGCGCTCGACCATGCGCAACTCTTCACATCCACAAGCTCTCCTGTTCCTGGTGCTGCTCCTGGCCGCCGGCTGCACACCGGCAGCGCAGGCGCCGGCGCCGGCCGATCACACGGACGCGACGGAGGCCGCCGCACCCGGACTGTGGTCGGTCTACGACCGGTCCCTCGCCGGCGCCCGCTACATCGACCTGACCCACACGGTGTCGCCCGCGATCCCGGTGTGGAAGGGCTTCGGCCCCTCGACCTTCGGGCCCGCCCTGAATCCTGAGACCGGCGCGCCCTACCGGTACGACAAGGACGGTTTCGAGGCCACCCACTACGACCTCGCCACCGACCAGCTCGGCACCCAGCTCGACCCGCCGGCCCACTGGGCGCCCGAGTACCCGGCGATCGACGAGCTGCCGCCGACCTTCGCGGTCCGGCCCCTGGTGGTGATCTCGATCGTCGACCAGGTCGCCGGGGATCCCGGCTACGCGCTTCAGGTCTCCGATATCGAAACGTGGGAGGCCCGGAACGGCACGATCCCCGCGGGCTCGGTCGTCATGGTCCGCTCCGACTGGTCGAAAGAGTGGCCCGCCCCCTCCCTGGCCACCCGGGCGGTCTTCCCGGGGGTGTCGCTCGCGGCCCTCCAGTTCCTCCACGAGCAGCGCCACATCCTGTTCCACGGCCACGAGCCGCTCGACACCGACGACACCCCGACCCTCGAAGGCGAGGACTGGCTGATGCACCACGGCTACACCCAGGCCGAGGGCGTGGCCCACCTCGACCAGGTGCCGGAGACCGGCTGCCTGGTCACCATCGGCTACCCGAAGCTCAAGGGCGGCCTGGGCGGCTACGCCCGCTACGTCGCCATCTGCCCGGCGGACTGGCGCTACGGCGTCAAGGTGGGCGAGGTCCCCGAGGCACCGCTCGCCCGGCAGGAGAAAATCCTTCGGTGGGACCCGAAGCAGGGTGTTCGGATGCGGAAGTAGGAAGGCCGGGCGCGGCGCCGGAGCGCCGCGCCCGGTGGAGGGTCCGTCAGGGCGTGATGTCCTCGTTCGGATGGGCCGGTGTCCGGAGGCTCTTCAGGAAGTCGATCAGGTCCTGCTTGTCGGAGTCGCTGAGCGCTTCGAACTTCTTCTCCGGGAACTTGGCCTCGCCGCCGTGGAGTAGGATCGCCTGGTAGATGCTGGTCGCCCGGCCGTCGTGGAGGTAGGGACCGGTGTCCGCGATCCCCCACAGCCGCGCGGTGATGAACTTCTGGTTGTCGACCTGGGCTCGGCTGGTCTCGAAATCCTCGTACAGCGCCGCGGACAGCTTGTGCCGCTTGAGGTCCGAGTACATCGGCACGAGCACGCCCGGACCGTTCGGATCCTGGGCGTAGCCGAAGTTCCGCAGGTCGATGCTCAGGAAGTTGTGCGCGTCCGGGTCCTCGGGCACCTCCGGATACGACAGGGCGAGATAGGGCGAGTCGGTCACCATGGTCGGCGTGTGGCAGTCGGAACAGCCGATCGTGGTGAAGATCGCCTGGCCGTTGGCGTTCGACGAGCTCGCGACCACCGGCGGCGGATTGGTGACGCTGAACAGGTCGAGCACGGTCATCTCGGCCACCGTCAGCTCGTTGAGGACGCCATCGTTGTCGGGATCGGCAGGCCCGTTGGGGTCGATGTCCTCCACCGGCTGGAGTCCGAAATGGAACTCCATGGCGCCGGTGTCGAAGTCCCGCATGGAGAACCGGTCCCCCTTACGGCCGAACGGACGGACGACGACCTGCTCCTCGTCGGTCAGAGTGCTGTTGTCGAGCCCGATTCCCTGGAGATTGAGCTGCACCGTGCCGTCGGTCTGTTTGGTGGCGGTGCCGAAATGGACGCCCTTGGTGTCCAGGTCGACGGTCACCCCGTTCGGGCCGGCCTTGAGGTTGGCGAGGATCGTCTCGAGGTCGCGGGTCATCTCCTTGGCCACCAGCTCGACGCCACCGCCGCCGAACAGGAACGGCGGGTTCGAGAACCGGCCGTTGAAGTCCGCGGTCCCGTCCTGCTGCAGAGGAAGGTTGGGATCGTGCCCGGAGACGAAGCTGACCCGGTTGTCGGAGGAATCGGCCACGTCGATCAGGCTCGGCATGATGATCGCGTTGGCGACCACGCCGCCGACGCCGCCGATGCCGAGATGGGGCGGCCGCTCGGCGTGGCTGACGATGTTGTGGCACTCGTTGCAGCTCTGGGAGTCGAGGCCGTTGACACGCAGGAACAGGCCGTTGCCCTGCAAAGTCGGCCGGCTCCCCAGGGCGAGCGGCGGGCCTTCGCTGGAGATGAACGGTCCGTCGCCCAGGCCGTCCTTCTCGTTGAACGGCGTGGTGAAGACGAGCAGGCCGAGGCTGCGGTAGAAGTCGAGCTCGGTTCTGAAAGCCGTCGGGCCCTGAGCCTGGGCCGCCAACAGGTCCTGGACCACCTGGCTCTGGGTCAGGCCGTCGGTGACCGTGAGGGCCGGGCCGTCGTCGCCGGGGTCGACACTCACCTGCGCCGTGGCCGGCGAGCCGTCGAAAACCAGACCGACACCGAGGACGACCAGACCCGCGAGAGCGAGGTTCCACCTTCTGAGAGACATGAGTCTCCTCCTTCCACCGCTTGAATTCGCCGTCCCGAGGGGCTGACGAACGATCGATTGGCCGACCGGTCCGGGTGGAGCCTCGTTCATGCAAACTCACCGGCGACCGGCCGCATGCACTGAGGTGGAGGCGCCGTCGAGCTTGCATCCCCCTACTAAACACTGTGCTCGACTCTACGAAATAGAGACAGTTCTGTCCGATTTAGGAAGAGAAGGTCCGACCGACCGCGAGGACGCCTCTTCCGTTCCAGAAGGAGCTTCGACTGCGGGAGGCGCGGTACTGTGGCACCCTTGCCCCAGAACCACCTTCCCTCGAACGGAGGCAGAGGATGCTCGTCTCGACCCACGATGCCCAGATCCACTACGTCGTCCGGGGAGACGGGCCGGCATGCCTCGTCGTCTCGTTGATCGGCACGGCGCCCTACGAGCGCCAGCTTCCCCCGGCGCTCGACGCGCACCTGCGCCTCGCCTTCCTCGACCCACGCGGCGGAGGCCGCTCGACCGGCCAGGCGAGCGACCTCACCTTCGATCGCCTGGCCGACGACCTCGACGCCGTGTGTGAGGCGCTCGGCGCGGACCGCGTGCTGCTCTTCGGGCACTCGATCGTCGGGATGCTGGTGCTCGAGGCGGCGCGGCGCCTCGGGGAGCGCGCCGCGGGCGTGATCGCCGTCGGCCTGCCGCCCCACGGGGACGTCGCGGCGCTCGGCGCCGAGGGCGAGCGCCGGTTTGCCGCGGAGGCGTCCGAGGAGCGCCGGGCGATCCTGCGCGACAACCTCGCCTGCCTCCCCGCCGGCACGCCGCCGGCCCAGGCGATGTACGCCCAGACCCCGCTCCGCTTCTTCGATCCACGCTTCGACGCCCCGCCGCTCTTCGCGGGGGCCGAGGTCCGCCCGGAGCTTTTCGGACGCGTCCTGGGCGAGCTCGCTCCGGGCTGGAACGCCGGAGAGTCGCTCGACGCCCTCGGCGCGGCAGGCATTCCGGTGCTCCTGGCCCACGGCCTTCACGATTACGTCGTGCCGGTCGGCTTCGCCGAACAGCTCGCGGCCGGGCATCCCGGAGCGACCCTGCGGATCTTCGAGCGGAGCGGCCACCAGCCGTTCGTCGAGGAGCCCGAAGCGTTCGTCGCGG
>Ga0210144_1000166_pt1 | contig 38001 bp, 25 predicted proteins | sample Muzzi_PWA_D2_FD_185532 | JGI IMG/M metagenome (GOLD analysis project Ga0210144, IMG submission 185532) | Wetland microbial communities from San Francisco Bay, California, USA, that impact long-term carbon sequestration - Muzzi_PWA_D2 (SPAdes) | ecosystem: Environmental > Aquatic > Marine >...
GCGCCCGCCGGTTGCCGTCGCCCAGGAGCGCCGTCTCCGCCCACTGGGCGTACGGCACGACGGTCTGCTGGAGCAGCGACCGCTCGTCGATCGCGTCCTCGATCCGGGCGATCTCTTCGAGCAGCACTCGGTTGGCGGCGAACGGGTGTCCGGCGGCGAGGGCCGCGCCGAAGCGGCGTTCGAGCCCGGCCGCCGGGGTCGCGCCGCCGGACCCCGCGACCCCGGACAGCTCGAGCGCCGGCACCGCGGCGATGGTGAGGAGGAAGACCGCCACCAGCAGCCGTGCCACCGCCGGCCGCACGGCGGTCTCCCCCACCTCGTGCAAGGCCTGCCGCTCGCGGACGGGACGTGGCATGATCACGGTCGTAACCTCTCAGCGAAGTCCCGCCTCAAACCGCCAACAGCCGCGGGTGGAGGCGTCCCCTTCCCCCGCGACGGTGGCAAGGGGTTGCGAGGCGGGGTCGGGAACGGCGCGGGAAGGCCCCGGCTCCGGGACACCGCGCGATCTGGACGGTTGAGCGCTGTGCGCGCGGCTCGGTTCGGCCTCGCGCGTGGGCCGGCCCAGGCACGCGAGCGCACCAGTGGCGCGGGCCTCAAGCCCTCCACCGGGGCCTCCCGCACCGCTCCACATCCGCACCGTCCGTCGGCACTCCAAAGCGCCGCAAACGTCCCCCGCTGAAAAGGCAACGAAGCGGGAGGGGGCGTCCCTTTCCCCCCCGCGAGGGTGGGAAAGGGAACGAGGGATTGGGGGGAGATCCAGTGGATCATCCAGGTCGATCGGCGCGGCGGAATCGACGGTTCCGGGAAACTTGACTCATTCGTCACGAAGCGGGCCTTTGTCGATGTCTAGAAGATGAAATAGATGAACGGCGAGTAGCCCTCGGTCTCGAGCGCCACCAGCGACAACCCGAGCAACCCGAGTGCCGTCAAGGCGCGCGGCCAAGTCAGCTGCCGGGTCCAATCCCAGGTCTGGGGGGCGGCGAACGCCACCAGCGCCGCGGTCGCCACCACCAACAGATCGAGCGGCCGGGCGATCACGCCTCCCAAGAGCGCCGCCGCCGGCCCCGGGTGCGCCAGGCCGGCCATCGCCTGGAGGTACCGTCCGGCCGCCGCCAGGTCCGGAGCGCGGAAAAACACCCAACCGACCAGGACGATCAGGAACGTCAGGCCGACCCGCGCCGGCCGGGGCAGCCGGCGGTAGAGGCTCTGTTTGCCCAGCACCCGTTCCAGGGCGAGCCAGCCGCCGTGGAGCGCGCCCCAGAGGACGAACGTCCAGGCCGCGCCGTGCCACAGCCCGCCCAGCACCATCACCACCCCCAGGTTCGTGTAGGTCCGGGCGGCCCCCAGGCGGTTGCCGCCGAGCGGGATGTACAGGTAGTCCCGGAGCCAGGTCGAAAGCGAGATGTGCCAGCGCCGCCAGAAGTCGGTGATCGACGCCGCCTTGTAAGGGGAGTCGAAGTTCTTGGGGAAGACGAAGCCGAGCATCAGGCCGAGGCCGATCGCCATGTCCGAGTAGCCGCTGAAGTCGAAGTAGATCTGGAACGCGTACGCCAGCACACCGTACCAGGCGTCCGCCACGCCCAGGGAGCCGGCGCCGAAGGCGGCATCCGCGACCCGCCCGCACGGATCGGCCAGCAGCACCTTCTTGGCCATCCCCAGGCAGAGGAAGGCGACGCCGCGGGCCAGCTTCTCCACCGTGTGGGTCCGCTCCCGGAGCTGGTCGGCGACCTCCGAGAAGCGGATGATCGGGCCGGCGACGAGCTGGGGGAAGAGCGAGACGTAGCAAGCGAAGTCCACCAGGTTGGTCAGCGCCGTGGCACGCCCGCGGTAGACGTCGATGGTGTAGCTCATCGACTGGAAGGTGTAGAAGCTGATGCCGAGCGGCAGGGTGACGCGGAGCGCCGTGGCCAGGCCCAGGTCGCCGAGGCCGGCGGCCGCCAGCAGCGCGTTGGCGCTGCCGACGGCGAAGTCGAAGTACTTGAAGAAGCCGAGCAGCGCCAGGTTGGTGATCACCGAGACCGCGACGGCGGCCCGCTGGCGGCGGGTGCGCAGGCCGGCCACGGGCAACGGCCCGATCGCCTCCGATCGCCACGGGTGGACGCCGGCGAGCACCAGGCCGCAGACGTAGTCGACCAGGGTCGAGAACGCCATCAATCCCATGAACGCCGGGTTGGCCCAGCCGTAGAACAGATAGCTGAGCAGGGTCAGGCCCAGGTGGCGCCCGCGCCGCGGGAGCAGGTAATAGACCAGCAGGGCGGCCGGCAGGAAGTAGTAAAAGAAGAGGTGCGAAGAGAAGACCATGCCCGGTCACCCACGCTCGATCATCAGCCGGTGGTACTCCTCTGCCGTCTCCTGCAGAGGCTCCACCCCGAGCTCGGTCCGGAGCAGCAGGCTCAGGCGCTCGTACTGGCGGCGGACCAGGTCGCGCCGGCCGCGGGCAGCGTAGAGGCGCATCAGGGCGACGTGGACCCGCTCCTCCAGCGGGTCGTCCACCAGCAGCGCGCGGTACGCGTCGAGGGCGGCCTCGTTCCGGCCGAGGCGCTCGCAGGCCGCCCCCAGGTCGCGCAGCAGGGCGAGCTGGCGCCGCTGGACCCGCTCCCGGCGGCCGGTCGCCCAGGGGTCGTAGATGCCGTCGAGGAGCGGTCCGCGGTGGAGCCGCCAGGCCGCCTCCCAGCGCTCGACCGCCGCCGCGTCCCGGCCGGAGCCAGCGAGCTCGCGGCCGGCGTCGGCGAGACGGGTGCGCTCCTCCAGGTCGATCCACCAGGCCACGTCCGGATCGAGCGTGTAGAGACCGTCACGGAAGACCAGCAGCGCGGGCTCGTCTCGCCTCTTGGGACCGGCACCGCGCAGATCGCGCCGCAGGTGGCTGAGGGTCGGGTGGAAGTTGCGCTCGATCGTCTCCCGGTCCTCCTCCGGCCAGAGCGCCTCGGTGAGCTCGTCCCGCGGCGCCGTGCGCTCGGGCGAGGTGGCGAGATAGCCGAGGAGCCGCAGGCCGCGCCGGAGGGTGAAACGGACCGGTTGCCAGGACTCGTTCGCCTCCTCCCGTAGCACCTCGGGGCGGCCCAGCAGGCGCAACCGGAAGCGCGCCGCGGGCCGACTCGCGGGATCCTCTCCGGGTCCAGCCCCGGCCGCTGCCCCTGCATTCCCGGCTCGCCACGCTGCGCGCCGCCCCTCTCCCGGCCGCGGCCGGGCGCTCGCCCCTGCTCGATCCCCGGCCCCATCCCGAGCCACCAGCGCGGCGAGCGGCGCCGGCGGCCGGAGCGTGCCGTCGGGCTCCTCGAGCAGCAAGCCCCGCCGCTCCCGGAGCCTACGGACCACTGCTTCCGGGGCCCCACCGGGGTCCGTCAGGGCGGATTGCTCCGCGCCCGAGAGAGCAGCCAGCACCTCGATCCGCAGGAGCTCCGTCACCTCTGGAAGGGCCACCAGGGCGGCGCCGTCCGCGGGCCAGGCGCCGCCGGCGGCTGACCTGGGCGAGACCCCGGCCCGGCCCGCCACCAGCCCGAGCACCCGCCACCAGCCGTCCGTCAGCTCGACCAGGTGATCGCGCTGCCGAGCCCCCGGCGCGTGCCCCGTCTCCTCCCGCCAGAGGGCCGCCACCTCGTCCGGACGGAGCGCCAGGTCCCGGGGGGTCACCAACCCGCCGAGAAGCCCGTCGAACGGCCACCGCTCCGCCGTCGCCACCACCAGCTTGGCCCCCTCCGGAACCGCCTCCGCCAGGGCGCGGAAGACCGCCTCGGCGTCGGCCTCCCGAGGCAGGCCCGGGCAGACCAGCACCGGCCCACCGCCTCCATCCGGTCCCGCCACGCGCGCCGCTCCTACCTCGAGGGCCCTCCGGACCGCCCGCCGCGCGGCTGCCGGCGTCGCCACCTCTTCCGGCGCCAGCCCCACGGCCCCGCTCCGCCGAACCAACGCCGCGAGCAGCGCCGCCCGGCCGCTCCCCGACCATCCCCACACCTGGACCACCGGAGCCTCCAGCTCCTCGACCAGCCTCAGAAGGCGCGGAACCTGCGGCGCTGCGGACACGGGGCGACTCTAACGCGAAGAGCCGTGTCACGTAATTTAGCATTTCGCGCACACAAGAAGTAGAGTCCTCGACTCCCCTGGGAGGATTCTCATGGCGGAGGCATATTGCGTTCTCGTGATAATTTTCTGCCAAGATGACTACCTCGAGGAGAATAGATGATTACTCGGGTAATTTCAGCCCTGGGGATTCTCTCTCTAAGTCTCTGCACCCTGCCCCTCGCGGCACAGGTCAGGGGCAATCTGAACGGCGTCAACGTCTCTGTGCTCCGCCTGGAGCCCGACGCTGAAGGACACTACGCCCTACCGCGGAGCACGGGTCCACCCGTTCCACTGCTCTTCGTAGCAAACCGGTCAGCCGTCAGCGTGTACTGCCTGGAGCTCGACCAGACCACAGGCCTGCTGGCCGCGACCCTCCAGTCCACCGGGGAGATCCCCGTGAGCGCGTGGACGGTGGCGATCCGCGCCTTCGACGCCCACGGGACCCTCCTCAGTGAGCAGCGGCGGACCCAAGATTGGGCAGAGAGTGCGGACGGCCGCCCTCGGGCTCAGCCCGAGACCGAGAAGGCGGTCTCGCCGGTCCACGACCAGGGCCTGCTTTATCCCGGACAGCTCGCCCGCGTCGAGCTGGGAGCCCTGCCGATCCCACCAGGCAACGACAACCCGGTCGACCATGTCCTCCTGACCGTCGCCATGACCTTGCGAGAAGACGGCTCCTACACGGGAGACGCCAAGCTCGCACGACGGGTCCTCTCCATGAGGACCGCATCTGCCGAAGAGCGCACCTACTGGCTAGAGAGACTCCGGACAGAGCTCGCCAAAGCGGACTCGCCAGAAGAGGCGATCGCCGGTGCCGAAGCGCTGCTGCAAGATCTGCGGGCGGCGTCCGACTCCGCTCCACCGTCAGTCGTCGCTGCCCGGTCCAGGATCGCCACCAACCTGGCAGGAAGCCTGGAGACCGCGCGGCGCGATCCCGAACACGCCGCGTCGCTCCTTCGAGATCTTGCCGACTGGATGGAGGTCCAACTCGAGAAGACTCTCCCGTTCCTCTCCGACAAGCTCACCTCCGAGGCTCCGGCAGATAGTTCGATCGAAGACAAAGCAGACGAAGACCCGGGGATACCCAATGAGACCCTCAACTGTGATTGCGGCGGCTCGATGAGCGCCGTCTCGACCAGGAACATTTCGGAGCGATGTACCGAAGCGAGCCACGCCATCACGGTCACAGAAAGCTGGACCTTCCAGTGCAAGAACGCCGACGGCGTAGCGATCCTCTCTCCGAGCCCGGGGACACTGGTCGGAACCGGTGGCTGTGTCGAGGACTTCATCTGCATTCCGGATCGTTACTGCCAACCAGTATTCAGTCCCCCCGAAATCACCGAAGAGGGAATCCAGCGGTACTGGACGCGCACTGTGCAGAACGCCCAGGTAGCAGTCGGTCCATGCACGTCCCGCTGTGTGGCAACGACAAATGATCTCCTGGAAGCCACCTGCAACTGCGACCCACGTCCCGCGCCTCGCTGCAGCTTCGACGGATGCCCCATCTTGATCGAGACCGGTCAAGGAGGCTTCGAGCTCACCGACCTGGATCGTGGTGTCCACTTCGACCTGGATGGCGACGGGGTGACAAATCGAACCGCATGGACGCTCGAGAACGGAGACGATGCCTGGCTCGCTCTGGATCGCAACGGCAACGGTTTGATCGATGACGGGACCGAGCTCTTCGGCGACAAGACGTTTCAGCCGCCTTCGGAAGAGCCGAACGGCTTCTTGGCCCTCGCAGTGTTCGACCGAGCCTCTCATGGCGGCGATGAAGACGGTCGGATCAGCGAAGACGATCTCATCTTCGGCTCTCTTCGCCTGTGGATCGATCGCGATCACGACGGGGTGTCCAGCGCCACCGAGCTGATTCCACTGGCTGAGGCCGGCATTGCTGCAATCGAGCTCAACTACTTCCGGTCGACTCGACAAGATCGGCACGGCAACAACTTTCGCTACGCCGCGCGAGTGTGGCTCGTCTCAGGAGCGCAACGACTGGCGACCGATGTCTTTCTCGACTACGAGCCCTGACCAACCGACGGCTCGACGGGCCTGCCTGGGCCTCGGATGCCCGGCTGCCAACCCCCGGCAGCCGGGTGCCTTCTTCACGCCAGCGCGCGGATGAAGAGCAGGCTGAAGAAGGCGAGGATCGCGACCAGCACCAGGTTGGTCAGTGGCCGGTTGCGGTGCTCGGTGCCGATCCAGCGGCTGCGACCGGCGAGGATCAGGAGGGCTGCCGCGAGCATCGGCATGAAGGCGGCGCCGACGATGGCGTAGAGGCGCTGCATGGCGGCGAAGCCGGCGATCAGGCCCGCCACCGGCACGGTGGCGAGACCGTAGAGGAAGAGGCGGTAGGGACGGGTGCCGGACAGGTCGGTGGACCGGATCGCGTCCCGCCGCCCGCTCCGGAGGAGAGCCCACTGGTCCGCGAACAGGTAAGGCACGCTCTGCCAGACGCCCAGCAGGCTGCTCGCCACGGCGCCCCAGGCGCCGAGCAGGAAGGTCCAGCGCGCGGCCGGCCCGAGGGCCTCGTCCAGCCGGTCGCCGAGGGCGACGACGAGGCCCGCACCGTGGCCGGAGACCTCGACCGTATTGCCGACGATCACCATGGCGACGCCGAAGAGGGCCGTCATGAGGTATCCGAGCGCCAGGTCGGTGCGGCAGGCGGTGAGGGCCTCCGGACCGGTGCGCCCCTCCTCCCGGATCCAGTAGCCGTAACAGAGGACGGTCAGCGTCCCACCGACGCCGCCCATGAGCGCCACCGTCCAGCCGAGCCCGCCGGGGACCGCCGGGATGCGCGGCACCAGCAGCCCCACTCCGACCGCGCCCCAGTCCGGTCCGATGGCCACCGCCGTCGCGACCACGCTGACGAACATGAGGACGATCGCTCCGCCCATCACCCGCTCGAACAGGCGGTAGCCGCCGAGCCGGACCAGCAGCACGCCGGCCAGGCCGTGGAGCAGGCCGTAGAGCACCTTGTCGCCCCAGGCGCTGCCGGTGAGCGGCGCCAGGGCGTGGAAGGTGGCGCCGCAGGCGCTCATCAGCGCGGCCGCCACCAGGAAGCTCCAGATCAGGAAGTAGGCCAGGAAGGCCACTCGCACGGCGCGCCCCGAGCGCGCCAGGCTGCCCTCGAGCAGGGTCTCGCCGGTGGCGAGCTGCCAGCGGGCGAGGCCCTCGTTCAGCAGCAGCTTGATCCCGGCGCCCACCACCACGGCCCAGAGCACCGTGACCCCCAGGGCGCTGCCGGTAAAGGCCGCGGTCGCCAGGTCGCCCGCGCCGACCCCGGTCGCCGCGACGAGCAACCCCGGGCCCGCCCAGCGGAGGAACCGAAACGTCCCGCCGGCCTTCAGGTGGTGATCTCCAGGATCGACGCCGCGTGGCCTCGGACGGTGAAGCGCTCCAGGGTGGTCCAGCCGAGCTCCCGGTAGAAGCTCTCCCGGTCCCAGGTGCAGAGGTAGAGGGTGGGCGCACCCAGGCGGGCGGCCTCGACCACCGCGCGGCGGGTGAGCGTGGAGCCGATCCCCCGCCCCCGGCGCTCGGGCGGCACGTAGACGCAGGAGAGCCAGGGTGTGAGGTCGGGACGGCCGGGCAGGTCGTGGTGCACCAGGTCGGCCGTGCCGACCGCCTCCCGGTGACCTTGGACGACGTCGAGCGCCACCAGAGTCATCGGCAGGCTGTTGCGGTGGAGGTGCCCTCCGAGCTTCTGGCGGCGCTTGCCGGGCGAGTCCTCTGGATCGAGGTAGCCCCATTCTCCGTACTGCCAGAGGGCGATCCGGTCCAGATCCCCGGGACGGTCGGCGAGGTAGGCGATCTCCACCGCGCCAGCCTAACAGGATCGCCCCGGAGACATCCGCCAGGCCATGCGAAAAATGTACAGGTAGATGCCTAGATCGGACAATACATATCCGATCTGGACAGATCATCTGGACCCATCTCTCGCCCCGCGTCGACACCAATTCCTTGGGTAGGCTCCCACCTACCCGAACGGGTGTTGGGGCGCCGTCCCCCGCGGGTCTACGCTCCCCCTAGAGGCTATATGAGACAAACCAGCTCCGGATTAGCGTATTCTTTCGCGCTCGCCGCCGCGCTGGCCGGGACCGCCGCTCCGGTCCGGGCGGCCGAACCGGTCGTCCAGCTCTTCGCCGATACCTGCGCCAACTGCCACACCGTGGGCGGCGGCGAGTTGGTCGGACCCGACCTGGTGAGCGCGGCGACCATGGACCACGCGACGCTGCGCCAGAAGATCGTCGAGATGGAGGACTATGCCGGCCCACTCACCGGCGAGCAGATCGAGGCGCTGATCGATCTGCTCACGGCGCCCGACGCGGCCACCCGGATCGCGGCGGTGTCCGGAGACGGGGCCGCGGGCGCGGCGGAGCCGGCCCCGGAGGAGACCGGCGACCCGGAGCGCGGCGCGGCCCTGTTCACCGGCCGTCTTCCGTTCGCCAACGGCGGCCTGCCCTGCGCCGCGTGCCACCGGGCCGCGGCCGGGCCGCTCGCGACCACCGGCGGCACACTCGCCAAGGACCTCGCCGACGCCGCTCGAAAGCTCGGACGGGGCGGCCTGGCGGCGGCCGCGGAGAAGGCGGCGTTCCCGGTCATGCGCGGCGCCTACCGGGACCACCCGGTCACCCACGACGAGGCGCTCGACCTGGCCGCCTTCCTCGCGCCGGCCCCGTCCGGACCGCCCGCGACGCCGACCGAGGGGGAAAAGAAGACGGTGCCCTTCCCGCTGGGCCCATGGGCCGGCGGCCTTGCCGTGGTCTGCCTCGCCGCGATCGGTCTCGCCTACCGCCGGCGGGGCCTCGGCACCGTCGGCCCTCGCCGGCGCCTGCTACTCGAGGCCGAGCGCAGGCGCCGGAAGCATCCATCTCTGCACCGGGCCGCCGAGGAGCTCCGATGACCTGGATCCAGGACGTGTTCGATCCCGCCGCACGCTCGTGGGAGGAGATGTACCGCAACCGTTGGGCTCACGACAAAGTCGTCCGGAGCACCCACGGCGTCAACTGCACCGGGAGTTGCTCGTGGAACCTGTTCGTCAAACAGGGGTTCGTCACCTGGGAGCTCCAGGCACTCGACTACCCGCGCCTCGACCCGTGCCTGCCCTCCTACGAGCCGCGCGGGTGCCAACGGGGGATCTCTACCTCCTGGTATCTCTACAGCCCGCTGCGGGTGAAGCACCCGTACGTCCGCGGCACCCTGCTCGACCTCTGGCACAAGGCCCGGCAGCGCCACCCCGACGATCCCCTGGCCGCCTGGGAATCGATCGTCTCCGATCCGGAGCGCCGCCGCCGCTACCACCAGGCGCGCGGCAAGGGCGGCTTCCGCCGCGCCACCTGGGAGGAGATCCACGAGATCCTTGCCGCCGCCAACCTGGCCACGGTCCGCACCCACGGCCCGGACCGTATCGCCGGCTTCTCGCCGATCCCGGCCATGTCCATGGTCAGCTACGCCGGCGGCTCGCGCCTGATGCAGCTCATGGGCGCGGTCTCCCTGTCGTTCTACGACTGGTACTGCGACCTGCCGCCGGCCTCCCCCGAGATCTGGGGCGAGCAGACTGACGTCGGCGAGAGCGCCGACTGGTACCACGCCGAGATGATCGCCGTCGTGGGATCGAACGTCCTCGGCACCCGCACGCCGGACGCCCACTTCCTGGTCGAGGCCCGCCACAAGGGCACCAAGGTGGTGGTCGTCTCCCCTGACTTCAGTCAGACCTCCAAGGTCGCCGACGAGTGGATCCCGATCCACCAGGGCCAGGACGGCGCGTTCTGGCTGGCGGTCGGCCACGTCATCCTCCAGGAGTCCTACGCCGACCGGCGGGTGCCGGCGTTCCGCGAGTACCTGGGCCGCTACACCGACGCCCCGTTCCTGGTCGAGCTCGAGGCCGCCGCGGGCGGTGGGCACCGCCCGGGCAAGATGCTCCGCGCCTCCCGCCTCGAGGCGACCCGGGACGAGGAGAACGCCGACTGGAAGCTGTTCGTGATCGACGCCGCCACCGGCGATCTCAAAATGCCGAAGGGCACGGTCGGCCACCGCTGGCAGCAGAAGAAGGGGGAGTGGAACCTCCGCCCGGAGGACTCCATGACCGGCGCGCCCTACGAGCCGCTGCTGTCGATCGCCGACCAGCCGGACGCGGCCGACGGCGGCAGCCCCGCCCAGAGCCCGACCTGGAGCCCGACCTGGGTGGAGGTCGCGGTCGACGACTTCTCCACCCCGGCGGCCGAGGACGGGACCCCACGCACCCTGCTCCGGCGGGTGCCGGCCCGCTGGATCGAGACCGCCGACGGACCGGTCCTGGTGACCACCGCGTTCGACCTGCTGATGGCCCAGTACGGTGTCCAGCGGCCGGAGGACCCCGCCACCACCGGCGGCGCCGACGAGCGGCGCCGCTACGCCGACCCGGAGCTGCCGTTCACCCCCGCCTGGCAGGAGAGCTTCACCGGCGTCGACGCGGGCGTGGTGATCGACTTCGCCCGCCAGTGGGCGCACACGGCCGAGACCCGCGGCGGGCGGTGCATGGCGATCATCGGCGCCGGCGTCAACCACTGGTACCACAACAACCTGATCTACAGGGCGGTGATCACCAGCCTGATCCTGTGCGGCTGCGTGGGCAAGAACGGCGGAGGCTGGAACCACTACGTCGGCCAGGAGAAGCTCGCCCCGGCGGTATCGTGGGCGCCGATCGCCTTCGGCGGCGATTGGGGCGGCCCGCCGCGGCTCCAGAACACGCCGTCCTTCCATTACATCCACACCGACCAGTGGCGCTACGACCGACCGTTCCGGGAGGTCTGTCCGGTCAGCGACCCGACCCACCCGACCGCCGACGGCCACACCGCTGACCGTCAGGCGCAGGCCGTGCGGGCCGGCTGGCTGCCCTGCTACCCCCAGTTCGACCGCCCCAACCACGAGGCGGTCCGCGAGGCGCGCGCGGCCGGCGCCGTCACGGACGAAGCGGTCGTCGACCACGTCGTCGGCGCGCTCCGGGAGCGACGGCTGAAGTTCTCCGTCGAGGACCCCGACGCCCCGGCGAGCTGGCCCCGGCTGCTCTACATCTGGCGCGGCAACGCGCTCCAGGCGTCGGCCAAGGGGCACGAGTACTTCCTCAAGCACTACCTGGGGACCGACAACGCCGTGCTCGCTTCCGAGGACGGCCGCGAGCACGTCCGGGAGGTCGCCTGGCACGAACACGCTCCCCTCGGCAAGCTCGACCTGGTGGTCGACCTCAACTTCCGCATGGACACCTCCGCCCTCTACGCGGACGTGGTCCTGCCGGCCGCCTCCTGGTACGAGAAAGACGACCTGAGCTCGACCGACCTGCACAGCTTCATCCACCCGCTGCAGCAGGCGGTCCCACCCTGCTGGGAGGCGAAGAGCGACTGGCGGATCTTCGAGGAGATCGCCCGCGCGACCGGCGATCTGGCGAAGCGGTTCCTGCCCGAGCCGGTCGAGGACCTGGTGGCGACGCCGCTGCTCCACGACACCCCGGCCGAGATCGCCCAGCCGACGGTCGCGGACTGGGCCTCCGCCGGAGGCGGCGGTGAGAGCCGGCGGTGCGAGCCGGTCCCGGGCAAGACCATGCCGGCGTTCAAGGTCGTGCGCCGCGACTACACCCGCCTGTGGGAGCGGTTCGTCTCGCTGGGACCGAATTTCCGGAACGGTCTCGGCGCCCACGGCGTGCGCTACCCGGTCGACGACCTCTACGACCGCTACCTCGAGACCCACCCGGTCGAGCGTTGGGACGGCAACGCCTACCCGTCGCTCCGGCGCGAGCGCCAGGTGTGCGACACGATCCTCCATTTCGCCGCCGAGACCAACGGCGAGCTCGCCTACCGGGCGTTCGCGGCGGAGTCGGAGAAGACCGGCCTCGACCTGACCCACCTCGCCGCGGCCAGCCGCTCCGTCCGGACCACCTTCGACGACGTGGTCGCCGGACCCCGGCGGGTGCTGACCTCGCCCTACTGGTCGGGCGTCACCAACGACGAGCGCACCTACGCCGCGTTCTGCCAGAACGTCGAGGAGCTCATCCCGTGGCGCACCCTCACCGGCCGCCAGCACCTGTATCTGGACCACGAGGCGTATCGGGCCTACGGCGAGCATCTGCCGACCTACAAGCCGCGTGCCGGAAGGACCGCGCTGGGCGATCTCGACCAACTCGGGGAGGGCGGGAACGGCGTGCTCACCCTCAACTACCTGACGCCCCACGGCAAGTGGCACATCCACTCCACCTTCAGCGACAACCTGCGGATGGAGCTCCTCTCCCGCGGCATCGAGCCGGTCTGGATCAACGACCGGGATGCGGAAGCGGCTGGCCTGGTCGACAACGACTGGGTCGAGCTGACCAACGACCACGGCGTGGTGGTGACGCGGGCCTGCGTCTCGGCGCGCATCCCGCGCGGCCTCTGCTTCCTCTACCACGCCACCGAGCGCACCATCGGCAACCCGAAGGCCGGTCCTCGCCCGGTCGCCGCCGACGGCCTGCCGGACGATCCGGCTGGCACCGGGCAGACCGTGGTGCGCCGGGGCGGTGCGCACAACAGCCTGACGCGGGCCCGGCTCAAGCCGCTGTTCATGATCGGCGGCTACGCCCAGTTCACCTACGCCTTCAACTACTGGGGCCCCCCGGGCGTCAACCGGGACACGTTCGTCGTGGTCCGCAAGGCCCCGAAACCGACCTGGTCCTGACCCGGCCCGCGAGAGGAGGCGAAACCATGGACGTCCGCGCGCACACGGCGATGGTCTTTCACCTGGACAAGTGCATCGGGTGCCACACCTGCTCGCTCGCCTGCAAGAACATCTGGACCGAGCGGGCCGGGGCCGAGACCATGTGGTGGAACAACGTCGAGACACGACCGGGCACCGGCTACCCCGCTCGCTGGGAGGACCAGGAGGAGTACAGGGGCGGTTGGAAGCTCGCCGGCGGTAAGCTCCGGCTTCGCTCCCAGTCCCGCCTCGGCGCGCTGGTGCGGCTCTTCTACCATCCCCGTCAGCCCGGCCTCGATGACTACTACGAGCCCTGGACCTACCGCTACGGCGACCTGTTCTCCGCACCGGCGGGGGACGACCAGCCGACTGCGGCGCCGGTCTCCCAGCTCACCGACCGCCCGGTCGACATCGACGGCGGACCCAACTGGGACGACGACCTGTCCGGCTCGACCGTCTACGCCGAGAACGACCCCAACCTCGCCGCCCTGACCGAGGACGAGCGCCGGGCGCTGTTCGACGTCGAGCGCCTGGCGATGATGTACCTGCCGCGGATCTGCAACCACTGCGCGAACCCGAGCTGCGTCGCCTCCTGCCCGTCGGGCGCGCTCTACAAGCGGGGCGAGGACGGCGTCGTCCTGATCAATCAGGAGACCTGCCGTGGCTGGCGCGCCTGCGTCGCCGCCTGTCCGTACAAGAAGATCTACTTCAACTGGAAGACCGGCAAGTCGGAGAAATGCATTCTCTGCTACCCGCGGCTCGAGACCGGCCAGCCGCCGGCCTGCTTCCACGCCTGCGTCGGCCGCATCCGCTACATGGGCGCGGTGCTCTTCGACGCCGACCGGCTCGAGCAGGCGGCGTCGGCGCCTGATTCCGATCTGGTCGAAGCGCAACGCGCCCTGCTCCTCGACCCGCACGACCCCGAGGTGGCCGCCGGTGCCGAGGCCAACGGGGTGCCGCCCGAGATGGTCGACGCCGCCCGGCGCTCGCCGGTCTGGAAGTTCGTCAAGGAGTGGGGCCTGGCGCTGCCGCTCCACCCGGAGTTCCGCACCCTGCCGATGCTCTTCTACGTGCCGCCGCTCCTGCCTGTGGTCGGAAGAGCTGCCGGCGCCGGCGACGGAGCCTACGCCCATGGCGCGGGCGGCCCGGACGACCTGTTCGCTCCGGTCGGCAAGGCGCGGATCCCGCTCCAGTACCTGGCGTCGCTGTTCGCGGCCGGCGACGTGGCGGTGGTCGAGGCGGTGATGCGCCGCCTGCTGGCGGTGCGCTACCACCAGCGCGCCTCCCGCGCTGCAGGCGATGGCGCCGAGGCCGAGCGAGAGCGCGCCGCCGCCGCCCTTGCCGAAGCGGGCCTGACCGCCGAGGAAGCCGACGCGATCTACCGCCTGACGGCGCTCGCCACCCTCGAGGAGCGCTACGTCCTGCCGCCGCTCCACCGCGAGGAAGCCGTCGGCACCGACCCAGACGCCGCCGAGACCTGCCGCCAGTGCTGCGGCCTCGGCACCACGACCTCGCCCGGCCGCGGCGGCGGGCTCCGGGGCTGAACGGGGACCGACCGGGAGCTGGAGGAGACCATGACCGATCGAGCCGTCGACCTGCTGCTGTTCGTCGCGTTGCCGTACGTCGCCCTGACCAGCCTGGTCGTGGGCTCGATCGTCCGTTACCGCACAGACCGGCTGCGCTTGAGCGCGTTCTCCTCTCAGTTGCTCGAGAGCCGGCGCCTGCTCTGGGGCTCGATCCCTTTCCACGCCGGGATCGGCATCCTCTTCGCCGGCCACTTGCTGCCGTTCCTGGCGCCTGACATCTGGCGCCGCGCGGTCGTGCGACCGGGCGTGCTGCTCACGGTCGAGGTGGTCGGTGCTGCCGCCGGGCTGCTCGCCCTCTTCGGGCTCGTGGTGCTGCTCGTGCGCCGGATGAGCTCGGCCCGGCTCCGCGGCGCCAGCCGGTTCATGGACCTGGCGGTGTTGGCTCTGCTACTGGCCCAGGTCGTCCTGGGGCTCTGGGTCGCCCTCGGCTCCCGCTGGGGCTCCGTCTGGTCGACCGGCACCACCACGCCCTACCTCTGGAGCCTGCTGACCCTCCACCCGGACCCGGCGCTGGTCGCCGATCTACCCTTGCCAGCCCGCCTCCACCTGACCGGCGCCTGGCTGATCTTCCTGGTGGTGCCGTTCTCCCGGCTGATCCACGTCTTCTCGCTCCCGTTGGGATACCTGGTCCGCCCACCCCAGCGCGTGGTCTGGGCCAGCCGAAGGAGGCAAGAGGCCCGGGCCGGTACCACCGGAACGCTCCGCGACCGCTGATCTGCGCGATCCCACGAGGCCCCGGTGCGAGGTGCCAGGTAAACCGTGGTGGGAATCGAACGCCGTCCAATCCTGGTATAAAGGGAGCAGGAGCGCGGCGACCCCGGTCGTGGTGCTCCCCGGTCGCAGCCCCGGATCGGCGCCGGCCCCACGGCCCGCGCCGGCCGGTCGCAAGGACTACCCCTTCGGACCTGCATGACAGAAAGCTCCCACGAGTCTGGACCCTCCGACAAACCTGGCAGCCGCATGGGCCTCGGCATCGCCATCGGCACTGCCCTGGGCACCGTCGTCGGCACCGTCACCGGCACCATGGGGGTCGCCGTCGCAAGCGGCGTCGCCCTGGGCGTCGGATTGGGCGTCCTGCTCAGCAAGAACCCGTCCCGCAGACGACAGAGCGTGTAGCTGGATCGGCCGCGCGGGGAAAAGGTGCACTCCTGCCACAGGATTGCGGCCGGAGAAGCTCGCGGTTCAGTCGAGCGTCACGACGATCTTGCCGGTGACGCCACCGGCCTCGAGGGCGTCGTACGCGTCGGCGATCCGGTCGAACGGCATCACGCGGTCGATCACCGGCCGGATGCGCCCCGCGGCGAGGAGCGGCTGGGCGAAGCCTACGAAGGCGGCGATCAGCTCCGCCTTCTCCGCGCGCGGACGCGCCCGCAGCACCGAGCCGACCAGGGTGAGGCGACGCCGCAGCACCTGCCCCAGGTCGATGCCGCTGCGGCTGCCGGCCATCAGGCCGACCAGGACGAGCCGCCCCCGGTTCTTGAGCGTCCCGAGGTGATGGTCCAGGTGCTCCCCACCGACCAGGTCGAGCACCAGGTCGACGCCGCGGCCACGGGTCAGGTCCCGTACGTCTCCCGGTAGGCCGTCACCTTCGACAAGTAAGTCGCTCGCTCCGAGCGCTCGGAGCGGCTCGAGGCGCTCGAGGCTGCGGCCGACCGCCAGCACCCGGGCCCCCAGGGCGCGGGCGAGTTGCACCGCGATCACTCCGACGCCGCCGTTGGCTCCGGTGATGAGCACCGCCGGTGCGGCAGAGCCCGCCGCGCGGGCAGGCTGCAGGCCGCCTTCGACGACCAGGTTCGTCCAGGCCGTCAGGCAGGCCTCCGGCAGCGCCGCTCCTTCCTCGAACGACAGCCGCTCCGGCAGCGCCATGAGCTGCCCCGCCGGTACCGCCACGCGCTCCCCATGGCCGCCGCCGCCCAGAAGTGCCATGACCCGGTCCCCCGGCTGCCAGCCCTCGACTCCGTCGCCGAGGCGCTCGATGGTGCCTGCGCATTCGAGGCCGGGGACGTCACTCTCCCCCGGAGGCGGTGGGTACAGGCCGCGGAGCTGGAGCAGGTCAGCCCGGTTGAGCGCCGTGGCGCGGACCCGCACCAGGACCTCGTCCGACGAAAAACCCGGCTCGGGGACCTCCCCGAGCCGGGCGATGGAGCGTCCGCCGTCGGCGGTGTGTGTGTCAGGCAGGACAGCGCGCACTGCGACCCGCCGTCAGTTGGTGATCACCGGCTCCGGCGTCTTCGGAGTCGCGGCCGGCGGCTTGACGTCCTTGGAGGAGCCGACGACCTTCATCGTGCCCTCCTCCAGCCAGGCGTGGTCCCCGTCCAGGATCCGCAGGGCGACCTTGTACTTGAGCTCGTCGTCGTTGTGCCACAGGTCGTAGAAGAGCTGCTTGATCCGGCGGCGGCCCGTGCGGCAGAAGAGATCCGCGATCTCGGCCGCCCGGTACGCCTCCGCGTCGCCCCGCTCGATCATTGCCTGGGCGCGGCAGATCGACGCCGCCATGGAGAACAGCTCGTTCGCCACGTCGACCAGGCGGAAGAGGAACGCCTGCTTGTTCTGGAGCTTCGGGCCGTAGACCACCATGCCGTGGAAGATCTCGCGGGCCAGGCGGCGCGAGCGCGACTCGACGAACCGCAGGTGCCCGCTCAGCTCGCCGAATTCAGCGAACTTGGGCGGCAGGTTCCAACCGAACCAGAGCTGCGGATACCAGGAGAGGTAGAACGCGGCCATCTTCGGCAGCGCCGCCAGCTTCTCCGCCGGCGTCTTCTTCGGGTCGATCAGGTCGCCCGCCACCTGCAGGTGCTTGTCCACGGCCTCGCGGGCCATGAACAGGTGCATGATCTCGGTCGAGCCCTCGAAGATCTTGTTGATCCGGTAGTCGCGCATGATCCGTTCGACCGGCAGCGGCTCCTCACCGCGGGCCGCCAACGACCACTCGGTCTCGTAGCCGCGGCCGCCCACCACCTGCATGGTCTCGTCGACGATCTCCCAGCCGCGGGCCGTGTTCCACTCTTTGCAGGCGGCGGCTTCCAGGCGGATGTCGTAGCCCTCGTCGTCGGCCATGGAGGTGGCCAGGTTGGCGATCGACTCCATGGCGTAGGTGTAGCCAGCCATGTCCGCGATCTTGTGGGAGATCGCCTCGTGCTTGCCGACCGGCTTGCCCCACTGGACCCGGGTGGAGGCCCACTTGCGGACGATCTCGAGGCACGCCTTGCCGACGCCGACCGTACCGTTGGGGATCGACAGGCGGCCGTCGTTCAAGGTGGTGAGCGCGATCTTCAGGCCCTTGCCCTCCTCCCCGATCAGGTTCTCGGCCGGGATCTTCACGTTCTCGAACCGGATCTGGCCATTGGCGATCGCCCTGAGCCCCATGAAGTGGCAGCGGTGCTCGACGGTGATGCCGGGGGTGCTCATCTCGACCACGAAGGCGCTGATTTTCTTCGTCCTGGGGTCTCGCGCCATGACCACGATGAGGTCGGCGATCGTGCCGTTGGTGCACCACAGCTTCTCGCCGTTGATGACGTAGTGCTCGCCGTCCGCCGTCTTCTCCGCCGTCGTCATCAGCCGGGCCGGGTCCGACCCGACCTGGGTCTCGGTCAGGGCGAAGGCCGAGATCTCCCCCTTGGCGCACCGCGGCAGGAACTTCTTCTTCTGCTCTTCCGTTCCGAACAGCTTGAGCGGGTTCGGCACGCCGATCGACTGGTGGGCCGAAAGCAGCGCCGACAGGTTGCCGTCGTAGGTTCCCAGGAGCTGCATCACCTTCTGGTACTCGGTGTTGGTGAAGCCCAGGCCGCCGTACTTCTTCGGGATCTTCATGCCGAAGGCACCCAGCTTCTTCAACCCGTCGACCACGTGCTCCGGGTACTCCCCAGTCTGATCGATCGCCCCCGGGTCCACCTCGTCGCGCAGGAACTCCTTGAGCGCGTTGTAGAACGCCGCGAACTCCGGGCGTTGCTTCCCGTTACCGACCGGGTACGGGTGGATCAGGTCCAGGCGGAGCTTCCCGAGGAAGAGCTCCCGCATGAAGCTCGGTTTCTTCCACTCCTTCTCGCGGGAGGCCTCCGCGACCTCCATCGATTCCTGTTCGCTGACGTGATGCCGATCGCTCATGGGAGTCTCCTTGGTGGTCTTGGCATGCGGGCTCGAGCGCCCACGGCGTGCACGAGGGAAGAGATGCAATGCACGGGCCGGCCAGTGCTCATCCTAGCATCCGCCGCAATGCAGCACAAAATGTTTCCGCCTTGCGGCAAGGAGAGGCCCGCCATCCCCTCGTGAAGCCTGGCCAGCGGGGCGCTCAGCGCTCCGCCGCCCCGCGGCGGCGGGCGCCGCGGGAGACGGTGATCCCGACGCCGGCGACCACCAGCAGCCCCCCTGCCACCACCCGCAGGGTCAGCTCCTCGCCGAGCAGCAGGGAACCGATCAGCACGGCGACCACCGGCGAGACGTAGTTGGTCAGGGCGACCTTGGTGGCCGGCATCCTCTCCATCAACCAGAAGTAGCAGTAGAAGGTGAAGGCGGAACCGAAGACGGCCAGGTAGAGCACGGTGCCCACGGCGAGGGGCGTGAGCACCACCGGCCGGCCGCGCTCGACCACCAGGGAGACCACCCCCATCACGACGGCGGAGATGAGCATGGGCATGGCGGTGAGCGAGATCGGGTGGATCCCCTGGCCCCAGCGCTTGACCGCCACGTTGGCCACCGCGGCGGCGAACGGGCCGAACAGCAGGACGGCCGCGGCGAACGCCGCCCCGGGGGCGGCGATCGCCCCCAGGTCCTCGGAGAAGATCACCGCCACCCCGACGAACCCGAGCACCACGCCGACCGCGGAGCGGAGCGTGAACCGCTCCGCGGGCAGCACGACCTGAGCGAGCAGGGCGACGAACAGGGGGAAGGTGGCGAAGAGCACCGCCGTCAGGCCGGACGGCACCCGCTGCTCGGCCCAGTAGACCAGGCCGTAGGTGACGACGAAGATCAAGATGCCGTTGACCCACCAGAGGGCGACCTCGCGACGGCTCTTGCCGAGGCCGACGCCCAGCACCCGGGCGAGGACCAGGAGCACCACCGCGGCGACGGCGAAGCGCATCGCCACGCCGGCGAACGGCGGAATGTCCCGGAGCCCGATCCGGATCGCCGCCCAGGTCGACCCCCAGACCAGCGTCATGGCGGTGAGAGCCGCAATCACCCTGAAGCGCTCAGACATTAGGAGAGCTTACCCAGAGACCGGAGCTCCGCCGGACCGTTCGCCGGAGCGGCCACGCGGTCTCCCTCGGCGGCGGGACTGCGACCGGCGAGGGAGGCCGCGGACGTCCGCTCCCCATCGCAGCGATCTTCGCAGTACCCAGCGTCAGGGCCACGAAGCGCCTCGAAGAAGAACGGGCGGGGGCGCCCCCTTCTCCCCCCACCGGGGGTGAGAAGGGCGTCGGGGAGTTGTAGGAGGGGATCCAGAGGATCATCCAGGTCGATCGGAGCGGCGATCTCGTGCCGCTTCAGAGCCGCGCCCGCAACGCCACGAGCTCGTGTCCCCTTGCTCAAGGGTAGATCTTGTACAGCATGCGCGGGTACGGGATCGTCTCTCTGAGGTGCGGCACGCCGCACATCCAGGCCACGAACCGCTCGATTCCCATGCCGAAGCCGCTGTGCGGGAACGTGCCGTACTTCCGCACGTCCAGGTACCACTGGAACGCCGCGCGCGGCAGCTCGTGCTCGTCGATCCTCTGGAGCAGGAGGTCGTGGTCGTGGATCCTCTGGCTGCCGCCGACGATCTCGCCGTACCCCTCCGGCGCCAGCAAGTCGACCGCCAGGGCCAGCTCCGGGTTCTCCGGATCCGGCTGCATGTAGAAGGCCTTCGTCTTCGCCGGGTAGTGGGTGACCATCACCGGCCGGTCGTAGAGGTTCGCCAGCTCGGTCTCCTCGTCGCCGCCGAAGTCGTCCCCCCACGCGATCTCGTAGCCCCGCTCCCGGAGGGTCTCGACCGCCTCGGTGTAGGTGATCCGCGGGAACGGTGCCGTCACCTTCTCGAGCTTGGAGACGTCTCGCTCGAGCACGTCCAGCTCCGGCCGCGCCCGCTCGATCACCCGTCCCGCGACGTAGGAGACGAACTCCTCGGTCAGCGCGCACAGGCCGTCGAACTCCAGGAAGGCCACCTCCGGCTCCACCATCCAGAACTCCATCAGGTGGCGCCGGGTCTTGGACTTCTCCGCCCGGAAGGTCGGGCCGAAGCAGTAGACCTTGCCGAAGGCCGCCGCCGCCGGCTCGAGGTAGAGCTGGCCGGACTGGGAGAGGTAGGCCGGATCGCCGAAGTAGTCGGTCTCGAACAGTGTCGACGTGCCCTCGCACGCCGCGGGCGTGAGGATCGGCGAGTCGATCAGCACGAACTCCCGGTCGTAGAAGAAGTCACGGATCGCCTGCTCGACCTCGTTCCTGACCCGGAGCACCGCCCGCTGCCTGGACGAGCGCAGCCAGAGGTGGCGGTGCTCCATCAGGAAGGCGGTGCCGTGCTCCTTGGGCGTGATCGGGTAGTCGGCAGTGAGAGAGAGCACGCGGAAGTCCGAGACGTGGAGCTCGTAGCCCCCAGGGGCGCGGTCGTCCGCGTTCACCTTCCCGATCACCCGGACCGTCGACTCCTGGGTCACCCGCGTGGCGTCCTCCCAGGCCTCTTCGGACACCTGCTTCTTGCTCACCACGGCCTGGACCGTGCCCGAGCCGTCGCGCACCATCAGGAACGCGATCTTGCCGCTCGAGCGCTGATTCTCCAGCCAGCCCAGGATCTCGACCTCCTGGCCGGCGTGCTCGGAGAGATGGCTGATGGAAGTGGGGCGGCGCGCGGCAGTAGTCTCGGTCATGGCACTCCTGAAGCTCATAGAACGCCAAAGACTAGACCAGCGTTCCCGGCGGGTCAAACGCAGCGGGTCAAACGGAACGGGAGTCGGCGTCCCCCTCCGCCTGCAGCCCGGCGAGCGCCTGGGCGGCCGCCCGCTGCTCGGCCACCTTCTTCGCCCGCCCCGCGCCTCGTCCCGCCGCCCGCCCGCGGAGCAGCACCTCGACCGTGAACCGCTTGGCGTGATCCGGACCCGACTCCTCCACCACCTGGTACTCCGGCAGGTCCCAGCCGCGGGCCTGGACCGACTCCTGGAGGCGCGTTTTGGCGTCCTCCTCGTGAATCCGCGGGCGCGCGGCCAGTGCGTCCTCGAGCAGCGGCACCACCACCTTGCGCACCGGCTCGAGGCCGCCGTCCAGGTAGATGGCACCGAACACCGCTTCCAGGGTGTCCGCCAGCAGGGAAGGCTTCGACCGTCCGCCGGAGCGCTCCTCCCCCACCCCGAGCCGCAGATCCCGCCCCACCCCCAGGTCGGTCGAGAACCCGGCCAGGGCCTGGGTGCTCACCAGGGAGGCCTTGAGCTTCGACAGGTCCCCCTCGGGCAGCTCCGGATGCTCCGCATACAGCCACTGGGCGGCGATCACGCCGAGCACCGCGTCGCCCAGAAACTCCAGCCGCTCGTTGTGAAAATCGAGGTTCTGCTCGTTGGCGTACGAGCGATGGGTCAAGGCGAGCTCGAGCAGGTTCGTATGGTGGAACCGGTAGCCGAGCGAACGCTCCAGTTGGGTCTTCTCACGCCGTCCGAGCACGGGCGGATCGTAACAGAGGGAGTTTCGGCACTCCGGCCGCGACCGCTCCGGCGACGACTCCCGGCCCCACGGCCCCGGTCCGATGTCCCAAACATCCTCATTTGCTTACTTTTATTCATAGAGTAAGTTTTATCGAGAAACCGAAGCGCACAGAGAAAGGGAACCGACTCGATGACCGCCCTCCGCTGCATCCGTCGCCTCGCTCGTCGCCCGTTCCGTTCGGCCCACACCGCCCCCGCCCTCTCGGCGGCCCTCGCCGCCTTGGCGGTCCTCACCGCCCCGGCCGCCTCCGCGTCCGGGGTCCACTTCACCGACGCGACCTCCGCCTTCCCCGAGATCGCCGCGTTCCATCGAACCCCCTCGGCGACCCTGGACGACGCCCACGCCTTCGAGGCCCTGGGCACGGTCTTCCTGCAGGACTTCATCGGCCCGTTCCCGATCAAGCCCCACGGCGCCCCGGGTGTCGCCCTGCTCGATTACGACGGGGACGGGGACCTGGACATCTACGCCACCAACGGCCCGGGCGGCGCCAACGCCCTGTTCTCCAATCAACTGGCCGAGACCGGCACCCTCGGCTTCGTCGACGTCGCCGTCGCCGCCGGGGTCGACGCCACCGACCAGGACTCGACCGGTGTCTGCTTCGGTGACATCGACAACGACGGCGACCCCGATCTCTACGTGCTCGGGCGGAGCGAGCCGGACCGCCTGTTCGAGAACCTCGGCGACGGTACCTTCGCCGACATCACCGCCGCCAGCGGCACGGGCGGCGGCAACCTGATGTCGACCACCTGCTCCATGGCCGATTTCGACGGCGACGGTCTGCTCGACATCGTAGTCGCGCACAGCTTCGACATGTCGACCAACCTGCCGATCTTCGTCGTCCCCTACGCCCTGAGCGAACCCAACCAGCTCTTCCTGAGCGCCGGCAACGACACCTTCGTCGACGCCAGCGCCAGCTCCGGCGTCGGGGCGGTCCAGGAGATCACCTGGTCGGTGGCCGCCGTCGACCTGAATCAGGACGGCATCGTCGACATCCTCACCGCCAACGACAACGGCACCATCCCGTTCGCCGCGTCCGGCGGCGTCGACCGGGGGCTGCTGCGCTACCTGATCAACGACGGCACCGGCCACTTCACCGACGTGACCCACGCCGTCGGCCTGGACACGCCGGGCGACTGGATGGGCCTGGCCTTCGCCGACTTCGACGGGAACGGCACCATCGACCTGTTCGCCTCGAACTCCGGCGACTGGATCGAGGACTTCCTCGGGGTACCCGGCTCCGGCCTGGGGGCCTACGCCTCGCGCTGGCACCTCCAGCGACCGGACGGGACCTTCTCCGACCCGGGCATGGGCGCGATGGTCGCCGGCGGCTTCAGCTGGGGCACCAGCGCCCTCGACTACGACAACGACGGGGACTCCGACCTGGTCTTCTACGGCGGCATCGACGCGGGGCCGTTCGTCGACGCGTCGAACCCGGGAAGCCTGGCCGAGAACGACGGCGCGGCCGGGTTCACCTACGACCTGGATGCGCTCATCCCGACCGGCGCGCCCCACGACCGGCGGGTCGAAAACGGCCTCGCCGTCGGAGACCTCGACGGCGACGGCTTCCCAGACATCGTCTCGATCTCCGGCGCGAACCTGCCGACCCAGCCGTTCGGACCGATCCCGTACCCGCAGGCATGGGGTTCGCCGATCGACGGCCGCGCCCTCCTCTTCCCCACCTGGTTCCCGGGCAGCGCACCGTTCCAGTACGTCTACTCGGGCGTCGAGCTGCCGCTCGGCACCGTCGCGGTGGAGCTGAGCTCTGGAGCCGAGGAGGACCGCAACGGCTGGATCGCGGTGACCACCCGTGGCTCGGTCGGCGACGCCGACGGCGCCCGCGCCCCGCGCGACGGATACGGAGCGGTGCTCCGGGTGACGCCGGCCCGCGGGCGGACCGCCATCCGACCCGTGCTGGGCGGCTCGAGCTACGCCTCCCAGAACGCCCGCGAGCTCACCTTCGGCCTCGGCGCGGCGCACCGGGCGACGGTCGAGGTGCTCTGGCCGGGCGGCGTGCGCAACCGGCTCTACGGCGTCCGCGCCGGCGAGCGGATCGTCTTCCCGGAGATCCCGTGCAGCTACGACGACCCGGACGCGACGCCGGCCGCCTACCAGGCCTGCGTCACCCGCGCGCTCGACGACCTGGCGGCCGCAGGCGCCATCGACCCGGGCATGCGCGGCCGCTACCTGGGGAGCGCCCTGCGGGCATTCGCCGCGTCCAGGCACCCCGGCTGAGAGCCGAGGCCCGGCCCGGGCAGGCGCCCCGGAGGTGGCACGAGCACGAGTGGACCTCGGAGGCGAGGACGAGACGGCCCCGGGAGAGAAGTCGTGTGCTCTCCCGGGGCCCCGGGGCCGGTCCCTGACTCACAGAGGGCGGACCGGCATGTCTCGGGCCTCGCCGGCTACTTGATCGGATAGCCGCAAATGAAGTGGCCGTTGCAGTAGAACCCCGCGCAGCCGCAGCCGGTCGGCGTCTGGATGCACGCCAGGGGGAGATCTCCGCGAATCCCCTGGCACCTCCTCTAGCTCGGCCGCGCAAAGCGACAAACCCAAACCCAGGGTTGGACGTCGGCTTTGTCACTCCCTGACGAAGTACGGAATTGCCGCCAGCGCGACACCAACGGTCACAAGCAGAACTGTGTTCGAGATGAAATACGGAAATACCATCAGGGCGAGCCCGCAGAGGAACGGAACGGCAGACTGCTGCTTCTTGCCGTAGACGAAGAAGCCGAGTCCGACTGCACTGAATAGTACCCCCCAAAGAAGCTGCGAAGTGCTCAACGTGACCCCTCGTCGCGCCGGGCGTCCCGCGATCAGCCGCGAGGCCCGCGCTCGAAGGCTACACCAAGCCGTCCCGACGAGAGGTGATGGCGGCGGCCAGGCGTCGGCTCAGGACGGGGGGTCCTCACCTTCACCCTGCTCCCACAGTGCGGCCAGGTCGCCGCACTACCTACCTGGCACGTCGTCCCGGCCACTCCCCTCGAACGGCTGTGTCGGTGGCCAGGCCATCGACAGCGAGCGCGGCATGAGCGACTCCAACTAATTACATGGCACCTCTTTGGCACCTCTTCGCTTCGGCTCAGTAGCCGAACGAGCGCTCGAGAGCGGTCTTTTCACGTCGTCCGAGCACGGGCGGATCGTGGCAGAGGGGCTCAGGCTGCGAAGAAGCTCCAGACGCGCTCCCGGAGCCAGCCGATCCCGCGCCGGAGGCCATCCGCCGACGGCGGTCCCCGGACGGCCCAGACGAGACCCGCCAGCAACAAGCCGACCTGGAGCTGGTAGCCGACCACGTCGGGCGGGATCCAGAGCGCCAGCGTCGCCAGGTGCAGGCCGCGGCGAGCCATCAACAAATAGAGCGACGCAGTAACCGTGTACAGCACGGTCGGCGGATTGCGGTAGACCGACACGAACGGGACGACGATGGCGAGGTACTGGTTGGCCACCGACGGAGAGAAGGCGACGAGGATGACGGTGTAGAAGAGCAGGGCACGGGGCGCGGTCTTCCCCTTGAAAAGCCAGGCGCCGACGGCGAGCGCCCCGAGAAAGACCAGGGTCGACAGCAGGCGCAGGACGAACGAGTAGTTGTCGACCACGTAGGCGGGCAACCAGCCGAGGAGCAACGGGTTCTCGAGCCTCCCCCGGTAGAGAAAGACGTTGCCGACGATCCCTCGGAGCCCTCCGGAGACGTAGGGCGCGAAGGCGACGAAGAAGATTCCGACCGGGACGAGCAGCACGAGCAGGCGCTCCCGGAGACGGCGCTGCCGGACCGCCAGCCAGAACGGGAAGGCGAACAGGACGTGCTTGGTCACCAGAGAGGCGCCGAGCGCGCCGAGCCCGAGCCACCGGCGCCGTCCCAGGCGCCCGTCGTCGAGGCCCTCGTCCACCGTGCGGGCGCGGTCGAACGCCAGGACAGCGAGGAGACCGAGCAGCAGGGCCAGGGCGTCGAACTGGCGATGGTAGCCGGAGATGAGGATCGAGACCGGGTTGAACAGGAAGCAGAGCGCCGCCACCCTGCCGAAGCGCCGCAGGAGGATCGCCCCGATGGCCAGGTCGACCAACGCCAGGAAGCCCGACAGGATGTAGCCGAACGCAACGATCGGCTGGTCGAACCGGCCGGCGAGCCAGCGCAACGCGTGCAGCAGATGGAACCAGATCGGCCCGTAGTTGTAACGATTGGTCTCCGCGTAGACGTTGCCGCCGCGCTCGACGATCTTCGCCACGATGGTGTACGAAGCGAAGTCGTAGTTGGAGCCGAGCCCCGCCACCGCGAGGCGCGCGGCGACGGCGACCGCGGCGGCGAGCAGCCAGAACGTCCAGCGGAGGACACGCCGGTCCGGCTGAGGAGCCGGGCGCAGGTCCGGGTCCGGGAATCGATCCGAGCCCGGGGCCCCGGCCGCCTTGGAGCCACACTCCGTTCCGTTCATGGGACGGTGCCCTCCCGGCCGCTCGCCCCGACCCCGGCTTCGCGGACCCGCGGGTCGGGCTCGCGGCGCTTCACGCCGTTGACGTGATCGGGCTGGAACACCGTGACCTCTTCCTCGCCGAGCAGCAGGTGGTCGACGGCCTCCACCCCCTGCATGAACGAGTGGTCCTGGTTCGAGACCTCGTACTTCCAGGCACCGAAGCGCCCGCGCGAGAAGATGCCGAGCTCGCGCAACCGCTCGTCCACCGGCGCGAGGACCCGGTCGCGGCCGAGAAACGGCGTCGGGTAGCCGTGCTCCAGCCGCCGGTGCCAACGGCTGAGGACTTCGGTTCCGAGCGGCACCAGGCCGCAGGCGCGGGCCGCCTCCAGGACGTCGTCGACAACCGTTGCCCGGTCGACCGGCTTGTCCGGCGACTCGCAGACCTCGAGCAGGAGCGACCACTGCTCGCCCGGGCGGGGCACGTTGTTGGGCGAGTAGTTCGAGAACACGGTCGCCCGGTAGAACGGGACCTGCGGCTCGGAGAAGTACATCCAGCACTTGGTGCGCAGGGCCTCAGGCGGCTGCCCGGCGAAGCCCAGCCCGACGATGTGCGCGCTCGAGTAGACCAGGCGGTCGGCCTGGGAGGCGAGACCGGGCTCGCCCGCGAGCATCTGCAAGAGCCGGTCGAGCGGCACGCTCGAGACCAGGGCGTCGTAGCGCTCGCTCACGCCACCGGCGAGCGTGATGCGCCGCGCCGCCGGGTCGATCGCCACGACCTCCCGACCGAACCCGACGTTATCGCCCGGCAACTCCTCGGCCACCGCCCTCCAGATCGCGCCGGTACCGCCGCGCAGCGGGAACCGAAACCGGGCGTTCGGTCCCCAGCCGGTGTCGTCGCGCTGGAGCACCAGGTTGCGGAGAATCCGCCGGAGGTCGACCCGGGCGACCCGCTCCCCCATCCACTCGGCGCCGAGGCGCTCCGGCCGATAGCCCCAGACCTTGAAGTTGTAGGGGAACAGGAAGACCTCGGCCAGGCCGGGGCCGAAGTGGGCCAGGATCCAGTCGCGGAAGGTCTCGATCCGGCGGGTCGCCCGGCCGTGGCCCGGGCGAATCGTCTGGGCGAAGCCCAGCAGGCAGCGGAGCAGGTCGTCCGTCGGCAGCCGCCAGATGTTGTTCTGGACCGGATAGGGAACGAAGCGGTCGCGGAGCCAGGCCCAGGCCTCTCGGTCGTGCTCGAGCCAGCCGTCGCCCAGCGCCTCGTCCAGCGCACGGTCGAACCGCTCGTAATGGGAGAAGACCACGTGGCCGCCGAGGTCCCAGGTGAAGCCCTCTCGATCGACCACCGACGACGCCAGGCCGCCCGGATCCTCCACCGCCTCCAGCAGAAGCCAGTCGTCGTGACCCAGCTCCCGGAGCCGGCTCGCCGCGCCCAGGCCGGTCGGGCCGGCGCCGAGGACCACGATCCGCGGGCGGGCGCTCATGCCGCCAGCCGGGCCCGGAACTCGACGAGCTGGACGAAGGCCCGCAGGCAGAACCGTAGCAGTCGGCCCCAGCGCAGCGTCGTCACCCCCGCCGGCCGCTGGCGGTGCTCGACCGGGACCTCGAGCCGCGGCGTCCCCGTCCGCGCCAGGTAGAGGGCGAGGAAGAGCGACGGGGCTAGGGTGCCCGGCGGGATCACCTCTTTCGCGCGCTCCCAGGCGGCCAGGGGAACCAGCTTGTAGGGAGCGTTGGCGTCCCGAAGCCGGACGCCGAAGAGGAGCCGGTCGACCGACCGAATTGTTCGGCTGAGCGTGCGCCGCGGCCACCCGTCCTGCCGGTTCCTGCGGACCCCCAGGACGGCGACGCCGCGCCCCGTCGCCTCGTCCCAGTGCTCCGGGAAGTCGGCGAGGCCGATCTCGGCGTCACTGTCGAGCAGCAAGAGCCACTCGCCACGGGCGCGCTCGAGCCCCGCCCGCAGCGCCGGTCCGTGCCCCGCATTCGGTTGATGGTGCACCTCGATCCGTGCGTCGTCGGCCGCCAACCGATCGAGCACGGCCGCCGTCGTGTCCGTGCTGCCGTCGTCGATGACCACCAGCCCGGAGCCGGGCACGCGGTCGAGGACCTCGCGACGCACCTCGTCGACCGCCGTCCCGATCGCCCCCTCCTCGTTGTAGGTGGGCATCACGACGGTGAGCGGCGGCTGGGTGGCCATGGGATCGCAGGCTGCGCTGAAGCGGTGAGCTCGTGGACCCGGGCGACGCCGGGCGACGCGGGAGATGCGGTGAGAAGCGTCGCCATTCTAGTGGCTCCGGCCGCGCGGAGCCACCCGGGTGCAGCGGGGGCTGCGCGTGGCAGAGCCGACTACAGAAGCCTGCCGAGCAGCCGCGAGCCGAGCCCGATCACCAGGCCGGCTGCGGCTCCCATCGCGACGACGGCCAAGAGAGAATGGTGGCCCTGCCCGGGCCGGACGATCAACGGAATGATCAGCCCGATGACCAAGCCGGCCAATGCGCTCTTGACCAGGTGACGGTGCTCAGGCGTCAGCGGCACGAGATCCACCTCCGGGGAAACATCGCCGATTTCATGACTGCCTGTTTTCACGACTCGAGACTACATCGAATCGCAACGATCTAGTGCAGGCTTGGGGATGCCGTTGGTGTGCGACGGCCGCCCCGGATTTCGTCCTGAAGAGTACAGGGGTACTCGAGCACCCGACCCGACCTACGTCACTCCATGGAGGTACCGCCATCTCCCGAGAAACGTTCCAGGTCCTGATCGCGAGCAATTTCGCGGAGCTCGCCTCGCTGCGCGGAGCCCTCCGCGCGCGCATCGACGAATTCTCGGCGTTGCCCCTGCGCTGTGTCGACCTCGACGACGCCCGGGCGCGTAATGCTTCACCGCTCGAGGTAAGTCTCGACACGGTCCGCCGGAGCGACATCCTGGTGCTCCTCGTCGGCAGGCGATACGGCGGCTGCCCACCGGGAGAGACCAAGAGCTACCCCACCTGGAGTACGAAGCGGCCCTCGATGCCGGAGACTCGATCGTCATCCTGCCCCACCTCGTCGGCTGGCACTCGATCGAGGACGCCCGGGCGGCGGACGACCCTCGGCTTGCGCCGGTAGCTCGCTCGGTGCAGAGACCCGCCGCACCAAGGGCAACCGCCTGCACGGGCCTGCTGCGCCAGGTCCCGGTCGATCCGAAGAAGAAGCGAGAAAAAGCTGGTGTCGGCGAGCAGGCTCTGGTACAAGGAAGGGGTCTCCTTTTTTAGCCGCTTTCGGAGGCACCGCGGCAGCCTGGCAGCTAAGGAGAAAAGGCGGCTCAGCCGAGGTAGCGGGTGGTGTCGGCGAGCGTGCGCCGGGTCAGGAGGGGACGTCCTCGCCTTCGTCTTGCTCCCACAAGGCGGCCAGGTCGCGGGCGCTGTGGACCACGGTGACGATGAAGATCTCGTCGCCCTCGATCCGGTAGATGATCCGGTAGGGATCGAAGGCGAGCTCGCGCTGCCGGCCGTCGCCCTCGGGCACGACACGGCCCATCTTCGGAAAGCCGGCTAGGGGCTCGGCCGCAGCAATGAGTCTCTGGACGAAGCGGTCCGCGCGGCCGGGAGCGTCGCGGCTGATGTAGTCGTGGATCGCTTCGAGGTTGGAAATGGCGGGACGGGACCAGGTGATCCTCATTCGCGAGGGAAGAGCTTCTTGACCTCGTCGTGCGGCACGGTGCGGCCCTCGGAGATCGCACGCTCCCCTTCCTCGATCTGCTCCCGGACGTGGAGCTCATAGCGCACCTGCTCCCACGTGGCGTTCTCCGGCAGCTTCTCGGCGATCTGTCGGACCTGTTCCTTGACCGTGCTCATCGATCTCCTCCGCGACGCCTCCATTGTAGCTCGACGTAGCCCTACTCGTCCCACGACTCGACCTCGCGGCGCACATCCTCGTGGCTCACCGTGCGTCAATCGTCGATGTCTGCGAGGCCCCGTTCGATCACACGGGCGAAGGCCAACTCGCCGAGGATCTTGTCGAAGGAGCTGTTCTCCGCCTGGGCTTCGATGATCTGGACCATCTGCTCCTTGACGTTGGATTGCGAGCTCGCCATGGTCAAATCCCCCAGTCCCTTGCGATCGTAGCGCGCCTTGCGGCCACCGTTCCGAATCGTCTGGTGCTCCGCCCGACTCCTGAGGCACCCCGAATGATGACCTTGCTCCTCCTCGTCTTCATCCTGCTCCTGCTGAGCTTCGCTGCGCGGCTCGTCATTCCACAACGGCCCCACCGGACAAGGAAGTGTTCTCGGCCGCGTTCTGCGACCTCCGAGCCTCTTCCGGCTCCCGTCCACCGCGTCCAGCCACCGAAGCCGCCCTGGGTGTGCCGCGAGGTGCTTCGGCTCAAGGCTCTGATGCCCGAGGTGGGATGCCGTCGGATCGCCCACACCTTCAACCGGCTCCACCAGAACCAGAGGGCCATGACCGTCGGCAAGACCTTCGTGGCCGGCGTGCTCCGCAATCACGGCGAAGAGATTCTCCGCATGCGACGAGAGATCAAGCACCGGACGCCGCGACCGCTTCGCCGCAACGTGGTCTGGGCACTCGACTGGACCTGGGTGCAAGGAGCCGGTGGAGATTCGAGACCGGTTCTTGGCGTGCTCGACCACGGCTCTCGGGCCTGCCTCGAGCTGTGTCCCGTCGAAAGCCGGAGAACCGTCACTCTCCTCCGCCAGCTCCTCGAGCTCTTCGAGCGCTTCGGCACCCCCAAGGTGCTCCGCACCGACAACGAACCGGCCGTGCGGTCCCTTCTCTTCCGCGTCGCCCTGCGCATACTCGGCATCCGCCATCAGCGCAGCGAGCCGTTCGCACCCTGGCAGAACGGGCGTATTGAACGGCTCTTCCGGACCGTCAAGGAAGTGATTCAGCAGAGAGACGCGGCTACTCGGGTCACCACGGTCACCGCCACCGACCTTGCCCGAATCCGCGCCTGGTACAACCACCTCCGTCCCCACCAACACCTGGACGGGCGTACGCCGGCCGAAGCATGGAGCGGCAAGGAACCCGATCGACGAAAGCCCGCTCGCTGGGCGTCCGCGTGGGGCGGGCTCCTTGCTGGCTGCTACTGGCCCGAATAGAACGGCCCGTCCCACCGACACAGAGACCACACCGACTGTCCGCAGGAGAGGTGCACCGTGCCGGCGCCACTCCGCGCTGGAAGGAGATCAAGCAGACGAAGCAAGGCGAAACCCGACGACGAATCGCGCGCAATCTCGCCCGTAGACGCGTAATTCGACTCGAATCTCGCCCAGAATCGCCCCGATCTCCCTCCGGACACTGCGGACGGGACACCGGGGGACACGGAGTTCTACGCGCGCATGGCTGAAGACGCGCATGCGAGGGAGCAAGTCAGGCTCACCGGCGAGGCGATCGCCTGGCCGACCGAGCCTCTGTTCGGTGTGGCAGGCGAATAGCCTCGCGATTCGAGCACGGAAAGGTTACGGAACACCGAGTAGCCGCTCCACCTCGTTCGTCATCGCAGTAATTGCTTCTTCATAGGCTGCCGCATCACCACCTCTCTCTCGCACCCGCTCGACTTGCCACTGCATGAAGAGGGGAACGTACCAAACTAGCGAGACGAGGCGTCGCGGCAACTCCGTGCTCTCAGGGATGTGGATTGCCGACATCTTTTTCAATGCGCGACGAAAGCTCTCCTGCGCAAAGTCACCCTCACGGATTCGCCAAAAGAAGCCGTTGTCGGGCGCCCACTCCGATTCCAGAGCCTCGATGTTCTTCGCGTAAGTCTCGCCCATCTTGTGCTCCTATGGGATCCGGATGATCGCCTCTGCGGGGATAGAACGGCGGATCACGACTTCCTCCGCTTTGACCGCCCAGCGTGACAACATTGTGTTTGGTGAAATGCCTGGGATGCCTCTCGTCAGATCTACCACCCCGCTACTCACCTTCGAGAGATCGATCGCCGCCACGCCGTGTTCTCCGAAGCGCGTTGTCGCGATTTCAAGTGACCTCGTGGTTGAGATCCACTGCGTCGCTCTCTTGCCTGCGACGTGTGACGCTACTGTATTTGCCGCCTCCGGCGCTCTTGCGAGAAGACCATGTGCCGCGTCCTCCCCAGCAGCCAGACCGCGGTAAACGAGATCTTCCGCCTCCCGCGACGCTTGAGCCAGTCGCTTTGCAGCGCGCGGAGAGTATCCCAGGCGTCTGATCTTGGAGTACTCCTCAAAGACCGCACCATATGCTGCCCGCAGTCTGGCCCCCCGGCTGAGCTCCGCCGCCTCATCCAGCGCGCGACCAGCCCGCCCAAGGAGTGCCCCCGCGCGCGCTGCCCTTCCACCGACTCCCACGAGCCGTGCGACGCCGGCAAGCGGGACTGCCAAGGCCGAAGCACGCCCGAAGTCCTCCAGGGCGGACAGCGCCACCTGACCTGCACCGGCTCCGCTGCCGATGGCAGTGCCCGTCGATTTCCCGGCGCGGAGCGGGTCGGAGAGGAAGAGCTCCGCTGCGTCGCCGGCCGTGCCGACGGCCCAGTCCTGCAGGAAGCCACCCAGGCCGGCCTGGTCTGAGTAAGCCCCCGCCTCCTTCTGGCGGATCCACCCCGAGAACCGATCGGCGGTTTGAGAGCAGACCTCGTCGTTCAGGCCGAGGCACAGCCCCATGGGATCGGAGTAGTTGACGGGGTTGTTGAGGGCGTACTGGTAGAGGTTCGGGCCGTCGACGTACCCCAGCGGGTCGGCTTGGGTGAAGCGCCCCAGCTCCGGGTCGTAGTACCGGTTCCTGGCGTAGACGAAGCCGGTCACGGCGTCGTGGGCGAGGCCGTGGAAGCCCATCTCGTTGCCGACCGTCGAGGCAGACGAGAAACCCGCGAAGGGTGCGCTGTAGACCAGCGTCTCGGGGGACGTGGCCGAAACGCTGAAGCTCTCGCTCCAGGGGGTGGCGAGGCCGCGCCCCGCCAGGTCAAGCGGATCGGTGCCGGCGGATAGGGTGTGTGCCCCGCTGCCGACGGCCACGGTGGTCCGGAGGGTGTAGCCGTCCGGATCGAGCGCCCAGGTGACAGCCGCGCCGTCGAGCTGGAAGAGGCCGTTTGCCGAAGCCAGGTCCGGTGGCTCGGAGAGGCTGACCTCCAGGACGCCTCCGGTCGTGACGCAGACCTGCTCGATCTCGGGAGCCACGTCGTCGCGGACCAAGAGGTCACCGCCGGCCGCCGGCCAGGTGATCTGCTCGGTCGCGCCGGTCGCGGCGACGTTGCCGAAGAGGTCACGTAGCGCGCCGGCCGGGATGACGAGCTCGAGATCCGTCCCTTCGGCCGGCGCCTCGGCCGGCGTCAGCACCAGCCGACGCCCGGCCTGGCGGCCGGTGAGGACCGGCTGTGTCACGCTGAAAGTGACCTCGACCGGCTGGATCGGGTCGGTCCGGTCGGTGAAGGTCAGGGTCCCATCGGTGATCGCTGCGGCCACCTCCGAGAGCAGCACTTCCTCGGAGAGCTCGAGCACGATCGCGTCTGCCGAGACCCGGACCTGCTCGATCGCCGGCGCGGTCGAGTCCACCAGGACCGAGCGCTCGCCGAAGGGCGAGTACTCGTAGCGTTCGATCGGCTTGCCCGCCGTGTCCGTGAGCAGCACCAGCGAGCCGCTCGCATCGTAGAAGGGCAAGTACTCCTGGTCGAGCGTGCCGTCGCCGTCGAGATCGGCCTCCAGGCTGACCATCTCGTCGAGCCCCAAGCCGTAGGTCCGGCGCTGGACGAGCTGGCCGTTGTGCAGCTCCTCGATCGGCTGCCAGTCGGCCCAGACGGTCTCGATCGTCTCAGTACCCACCACCTGCCGGACCCGCCGGCCGAAGGCGTCGTACTCGTAGCGGGCGAGCTCCGTGTCGTCCGGCGCGAGGACGCGGGTCAGGCGGTTGTTGGCGTCGTAGACGAGCTGCCGGCCGCCTTTGGCCGTGAGGTTCCCGGCCGAGTCCCAGCTGAGCGCGGTCGCCTCCAGTGCACCGGGGCGGTTGCGGCCGGAGCCGTCGAGCGGCAAGGAGACCTGGTCGGTCTCACACGCCCGCTCGCTTGTCTTGCCGAGGAGGTTCTCGGCCGTGTCGTAGCTGAAACCGTAGTGCTCCGGGAGCGAGGCGAAGGACCGCGAGAGCGCGGCGGTGGGCTCCTCGCCCCCGACCCGCGCGGACTGGGTCAGCCGCCCGGCCGAATCGTAGGTGAAGCCGAAGCCTGCGCCGTTCAGGTCGGTGCGGAGCTGCGCCGTCTTCAGAGACCGCGGGCTCCAGGCGATCGACTCGCCGAAGACGGTGCCGTTCGACACGCCGGTGAAGCTCGAGCCGGTCAGCCTGCGCGCCCCGTCGAAGGTCATGGTTCCCACGACCTGGTACCCGAGGCTCTTCGTCGCCACGAGACCGGCGCCCCGGTAGCCGTAGACCGCCTTCTGGTCTTTGCTCCCGCTACCCAGGTCCCACTCCACCCGCTCCGGCCGGCTCAGGCTGTCCGGGGTCACCGCGACGACGCGTCCGGACGGGTAGCTCAAGCCGGTGAGGCTGCCGGCCGCGTCGTAGCCGAAGCCGACCGTGCGACCGAGGGTCTCGTCAGAGACGAGGCGCGAGAGCGAATCGTACGCCCGGTCGGTCGTGATCGCCCCGGAGGTGGCCTGGGTCACCCGGTTCAACCCGTCGTAGGTGAAGCTCTCGGCGCTCGGCCCTTCGACGCCGGCCGGCAGCACGAAGCTCCGGTCGGTCAGGCGGTTGGCGACGTCGAAGGTCTGCGTCGTGACAACACCCCGTGGATCTTCCATCCCGGTCCGGTTGCCGTTGGCGTCGTAGGTCGAGCGCTCGACCGTGCCGTCCGGGTAGGTGACCGAGGTCGTGCGACCCAGGGCGTCGTACTCCCATTGCGTCGAGCTCCCGAGCGCGTCGGTCAGCCCCACCAGCCGCGAGCTGCGGTCGTAGCTGTAGTCGAGGGAGATCCCCCCTGGCCGCGTCGTCCGGACCTCCCGGTCCAGGCCGTCGTACCGGTGCTCGGTGAGGTTCCCCTCCGGGTCGACCTCTGCGATGACGTTGCCCCGGGCGTCGACGAAGAGCTGGGTCTTGTTCCCGGCGCCGTCGGTCGCCGCCACCTGGCGCCCCAGGGCGTCGTACTCGAAGAGCTCCGAGACCTGGACCGTGCCGGTCGGGCTCACCTCGTGCGCCGAGGCGATCACCACGTTGCCGGCGCTGTCGCGCTGGAGGACCGTCCGGTTGCCGGCCGGATCGAGACTCTCCTTCAGCCGCTCGGCGCCGTCGTAGGTGAAGCTCGCCACCCGGCCGAGCGGATCGGTGACCGTCACCAGGTTCGAGCCGGGATCATAGGTCCGCGCGGTGGTCAGGACCCCTGCTCCGCTCGGAGGATCTTCCGGCGGTGGATCTCCCCCGACAGCCGTCTGCCACAGCCACTGCTTCTGTTCCACCGGCCGGCCGAGAGCGTCGAAGGTCGCACCGCTCTGGGCGAGCAGCACGCCGCCGTCGTCGAAGGACTTCTGCTGGGTCGGGTTGCCGCCCGAGTCGTAGCTGATCTCCTGCCGATTTCCCAGCGGGTCGATGGTCTCGGCTACCCGGCCGTAGCCGTCGTAGTGTGTCTGCCAGACGTTGCCGCGCCCGTCCGTCGTCGACTTGAGCTCCCCGTTCGTCGTGTAGGCGTAGGTCTCGGTCGAGGCGTCGGCCGTGCCATCGCCCATCGTGCGGCTTGCCACGAGGTTGCGGGCGTCGTAGGTGAGGCGGGTGACCTCTCCCTCCGGAGCGGTGATCTCGGTGACGTTGCGGTTCTTGTCGTAGGTGCGGCCCTCGATCGCCCACTCGCCGCCCGGAGTGATCTCGGTCCGCGTCTCGAGCACCTCACCCAGCGGACCGTAGCTCCGGACGGTGCGCGTCGAGGCGCTACCGTCGCCCACCGGACGTCGCTCTTCGATGAGATGGCCCACCTCGTCGTAGAGGTACTGGATCCGCAGGTTGAGAGCCGGTGCACCGCTGTCGGAGCCGGTCGTCGCCAGCCGCTCCTCGACCAGCCAGTCGAGCTCGTTGTAGTCAAACTCGTGCCGCACGCCCCGCGGATCGGTGACCTCCGTGACGTTTCCCCGTGCATCGGTCGTGTACTCGGTGACGAGCCCGAGGCCACCCTGGTCGGTGGTCTGCTTGTGCAGGTACCCCGTGCTCTCGCCGTCCTCGAAGTAGTCGAACGCGGTGACGTGGCCGTTGGGGTTGGTGACCTCGGTCGGTTGACCGTAGTCGTTGTAGGCGGTCTGCGTGGTCGACGAGGCGGTCTGCGGCGCGTCCCCGTCGATCGAGAAGGCCCGGGTGACCGTGGTCGGTCGGCCGCCATGGTCCCGGGCGATGAAGGTCTGCACCCCCCGGGGGTCTCGGATGAGCGTCGGCAGGTTCGTCGAGGACTGGAAGCCCTGCGACTCGGTCACCAGCTCGGCCGTCGAGCCGTTGGCACCACCACTGTCCGGGACGATCTTGCTCCACTGACTGAGCCCCCAGGCCCGCGGATTCGTCTCATTCGCGCGCGGCTGATGGACCACGACCCTTCCGCTCGGAAGGGTCTCTCGCGTGAGAATCCCCTTCGCGAAGGACTCCTCCCCTGCGTAGTATTCGCGCCGGGTGAGAGCGCCGGTCGGGTCGCTCAGGGAGACGAGTTGCCCGTCGGCGTTGTGGGTGTAGTGCCAGACCTTGTCGCGCCGGTCCGTCACCGCTGCCGTGCGAGCAGAGAAGTCGTAGGCGATCGAGAGCGGGTCGCCACCCCAGGTTTCGGTCGTCACCTCGTCTGCCCGGCCGTCGCCGGACGCATCGGTGTAGGCCAGGGTCAGCCACTCGATGCTCCGAGCGTCCGTGATCGAGGTGAGGTTGTCCCGCGTCGTCAGCTCCGCGGCCAGATCCCCTGAGGGTAGCTCGTAGCCGTAGTTGGTGATGAGCCCCAGCGGATAGTGGCTCTCGCCGATCGTCACGGCCGGCGAGGCCACGCTGGCGAGGCGACCGTTCGAGTCATAGGCGTACTTCACCTCTCGACCGGTGAAGTCCTTCAGCTTGGTGATCCGGCCGGAGTCGTCGTACTCGAGCGAGTAGTTCCGGTCCAGCGTGTCGGTGATCCCCACCAGCCGCCCCGCCGGGTCGTAGCGGAAACGCATCTCGTTGCCGGTCGGCTTGGTCCCGCCGGTGCCGTCGGAATCCCGGACGGCATCGGCGATCGCCACGAGCCGGCCGGACCGATCGAAGCGCATCTGGTCCTTGTGGCTCCCGATCCACACCCAGCCCGCGGCGGTCTTGGTCAGGACGACGAAGCGGCCGGCCGGGCTCGTGTAGCTGCCTTCTGAGGGGTTGTCGACGGTGAAGGTCTCCCGCCGCCCCCGCCCGTCGTAGTACTCGACGTCCCCGTTCGGCAGCTCGCGGAGCCGCTGGTGGTACCCGAAGTCCCAGCCCGGGCCGAGGGGGCCGGCGCCGACGCTCTGGCTGCGGTAGGTGCGGGTGAAGGCGAAATCGAAGCCGCGCGACTTGACCGTGAGGTCGGTGGCCTGGTGGGTCATTTCGCCCGAGTGGAGCAGGGTGCCCGGGGCCACGTCGCCGGTGCCGTAGGAGGCGTTCAAGGTCGGCTCCTGGCGCACGGACG
>Ga0210144_1000167_pt1 | contig 37950 bp, 24 predicted proteins | sample Muzzi_PWA_D2_FD_185532 | JGI IMG/M metagenome (GOLD analysis project Ga0210144, IMG submission 185532) | Wetland microbial communities from San Francisco Bay, California, USA, that impact long-term carbon sequestration - Muzzi_PWA_D2 (SPAdes) | ecosystem: Environmental > Aquatic > Marine >...
GAGCGAGGACGGGGCGAGATGGCGTGCTCTGGCGGCTCGTAGCAGAGGTCCCGTCGAGACCCCAGGCCCCAAAAAGACCCCGGGCGGGGACACCGTGGGGACTCGTTCCCCGGGGGCACCCCCGCCCGTCGAACCCTGACAAGGAGAGCCGATGAGGAACGAAGCTTCACGCCTGCGCTCCCGGCCTCCCCTGACGGACCTCAATGTACCGTCGCCGCGACCCACCAACCACACCCAAAAGGGTAGGCTATTCCCTATCCGGTACCCTCGGGGCGCCATGGACGAGCTCATCCGACCCGTCGCCCACGCCGCCGCCCAAGGCATCGTCTGGTTCGCCGACTTCATCTGGGGCGTCCCGCTGCTGGTCCTGATGCTCGGGGGCGGTGCCTTCTTCTTGATCTACTCGCGGCTGATCCCCTACCGCTACTTCCGGCACGCCGGCGAGATCCTCTCGGGCAAGTACGACGATCCGGGGGAGGCCGGCGACATCCCCCACTACCAGGCCCTGTCGAGCGCCCTGTCCGGCACCCTGGGCATGGGCAACGTCGCCGGCGTGGCGGTGGCGATCACCATGGGCGGCCCCGGGGCCATCTTCTGGATGTGGGCGAGCGCCATCCTCGGCGTGGCGACCAAGTTTTTCACCTGCACCCTGTCGATCATGTACCGGGGCAAGGACAGCCTGGGCGAGCTCCAGGGCGGGCCGATGTACGTGATCCGCGAGGGGCTGGGCGGCAAATGGTTGCCGCTGGCCTACTTCTTCTCCGCCGCCGGACTGATCGGCACGCTACCGGTCTTCCAGATCAACCAGCTCACCCAGGCGGTCCGCCAGGTGGTCGCCGAGCCCCGCGGCTGGGTCGGCCCGGACCCGTTCGGCTTCAACCTGCTCTTCGGCTTCGCCGCGGCCGCCTTCGTCGCCGCCGTGATCTTCGGCGGCATCCGCCGGATCGGCCTGGTGGCCTCGCGGCTGGTGCCGTTCATGGTCGGGATGTACGTCCTGATGGTGCTCTACGTGCTGGCGATCTACGTCGACCAGATCCCCGGCCAGCTCCTGGCGATCGTCCAGGACGCTTGGACCGGCCGGGCGGCGGCGGGCGGCGTGCTCGGCGTGATGATCCTCGGCATCCGCCGGGGCGCGTTCTCCAACGAAGCGGGCATCGGCACCGAGGTGATGGCCCACGGCGCGGCCAAAACCTCGGAGCCGGTGCGCGAGGGGATGGTGGCGATGCTCGGCCCGGTGATCGACACCCTGATCGTCTGCACCTGCACGGCCCTGGCGATCCTGATGACCGGCACCTGGCAGAACCGGGGGATCGACGGCGTGACCCTCACCGCGGACGCCTTCGGCATCGCCATGCCGGGCATCGGGCCGTACCTGGTGACGATCGTGGTGACCTTCCTCAGCCTGAGCACGATCTTCACCTACTGGTACTACGGCGCCAAGTGCCTGGGCTTCCTGATCGGCGCCGAGCACCAGCACTGGTACAAATACGCCTACACCGCCCTCATCGTCGTCGGCGCCGTGGTCTCGCTCCAGACCGTGATCAGCCTGATCGACGGCGCCTACGCCCTGATGGCGATCCCGACCATGCTCGCCACCCTGCGCCTATCGCCCCGGGTGATGGCCGCGACGCGAGACTACTTCCGGCGCTACCGGGAGGAGCTCAGAGGCGCGGCCTGAGCGAGGCGCAGCGCACCTCCGCCTACCCGGTGCGAGCCCGGCCGATCGGGCCCGGACCGGGTCTGGACAGCGCGTTGGTCGGAATCTTCCCACCGGAGCGTCCGTTGCACCGGGCGTCCCGGCACCGTCCCCCGCCCGCCCACGCCAACCGAGCCACCCGCGCGGGTATGGTCCGCCCCCATCCCGGAGCGGACACTGAGAATCGGAGCATGCGCGGTGTCCTCGCGCGCCCTCTGCCGCGCATGCTCCATCCGCCCAGCGCACCGACCGTTCTTCGCCGGGACGGACAAAGGAGCCCACGATCCGAGTAGCACCCTATCCAAATCCTGACGCTCTCCCGGAACGCCACCACCCGCCTGCCACCTCCCCCACCTCGCCTGACCGCACCGCCGGCCGGCCCCTGACCCCCGGCCTGCGCCCGGCCCGCTCCCCCCTGAACGATCCCCGCTGGGAGCTCGACGCCTGCGGTGTCGGCTTCGTCGCCGATCTCCACGGCCGCCGTTCCCACGAGATCGTCGAGCAGGGCCTGGAGATCCTGGTCCACCTGACCCACCGGGGCGCCTCGGGCGCCGACGAGACCACCGGCGACGGTGCCGGGCTGCTGCTCCAGATGCCCCACGAGCTGCTCGGCGCCGCGGCCCGGGCCGAGGGGTTCCGGCTGCCGGAGCCGGGAGAGTACGGGGTGGCCATGCTCTTCCTGCCCCGGGACGAGGAGCTCCGGGCGGCCTGCGAGGAGGCCTTCGGCCGGGCGGTCGCCGCGCGCGGCCACGATCTCCTGGGCTGGCGCACGGTGCCGGTCGACGGAGACGCTCTCGGCCGCATCGCCCGGGAGCAGGAGCCGGTGATCCGCCAGGCGTTCATCGGCCGCCGCTCCGGGGACGCCTTGGGCGGATCCGGCGACCCGAACGCCTTCGAGCGCGCCCTCTACGTCACCCGCAAGGCCGTCGAGCGGGCGCTGGTCGCGGCCGGCGCGCGCATCCCGGAGGACGCCTACGTGGTCAGCCTGAGCAGCCGCACTCTGATCTACAAGGGCCTGCTCCTGGCCTGGCAGCTCCCGCGCTACTTCCCGGACCTCATGGACACGCGCATGCGGAGCGCCCTGGCCCTGGTCCACCAGCGCTTCTCCACCAACACCCTGCCCGAGTGGAACCTGGCCCAGCCGTTCCGGTACCTGGCCCACAACGGCGAGATCAACACCCTGCAGGGCAACGCCAACTGGATGCGTGCCCGCGAGGCGCTCCTGGGGGGCGGCGCCTTCGACGGCCCGGGCGACGTCGACCTGCTCAAACCGATCGTCCGGGCCGGCGCCTCGGACTCCGCCTGCTTCGACAACGTCCTCGAGCTGCTGATCCAGGGCGGGCGGTCCCTGCCCCACGCGATCATGATGATGATCCCGGAGGCCTGGGAGCGGGACCCGCGCATGAGCGCCGCGCTCCGGGGGTTCTACGAGTACCACGCCATGCTCATGGAGCCGTGGGACGGACCGGCGTCGATCGCCTTCACCGACGGCCGCACCATCGGCGCCACCCTGGACCGGAACGGCCTGCGCCCGTCGCGCTACGTGGTGACCAAGAACGGCCTGGTGGTCATGGCGAGCGAGGTCGGCGTGCTCGACCTGCCCGCCTCCCACATTGTCCGGAAGGGGCGGCTCCAGCCCGGGCGCCTGTTCGTGGCGGATCTCGCCGAGCACCGCATCCTGGGCGACGCCGAGGTCAAGGAGGCGATCGCGACCTCGAAGCCCTACACCCGCTGGGTCGACGAGCAGAAGGTCCGCCTGGAGGAGCTGCCCGCGCCCGAGGAGGCGAGGAAGCCCGGCCGCGACAACCTGATCCGCCTGGAGCGCCTGTTCGGCTACACCCGCGAGGACGAGACCGTCTTCCTCACCCCCATGGCCCGCACCGGCAAGGAGCCGATCGGCGCCATGGGCGACGACACCCCCCTCGCCGTCCTCTCCCGCCGGCCGAGGCTCCTCTACGATTCGTTCAAGCAGCACTTCGCCCAGGTCTCGAACCCGCCGATCGACGCCATCCGCGAGGAGCTGGTGACCAGCCTGGTGACCATGGTCGGCGCCGAGGGCGACCTGCTCGACGAGACCCCGGAGCAGGCCCACCTGCTGGAGCTGCCCCATCCAATCCTGACCAACAGCCAGCTCGCCAAGCTCCGGGAGGTGGAGTCCGGCAGCTTCCGCTCGATCACCCTGCCGGCGCTGTGGACGCCGCCCGATGGGCCCGACGGCCCGGACGGGGCGGACGGAGCGCCCTCGGCCGTCGAGGTGCTCGAGGCGGCGGTGGAAGAACTTTGCCGCCGGGCCGAGGCGGCGGTCCGCGACGGCCGCACCGTCTTGATCCTCTCCGACCGCCTGTCGCTCGGCCAGTCAGAGGCGGGCACCCCGGGCGGGGTCGAGCGCGCGGCCCTGGCCCCGATCCCGGCGCTCCTGGCGACAGAGGCGGGCACCCCGGGCGGGGTCGAGCGCGCGGCCCTGGCCCCGATCCCGGCGCTCCTGGCGACCGGCGCGGTCCACCACCACCTGATCCGGGCCGGGCTGCGCAAGCGCTGCGGGCTGGTCGTCGAGTCGGGCGAGCCGCGGGAGAGCCACCACTTCGCCCTGCTCCTGGGCTACGGCGCCCACGCGGTCAATCCCTATCTGGTGTTCGACATCCTGGTCGAGATGGTCGACGACTGCCGGCTGCGCGACCCGGAGGACCCGGCGGGCCCCGACCGATCGTCCGGCGCGATCGACTACACGACCGCTCGCGACAACTACATCCGGGCGGCGTCGAAGAGCCTCTTGAAAGTGCTCTCGAAGATGGGCATCTCGACCCTCCAGAGCTACCACGGCGCCCAGATCTTCGAGGCGATCGGCCTCGATCGGGAGCTGGTCGCGCGCTACTTCACGGGCACGCCGAGCAACCTCGGCGGCGCCGGCCTGGAGGCGATCGCCGAGGCTTCGCTCCACCGCCACCGGAGCGCCCACCCGGAGCGCTACGCTCCGCCACCCCGGCTCGACAGCGGCGGCGAGTACGCCTGGCGCGCCGAAGGAGAGGAGCACGTCTGGACGCCACTGGCGATCGCCTACCTCCAGAAGGCGGTGCGCGAGGACGACGCGCAGGCCTACGCCCGGTTCGCCGACGCGGTGGCCGAGGCCGACGGCCGCCGGCTGACCCTGCGCGGGCTGCTCGCGTTCAAGGACGGCCGCCGGCCGGTGCCGCTCGAAGAGGTGGAGCCGGAGGAGGCGATCCTCGCCCGGTTCAAGACCGGCGCCATGAGCCTGGGCTCGATCTCCGCCGAGACCCACGAGACCCTGGCCATCGCCATGAACCGCCTGGGCGGGCGCTCGAACACCGGCGAGGGCGGCGAGGACGAGCGCCGGTTCACCCCGGACGCCTCGGGCGACAGCCGCCGGAGCTCCATCAAACAGGTCGCCTCGGGCCGCTTCGGCGTCACCGCCACCTATCTCGCCAACGCCGACGAGATCCAGATCAAGATGGCCCAGGGCGCCAAGCCGGGCGAAGGCGGCCAGCTCCCGGGGCCGAAGGTGTCGGTGGAGATCGCCGCGGTGCGCCACTCGACGCCGGGCGTCGGCCTGATCTCGCCGCCGCCGCACCACGACATCTACTCGATCGAGGACCTGGCCCAGCTCATCTTCGACTTGAAGAACGCCAACCCGCGGGCGCGGATCAACGTCAAGCTGGTCGCCCGGGCCGGCGTCGGGACCATCGCCGCCGGCGTCGCCAAGGGTCACGCCGACGTGGTGCTCATCGCCGGCGACTCCGGCGGCACCGGCGCCTCCCCCTGGTCGAGCATCAAGCACGCCGGCATCCCGTGGGAGATCGGCCTGGCCGAGACCCACCAGGTGCTCGTGGACACCGGGCTCAGGAGCCGCATCGTGGTCGAGACCGACGGCGGCTTGAAGACCGGCCGGGACGTGGTCGTCGCCGCCCTGCTCGGCGCCGAGGAGTTCGGCTTCTCCACCGCGCCGCTCATCTCCCTGGGCTGCATCTACCTGCGCAAGTGCCACCTCAACACCTGCTCGGTGGGGATCGCCACCCAGCGCTCCGAGCTGCGCAAGAAGTTCGCCGGCCGGCCGGAGCACGTGGAGCGCTACTTCCGGTTCATCGCCCGGGAGGTGCGCGAGCTGATGGCCGGGCTCGGCTTCCGCAACCTCGACGAGATGATCGGCCGGGCCGATCGGCTCGAAGCGTTCGCCGGCGATGGAGGCCTCCCGGGACAGGGACCGGAGACCCTGGACCTCTCCCCGCTGCTCGCGAGCCGCCGCAAGGAGCTCGCGCCGACCGACCTCTACTGCACCATCCCCCAGCACCACGGCCTCGACGGTCAGCTCGACCACGAGCTGATCCGCATGGCGCTGCCGGCGATCGAGGACGGCCTGCCGGTCACCGGCGAGCTGCCGATCCGGAACGCCCACCGCACGGTCGGCACCATGCTGAGCCACGAGATCGTCCGGCGCCACGGCAGCGCGGGGCTGCCGCCCGGAACGATCCACTTCCGCTTCCGCGGCTCGGCCGGCCAGAGCTTCGGCGCCTTCCTCGCCCGGGGCGTGCGCCTCGACCTCCAGGGTGACGCCAACGACTACCTGGGCAAGGGACTGTCCGGCGGCGAGCTGGTCCTCTACCCACCGCCCGAGGCCGGCTTCGTGGCCGAGGAGAACATCATCGCCGGCAATGTCTCGTTCTACGGCGCCACCGGCGGCGCCGCCTACCTGCGCGGCATGGCGGGCGAGCGCTTCTGCGTGAGGAACAGCGGCCTCTCCGCGGTGGTCGAAGGCGTCGGCGACCACGGCTGCGAGTACATGACCGGCGGCCGGGTCGTGGTGCTGGGCGCCATCGGCCGGAACTTCGCCGCCGGCATGAGCGGCGGCATCGCCTACGTGCTGGCCGACGCCGCCGGCCACCAGAGCCGGGAGGATGCGGCCCGGCTGGTCAACCCCGAGATGGTCGAGCTCGAGACGCTCGGCGAGGAGTCCGAGATCGAAGAGATCCGCCAGATGATCGCGGCCCACCGGGAGCGCACCGGCAGCACGGTCGCGGCCGGAGTCCTCGACGAGTGGACCCAGGCCGTGCCCCGGTTCCTGAAGGTGATGCCCGTCGACTACAAGGAAGCGCTCGCCACCGGCAGCGCCCACCGGGAGGAGTGACATGGGTAAGCCGACAGGATTCTTGGAGTACGCCCGCCGCGGCATCCCCGCGCGGCCCCGGGACGAGCGCAAGGCCGACTGGCGCGAGGTCTACACCGGCCGGCCCGCCGGCGAGGTCGCCACCCAGGGGGCGCGGTGCATGGACTGCGGCATCCCGTTCTGCCAGAGCCCGGCCGGCTGCCCGCTGGGCAACCTGATCCCGGAGTGGAACGACCTGGTCTACCGCGGTGACTGGCGGGAGGCGATCGACCGTCTCCACGCCACCAACAACTTCCCGGAGATCACCGGCCGGGTCTGCCCCGCCCCGTGCGAAGAGGCCTGCACCTTGAACGTCAACGAGGACCCGGTGTCGATCAAGCTGCTGGAGAGGTCGATCGCCGACCGGGCGTTCGCGGAGAAGTGGGTCGTGCCCCGGCCGGCGCGCACCCGGACCGGCCGGCGGGTCGCTGTCGTCGGCAGCGGCCCGGCCGGGATGGCCGGCGCCCAGCAGCTCGCCCGCGGCGGCCACGACGTGACGCTCTTCGAGCGCGCCGACCGCATCGGCGGGCTGCTCCGCTACGGCATCCCCGACTTCAAGATGGACAAGGGGGTACTGGATCGCCGGGCCGAGCAGATGGAGGCCGAGGGCGTCACCCTCCGCACCGGCTGCCACGTCGGTGTCGACGTCCCCGCCCGCGAGCTCGTCGACGGCTTCGACGCGGTGCTTCTCGCCTGCGGCTGTGAGGAGCCCCGGGACCTGCCGATCGAGGGCCGGGAGCTCGCCGGCGTCCACTTCGCCCTCGACTTCCTGATCCAGCAGAACCGGCGGCTCGCCGGCGACGTGATCGACCCGGCGGAAGAGATCCTGGCGACGGGCAAGCGGGTCGTCGTCCTGGGCGGCGGCGACACTGGCTCGGACTGCGTCGGCACGAGCCTGCGCCAGGGGGCCGCCTCGGTTCTCAACCTCGAGCTGCTGCCGAAGCCTCCGGAGACCCGGGGCCCCCAGCCGCCCTGGCCCTGGTGGCCGGACAAGCTGATCACCAGCCACGCCCACGAGGAGGGCGGCGTGCGCCGCTGGTCGGTGATGACGAAACGGTTCCTCGGCGACGGGGACCGCGAGAGCGCGAGTGGCGGCCGCCTGCGAGGCCTCGAAGCGGTCGAGGTCGCCTGGGGCCGCGACCCGGAGACCGGCCGGCCAGTGATGCAAGAGGAGATCGAAGAGACCCGCTTCACCCTCGAGTGCGACCTGGTCATCTTCGCCCTGGGCTACGTCCATCCGGTGCGCGAAGGCCTCCTCGCCCAGCTCGAGACGCAAGGCCTCCACCTCACCGGGCGCGGGCACGTCGCCACCGGCCGCGCCTGGCAGACCAGCCTGGACAAGGTCTTCTGCGCCGGCGACATGACCCGGGGCCAGTCCCTGGTCGTCCACGCCATCGCCGATGGCCGCCGCGCCGCCCGCGCCGTCGACGAGTACCTCATGGGCGCCTCCGAGCTGCCGGCCGGCCCGGCCCGCGACCTGCCCGACATGCTCGCCGGCGGTGGCTGAAGTCGAAGCTCTGCCGCCCGGTCCGATCGACCGGTGAGATCGAGGGGGGCGAGGTTTGCCGGGGGGACCAAGTAAAACGGCCCGGGCTCGCGAACCGCGCGAACCCGGGCCGGAAAGAACGACTACGACGTCAGGTCAGTTGCAGGCCGTGACCGTGACGTTGTCGAGGAACCAACCGTCGTAGGTGACGGAGCAGTCGGTGATGCCGGTGAAGGCGATGTAGAGCGTCCGGCCGCTGCAGCCGCCGGTGCCACCGGTGACGAGGTTGCAGGCCGCGTCCAGGTCGATCTCGGTCGACACGAAGGACGACTGGGTGCCGGTGAAGATCGGCAGCCCGGCCGAGCCGGTCGGCTCGCAGGCGGCGGCGACGGTGCCGTTGTAGCTCGCACCGCTGATGATGTCCGCCGCCGGAACCACCGTGTAGTTCGAACCGTTCAGCGACAGGGCCACGAGGCCGCCGTCGTAGTTGGTCTCGAACTGCCGGCGGTGGTCGAACGTCAGACGCGTGTCCGTCGCTCCAGTGGGCACGGCGATGCCGTTGCCGTTGCCCGGCTCGGCGAAGATGAACCGGTTGCTGCTGTAGTTCCGGGTGCAGCTCGTCCCGCCGAAGCGGAAGATGTTCGGCGAGCTCGCCGCGGTGCAGCTCTGGACACCGCGCCAGACGTTGGTGCTCGAACCGTCGAACGTGCCGCGGTACCAGTCGGACAGGCCCGAGGTCGAATCGAAGTTGTTCGAGTACAGAGTCGTCGTGGTGCAGGTGCCGGTGGTGCACGCGGAGGTGTCGTAGGTGCAGGTGCTGGAGCACGAGAGCGTGCCGCCGCTGAAGCCGAGGCTCGTGCAGCTGGCGCCGCCTAGGTTCGTGCCGTCGCAGTCCTCACCCGTCTCGATCACGCCGTTGCCACACACCGGGCCGGTGTTGTTGGTGCACCCGGAGGTGTCGTAGCTCTGGCAGTCGCTGGCGCAGCCGAGGGTGCCGCCGGTGAAGCCGAAGTTGGTGCAGGAGAGGCCGTTCAGGTCGGTGCCGTCGCAGGTCTCGCCCGTCTCGGTCGTGTTGTTGCCGCAGACCGGGCCGCCCGTGCCGCACTCGAAGTCGACCGTCGAGAAGCCCACGTTCTCGGCCTGGCTCTCGGTGCTCGAGCCCGGGTAGAAGTGGCGGGTGTCGGTCCAGGCCAGGTAGGCCTTGCAGTTCTGGGCGTCGAGGCCCAGGTACTCACCGTACTGGTTCGGGTTGGCGTTCCCGTTGTCGCTGGTGTTCTCGTCCGAGTAGGAGATCGAGCTGTTGTTGAACTCGGAGCTCGCCGACGACACCTTGACGTTGGCCTGGAAGGTCTGGCCGCAGTCGGTCGACCGCGCGGTGTAGAAGTCGACCTTCCGATTGTTGCTGTCGTTGCGGGCATCGTGCCACGCAACCACCACCTGGCCGTTCGACTGGTCGACGACCAAGAACGGATGGAACTGTGTGCGGCTGGTCGAGTCGTCGTTCACCTTGACCGGCGCCGACCAGGAGGCACCGCCGTTGGTCGACCGCGACACGTAGATGTCGGCGGTGGCGGCGGTCGAAGAGGTGTCGCCGAACGTGGCGTAGACCGTGCCGTCGCAGGCGCCGCCCGAGTTGTCCACGTCGACCGCACCGAACGGGCCGATGCCGCGGTTGTCCTGGACGCCCGGCGTGCTGTCGGTGGAGAACGCCACCAGGTTGGAGTTGTTGACCAGCACCGGGGTCGACCAGGAGGCACCACCGTTGGTCGAGTGCGTGGCGTACATGCGCTCGGCTGTGCAGTTGGTGCCGCAGGTCAGCGTGTCGAAGACAATGTGCACGGTGCCGTTCTTCTCGATCGCCAGGTCGCAGCCCAGGTCGTAGGTGCCGCTCGTCGCCGTCGGCACGTCGACCTCGGTCCAGGAGGAGCCGCCGTTGGTCGAGTAGGCCATCTTCTCGTTGTTGTCCCGGTCCCAGCAGGTGTACTGGCGGCCGTAGTAGGGGCTCGAAGAGTTGTTGTCGATGGCGAAGAAGTTCTTGTCCTCGAAGGTCGAGGCGCCCCAACTGTTCTTGACCACGCCCTGGCCGCTCCAGGTGGCGCCACCGTTGGTCGACTTGGCGACCACCATGGCGACGTAGTTGTTGTTGCCGATGGCGCAGATCAGCATGTGGTTGATATAGACGTTGTTGCTGTCGTCCCAGGAGAGCGCCGGGTCCGAGCCGTAGACCGTGCCGGAGCAGCTCAGGCCGGAGTAGGCGCTCTGGCCCGGGGCGCAGGTGTAGCCCCAGGTGGCCCCGCCGTCGGAGGAGTAGAAGATTGCCTGGATGCCGCCGGCGCAGGCTCCGCCCATGGTGTCCCAGGTGTTGGCCGCGGCCACGATCTGGTTCGGGTTGTTCGGGTTCACGGACACCTGGATCTCGCCCTGGAAGGTCTCGGGCGCCGGGCTGAACGTCGATGCCACGTTGCGGTTGGTGCCGATCGTGGTGCGGGTCGCCAGGCCGTTGGCGTCCGCGTCACCGGACGTGTCGATCGGCCAGCCGGCCATGATGCTGTCGACGTAGGTGTCACCGTAGGTTGCGCGCGCCTGTGCCTCGTGGAGCTCGATCCAGCGCTTGTGCCACTCGAACATGAAGCGCGGAACCGCGACCTCGTAGTGGCGGGTCTGCATGTCGATCTGCAGGTACTCAAGGGGAGAGATCGGCATGAAGGCCAGGTACTTGTCCACGACCTCCGGCCGATTCATGTTCTCGGCGAGCTGCTTCTGGAACGCCTGGAACGTCGCGCTGGTCTGCAGCTTCAGGTACTCCGGCTTGAGCTGCACGCGGACCGTGGCCTTCGAGCTCGGCGCGGCGCCCTCGGGGCGTGCCTCAGGAACTGCCGTGAGCGTGATGGGACCAGAGCGGACAACCTGCATGGGCACCTTCGTCGGGGCCTTCTGGGCCGCCGCCGGACCGGCGGCGAGTGCGACCACCGCCGCCAAACCGAGGCAGAGGCCGAAGATGCGGGGGGCAACCTTGCTCATTCATTTCCTCCTTGCCAGCGAAAAGCTGACCAGTCTATCAATTGCTAATGAACGGAGACACGCGCCCCCATTCACCGCAAGAAACCCCACGGTGTCTCAAGCCCGCAGGCCGCCACCTCGAGAGGGCTACAGAGCCTGGTCCACCGGCGGCGCCGATCGATGCGCGCAGGGCGGATCATCGATCGGGGCGCGACGGTCTGCCGGCCCTACGACCTGCTTCAGGTGCTCGTCTAGTTGTAGGCGAACGGATCGCGACGGGACCGTTCTGACCCAGATGAAGATGTGAGCGCCAAGCCTTACGGAAAGAGTAGGTGCTCTTCGTCGTGAGAACGGGACAGACGTCCGGCAGAGGGTCGAAACGGCGGGCTCGCCCCGGCGGTGGCACCGGGGCGAGCGACACTTTCAGGCGGCCCGGCTCCTAGGAGTCTGCGCGGCAGGACCGCGTGACCGCGTTGCGAGCGCCGCAGGTTCGGATGCAAGGCGCTCGCGACGCAGGCGATGCGGTGGCATCGTTGAGGAGCGACAACGCAGCAGACGAGCCTGCGCCGTCGCAACCCATAGGGCGCACGGGGGTTACGGGCATCTCCTTCGTTGCTCCTCGTCGACGATGCTTTCGCATCGCCTCCTCGTCGCGCCTCGGATCTGCACGCGTAAGACCCGTGCGCGCGGCCGCGCGGTCCTGCCGCGCAGACTCCTAGCCTGCACGATTCATGAGCCACCTACTGCGAGCGGCAATTGCACGCGATCTCAGGGCGTACTCGCTCTTTGCTCCTCGACGTACCGTACAGTACGCCTGCGTCGCGCATCGCTGTGTGCGCCCTGATCTCACGCGCACTTGCCGCTCTCGCTACGGCGTCGCAGGAATAGTGCAGGCCTAGGCCATCGCCGGCTCGAAGCTCGCCGGCAGCATGTCCATCAGGCTCTTGACCGAGTCCGCACTGGCATGGAGCGCGGTGCGTTCCTCGGGCGTGAGCTCGATCTCGAACACCTTCTCCACCCCGCGGCGGCCGAGCTGGACCGGCACGCCGACGTAGGTGTCGCGGATGCCGTACTCACCCTGGAGGTAGGTGGCGCAGGGCAGGATCTTGTGCTTGTCCCTGAGGATCGCCTCGGCCATCTCCGCCACGGCCAGGCCGGGCGCGTAGTAGGCGGAGCCGCTCTTGAGCAGCGAGACGATCTCGCCGCCACCCTTCCGGGTGCGCTCCACCAGCGCGTCGACCCGATCGGCCGGCAGCAGCTCGGTGATCGGTACGCCGGCCACCGTCGAGTAGCGCGGCAGCGGCACCATCGAGTCACCGTGGCCGCCGAGCACGAAGGCGTGGGTGTCCTCCACGGAGACGCCCAGCTCCATGGCCATGAAGGCGCGCATCCTGGCGGAGTCGAGGACGCCGGCCATGCCGAGGACCCGCTCGCGCGGGAAGCCGGAGACCCGGCGTGCCACCTCGCACATGGCGTCGAGCGGGTTGGTCACCAGGATCAGGATGGCGTCCGGCGACACCTGGCTCGCCCGGCGCACGCAGTCGGCGACGATCTCGGTGTTCTTGTTCAGCAGGTCGTCCCGGCTCATGCCGGGCTTGCGCGGCAGGCCGGCGGTCATGACGACCAGGTCGGAGCCCGCGGTGTCGGCGTAGTCGTTGGTGCCGTGGACGCGCGCGTCGAAGCCGAAGATCGGCGCCGATTGGTAAGCGTCCAGGGCCTTCCCCTGGGGCATGCCCTCGATGACGTCCAGGAGCACCACGTCTCCCAGCTCCATCCGGGCACAGTTGTATGCGACGGTCTCGCCCACGTGACCGGCGCCGATGACGGTGATCTTGTTCCTCATGTCGCCTCCTCTGGGGAGGAAGGCGCTCGTCTCGGTCGGTCCCCGCCCGGCCGCGGGGCGAGCGCACACGGGTCCGTTTCCATCCTGACAGCGAGCGCCGCGCGAGGCCACACCCCGCGGGGTGGCCGGCGCTGCTCGTTCTTGCTTCCTCTCCGGGTGCTTGTCCCGGATCGCGCAGTGCGTGCACATTGCACGTATACGTATCGTCGGAATCATTCAAGGTTGAAACACAAGGGAGCCCTCCCCATGACACGTCCTGCCACGATCCTGACCTGCGCCGCCCTGCTCGCCCTGTCCCTGGCCCCGATGGCCCGGGCGGCGCAAGCCACCGCCAACGAGACCCTGTCCGTCGACGCCGCCACGTTCTCGCCGATCGACCGCCTGGTGCTCGATCCGACCCAGAACGCGCTCCTCACCTCGAGCCCCCCCGCGTGCGCGCAAGAGGACCTGAGGGCCACCAACTTCAACTACGGGCCGGATCTCCAGGGATGCAAGGACTACTGCGCCGCCAACGGCTGGACCTACTACGACTACTGGTACGTCGGCCGGGGCCTCTACGGCTGCTTCTGCTGCGCCGGCTGACGCCGCGACAGAAGCCCTCAGTCGCGACGTAGCGCCACCGCCGGATCGACACCGGCGGCGCGGCGCGCCGGCAGCAGGGCGGCGACCAGGCCGGTCGACAGCAACACGGCGATGATCGCGCCGAAGATCGCCGGGTCCCACGGCTCGACCCCGAAGAGCAGGATCTGGATTCCGCGGGCCAGCGCCAGCGCCAGGCCGGTCCCCAGGACCGTGCCGAGCGCGAGCTGCAGCGCGCCCTGGCGCACCATCAACCGCAGGATCCGGCCGCTGTTGGCTCCGAGCGCCATGCGGATGCCCACCTCGTGGGTCCGCCGCTGCACGGAGAACGCCATCACTCCGTAGAGACCGATCACCGCCAGCAGCAGGCCGGAGACGCCGAAGACGGCGAAGATCGCACCGAAGACGTCGACGAACCAGTTCTGCTGGTGCACGGCCGCGGTCAGGGTGCGAGCCCAGTAGATCGGCAGGTAGGGATCGAGCGTGGTGACCGCCTCGCGCACGGCCGGCGTCAGGGCCATCGGATCGCCCTCGGTGCGGGCGACCAGCGAGGCGAAGCGGATCTCGCTCTGGGCGAGCGGCAGGTAGATCCCCTCCGGGTCCTCTTTGCGGGGCCCGCCCAGGTCCATGTCCGGCACCACGCCGACGATCGTCCGCCAGGGCTCCCCTTCTTCCGCCCGCCCCAGGCGCACCTGGCGCCCGACCGGGTCTTCGCCCGGGAAGTAGCGCTCGGCGAAGGGACGGTTGACCAGGGCCACGGGCTGGCTGCCGGCCCGGTCGTGGTCGGTGAAGAGCCGTCCGGAGAGGGGCTGGACCTCGAACGCCGCGAAGAAACCGGGGCTCACCGTCACGCTGCGGGCACGGGGCAGGTCGGCGTCCTCCGCCGAGATGCTGCGCAAGGTGAAGCGATCCCGGCCGGCGCCGAGGATCGGTAGAGAATCGGCCAGCCCGACCGCCCGGACCTCCGGGCGCGCCGCCACCCGGTTGCGCAGATCCTCGAAGAAGCGGACCCGGTCCTCCGGCGTCGGGTAGTCGCTCTCGAACAGGCCGATCCGGGCGGTGAACAGGCCGTCGACCGGGAAGCCGTAATCGTGGGTTCGGAGCTCATAGACGCTCTTGACCATCAGGCCGGTCGCCACCAGCAGCCCGCAGGAGAGGGCGATCTCCGCCACCACGAGCGTCCGAGCCAGCCGTCCCATGTGGAAGCTCGACGCCCCGCGGCTCTCGTCCTTGAGCACCTCCCCGACCCGGGCGCCCGAGGCCTGGAGCGCCGGCAGCAGGCCGGAGAGCAGGGTCGCCAGGGCGGTCAAGCCGACGACGAAGACGGCGACCCGCCGGTCGATGCCGAACGACAGCCAGTACGGCGGGTCGGTCGCCTGGAGCGCATGGTCGAACAGGCGCACCCCGACGGCGGCCAGGATCAGCCCCAGCACCGCGCCCGCCGCCGCCAGGATCGCCGCCTCGCCGAGGACGCCGAAGATCACCCGCAGACGGCCCGCGCCCAATGCCGAGCGGACGGCGACCTCCCGGCTGCGCAGGGCGGTGCGGGCGAGCAGCAGGTTGGCGACGTTGGCGCAGGCGATGAGCAGCACGCCCAAGACCGCGACCAGCATGGTGTAGAGCAGGTTGATGGCCTCCTCGCCGATGAACTCCTCGGTGTACGGCTTGACCACCGCGCCGACTCCCTCGTTGGTCTCCGGATAGGCCTGGGCCAGGCGGCGGGCGATCGACGACATCTCGACCTGCGCCTGGTCGGCGGTCACACCCGGCACCAGCCTGCCGAACACTTCCAGGGTCTGGCCCTCGCCGCGGCGCGGCCGGTCCGCGTCCCAGCGCAGGGGCAGCCAGAGGTCCTGGTCGACCGGGAACCGGAAGCCTTTCGGCATCACGCCGATCACCACGGTCGGCTCACCGTTGATCCGCACCGTCCGCCCGATGACGCCCGGGTCGGAGCGAAAGCGGTCGCGCCACACCTTGTGGCCCAGGATCACCGTCGCCGGCGCGCCGGGACCGTCCTCGCCGGCGCCGAAGGTGCGCCCCAGGGCCGCATCCTGGCGCAGCATGGCGAAGGCGTTGGCAGTGATGAACGCCCCGTCGTAGCGCTCCGGGCTGGCGTCGTCACCGGCCAGGTTCGCGGTCCCGTCGTAGAACGCGGCCAGGCCCTCGAACGACGACTGCTGCCGGCGCCAGTCGAGGAAGTCGTCGATCGTCACCTCCATGCTGTCGATGTCCTCGGACGGCTTGTTGCACTCCAGGTGGAGCAGCCGGTCGGCCTGTTCGAACGGCAGGTCTCGCAGCGCACCGTGGACGATGCTGTACATGGCGGTGGTCAGGCCGATCCCGAGGGTCAGGGCGAGGATCGCGATCGCGGTGAGGCCGGGGCTCCGGCGCAGGGTGCGGATGCTCAAGCGTAGCGGCTGGATCAGGTCGGCCATCGGAGCTCCTCCGGGGGGCGTGAGGCGTCAGGGGTGGCGTCGAGACCCTCCTACGGCTCCGGTCCCCGGATCGTTTCAGCTCCGCGTGCCGCACGCTCCCTACTGGGGGAACCCCTCGCGGTCGAACAGGCCGGGCAGCACGTCGTGCCCCGGCGCCGCCCCATCCAGGTGGTAGTGGCGCAGCCGGCCGGTGGCGGTCCGCTGGATCCAGACGTCGACCGCCGAGGTGGTGAGCTTGACCATGGTCGGCCAGAGGTAGCCGTTCGCCTTCGGCCCGACGATGCGCACGAAGACCTCGCTCCGCCCAGGCACGGCGCCGCTCACGCACAGGGTCTCCGGCAGACACGCGCTCTCCCGCCGGGTCGGTACCGGCTGGCCGTCCGACGGCACGATCCGGACCCAGAAGCGGAAGCCGGGGAAGGCCGGCGTGGTCATCGGCTCGCCCGGCGGCGGCGCGTTCTCCGGCGGGTAGACGGTGTCGTCCAGGGAGCGCGCCCAGGCGCCGGCATCGGTCGAGGCGAAGAGCACCCGCGGCCCCTGCGCCGGCAGGACCACGCCCCGGGTCCAGATGGTGGCGAGCAGGCCGTCAGAGAAGGGCGACCAGGTCTTGCCGCCGTCGGTGCTGCGCTCGGGCCCGTCGAAACGGGCGCGGTAGCGCACGCCCGGCGCCACCGGATCGGCGACCTCTTCGGCCGCCCGCCCCTCCTCCGGCCGCGCCCCCAGGGGCTCGAACGGCGTCACCAGGTAGGGCACGAAGTTGGCCCCGCCGTCGGTGCTCCGGTCGATGTCGCCGTCGCGGAGCGTGTAGAGCCTGGACGGGTTCCGGGGATCGATGAACACCTGCCGGTCCCCCTCCGGCCGCTCCTCGACGTAGGAGTCGAGCTTCTGCCAACTGTTGCCGCCGTCGTAGGTCACGTAGAGCACCGGGACCAGGGGTGGTGGCGGGCAAAAGCCGGTGCAGGGGCTGTCGGCCTCCTCCTCGTTCCAGACGAACAGGGTCTTGGAGGAGCCGGTCGGTGCCAGACGGCCGATCGGGCCCGGCAGCCGGCGGAGCCAGACCGACCAGGTGGAGCCGTCGTCGGTGCTGCGGTAAGCGGTCTCCTGGATCCGCATGGAGAGCGGCCCGGCGCTCCCGGACCGTCCCCGCGGGTCCCAGTGGAGCGCGCCGACGAGCTGGGCATCGGGGCCGCCCAGGACCGGCAACCCGCTGCCGACCTTCTTCCACGTGGCGCCGGCGTCGGTGCTCCGGAAGAGCAGCACCCGCGAGGGCTCGCCGCCGTGGGGAGCGAACTGGACGCTGGCGAAGAGGAACCGGGGCCGGGTCGGATCGAGCCAGACATCGCGAACCAGGCGGAGCCCGCCGTCGCCGGCCCCCGGGTCGAAGCGCCCCTGAAGGCCCTGCCACGTCAGCCCCCAGTCGGCGGAGGCGAACAGGCTGCCGGCCCTCCCGAGGGCGTAGAGGTGCCCGGTGCCGCGCGGATCGATCACCAGGCCCCTCGTGCCGGGCCCGACGGTGGAACCGGGCGACAGCGGCCGCGCCGACAGACCGGCGCTCGACGGCCGCCAGCTGGCGCCGCCGTCCTCGGACCGGAAGACGCCGTCGATCCGGAAGCCGACCAGCACCCGGCCGGCCGTGAAGGGGTCCGCCGCAAGGGCGTCGGACTCCTGGCCGCTCACCCCTTCCGTCACCTTGCTCCACGTGGCGCCGCCGTCGGCCGAGTGGAAGAGGTCGGTCCGGCCCGCGGCGACGATCGCCGGCGCCGCTCCCGCCCCGTCGCCCTCCACGACCGCCAGCGCCCGCGGCCGCCACGCGCTGCGCTCTCCCACGTCGCGCAGATCCTCCCCGGTCGGGCTCCAGGTCGCGCCCCCGTCGGTGCTGACCGAGACGCCGGCGTAGGCCGGGTCCTCGGTCAGGGCGTAGACCGTCGACGGGTCGGTGCGGGAGTAGACGACGTCGACCGTGGCCGGGTCGCTCCTGGCCTGTCCCAGGCCGGTGTCAGAAAGGGTCCAGTGGAGGCCGCTGTCGGTGGTCTTGTAGACCGTGCCGACACCGGCGAGAACAGTGTTCGGATCGCTCGGGTGGACCGCCAGCGCCGGCACGTTGCCATCCGGAAGACCGCGGGAGGCCCGGCGCCAGCTCGCCCCCCCATCGACGCTCCTCCAGACCCCCCGGCTGGTCCCCGCGTAGAGCGTGTCGGGAGCCGACGGCGCGATGGCGAGCGCGTAGACCTGGAAGCCGCGAAGGCTCGGCAAGCCCTCGTTGCTCGCCGCCCAGGTCGCGCCCCGGTCGTGGCTGACCAGGATCCCGTCCGAGGTGACGGCGTAGACGGTGTCCGGATCGCTCGGCTGAGCCGCCAGGTCGAACACCGTGTCCTCGACCCCCTGGCGGGCGGGCTCCCAGGTGGCGCCGCCGTCCTCGCTGCGGAAGATGCCGCCCGCGTCCAGCCCCGCGAAGACCAGGCCGGGCTGGGCGGTGCTCGCTTCGAGCACGCTGACGTCGCCGCCGTCGGGTCCGAGCCGGGTCCACTCCGACAGCCCTCGCGATGGGGTAGCAGCAAGAAGGAGCAGGACGACAGCCGCCGTCCACAGGATGAAGAATTTCGGCGGCAACACCGCGCGGTATCTGCTCATTCGGTCCTCCCGGGCAGCGCCCCCGCCTGCCGGTGGTCGCCGGAAGGAGCCGGAGGTGCACGGGTTGGTCGTGGTGGTCGACGTCTCGAATATGCTACAACACCATTGACGAGCCGTCAACCACCACACCTCCCGACGCGCCCGGCCTGGCCGCGCCGGCGCCGGCGGAGGCGCGGAAGAAGCGAGGAGCGTCCGTCCGAGCTCCCCGCCTCCCTCCGTCAGCGGTCGATCGAAGTCCGACCGCTCGGCGGACTCTGACCGTCGAGACCGGGGTGGGTGTAGAGCTCCACCGCCTCGGTGCTCAGGCGGTGGCGGTACTCGGCGTCCGAGATCTGGTTGTGCCAGGCGCCTGCGGCGCGGGCGCCCAGATACCCGGCCAGGAAGAGGGCGAGGATCGCGGCGGCGTAGGCCGGAACCGGCACGCGACGGCGCACCGACGGGCCGATCCCCAGGGCGTCCTGGACCGGGCACGCGGCGACGCAGTCCAGGCAGCCGGTGCACTCCGAGCTGGTGATCGCCGTCTTGCGCGAGACGGGCAGACGGGCGCCGCACGCCTTGTCGCACAGCTTGCAGTCGATGCAGCTCACCGGGTCGCGGCGGACCTTCATCGGCGAAAGCCAGGAGACCAGACCGAGGAGGGCGCCGTAGGGGCACAAGTACCGGCACCAGAAGCCCTTCCAGAGGACCGACGCGATCACCAGCAGGCCGACGACGCCGGCGGCGAAGCCGGAGAGCTGGACGAAGAACAGACCCATGCGGACGTCGGAGAGCCGGTAGTAGGGAGACTCGATGAACGCCCGCACCGCGGCCGGCGGCATGCGCACGATCGCCCAGAGGAAGAAGCCCAGCAGCAGGTACTTGAGACCGCGGAGCGGCACGTCCAGCCAGCGCCAGATGCGGAAGGTGCGGCCGAAGAAGAAGCGCCCCACCCGCGCTGACAGGTCCGACAGAAAGCCGACCGGGCAGACCCACGAGCAGAAGCTCTTGCGCGCCACCAGGGCGATGGCCGCGAACACCAGCAGCAACACCGTCGCCGCCGGGTGGATCACGTTCAGGGTCCCCTGATAGACCCAGTCGAACGCCCCGAGCAGTCCGCCGATCGGCAGGAACCCCTCGACCCCCGGCGGGCGCGCCGGCAGCACCGTGGCACCCGCCTTGGCCGCCGTCACGAAGCGGGCGAGCTGGATGCCGAGAGCGATGCAGAGCAACGTGAAGCCGCTCTGGACGAAGATCCGGAGGCGGAAGGACCGATGAGCCTTGCGCCCGACGCGGCCGGACAGGTAGGCGCCGAGACGGCGCGCCGGCGGAAGAATGCGCTCGATGGAACCGCGGGTGATGGTCGTCATGAGGGTCTCTCCTCGCGATCGCTCCCGGCCGGAAGGAGCTCGTCTCGCCGGGGCCGGCCCAACTCCCACTAAGTCCTACAAGTCATCGCCCCGATATCCGAATTATGCCACGCGCATCCCGCGGAGCCAACTGCCCCTTGGGGTGGTCTCGGGGCCGAAACGAGGTATCCTCGCCGGCCGTGAGATTGTTTCGTCTTTGCGGCTCCGCCGCCCGCCACCGCCGGTCGCCGATCGCGCTCCCGGCCATCCTGCTGACCCCGGTCCTCCCCCTGGCCGCGGTGCTCCTCCTGGCCGCTGCGCTCCTCACCGGCTGCGTCTCGTTCACTCCGTACGCGGTGGTGCGCGAGGCCCTGCCACCGGCGAGCCTGCTCGAGATCGGCGGCCACCTGGTCCACGTGGTCGACCGGGGCCCGCGCGAGGGGGCCGAAGCGGTCGTCTTCGTCCACGGCTTCGGCGCCTCCGCCTACTCCTGGCGCAAGGTCACCCCGGAGCTCGTCGGTTACCGGACGATCGCCCTGGACCTCAACGGGTTCGGCTACACCGAGCGCCCCCACGGCCTCGAGCCCTACACCCGGGACGGCCAGGTGGAGCTGATCCGGGGCGTGCTCGATCGGTTGAGGCTCCAGCGCGTCCACCTGGTGGGCCACTCCTACGGCGGCGCCATCGTCCTCACCTTCGCCGACCGCTACCCGGAGCGCCTGCGCTCCCTGACCGTGATCGACAGCGCCCGACCCGACTACCCGGAGACCCGGCGGCGCACGATCGCCCGCTGGCGCCCGGCGCTCGATCTCTACCTGCGGCTGTGGGCGCTCCACTACCGCTCCATCCGCAAGGCGCTCGAGCACTCGGTGTGGGACGACTCGCTGGTCACGCCGAACCTGGTCGAGGCCTATCTCGAGCGGCTCCGGATCGAGGGCGCCGCACGCGCCTACTACGGCGTCACCGCCCCGGCGCCCGAGCCCCGCGAGATGGTCCGTCTCGACCGGCTGGAGATGCCGATCTTGGTGCTCTGGGGCGTCGAAGATCCGTTGATCCCGATCGCCAAAGGCCGCCACGCCACCGCCCAGGTCCCCTGCCACCGGTTCGTCGCCATCCCCGACAGCGGCCACCTGCCGATGGAAGAGCAACCCGAGGCGGTGGTCCGGGCGCTCAAGAGCTTCCTCGCCGACCCCCAGGCGGTGTGCAACGAACACATGGCCGCGCCGAAGTAAGACTCCTCAGCCCCCGGGGCGGGGGCGTCCCTTTCCCCCCGCCCTACACCTGCCGCCGCGGGTATCCCAGCCCCTGCAGCGTCCCGGCAATATCGTCCAGGATCACCGGGTCGTCGATGGTGGACGGCATCCGGTACTCCTTGCCGTCGGCGATCTGGCGCATGGTGGCGCGCAGCACCTTGCCCGAGCGGGTCTTGGGCAGTCGTCCGACCACGGCCACGTCCTGGAAGCAGGCGATGGCGCCGATCTCGTCGCGCACCATCTTCTTGAGCTCGTCGGCGATCTCCCCGGGCTGCCGGTCGACGCCGTCCTTGAGCACCACGAAGCCCACCGGGAGCTGCCCCTTGAGCGAGTCGGCCGCACCGATCACCGCGCACTCGGCCACGTCCGGGTGGGCCGCCACCACCTCCTCGATGGCGCCGGTCGAGAGCCGGTGCCCGGAGACGTTGATGACGTCGTCGATCCGCCCCATGATGTAGAGGTAGCCGTCCTCGTCTTTGTAGCCACCGTCGCTGGTGAAGTAGAAGCCGGGGAAGCGCTCGGTGTAGGAGGAGACGAACCGCTCGTCGTCGTTCCACAGCGTGGTCAGCGTGCCCGGCGGCAACGGCAGCTTGACCGCCACCGCCCCCTCCTGGTGGGGCTCGGTGTCCTTGCCCTGGCGGTCGAGGATGTGGACGTCGTAACCGGGAACGGCGACCGTCGGCGAGCCCGGCTTGATGATCAGTTGCTCGATCCCCATGCAGTTGGCGGCGATCGGCCAGCCGGTCTCGGTCTGCCACCAGTGGTCGATGACCGGGCGCTTCAGGATCTTGCGCGCCCAGTGGTAGGTGTCCGGGTCGAGCCGCTCGCCGGCCAGGAAGAGGTACTTGAAGTCGAGCAGGTCGTGCTCCGTCACGTGCTCGCCGTGGGGGTCCTCCTTCTTGATCGCCCGGATCGCGGTCGGCGCGGTAAAGAGCGCCCGCACGCCGTGCTGGGAGACGACCCGCCAGAAGGCGCCCGGGTCGGGGGTGCCGACCGGTTTGCCCTCGTAGAGGACCGTGGTGCAGCCCATGAGCAGCGGGCCGTAGACGATGTAGGAGTGGCCGACCACCCAGCCCACGTCCGAGGCCGCCCAGAAGACGTCCCGCGGCCGCACGTCGTAAACCGCCTCCATCGACCAGTGGAGGGCGACGGCGTGGCCGCCGTTGTCGCGCACCACGCCCTTGGGCCGGCCGGTGGTACCAGAGGTGTAGAGGATGTAGAGCGGATCGGTCGCCCGGACCGGCACGCACGCGGCGGGCTTCGCGGCGGCGACCGCTTCGCGCCAGTCGACGTCGCGGTCGGCGACCATGGAGGCGCGCACCTGGGGGCGCTGGAAGACCACACAGCGCTCCGGCGGATGCTCGGCGAGCTCGAAGGCCCGGTCGACCAGCGGCTTGTACTCGAGCAGCTTCTTGCCCTCGATGGCACCGGAGGCGGTGACCAGCACCTTCGGCCGGGCGTCGTCGATGCGGATAGCGAGCTCGTGGGCGGCGAAGCCGCCGAAGACCACGGAGTGGACGGCGCCGATCCGCGCGCAGGCGAGCATGGCGACCACCGCCTCCGGGATCATCGGCATATAGATGACCACCGTGTCGCCTTTGGCGACGCCCAAGTCGACCAGCACACCGGCGAAGAGCGCCACCCGGTCGCGGAGCTCCCGGTAGGTGAAGCGCTCGATGGTGCTGGTGACCGGGCTGTCGTAGATCAGGGCGGTGACTTCCGCCCGGCCCTTCTGCACGTGGCGGTCGAGGCAGTTGTAGCAGGTGTTGAGGCCGCCGCCGGGGAACCAGCGGTAGAACGGCGGGTTGGAATCGTCCAGGACCCGGTCCCACCGTTTGGTCCAGTCGATGCGCTCGGCGGCCCGTCTCCAGAAGTCCTCGGGCGCCTCGATGCTCCGGGTGAAGACGTCTTCGTAACGTCCCATGGCACCTCTCCTCTCCGTCGGTGTGCGCCCTAAAAATACCAGCTCGCCCAGAGGTAGGCACGGTTCGGCGAAGCGAGGACCGGCTCCTGACCGCCCGCGGCCCCCGCCAGGAGGCCGAGCCCGGGCACGACCAGGCCGCCCAGCTCCGTCCCCCGGCCGCCGTAGGAGAGGTCGGCGCCGACGGTGATCTCCAGGTCCTGGGTGGCGTTCCACACCAGTCGCGGCTGGACGAGGCCGGAGCCGTCGTCCAGGTTGCGGAGGGCGGTGACCCAGAGGTTCAAGAGCGGATTGACCTCCAAGTTGGCGCTGGCGTCGGCGTAGCGGCGGCCGAGGGTGAAGAGCTCGCCCCGGGCGAGGCGCTCGACCAGGGCGGGGTCGTCGAGGGCCCGGACCGCGTCGGCCTCGCCGAGGCCGTCATAGTAGAGCTCGATCCAGCCGTAGGCGTTGCGCCCGGCCAGAACCCAGGAGCGGTCCAGGTTGGCCACGGCGGTCACGAAGCCGCTCCGCCCGCCGAGCGCGTCGACTCCCCCGTCGACGCCCCTGTCGACCCTGTCATCGAGCCCGGACCAGACCGCGTTCGCCCGCCAGATGCCGCCGCCGACCGTGCCGCTGGCGCCGGCGCCGAGGACCGTCTCCCCGTAGTGGCGGGCCACCAGCAGGTCGCCGGAGACGTTGCCGCCGGTGCCGGGCACCGTCCGGTGGAGCTTGGCGGCGAGCGACGACTGGTCCCACGCCACGCCTCCGGTGGCGAGGTCCCGGCGCGGCACCCCCAGGAGCTGGAGCTCGCCGCCTCCCACGTTCGCCATCTGGACGCTCACCATATCGTCGCCGACCTTGTAGTCCCGCTCCACGTCCGACGGCGAGAACGGGTTGAACAGGTCCATCGGGTTGAACAGCAGGCCGTCGCCCCAGGTCAGCGCCTGGCGGCCGAGCCGTACGCTCCCCCAGTCCGGGTGCCAGGAGAGGACCAGGCGGTCGATCCGCTCCGTCGCCCGGTACTGGCTGCCCTCGTCGACCGCGGTCAAGTCGAACAGGCGCCGGGCGTCGCCGGTCGGCGCACCCAGGAAGCCGACCTTCGGCAGATCAGCCGGGTCGGCTCCGGTTGCTGCGAAGAGCGTGTCCAGCCGCCGGACGGCCTCGACCGTGTCCCCCTCCCGGAGCACGCTCTCCGAGTGGATCTCGAAGTCGAACCGCCCCCCCGGCCCGAACGGACCGATCTTCAGCTTGACCCGCAGCTCCTGGGCGGCGTCGAGCAGCAGGTCGGGACCGGTGAGCGCCAGCAGGTTGTCGTCCGCGACCCGGCCGGCGAACTGGCGCAGGCGGAGGTGGCCGCCCCAGTGGACCGGGATCTTGGCGGCGCCGGTATCCGCGCCGGCGCCTGCGGCACCCCGTGCCGGACCGGCCGCGGCCAGAGCCACGACCAGAGCGAGGGTCACCGCCAGGGCGAGCGCCGCGACGCCCATCCGCCTCTCGGGTCGCCCCTTCGGGGACCGGCGCCGGTCCGGCTTCTGCGATCGCCACCCCATCGGCCGCTCAGCCGTCCCGGCGCTCCTCGTGCGCCACCCGCCCATCCTTGAGAATCACCAGCCGCCGGGCGTGGTCCATCACCATCTGGTCGTGCGTCGAGAAGATGAAGGTCACTCCCTTGGAACGGTTCATCTCCTCCATGGTGTCGAGCAGGGCGTGGCCGGTCTCGGAGTCGAGGTTCGCGGTCGGCTCGTCGGCGAGCACGATCGCCGGGTCGGCGACGATCGCCCGGGCCACCGCGACCCGCTGCTGCTGGCCGCCGGAGAGCTCGGCCGGACGCCGGTCGTAAAGCCCCTGGAGGCCGACCTCGTCCAGGATCTCCCGGGCACGCCGCCGCCGCTCGGCCGCCGGCACCCCCTGGAGCATCATCACGAACTCGGCGTTCTCCTCGGCCGAGAGCACCGGGATCAGGTTGTAGGACTGGAAGACGAAGCCCACCCGCCGAAGGCGCAGCTTTGCCAGGTCGGCCGGGCTCATGGCGCGGACGTCGTTGCCGTCGACCGCGATGTCGCCGCCGTCGGCGCCGTCCAGACCGCCGATCAGGTTGAGCAGGGTCGTCTTGCCCGAGCCCGACGGACCGGCGAGGGCGAGGAACTCGCCCGGCTCGACCGCCAGGTCCACGCCCTGGAGGGCGTGCACCGCGACCTGGCCCTGGCGGTAGGTCTTCTCGACCCCGCGACACTCCACGATGCTCATCGCGCCGTCCTCCTTCCACGCTTCGTCGCTCTCCCTCGAGTCCCCATCTCAAATCCTCCGCATCGCCTCGACCGGGGTGAAGCGCGCGGCCTTGATCGCCGGGTAGACGCTCACCACCAGGCCCAGGAGCAGCACCACCGCGTTCGCCAGCACCAGGTCTTGCCTCGAAAGCACCGGGTAGACCACCCGGGAGAGGCCCCACATCTCCATGCCGGCGGCCATCGCCGAAAGGTCGATCCCGTGGACCGACAACGCCGCCACGCTGGCCCAGCCGAGCAGGTTGCCCACGGCGGTGCCGAGGAGCAGCAGGAACACCGCCTCGATCAGCACCTCGCCGACGATCGCCCCCGGGCGCATGCCGAGCGCCTTGAGCAGCCCGAACTCCCGCATGCGCTCGAACACGGCCATCAGGATCGTGTTGACCACGCCGAAGCCCATGGCGATGAAGACCACCACGTACCAGAGCTGGATGAAGCCGACGTAGAGGTCGAACACCGCCCGTTCGACGGGAAGGAGCTGGCGCCAGGACTCCACCTCGAGGGCCGCCTTCCCGGACGATCCGGGCCCCTCGGCCTGCGCCGCCTCGCTCCCCAGGGCCCGGCGGAGCCGCGCGGCCGCGGCGTCCGCCTGGTCGTAGTCGGCGAGCTCGATGGCGATCTCCGAGACCGCTCCGTCCATGGCCAGCCAGCTCGCCGCCGCCTGCCTCGGGACGAACACGTACCGCTTCTCCGTCGCCTCCAGCTCGGCACGGTAGACGCCGACCACCCGGAAGGCGCGGGAGACCACGGTCCCGTGGCGGTCCTGGGCGCTGATCACCAGCGTGTGGCCGAGCTCGCTCTCCATCTCGTCGAGCAGCGCCCGGCCGACGACGATCGCGTCCTTCTCGCCGGGCCGGAGGAAGCGACCGTCGGCGATCGCCTTCGGGCCGATGAACGACAGCTCCGGCTCGCGCTCCGGGTCGATCCCGACCAGGGTCGCGCCGCCGGTGTGGCGCGCCGTGTTGAGCACCACCGGCACCCGCACCCGCTCGATCCACCGTGCCTCCCAGGGCGCGCCGCCCAGCACCCGGCGCACAGTCGCCGTCACCGCGTCCGGGTCGGTGATGGCGTGGGCCGCCACCGGGTCGCTGCGGTAGCCCGCGGCATGGATCTGGACGTGACCGGTGAGGGTCCGGATGCCGTTGTCCACCATCTCCTGGGCCAGGCCCCGCATCAGGGCGCCGAGCAAGAGCATGCTCCAGACGCCGAGGACGATGGCGGTCAGAATGACGGCGGTGCGCCGGCGGTTGCGCCATAGGTTGCGCCAGCCGATCCGCACGTAGACGGCGGCCCGGCGCCCGGTCTCGGTGAGCCCGCTAAACATGTCGCATCGCCTCCACCGGCTTGAGGCGCCGGATCTTGAGGGCCGGGTAGAGGGCCGCGAGCCCGGTGATGATGAGCACCAGGAGCGGCCCGGCCAGGGCGCTCACCACCGACAGCCGCGGATACATGCGCCCGGAGATGCCGAAGTGCGCGAGCAGCTCGTCGGCGCCCGAGAGGTCGATGCCGTGGGCCTGGAAGTAGAGGGTCACCGCGCAGCCGAGGACGATGCCGGCACCGATGCCGACGCCGGTGAGCGCCAGCGATTCGAGCAGCAGCAGCCGGCCCAGGCGCCCCGGCGGGGTGCCGATCGCCATCATCACGCCGAACTCCCGCGTCCGCTCCAGGAACGCCATCAGGAAGGTGTTGAGGATGCTGAAAGCGACCACGAAGATCAGCGCGACGTAGAAGATCAGCCCGCTCACCAGGTCGACCTTGATGCTCTGGAGCAGCCCGGGCATCAGCTCGTTCCAGCTCAGCACCACCAGGGGCGGCGACTGGTCGCCCCCCCCGGGGCCCGCCAGGCGGGCGGTGAGCTGCCGCTGGATCGCCGGCACGCCCCACAGGTCCTTGCCGACGACCACCACCTCGTGGACCGCGTCCCCCATGCTGAACACCTGCTGGAAATTGGCGAGCGGCATCTCGATGGTGGTGCGATCGAGCTCGTCGATGCCGGAGCTGAAGATCCCGCGGACGGTCAGGACGGTGGCGGCGACCGAGCCGTCCCGCCCCTGGCCGATCACCGTCAGCTCGTCGCCGAGCTTGACCTTGAGGTTGTTGGCCAGCAGGTCGCCGACCAGGGCTCCCTCGGGATCGTCCGCGGAGACGAAGCTCCCCTGGCGGACCAGAGATTCCAGGCTGGAGACCTTCGCCTCCTGCACCGGATCGACACCGACCACCTGGCCGGCGTAGGTCCGCTGGTCGGAGGAGATCACCGCCAGGGCGGTGGCGCGGCTGGTGTAGGCCTCCACCTGGGGAATGCCGTCGAGCACCCGGTCGACCGCCGCCGGGTCCCTGACCACCTGGCGCATCTCGTGGTCGGCGTGGTAGCCCTTCGCCTGCACCTGGAGGTGACCGGCTTCGATCTTGACCGAGGAGTCGATCATGGTCGCGTAGCTGCCGAGCTGAAACGACAGCATGAAGACCAGGATCAGGCAGGCGAAGGCGATCGCCGCGACGGTCAGCCAGGTGCGCCGGGGGTTGCGCCAGACGTTGCGCCAGGCCATCTGGAGGTCGATTTTCATCGGACTCGTGGAGGCTCGGTGGGATCTGCGATCGGCTCGCCGTCAGCTCGACGGGTTGCGCAGGTTGGTCAGGGTGAACAGACGCTCGGGCAGGGAGTCCTGGAAGGAGAGCTTCGTGTAGTGGAGCTCGGTCCACTCCCCCTGCTTGTCCGCCTTCTGCATCCGCAGGGTGGCCGGCAGCACCCGGCCGCCGAGGAGCCGGATGTCGCTGGTGGTGAGGGACTTGACCAGGGCGCCGTCCTGGTCGTAGAAGCGCTCGGCCAGGAGGACCTGATCGTCCCGGATCTCGAGCTCGAGCGCGCCCCAGACCACCGGCGCCCCCTGGCGCGGGGTCGAGTGGATGTGAAAGACAGTGTGGCCGTCCCGGGTCTCGGTCTCGGTCACCCGGTGGTCGTAGTCGTTGACCAGGCTGTCGGTCTTGGCCAGGTCGTTGTTGGAGAAGTCCGATCCCATCCAGGACTGGGACATCATCGACGGCGGCAGCTTGATCACCCGGTTGACCTTCGGGTTGTAGAGCCACATGTCCTGGCCCTTCTTGAGCGTGCCGTTGCCCTCGTCCTTGGCCGGAGCGGTGATCCGGACCAGGCTCTGGGCGTCGCCCTCGGTCCAGACGTCCATGGTCATGTTCCGCTCCCAGTCCGGGCGGTGGATGGTCATCTCCGCCGTGCCGGAGGACGCCTTGCCCCGGTAGTGGTCGAATGCGGCCCGGACCAGGGCATTGCCGTCCGGGGCCTTCACGGACGGATCCGGTGGTGCGTCCGCCGCGCGGCAGATCGGCGCCGCGCCCACCAGCAGACCGAGCAGGGCGACCGCGACGGCGCCGAACGCGCGCCGTCCCCCCGCCGGCCGGCCGTTCCGTGGAGCCTTTCTCCTCATCGTCCTCTCCTTCTCCTTGACGTCACTGTGCGATGCCGGCCCGGAGGGCCTCGACGAAGGTGTCGGCCGCGGAGATCACGTCCACGCTCCGGTCGACCCAGTACTGGAGGCCGAGGGCGTCGATGGCGCCGACGACCACCGCCGCCAATCCCTCTGGATCGAGCCCGGCGCGGATCTCCCCGGCCCCCTGCCCCTCCCGGATGAGCCCCGCGAGATGGCCGCGGAAGTCCCGGTAGAGATCGGCGAACGCCGTCCGCAGGCGATCGCCGTAGGTCTCGTGGCTGCAGCCGGACCAAAGCTCGAAGGTCACGCCGTAGAGCTCTACCTGGTCGACCGCGTCGGCCACCAGCGACCGGACCAGGGACCCGAGCCGCTCGACGGCCGGCGCGTCCTGGTCCACCACGGCACCGAGCCGGGCGTGCTCCTCGTGGCACATCAGCTCGAAGACCGCGAAGAACAGCTCCTCTTTGCTGCGGAAGTACTCGTAGACCGTGCCCTTGCCGACCCCCGCCCGCTCCGCCACGTCGACGATCCGGGCCCCCGCGTAGCCCTTCTCCGCGAACACCGCGGTCGCCGCCGCGGCCAGCGCCCGGCGGCGTTCTTCGCGATCGACGATCTTGGGGGCCATGGTTTCTGCTCTCTACGGTGCGATGCTCGGCCGGTACTTTTTTTGACCGACCGGTCGGTCAAAAAAAGAGTAAACCCGCCACGCGCCGTTGTCAAGACCGCTGGCTGGCCCCGGTCACCTGCGCAGATCCGACATCATCCGCTCGTACTGCTCGCGGTCGATCTCGCCGCGGGCGTAGCGCCGCCGGAGGATCTCCTCCGCCGACTCACCTTCCCGTGGCAGCGCGCCCCGGCCGGTGCCGACGCCCGCGACCCGCGCCAGCAAGTAGATCGCGACCACCACGACCACGATCACGATCAGCCACAGCAACCACATCCCGCCCATCGTCGACCAGCCTCCGTACTGCATCCAGTGCATCGTCAACCTCCTCGCTACCGGCTTGCCGAAGCGGTCCCGGCCCCGCCTCCACCGGCCATACGATGCATGCGCCGTTCCAATCGCGACAGGGTAGACTGAGCCGGACTCCCACGTCGCTGGACATCGCTGAACGCGAGACTTCATGGCCCGTTCCGCCTCTCTCTTCGAGCGCCTGCTCTTCCGAGCCAAGCTCGCCGACCACGCCTTCCTGGTGGCGATCGCCGCGGTGATCGGTTGCCTCGGCGGGCTCGGCGCCGTGGGCTTCCGCAAGCTCATCTCCCTCGCCCAGCGAGCTACCTGGGGCGACTGGTCGCCGAGCCTGGAGCTGATCCGTGCCCATCCCGGGTGGTGGATCGTCCTGGCTCCGGCGGTGGGCGGGTTGATCGTCGGCCCGATGGTCTACTTCCTGGCCCGGGAGGCCAAGGGGCACGGCGTGCCGGAGGTGATGGAGGCGGTGGCGCTCCGGGCCGGGGTGATCCGGCCGCGGCTGGTGGTGATCAAGAGCCTGGCGTCGGCGGTCTGCATCGGCACCGGCGGCTCGGTCGGCCGCGAGGGGCCGATCGTCCAGATCGGCTCCGCCCTCGGCTCGACCATCGGCCAGATGCTCCGGGTCTCGGGGCGGCGGCTGCGGACCCTGGTGGGCTGCGGTGCCGCGGCCGGGATCGCCGCCACCTTCAACGCGCCGATCGCCGGCGCGTTGTTCGCGGTCGAGGTGATCCTGGCCGACTTCGCCGTGGCGCGCTTCTCGCCGATCGTCATCTCATCGGTGATCGCCACCGTCGTCTCCCGCCACTTCCTCGGCAACCACCCGGCCTTCGTGGTGCCGGAGTACCGGCTGGTCAGCGCCTGGGAGCTGCCGATCTACCTGGTGGTCGGGCTTTTGGCGGCGCTGGTCAGCCTGGCGTTCATCTGGGGTCTGTACAAGGTGGAGGACGTGTTCGACGCCTCGCCGGTGCCGCCGTGGCTCGCGGCCGCCGCCGGCGGGCTGATCGTCGGCGTCATCGGGCTCACCCACGCGGAGGTCCTGGGCGTCGGCTACGAGGCGATCACCGACATGCTCCAGGGTCGCCTGGCCGTCGAGCTCCTGCTCGCCCTCCTGGTGCTCAAGCTCCTGGCCACCTGCCTGACCATCGGCTCCGGCGGCTCCGGCGGCATCCTGGCGCCCTCGCTCTTCCTCGGCGCCACCACCGGCGGCGTGATCGGCATGGGCGCCCACGAGCTGCTGCCGGCGGTGACCGCCACCCCCGGCGCCTACGCCCTGGTCGGCATGGGGGCCGTCGTGGCGGGCACCACCCACGCGCCGCTGACCGCCATCCTGATCATTTTCGAGCTGACGTCGGACTACAACCTGATCGTGCCGCTGATGATGTCGTGCATCATCGCTACCCTGCTGACCACCCGGCTCGAGCGGGATTCGATCTACACCAAGAAGCTGACCCGCCACGGCGTGGAGCTCTCCCACGGCCAGGACGTCAACGTCCTCAAGAGCCTCAAGGTGGCCGACGTGATGGAGGAACCGGCGGTGGTGGTGCCCGCGAACGCACCGCTGGGAGAGCTGGTCGGCGAGCTCGCCACCAGCCCGCGGCCGGTGGTCTACGTGGTCGGGCGCGACCGGCGACTGCGCGGCTTCATCGCCGCCGAGGACGTGCGCTCCGCCCTGGAGCACGTGAAGGGCGCCCCCTTCTCGCTCGCCGCCGACCTCGCCCGCGAAGACCTGCGGACCCTGACCCCGGAGACCGGCCTGGACGCGGTCATGCGGATCTTCGCCGGCAAGAACCGGGAAGAGCTGCCGGTGGTGGCCGGCGACGGCAGCGGCCGACTGGTCGGCGTGGTCGGGCGCCGCCACCTCCTCGACGCCTACCAGACCGAGCTGATGAAGCGCGACGTGGTCTCGGAGCTGGGCGGGAGTCTCGACGAGACCGCCACCGAGGAGATCCACCTGGGCAAGGACTTCCGGATGAGCGAGATCGACGCGCCGGGCGAGTTCACCGGCCGGACGATCCGCGACCTCGACGTCCGCGCCCGCTGGGGCGCCGAGATCCTACTCATCCGCCGCCGCTCCCCCCGCGGCAGCGACGAGGTGGAGATCGTGCCCGAGGCGGACACGACGGTCCACCGGGGCGACCGCCTGGTGATGCTGGCCCGGCAGCGCGACCTCGCCCGGTTGCGGTCGCTCTAGCCTGAGCGGCAAGAATCCAAAGTCGCGCAGGCTCATGGTCCGGTAGTAGTCGTCCATCCATTGCTGCATCTGCTCATAGTGCTCGCGCATCTGGTCGGGCATCTGCCCCTGCTCCCCCATCATGCCCTGGTGCTCCTCCTGGTTCTGGCCTCCCATCACCTGGCCCATCTGGCCCTGGGGCGACGGTCCCTGGGCGAGGAGCGGCGTGGCGAGGACGAGCGCCGCGGCGCAACACACGGCGGCGAAGATCGCGGGGCGGCCCCGCCGCCGGAGCGTCCGTTCGGTTCGTAGTGCGTTGTTCATGATTGACCTCCTCGGCCTGTGATTCATGAGGTTTCGTCCCCCGGCCAATGAGCTTTCGCATAGCTCGTTCCACGGGCTCGGCCCGGCCGGCCGGCGTCCTGCCGGCTCGTGGCAGCGCTGTTGCACTGAATGACGAATCTGATGAACGACATGCAACGCCAAGCCACCGAAGCGCCGGCCTACACCTGCCCCATGCACCCGGACGTCCGCGAGGACCATCCCGGCGACTGCCCGGAGTGCGGCATGGCACTAGATCCGGAGGTCGCGACCGCTCCGGCTACGAAGGTGGAGTACACCTGCCCGATGCACCCGGAGGTGGTGCGGGATGAGCCCGGGAGCTGCCCGATCTGCGGCATGGCGCTCGAGCCCCGAACGGTGACCATCGACGAAGGGGGGGAGGAGGACAACGCCGAGCTGCGCACCATGACCCGCCGCTTCTGGGTCAGCACGCTCCTCGCGCTGCCGGTCCTGGTGATTGCCATGGCCCGGCCGTTCTGGGAGCGCTGGGTCTCGGGTGCGGTGCTCGGCTGGCTCGAGCTCGCCCTCGCCACGCCGGTGGTGCTGTGGGGCGGCTGGCCGTTTTTCGTCCGCGGCTGGCGCTCGATCGTCCACAAGAGCCTCAACATGTTCACCCTGATCGGGCTCGGCGTCGGCGTGGCCTACGTCTACAGCGTGGTCGCCCAGGTCTTCCCCGGCCTGTTTCCGGCGTCGTTCCGGGGCGAGAGCGGGGAGGTGGCGGTCTACTTCGAGGCCGCGGCGACCATCACCGCCCTGGTGCTCTTGGGCCAGGTGCTGGAGCTCAAGGCCAGGAGCCGCACCGGCGCGGCCATCCGGGCGCTGCTGGGCCTGGCCCCGAAGACCGCGCGCAGGATCGAGCCGGACGGCACCGAGGCCGACGTCCCCCTGGACACCATCCAGCCCGGCGACCGCCTGCGCGTCCGACCGGGCGAGAAGGTCCCGGTCGACGGCGTGGTGACCGAGGGCCGGAGCTCGATCGACGAGTCGATGGTCACCGGCGAGCCGATCCCGGTGGAGAAGGGCCCCGGCGACCCGGTGGTCGGCGCCACGGTCAACGGCACTGGCTCCCTGGTGATGGAGGCCGAGAAGGTCGGCTCCGAGACTCTGCTCTCCCGGATCGTCCAGATGGTCGCCGAAGCACAGCGCAGCCGCGCTCCGATTCAGAAGCTGGCCGACCGGGTCTCCGGCTACTTCGTCCCGGCCGTGGTGGGGATCGCGGTCCTGACCTTCCTCGTCTGGTGGATCTGGGGGCCCCCGCCGGCCTTCGCCTTCGCCCTGATCAACGCGGTCGCCGTGCTGATCATCGCCTGCCCCTGTGCCCTCGGCCTGGCCACTCCCATGTCGATCATGGTGGCGACCGGCAGGGGTGCGACCCAGGGCGTCCTGTTCAAGAACGCCGAGGCGATCGAGACCCTGCGCAAGGTCGACACCCTGGTGACCGACAAGACCGGCACCCTGACCGAGGGCCGGCCGAAGCTGGTCACCGTCGAGCCTGCTGACCGTGGTGGGCCGATGGAGGCCGACGAGCTGCTGCGCCTGGCGGCCGGTCTCGAGCGGGGCAGCGAGCACCCGCTGGCGGCGGCCATCGTCGCGGGAGCCGAGGAGCGCGGCGCCACCCCGGAGAGCGCCACGGACTTCGCTTCGGTCACCGGCAAGGGGGTGATCGGCACCGTCGCCGGTCGCGCGGTCGCCCTGGGTAACCAGGGATTGCTCGAGGAGCTGTCGATCGACCCCGGCCCCCTGGCCGAACGCGCCGAGGCCCTCCGCGCCGAGGGGCAGACGGTGATGTTCGTCGCCGTGGACGGCCGGCTCGCCGGCTTGCTGGGGGTTGCCGACCCGGTCAAGGAGACGACACCGGAGGCGATCCGGCAGCTCCACGAGCGGGGCATCCGGATCGTCATGCTCACCGGTGACAGCGAGACCACCGCCCGCGCCGTCGCCTCCCGCCTGGGTATCGAGGAGGTGGTCTCCGACGTGCTGCCCGACCAGAAGGTCGAGGTGGTGCGCCGCCTCCAGGAGGAGGGCCGCTTCGTCGCCATGGCCGGCGACGGCATCAACGACGCCCCGGCCCTGGCCCGCGCCCACGTCGGCATCGCCATGGGCACCGGCACCGATGTCGCCATGGAGAGCGGCGGCGTGACCCTGGTCAAAGGGGATCTCCGCGGCATCGTCCGCGCCACCAAGCTCTCCCAGGCGACCATGCGCAACATCAAGGAGAACCTCGTCTTCGCCTTCATCTACAACTCTCTGGGCGTGCCGGTCGCGGCCGGCGTGCTCTACCCGGCCTTCGGCCTCCTGCTCTCCCCGATCATCGCCGCCGCCGCCATGAGCTTCAGCTCGGTGTCGGTGATCACCAACGCCCTGCGCCTGCGGAGGGTACGGCTCTAAGATCGAGGGCGGAAGCCATGAGGAAGCAACTGATCCTCTCCATCTCCGCGCTGGCAACGTTGTCGGCCGTTCTCTTTCTCGCCTGTCCCGAGCCCGGCGCCGGAGACCCGCAAGCCGGTCGGCGAGGGGGCGATCCAGCGAGCACGACCTCCCCCTCCGGTGACCGGTCGCCGGTCACCGCCGTCGCGGGACCGAGCTGGCTCCATCACCTGCGTCTCGAGGTCGACGGGACCGACATGGGACAGATGGGATGATGGGCGGCATCATCCCGTCGCTCGAGAGCTTCCCCGAGGACTACTCGCTGGACTCGGTGCTCTACAAGGTCGAGCGGGGCTCCTCCGGCATGATGGGGATGATGGGCATGATGCGTAGCAACCAGGAGATGCCCGCCATGCCCTATCTCAGCCAGGAGGAGATCGCTGCCGGCTACGTCTACCTGCAGGCGTATCCCCCACGGTCGTAGACGACCGATGCGGCCGCCCCGAGCGTCGTTCGACGAGGACTATATTTACTAGTCTGCATTTCCTATAATTCTGTTTCGTTGCCTCGCCGTCGGTGGCCGCAAGCACCACGGCGACCCGCCGATCCGAGACCTCGGGACGCCCTGTCCGGAGGCCCGCCAAGACCTTCCCAACCCGTCTCTTGCGGAGGAGTCAACCCTCATGAGCTCGTTCCGATCCCTCGCAGGTTTCCTGCTCTTCGCCGTTCTGCTGCCGGCCGCCGCCGCACCGGCTCTGGCCGCGGACAACGCCTCCTTCGTCTCCCAGAGCGTGCCGACGACCCTCAACGCGGGCCAGAGCACGACGGTGTCGGTCACCATGAAGAACACCGGCACCACGACCTGGACCCAGGCCGCCGGTTACAAGCTGGGAACCCAGAACCCACAGGACAACACCCTCTGGACCGGTGGCACCCGCATCTACCTCACCTCCTCGGACTCCATCGCCCCGAACCAGTCCAAGACCTTCACCTTCACCATCACCGCCCCGACCACCCCCGGCACCTACAACTTCCAGTGGCGCATGGTCCACGAGGGCATCCAGTGGTTCGGTGCCTACAGCACCAACGTGGCCATCCAGGTGGTGTCGGTTCCCCAGGACGACGCGGACTTCATCTCCCAGAGCGTGCCGACGACCCTGAACACGGGGCAGAGCACCTCCGTGTCGATCACCATGAAGAACACCGGCAGCGCCACCTGGACCCGCGCCGCCGGCTACAAGCTGGGAACCCAGAACCCCCAGGACAACACCCTCTGGACCGGCTCTTCTCGCGTCCTTCTCTCGTCGTCCGATGCGATCGCCACCGGGCAGTCCAAGACCTTCACCTTCACCATCACCGCCCCCACCACCCCCGGCACCTACAACTTCCAGTGGCGCATGGTCCACGAGGGGGTGCGCTGGTTCGGTAGCTACACCACCAACGTGTCGATCCAGGTGGTCAACCAGCTCGCGGTCTGCCCGGGAGTGACCACGGTCATCGACGGTTCGACGAACAACGCCACCGCGATCCAGCAGTGCATCAACAACACGGCCTCGGGCGGAACGCTGGAGATCCCCGCGGCCACCTACACCATCGGCAGCCAGGTGACGATCACCAAGCCGATGACGCTCCGGACCCAGGGTACCTCCGGCTCCACCGCGAGCTGCGAGGGCGGCGTCTCCTGCGCCGTGCTCAAGGCCAAGTCGAACCTGTTCGCCTTCGGCGGCCTGCTCAAGATCAGCAGCACCCACGACGTCACCGTCGAGCACCTGGTGATCGACGGCAACCGGAGCGCGCGGCTCTCCTCCTCCGCCGCATCCCAGTGCACCGGCGGCAGCACCCGCTACGGCTACAACGCCCAGGTGAGCAGTTGCAGCTACTGCCGCTTCCGCTACGACGTCAGCAAGAACACGCTCTGCGGCACCTCGCTCGAGTGGGTGGGCAGCAACGCCACCATCGTCGGCAACACGTTCCGAGCGAACGGTCAAAACGCCGTCAACATGATGTGGGCCGACGGCCTCACGGCGCTCCACGTCGACTACGGGACCATCACCGACAACCTGTTCGTCGACAACAGCGACGTGGCCCTGGTCGTGGGCGGAGCGATCAACGGCTACATCGCCAGGAACACCATCCAGCAATCGACCCAGGTGGCGTTCGCCGGCCTCATGCTCGACAACTTCAACGGCAGCCAGCCCGGCGACTTCACCGGCGCGGTCGTGACCCAGAACAGCGTCAGTTGCACCGCGCAGCACTACTGCCACTTCGGGATCAACCTCGGCCCCCACCCCTGGTACCTGTCGTCGAACATCCTCGGCGGCTCGGTGTACGGCAACACGGTGAGCTCCGCGCGCCAGGGCATCAACGTGGACGGCGCCGGCACGGTGTCCAACCCGCTGGTGCTCTACAACAACACCGCCACCGGCTCGCCGAGCTCGGCGACGTTCAATTGCGGCACCAGGCAGACCTCGAACCTCAACATCTACACCGGGGACTCTGTGGTGAACCGGAACGGCGACACCGCCACGGCCACCAACCGGCAGTGGCACCTCTGTCCGTAGGAGTCTTCGCCGCAGCAGCCGAAAGAGAGGGGCGGTCCCCCCACGGGAAGGGGGAGCCGCCCCGCCCCCTTCAGAGTGCCGACGCGCCCCAGCTCACCAGGCCGCCGGCGACGACCAGGATCATCAGGTAGACCACGGCGCGCTTGAAGCTCAGGCGGTGGCCCTCTTCGTGCTCACCGGGGCCCCCCAGGTGCTGGCGGACGTGCTGGCGATGGAGCCAGACCAGGACCGCCGCGAGCACGACCATCGCCAGGTTGAGCCAGAAGGTGTAGTCGACGGCGAAGCGGCTCACCTCGTGGACCGCCCGGCGGCTCTCCGGCGTGATGTTCAGAGCGGCGAAGACCAGGTGGAGGGTCACCGCGGTGATCTCGATGCTGACGAACATCACGCCGGAGATGTAGAGCGCCACCCGGGGGCCGTAGTACTTGGCGTTGATCGCCACCAGCGGCGGCACCATGAGATCCGAGTAGATGAACCCCATGATGCCGGCGAACGCCACGCCGTTGGAG
>Ga0210144_1000169_pt1:5000-37631 | contig 37631 bp, 29 predicted proteins | sample Muzzi_PWA_D2_FD_185532 | JGI IMG/M metagenome (GOLD analysis project Ga0210144, IMG submission 185532) | Wetland microbial communities from San Francisco Bay, California, USA, that impact long-term carbon sequestration - Muzzi_PWA_D2 (SPAdes) | ecosystem: Environmental > Aquatic >...
TTCCATGGGCAAGAATGTAAAAAGGGCCATGAATCTGGCAACATCTCGATCATCGGTATTAATCCAATACTGATAATAATCATAAGGAGATGTTCTGTCCGAATCAAGCCAAACAGCCCCCTCTGCCGTTTTCCCCATCTTCGCACCACTGCTCGTGGTTATCAAAGGAAATGTAATGCCGAATACGGTTTTTTGACGAACTTTTCTGACCAGTTCAATTCCGGCAACGATGTTTCCCCACTGATCGCTACCTCCCATCTGCAATCTACAATCATAATGATCAAAGAGTTCCAGAAAATCATATGCCTGCAAAAGCATATAATTAAACTCAATGAAGTTAAGGCCTTCTTCGGATTCAAGGCGGATTTTATAGCTTTCGGCCTTGATCATACGATTAACAGAAAAATGTCGTCCAATATCTCTTAAAAAAGGAATATATTCCAGCTTGGTTAACCAGTCGGCATTGTTTACCATCAAAGCCTTATCCTCTTTAAAATCGAGAAATCGGGAAAGCTGCTTTTTGATCCCGATAGCATTTTTATCCACCATTTCCGGTGTCAACAGCTTCCGCATTTCCGTCTTTCCACTTGGGTCTCCTACGAGGCCTGTCCCTCCCCCCACAAGGGCGATGGGTCGATGCCCATGTCTTTGCATATGCGCAAGTGACATTATCGGTACAAGGCTTCCAACATGAAGACTGGATGCCGTGGGATCAAATCCAATATAGCAGGTCGCTTTTCCTTCCTCGAGATACGACCTCAATTCCTCCTCATGAGTAGTCTGTTCGATAAACCCTCGCTCTCGAAGGACTTCAAGTAAATTCGCCATACGGTAATCCTCTATCTAATTTGTCTGAAAATTCCAACCCAACAAGCTCAGTCAATTAACATATGATAACATCATTAAAAAATAAAATAATATCTCCTAAATAGAGGCCTTTGCAAAATGTTCAATTTTGTTCAAGTTCAAGGAAGACGAAGATTTTAACCACAGGAATACTTTGGGTATTTCGAGGATTGAAATCTGAGTCTGACACTGAAATTGGGCAAAAGAGGACTTTTTGCAAAGGCCTCTTATTTGTTGGCATATTCCACAGCCCTGGTCTCCCGTATAACCGTAACCTTTATCTGACCCGGAAATGTTAGCGACTCTTCTATTTTTTTAGCGACATCTCTGCTGAGAAGGGTTGCCTCTTCATCGGAAATAATTCCGCTTTCTACAATGACCCTTAGCTCCCTTCCAGCTTGAATGGCATAAGCGTTGGCAACGCCCTTAAATGAATTCGCTATGTTTTCCAGATCTTCCAATCTTTTTATATAATTTTCAAGTAGTTCTTTACGAGCCCCCGGCCTTGCCCCGGACAATGCATCTGCAGCCTGGATCAACAAATCATATACGGAGGTTGGTGGTATATCTTCATGATGCGCAGCAATAGCATGCTCAATCATCGGTGTTTCACCAAATTTTTTCGCCAACTTAGAACCGATAATAGCATGTTGCCCCTCAACTTCATGATCAATTGCCTTGCCAATATCGTGCAGCAAACCCATACGTTTTGCCAGTTTAGCATTAAGACCCAATTCAGACGCCATTATCCCTGATAAAACACCCACCTCCACCGAATGCTGCAAGACATTCTGAGCATAACTGGTACGAAATTTTAGCCGTCCGATATATTTAATAAGTTCGTTATTGATGCCGTGAACCCCTAAATCAAATGCTGCCTGTTCACCCGCCTCCTTAATCGTCAAATCCACTTCTTTCCCTACTTTTTTAACAATATCCTCGATTCGGGCCGGATGAATTCGTCCATCCGCAATCAACCGCATTAGAGAGAGTCGGGCAACTTCACGCCGAACCGGATTAAAACCTGATAAAATAACTGCCTCCGGCGTATCGTCGATAATAAGATCGATCCCTGTTGCCGCCTCAAGCGCTCGTATATTTCGACCTTCTCTGCCGATGATTCTCCCTTTCATTTCATCGTTTGGGAGCTCAACCACAGAGACCGTTCTTTCAGCGACGAAATCACCGGCGTACCTTTGTATGGCGGTTGCCATGATCTCTGCTGCTTTTTTATCCGCCTGTTCTTTGGTTTCATTCTCTATCCTTTTTATCGTTTTGGCACCTTCATAACGGGCCTCATTTTCCATTGCCCTAATGAGAAGTTCTTTTGCCTGTCCCGCTGTTAAACCTGAAATTTTTTCGAGTTGCCGCTTTTGTTCCTCAAGAAGTTCTTGATACTGTTTTTCTTTCTGTTCAATCTTTTCTTCTGTTTGGATGATCTTTTTTTCTTTTCGCAACAGCTCTCTGTCTCGACGTTCGAACTGTTCCGCCTTGCGATCGATATTTTCCTCTTTTTGCATCAACCTTCTCTCTCTGTTTATTAATTCAGATCGAGTGTCTTTGGTTTCAGCATCGAATTCGCTTTTCATTTTGAAAAGCCTGTCTTTTACATCCAGCTTGGCTTCTTTTATCAGTGTTTCTGATCTTAGTTTGGCATCTTTTAATATTCGCGAAGTCTCTTTTTCAGCGGCTTTAACTTTCTGGGATATAATTAATCCTTTGACCCAAAAAGCAATTGCAAAACCGACAATAAATGCAATTAGGCCTATTAATATGTGATATTCATTCATTATCCTTCTCCCCGGGATTATGTTTACCTAACTCAGTATAGGTTATATTTGGTGTTTAGGGTTTGGTGATTCAATAGGCTTGTCTTCCCCGTATGGTTTTCACGCAAAACACCAAACACTAAACATCAAATACTTGATTCACAAGGTATTTTTCGATGTCATCACAAATGTATTGATCCGCTTTTAGCGCCACGGCAACAGCTTGTAAACATATCGTTTTAATATTAAAAACGAAATTGCCTGCAATATGAAACGTCTTTTGGAAAACTTAACATGAGGTGGATTTGGAATGACACTTTTAGGAGGAAAAAGCCAAGGTTTTTAAATAATTGTTTCAGTAAACCCGGAAATAAATGGTCTGCTGTATCAGGTCGATGATATTTTTTGTGACCCGTTCTTTTTTAGATTTGAGTTAAACTGGACCCCTGCCACAATGCCGTGTTGGGAGGTCTTTGATCCTAAAAATATAGGTGGGCGCCTTTTAATTTTTTTAGGCTTTTCTGCACAAGCAGAACATGCACACCAAAATCAGAGAAGGCTCCCTTTAATTGAAATGTTGGGTCAAAGAACATCTTCCAATCACAAACACAGCAGGGGCCGGTGTGTTTAAAAACTCAAATATCTTCAAGGTCGTATTTTATATCGGGAATAAAAAAAATATCTATATTTGCCCTCTACCGATACAAATAAAAATGATTAAAACGGAAATAAAACAACCTGTTACAAATTTTTGACCTTCATTTGTTGATAAGCTTCAGCCAATAACTGCCCTATCGAGTGCATGTATCAGATTTGTCGATTTTTTAGAAATATCTACCAATAAATCTGAATGACTCTTTTTTAGTTTAATATTTTCATTGGCAATATTAAGGGCAGCTAGAATCAAAGTCGCAAGCTTGTTGACAGACGATTTGCTTGAATATTGGGTCTCTATCTTGGTCACTTCTTTCACAAGATGATCAGCAACCTCTTTTGCATTGCTTACATCTGATTGTGCCTTAAATGTATAAGGTTGCCCAAAAAGCTCTATTGTTACAAGTTGTTCCAATGAATACGTTTTTTACCTTTCCCAAAACGCCCCTTCCGGTCATCAATCAACCTCTGTCATATCTTCCAGTCTGCCCAAAAGGCCATCGATCTTTGACCGAATCAAGGCTCTCTCCTGTGCATAATTGTTTTCCGTCTCAGCCTTACCCTGAAGCTCTTCCTCTAACCTCTCAACTTTATCCCTAAGTTCTAAATTCGTCGTTTTGAACGACTTGCAAACATTAATCAGACTTTCAACTTTCTTTTCAATTTCTTCAAATTGTTTTGAAATAAATTCGTTATCCAATCTTACACCTCATGATTAATTATGATAAACTATAATCTTTTACCCGAATGAAAGTCAAGACATATTCCTCATCCTGTCGCGCATAATGTACTCAGCTTTCATCAGATCCTGTTTGGTATTGACCCCTACTGTTTCCTTCCAATCATTGCCCACCAATACACCCATGGTGCATTTATTTCGATAACCGATTTCAACAACATCCGTTAGATAGAATTCACCTTTAACGTTATCCGATGTAATTTTTTTCAGTGAATCGAATAAAATTTCTTTTTTTATGCAATAGATACCCGCATTAATCATTTTCAATTTCTTCTGTTCCGCCGAAGCATCAGCCTCTTCCACAATCCCTGTTAACTGTTTGTTTTCATCAATTAAAAGTCTTCCATATCCTTTAGGATTCTCAATTTCTACGGCCAACAATGATATATCCCGCCCGGCTTTCACGTGATCTTCAAGAAGCCCCGTTAGTGTCTTTTCAGTAAGCAGTGGCACATCACCGCACAAAATAACCACTTCTCTAACATGACTTGAGATTTGAGGAATTGCACACATAACAGCATGACCTGTTCCGAGTTGTTCTTCTTGCAATGCAAAAAGCGCGTTTGTCTGTTCTGATACAACTTTACGAACTTTCTCCGCTTGATTACCGATGATAAGAACAACATTATCTCCGGCAATTTTTTTGGCGACATCTACCACATACATGACCATGGGTTTGCCGAGAATTTCGTGCAACACTTTTGCCTTGCTCGATTTCATCCGAGTCCCCAAACCTGCGGCCAGAATAATGACCGCCACTTCTTTTTTGGTACTTGTCATATCATCCTCTTTTTGATTGAATGGATAATTCTCTTAACTCAAAGTTCGAACCCGAATATTGCTAAAAAGCCATCGTCCCGTTCTCTTCTATGCGCTTTTATTTGCGAGCTCTTGCCGATCTAAACGAAATCATCCGGCCGCGGAAACGGAAGGTTATTCTGACAATCACTATAATTGTTACACGTCATTTTTTCAATATCAACAAACAAAAAAAGGGCAAACCTGATAATGGGTCTGCCCTTTAAATAAAATGAAATCCACTAACCCCCTTTTTGGGGATCACGTCATATTATGAAATCAATATCCGATATCATAAAAAGCTTATCTAAGGGTTTCGACGAGCCTTATGCGGTGCAGGGCTCTTTCCAGAGCCGCTTTGGCTCTGCTAAAATCGATATCTTCAGCCTTGCCCTGCTGGGCCAAACGTTCCTGGGCTCGTTCCATGGCAGCTTTGGCACGGTCAACGTCGATATCTTTTTGCCTTTCAGCAGATTCTGCCAGTACGGTCAGTTTGTCAGGCAGTGCCTCTGCAAACCCACCACTGACAAAAACGTATCTTTGAGCCCCGCTGGCATCTGTATAGTGCATCACTCCTGTCTTCAAGGTTGTCAAAAAGGGCGTATGGCCGATAAGCACACCAAATTCACCGAGGCTGCCGGGCGCCACCGCAATCTGGACTTCCTCGTCAACGACATACTTTTCAGGGGTAACAACTTCTAATCTAATATTTCCAGCCATGTTATAACCTTATGTTCTCTTTGCTTTATGCGGCTTCAGCCATTTTTTGGGCTCTTTCGATCACCTCTTCAATGCCCCCAACCATATAAAATGCCTGCTCCGGAATTTCGTCATGTTTGCCTTCACAAATCTCCTTGAAAGCCCGAACGGTGTCCTCAATCTTTACGTAACTGCCGCTTTTCCCTGTAAAGGCTTCGGCAACATGGAACGGTTGAGACAAAAATCGTTGAATCTTGCGTGCCCTCGACACGGTAATTTTATCTTCGTCGGACAATTCTTCCATACCCAGAATTGCGATAATATCCTGAAGTTCCTTGTATTTCTGAAGTATCTGCTGTACTTCCCGGGCAACCTGATAATGTTCATCCCCAATATAAGCGGCATCCAGAATCCTGGAAGTCGAATCCAGCGGATCAACCGCCGGGTAAATTCCAAGCTCGACGATCTGGCGCGACAAAACCACCGTCCCGTCAAGATGGGCAAATGTTGTTGCCGGCGCAGGGTCTGTCAGGTCGTCAGCCGGCACGTACACACATTGAACCGCCGTAATCGAACCTTTGTCTGTGGATGTAATACGCTCCTGGAGTTCACCAAGGTCAACAGCCAGTGTCGGTTGATACCCCACAGCCGAAGGCATTCGTCCCAAAAGGGCTGAAACTTCCGAACCCGCCTGGGTAAAACGAAAGATATTGTCGATAAAGATCAACACATCCTGGCCTTCTACATCTCGGAAATACTCCGCAGCCGTCAACGCTGAAAGCGCCACTCGAGCCCTGGCTCCGGGTGGTTCTGTCATCTGACCGTAAATCAAGGCAGCCTTGGGAAGCACCCCGGAATCTTTCATTTCGTGGTAAAGGTCATTGCCTTCTCGGGTGCGCTCACCTACGCCTGCGAACACGGAAATGCCCCCGTGCTGCATGGCAATGTTATGGACCATTTCCATCATGATAACGGTTTTCCCGACACCGGCACCGCCGAACATCCCCATCTTTCCACCTCGGGGAAAGGGCACCAGCAAATCGATAACCTTGACACCGGTCTCGAGCACACGGACCGATACGTCCTGCTCGGTAAATTTCGGTGCTTCGCGGTGAATGGGCATCATTTTTTCCTGACTCACCGGGCCAAGTCCGTCCACCGGTCGTCCCACGACATTAAGAACCCGTCCGAGCCCGGCCTCACCCACCGGCATCATGATATCATGGCCGGTATCCTTGACTTTTTGCCCACGAACCAGACCGTCGGTAACATCCATGGCAATGGTTCGAACCACATTGTCACCCAGGTGCTGTGCAACCTCCACGATCAGGTTGTCCGGCTCATCGTTGATGGCAGGGTTCGAAATGGCCAGTGCCGTATAAATGGACGGCAGTTTTCCCTGCTCAAACTCCACGTCGACGACAGGCCCCATAACCTGCGTAATCTTTCCTATATTTTCTCCCATCTAAAGACCTCCTATTAAAATGCGGTATTATATTTTCTATTTAGCCTTTAAGCGCCTCGGCACCACCGACGATATCCATCAACTCCGCAGTAATCGCCGCCTGTCGAGCCTTATTATATACCAGAGTGAGGTTTTCGATCATATCTTTACAGGCTTTGGTGGCATTGTCCATCGCAGCCATCCGTGCGGCGTGCTCGCTGGTGGATGTTTCGAGCAATGCGCTGTACAACTGAACATAAACATTCTTTGGCAGCAATTCGCCCAGCAGTTCCTGGGATGAAGGCTCACAAATATGTTCTGCAAGATACGGTGTGTCTTCTTTTTCAATCTCTTGTTCGGCGGACGCTATGGGCAGTATCGGGAGCACCTGTTTGAGTATCGGCGTCTGTCTGGCCATACTCACAAATTCAGCATAAACAACGTAGACTTCGTCATAGGTTTTATCCAAAAAACCGTTGATCAACTTCTGTCCGGCACTTGATGCAACGTTAAATCCGAACCTGGCTCCGACGACCCCCAAATATTCGTCGATCCTTTCAATTTTATTTTTCCGGCACCAATCGCGACCTTTTTTCCCGAAATTGGTAAATACGACCTCGATGCCCTGCGCTTCCTTTTCTTTTTTGAACGCCTTGGCCTTTGATATCAGGTGAGCGTTGAAACCACCGCAAAGACCGCGATCAGAAGTACACAACACGATGTGGATTTTTTCCACTTCCTCACGGACCTCCAGCAATGGGTTGGTCTCCTCTCCGGCCTTCTCGGCAAGGCTTCCCAAAACTTCAGCAAACTTGCTAGAATAAGGTCGGAAACCTTCCATACTGGCCTGAGCACCGCGCAACCTTGAAGCTGCAACCATGTTCATGGCCTTTGTAATCTGCTGGGTCTTTTTAACCGCACCTATCTTTGTTTGAACATCTTTTAATGTCGCCATAGACTTTAGCCCTTATTGCATCCTCATAGTTGAGGTTATTTACTCATTCTTTCACTTGAATATCCGACACGCAACCTCAGCTATTTTATGGTGTCCTGAAATTCCGCATCATATGCAGTCAACGCATCGGTCAACTGTTTGTCGATATCTTCCGTAAATTCCAGCTTCTCTCTAAGCCCTTCGAATATCTGAGGATATCTGTCTTCAAGAAACGAATAAAGTCCTGCCTCATACTTGGCAAGCACATCAACCGGATATTTGTCTAGAAAGCCTCTGGTTCCGGCAAACAGGATCGACACCTGTTTTTCCATAGACAGCGGCTGATACTGAGGCTGTTTTAAAATTTCAACCAGTCGTTCACCCCGGGTCAACTGCTGCTGGGTAGCCTTGTCGAGATCGCTTCCAAAAGCGGCAAACGCTTCAAGCTCCCGATATTGAGCCATATCGAGCCGCAATGTACCGGCCACCTGTTTCATGGCCTTCACCTGGGCGGAACCGCCGACGCGTGAAACAGACAGCCCCACATTGATCGACGGTCGAACACCGGCAAAAAACAGGGCGGGCTCAAGATATATCTGCCCATCGGTAATAGAAATAACATTGGTGGGAATATAAGCGGAAACATCGCCGGCCTGGGTTTCAATAATCGGAAGTGCGGTCAAGGAGCCGGCGCCGAGTTCATCGTTCAGCTTGGCAGACCGTTCGAGCAGGCGAGAGTGATTGTAGAAAATATCGCCCGGATACGCCTCACGTCCCGGCGGACGCCTTAAAAGAAGAGAAACCTGGCGATAGGCTGCGGCCTGTTTGGACAAATCGTCATAGATAATCAGGGCATGCATTTTTTTGTCCCGGAAATATTCACCCATGGCACAACCGGCATAGGGAGCAACATACTGCAATGTGGCCGGATCACTGGCGCATGCCGCCACAATAGTGGTGTATTCCATGGCACCATGTTTTTCCAGAATCGCATGGACTTGAGCCACCGTCGATTTTTTCTGACCACACGCCACATAAATACAGTAAATGTCCGTATCCTTCTGAGCGAGAATGGCATCAACAGCAACGGCTGTTTTTCCAATCTGACGGTCACCGATAATCAGTTCGCGCTGTCCCCGACCCACCGGCGTCATTGCATCGATGGCCTTTAAACCGGTATAACACGGTTCATGCACACTTTTACGGGCAATAACCCCTGGTGCCACCATCTCAACCCTGCTGAACTCTTTGGCATCAATGGGCCCTTTGCCGTCCAAAGGTTCGCCAACCGCCGAAACCACTCGGCCCAGCACGGCTTCACCCACCGGAACCTGAGCGATTCTGCGCGTTCGTTTGACAATATCTCCCTCTTTGATGTGAATGTCCTCGCCCATAATGGCAACACCCACGTTATCTTCTTCGAGGTTCAGCACCAGACCGAGGATGCCGCCTGGAAACTCAACGAGTTCCAGTGCCATAACTGCCTCCAGTCCGTATACCCTTGCAATACCGTCACCCACCGACAAGACCGTCCCGGTTTCACTTAACTCAATTTTCTTGTCGTAATCCGTAATTTGCTCTTTAATGATCTGACTTATTTCTTCAGCTCTTAGTTCCATTATATGCTCTCACCCCTTTTTAATGATTCTCTCATATTGAGTAGTTGTGATTTGATACTACCGTCCAGAACCAGATCTCCTATTCTTGAAACAATCCCCCCGATGAGACCGGGATCCTGTTCCACTTGCAGGATAATATCTTTACCTGTCCTTTTCGACAGAGTTGTACGGATCTTTTCAACGGTCTCAGATGAAAGTTCTGAAGCCGAGACCAGACTGGCCTGTAAAACACCTTTGAGCTCGTCTGCCAGTTTCTGATAAAATTCATTGATATCACTTAAAAAATCGAAACGACCTTTGTCGAACAACAAAAACAGAAAAGATGCAACGATTTTTGAGATACCTACTTTATCAACAATTGTCTCTAAAACCTTTTTGCGGCCAGAAGCAGCATAAAGGGGATTTGTAATCGCCTGTTCAAGCTCTTTTTCTTTAGCCATGAATTTGGCAAATCCATCAAGTTCATCCCTGTAGGTTTCAGCTTGACCGTCCTCTTTACCGATAATCAAAAGTGCCTTGGCATATCGCCGTGCTACGGTTAAATTTTTCACTATGCCACCACCTTATCTAAATATTCATCCACCAGCTTTTCCTGGTCTTTGGCCGTAATTTTATTTTTTAGGATTTCTTCTGATTTTTCCAGCGCCTTTTCCAATATCTCTCGCTGAAGCTCTAATTTGGCCTGTTTGAACTCATGTTCGATGTTTCGACGGGCTTGTTCCTCCAATTTTTCAGCGGCTTTTTTCGCTTCTTCGATGATTCTGGCCTTGGCCTCATTGCCTTGCCGGATATAGTCTTCGATGAGTTTTTCCGTTTCCTGCTCCAGGCTGGAAAATTTTTCGGTGTATTCCGCCAGCTGTTTCTCAGCCGCTTGTTTCTTTTCTTCAAGTTCGCTGAGTTGTTCTTTGATCCCGCTAATTCTCGAATTGAGTGCCTGGGATGCCGGCTTTCGCACCAGAAGGAAAAGACCGATGGCCAAAACTCCAAAGTTCATGACCTTGTAGGTGTCCGTCGCCACCCATCCTTTTGACTTGGTTTCATGTTCAGCCGTTGAGGCCAAGGACACTCCGATAAAACAGAAGAAAAGCATTGTCATTATAACCATCATGATCGATCCTTTTTTAAAGATCGGTCGCTTTAGGTTATTATTAGGCCATTTTTTGCAATTCAGGTTCATTAAACAGCCCTCCCCAAAATTTTTTCACTTATGGCATTTGCAAAAGAATCAATCTCTTTATATAGAGATGCTCGAACATTTTGTGCATCCTTTGCGACCTTTTCGCGAACTTCCGCAAGATTGGCCTGAGCCTTTTGATTAATCTGTTCAACGATCTTTTTTTCTTCCTCAGCAGCCTCTTTTAACAAGACTTCTTTTTCATTTAATCCCCTGGTCCTGGCATCTTTTATACCTGAAAGGAATGCCTCATCTTTCCCGGCCGCGTCTTCATTCAGTTTTTCGACATTCTGCTCCAGACTTGTAATTTTTTCCTTTCTCTCAATGAGTATTTTTCGAATCGGACGGTACAAAATGATATTGAGTACCCATATAATAATGAGAAAATTGGCGATTTGTACAAAAAGGGATATGTCTGGCAAAACCGATATTGAAGCACCAAAAGCCACCCCTGAAAACGACACAAAAGATAGGGATAGAAACAAAATGAAAACGATATGATTTTTCAGGTTTAAACCGGAAATTTTCATATAAAGATCCTCCATCGCTGAAACCTGCAATCCAATTTTTTTAAATGAATTTTAAATGAATTTTAAAATAGAATTCTGTCCACTTACGTTTTTAACTCGGCGGTCTATAACATCAGGCAATGATGTTGTCAAAGGTTTTTTTTAATTTTCGGCAGGCTTTTAGGAGGAAGGAAAATATTTCATATCATCTGTTTCCGTTACACGGAAATTGTTCACACTTTCATGGTACAATTTCCATTAAATATGACCCCGGATTTAATGAGAATCGCCGGACACTCAATATCTCCTTCAATACGCCCAGGCGGATAGACCTCTACTCTTTTCCCGGCATAGATTTTACCCTTTACCCGGCCCATTATGATGGCAACGTTAACCATGATCTCCCCATTAACGGTAGCTGTCTCTCCGATGATCAGATTACCGTCAGCGCTATGAATTTTTCCGACGACATTCCCCTCAAGTCGAACCGTATTTTCGAACTCGACGGTCCCTTCGATGGTGGTACCCGGTCCAAGCAACATGGTTATCGTGTCAGGTTTTTTTGTTTTTATCATACCCCCCCCGAGCTATAAAATAGCAGAATAGAACTTACAAACTTCACCCCATCGAGAATGATAGGGTAATGGGTTTGACGATGTGGAGCATCTTGCGGCTATTCAGCAAGGAAGCGTCTCATGCTGATGTTCAGCAAAAGGCCGACACAAATCATTGTGGTAATGACCGATGAACCGCCGTAACTGATAAACGGCAACGTCACGCCGACAATCGGCATCAGTCCCATTGTCATGGCGATATTGATAAATACTTGCCAGAAGATCATTGAGGTAACCCCGACAGCGATAAAGGTACCAAAGGGCTCTCGGCACCGATACGCAATGTTCAATCCCCAAATGATAAAAATCAAAAACAAGCATAACAGAAAAAAAGCTCCGATAAATCCCCATTCCTCGGCCAAAACAGAAAAAATAAAATCCGTGTGTTGTTCAGGTAAAAAGGCGAGTGCGTTTTGAGTTCCTTTTAAAAAGCCTTTGCCGGAAATCATACCCGAACCAATGGCAATTTTGGATTGTATAATGTGATAGCCGGCACCCAATGGATCACGTTCCGGATCTAAAAATGTCAATATCCGCCGCTTTTGATATCCTTTTAAAAAAAACCAAACCAAAGGAACCGTTATGGTACACGAAGTGATGATACATAAAAGCGAACGTCTTTCTATTTTTGCAAAAACTGTCATTGAACCGGCAATTAAAAGCAAAAGCATGCCTGTACCCAAATCCGGCTGTTTAACAATTAAAATAAAAGGAATTATCGCCAATACAAACGGGGTAAACAGCTCACGCAAATTTAATCCTCCGATATCGGCGTGTTTGGAATAATACCTTGCCAGAATGATGATGACAGCAATTTTGGCAAGTTCCGACGGCTGAATTGAAACAGGTCCTATCATAATCCAGCGTCGTGCCCCTGCCACATATTTACCGAAAAACAATACATATAATAACAGGAGCATACACATTGCATAGATGACAGGAGCCCATCGATCCAACAACTTGTAATTAATGAAAAGAGGAAAAATCATTGCTGCCAGTCCGATGCAATACCAGACCAGTTGCTTAAAATACAGTATTTTTTGCGGTCCTGCCGTTGATGATGTGACTGCACTGTAGAGCGTTAAAAGCCCCATGGCTACAATCAAAAACGTGAGCCCAAGTAGGCCCCAGTCAAAATGTTTTACAAATCTGCGATCGATCATTTTTTCTTAAATCCATTATGTTTTTTTTGTGTGCTACTGGTGACCGGCAACTTTCAGTTTGTCCGGTTCTGAGTTTTCATCTTGTCCAAAATAAGTTTTAATGATTTCCCTTGCGATGGGCGCCGCCGCGCTTGATCCATGACCGCCGTGCTCAATCATGACAGAAACTGCTATTTTAGGATCATCAGATGGCGCATAAGCAACAAACCATGCATGTGATTTTAGCCGGTGTGACAATTTTTCTTCAGACAGACCGTGCTCAATGCTGCGCCCAACCACCTGAGCAGTCCCTGTTTTTCCACTGATATCAAGGCCCTCGACGTGAGCAATCCATGCGGTCCCTTTTGGATTGTTAACAACCTCTTTAAGGCCCTCTTTTATTATCTCCAATGTTTGCTTACTGACAGGCAGCTTGCCGACCAACTGCGTTTTACTTTCAAGAATAACCGATCCTTCCGGTGAATAGACAGACTTGAGTATTGAAGGCTTTAATAGTTTTCCGCCATTTGCCACTGCTGATGCAAAAACAAGCATCTGCAAGGGTGTTGCAAGATCATAGCCTTGTCCAATGGCAACCGAGAGAGTTTCTCCCCCCTGCCAGGCAACACCGGTACGACGCTTTTTCCATTCTTTTGTCGGAATAAGCCCTGCTGCTTCGTGATCCAGATCGATTCCGGTAGGCGATCCCAAACCCGAAGCAATGGCGTACATTGACAAACGCTCTATGCCAAGCTTTTGGCCAACCTGATAGAAAAAAACGTCACAGGATTCAGCCAGAGCCTTGATCACATTGACACTGCCGTGACCTGCAGCCTTCCAGCACCTGTAAACCCGATTCCCATATTTATAATATCCAGGACAATACAAGGTCGTATCCTTATCGATAACGCCTTCCTCAAGCCCCGCAATTGCGGTAATAATTTTAAACGTAGATGCCGGAGGATACTCACCTTGGATAACCTTGTTTTCCAACGGTCTTAACGGATTGGAAATTAGAGCGTCCCACTGCTCATGCGACATGCCGTCAACAAAGATATTCTGGTCAAACGAAGGAGAGCTTGCCAAAGCAAGGATTTGGCCTGTTTGAGGATCCATGGCTGCAACAGCGCCGGCGACATCTTTCAACAGCGCCTCAGCCTTTTTCTGGACACGCAGATCAATTGTCAGATAAAGGTTCTTCCCTGGCTGGGCATCCACTGTTTTTAAAATTCTAACCACCTGGCCCATGACATTGACTTCAACCTGGCGTCCCCCTCTTGTCCCCTGAAGGAAGGACTCAAATACTTTTTCGATTCCAAACTTCCCGATGTAATCGCCAACCGTATACCCTGGATATTCTCCGGAATTCAGTTCATCGGCGTTTATCTCGCTCAAATACCCGATGAGATGAGCGGCCGTCTGTCGCTCTATGTAGTGTCGGCGAGGTTTTACATCGACAACAACCCCTGGAAGATCGTATTTTCGCACCTCGATGGCAGCCAAAGTATCCCTCCCGATATCCTTTTTCAAAAGTATCGGTTTATAGGATGAAACCGTTTTGTCGTTCTCGATCTTTGACATCAGTTCGGATTCGGGAACATTGATGTAATTAGACAATTTTTTGACGGTCTGCTCAACCGATTTGGCATCTTTTAACACAATGTTAAGATCGAAAGCCGGTCGATTATCAACCAGCCGTATTCCATTACGATCAAAAATCATTCCTCTGGATGGATCTGTACTTTGCAGGCGAATACAATTGTTTTCTGATAATCGCCTTAACTCTTCACCGTTAATCACCTGGAGGTAAAACAAACGTAAAAAAATCAGACAAAAAGTCCCTGCAACACAAAACGCTATTCTAACCAGTCGTTGTTTATACCAATCCTGATCTGCAGTTTTTAAATATTTGGTCAAATCGTTCCTCAGCAAAATGTTTTTGTTTAATTTTGATGGTTTCGCAAAAAGTAATGTTTTCCTTTTATGAATGTATTAAGTTTTAGGTATAAAGTTTTAAGCATATGTAAATCCACGAAAGAAAACCATCTTAAACCTAACACTTAAAACATAGAACGCGATGAATTCGACCTTTTACGAATTCATCAATTTTTCTTTACAAATATTTTCATGAACCATTGATCCCACCGCCGATGTGAATAATTAAAGAACATCAGAAAAAAAGGGCCGGTGAATAATGCCCATAAAACCTGTACGAAAATTGTGCTCACCATTGCTTCAAAGACTCGTGGACTTTGTTCAAACATCGCACTGATTCCAATGAATAAGAAATTCTCCATTAACACTCCCGCAGCAACAACAAATGGCAAAAGCAGGCTGTCACCGACATGCAGAAAGGTTATTGCCCATCTCGCGCTAATAAACAGCCATACATAGGCTGTCAAATAGAGACCAAAAGGCCCTCCGGAAATGATATCCATGAAAAAGCCAAAAATAAAAACAATAACCATGCTTTCACGAGCGGAACGGAAGATACTTAAATAAATAATAAAGGGGGTTAAAAGATCATAGAATCTTTCAAATAAAGGAATATAGGGCATAACTGTCGTCTGAATGACGATCAGGCAAAGGCATATAAAGATATGTAAACAATACGTCATTGCTCTGGCTCAAATTGTTTCTTTTTCGGGTTCAATACAATCAGAACCTCTTCAAGTTTTTCAAAATCGACATATGGTGTCACGGTCACTTCCTGAAATATCCCGGATTTTGGCTTAAAGACTGCCGAAACATACCCTACGGCAAGCCCTTTTGGAAAAACGCCATCCAACCCGGATGAAATGACGATATCACCTATTTCAATATCATGTTTGCGAAGTACATATTTAAAAAGGCATTGTCCAGCCATACCTCCCTTGATGATGCCTCGCGCTCTGTCATTTTGTGCCAATGCATCCACCGCGCTGTTATGATCGATAATCAACAACACTTTTGAATAATTGGTGGACACATCTGTGACCTGCCCTGCGATTCCTTTGGGAACCACCACAGCCATACCTGTTTCAATCCCGTCGTTTTTGCCTTTATCGATAAGAACGGTTTTAAACCAGGGGGAAGGATCCTTGCCGATGACTTCGGCTGAAAGAACGCGATCTGTTATCGTTTTTTCAAAATTCAGCAAATCTCGAAGACGGGAATTGGAAAGTCTAAGCTCTTTGAGCTGTATGTTGTTTTCAAAAGCTTTGTTTAACGCTTTTTGATAATTATCATTCTCTTTGGCAGCATTAACCAAAAAGAAATAATGTCGCCAAATATCTCTTACAAAACGGATGGAACTGGTGGAAGCCTTCTGAAAAGGGGCGATTAAAGAAGTAGCGATCCGTCCGGGCCTGTAATAAGAAATATAACGGCGATTGAAAACAGAAAGGAGTATGATGTTGACAGCAATCAGAACGATCACGCCAATAATCATTACCATCTTTTTCGAAAACATTTATCTACGGGATTACAACTTGCTTGAGGATGTCAATGTTATCGAGAGCTGCACCAGAGCCAAGCGCCACCGTAAGTAATGGATCCTCGGTTATCGTTATAGGAAGACTGGTTTCCTCCCTGAGAAGCTTGTCCAAATTCTTTAATAGTGCGCCACCACCTGTCAATACAATTCCTCTATCGACAATATCGGCAGCCAATTCAGGCGGTGTTTGCTCCAATGCTATTTTAACGGTTTCAACTATAGCATCTATCTGTTCTGAAATTGCCACCCGAATTTCTTCAGAATCAATGGCCAAAATCTTGGGTATTCCTGATGCAAGGTCTCTGCCTTTGACTTCTATTGTTTCAAGATCCTGGGGCTCAGGATATGCATTTCCGATAGTCGTTTTAATGATTTCAGCTGTCCGTTCGCCGATCAGCAGGTTATATTTCCGTTTGATATAATGAATAATGGCAGCATCCATTTTATTACCCGCCACACGAATGGACCGGCTGTAAACGATTCCTGCAAGAGAAATGACCGCGACTTCGGTGGTACCGCCACCAATATCAACAACCATATTACATATGGGTTCGGTAATGGGAAGGCCGGCACCGATGGCCGCCGCCATGGGTTCTTCAATCAGAAACACCTCACGCGAACCGGCTGATTCAGCCGATTCCTTGACGGCACGTTTCTCAACCTGGGTAATTCCGGACGGCACAGCGATCACAATCCTCGGTCGGACAAACGTCCTCCTGTTGTGAACCTTATGGATAAAATGACGAAGCATCGCTTCGGTAACTTCAAAATCAGCAATAACGCCATCGCGCATAGGTCGAATGGCCACAATGTGACCGGGTGTTCTTCCCAGCATATTCTTGGCTTCAAGCCCAACAGCCAGAACGCGGTTTTTCATGCGATTATCCGTTCGGACCGCAACCACTGAAGGTTCATTCAACACAATGCCTTTACCTTTAACATAAACAAGAGTATTTGCCGTACCCAGATCAATGGCAAGGTCACTGGAAAAATAACCGAGCAGTTTATCCCAAAATAGAGCCATAACCCCTCATTTTCACACGCTAAATGTTTATATGTCTGCTTGTTTTAATATTATATTTACAATCTTTGAAATATGCCTGATGTTAAAAGATATTATAAAATATTTTTAATTATCAAAATTGGTTTATAATGACAAGAGAATTATCACAGTATCCATCTTTTTGATTGGAGTCTGTGATTTTAAAAAATAGTATCATAATTGGATTTAAGCAATATTTGTGCCAATTAACACCCTGCTAATCTGTCATTCACAAAATTTCCATGACCGCATCATGCAATTTCGGTCTGAAGGCCTTTATCCGGTCATTATCCCGGGACGGATGGATGCGATTGGTCAACAGAATAATAACAATTCCTAGCTCCAGATCCATCCAAAACGATGTACCGGTGAACCCAAGATGCCCCACGGTTCTTTTTGAAAAATACCGGCCGCAACTCGAGCCCTTTGAAGATGGGGTGTCAAAACCGAGTGTCCGGCCGACATGTTTATTTCGACGTAAAAAACGTCTGGTTAAATCAACATCAAAAACCCCTTTTGAAACAGATCCTCCATTTACAGCCATCAGCTCGGAAAGAAGATAAAAAACATCGCCGGCCGTCCCGAAAAGGCCGGCATGCCCTTCGATACCGCCCACCGAATATGCATTATCATCGTGAACAACACCCTCCAAAAGCATGCCCCGCCACGGACATCTCTCGGTAGCGGCAAATTCTACATCAGGAGTTTTGCTATCAACCGGCATAAAAAATAGCGACTTAAGGCCCAAAGGGCGATAAATATTTTCCGAAACAAAACGATCCAGGCGAATTCCTGCCACCTCTTCGATCACCCAGCACAGCACCATAAATCCTAAATCACTGTATACCATCTGATGGCCGGGTGAATGGACCAGCGGCTCTTTGATCAGAAGTTCTCTTAAGGCATCTTTTCTCTGCCCGGGTTCTAATCTTTTTACCAATTTATAATAGGGACGATAATCCGGAAATCCTGAGTTATGATACAGCAGATTTTCTACCCGGATCCTTTCTTTGTCGGTGTTTTTAAATGAAGGAAAAATGGATCCCAGATGGTCCTTTAAGGTCAACCTGGATTGTCGGATCAGCTCCATAACGGCAAGGGCCGTGGCCAAAGGTTTTGTCAGAGAGGCGAGGTCGAAAACCGTTTCCTTGGTCATTTTACGACCGGAAAAAAGATTGGCATCACCGTAAGCTTCAAAAAAAACAATGTTGCGATTCTGCGAAACCAAAAGGACCCCGCCGGGAAACACATTGTTTACAACGGCATCTTTCATCAAACGGTCAACGTGCTTCATTGTCCCATCACACTATATGATATTTCCGATAAAGGTACCCCATCATCACCATATATTTTTTTCAAAGCGATATGAATGCAGCCCTTATGCCAAAGTAGCTGGTTCATGAAAGAGCAACCTTTTTTTATGGGTATCCAGGGTTGCGCCCAGCCCCATTGGAATTGTCAGATTATGTTCTCCATGGCCCGCGTCAATGCCGGCCAAAATCGGGATATCCGCATCTTCAAATATAGTGTTAAAAATTCCGACAATTTCATTCAGTTGACCGCATTCTTTAAAAGTGCCGAGAATCAGTCCGGCAATTTCGTTGAAACATCCGGCCAGTTTCATCTGTGTCAACATTCTGTCGATACGGTACGGCATCTCTCCCACATCCTCAAGGAGTAGAATCTTTCCCCTAAAATTCGGAGCATAGGGTGTTCCGACTAAATGGCACAATGTCGTCAGGTTACCACCGGTCACAAGCCCTGAACAAACTCCCGGCTTGATCACCTGGCCGTCTTCAGGGATCATTACAAGCGGCGCGTCGGATGTCAGGGCCGTTTTCATGGCCATGATGGTCTTTTCACTGGCTTTTGCCAGGGTAGTGACCAGAGGCCCGTGAAAGGTCACCAGGCCGCACCGATCATACAGCATGGCCAGCAACACCGAAATGTCGCTGAACCCCAAAAAGATTTTGGGATGCGTTTGAATGGTTTCAAAATCGAGAAACGGAAGGATGCGCATGCTTCCATATCCGCCACGGGCACAAACGATTGCCTGAACAGAAGGATCGGCAAACAAACGATTCACCTGATCCGACCTCTGGCTGTCGGTTCCGGCCAGAAATCCATGTTTTTGAAAAATACCTTCATCAAAAAACGTTTGAAACCCCATGGATTCCAGAACGGCTTTCCCTTTCATGAATTTTTCCGGATCAAACGGACCTGCCGGCGCAACAATGCCGATGGTGTCTCCCGGCTTCAGGCGAGGAGGCCTGATCGATTCATTGTCCTTGCTCAGCATGTCATCTCCGTTGTTTACAAACGACAGTCATTGAATAAAACGTTCTTTTTATGCAATCGTCAACATAATTTTGACACTATGTTGAAATATCCAACAAATTATTACAACATATCGTACCAAACAAATACTCACCACTTTTCACTCAAGATTCAGGTCACATCTTGACCTAAATTGAGCGTTTATATTTATCACTTTTTTATGGCCCTGTCATTATTTTAAACGCTCGGTTTAGGTTGACATAGATTATTTGAAGTGTTAATCATCTTTTTATCGTCGGGGCGTGGCGCAGTCTGGAAGCGCACTTGAATGGGGTTCAAGGGGTCGGAGGTTCAAATCCTCTCGCCCCGACCAAAAAAATCAGCAGACTACAGGCTGGCACTTTTTTCTTGGCAGAGATTTGTGACAGTTTTGTGATAATCAACTTTTTTCGAAGCGGTTAATCCATTTAGCAGGTTAACCGCTTTTTATTATACTCTTGTGTTAAATGAGCATATCTCAAAGTCATAATCATTGTCTTATGGCCCAAGTTCTTGAATGTCACCCAGGGTTCCACCTCTCATAAGTATCTGCTTTGCGAATATGTGCCTCAAATCGAGGAACCTAAATAAAGTCATTTATCCCCGCTCGATTCAGCACCGATTTAAAAGCCTTCTTTACGCTTCTAATTCGGTTTGTCTTTATATGTAAAACCATACTTTGATGTTAATGCTGCTTTTTCCTGATCTGCTTGAACATTTCATATAGGTCATCGTTGAGTGGTATTTGCTTTGGTCCTTTAGCCTTTGTTTCTCCGAGGTATATGAACCCATTTAGTACGTGTTCCCATTTTAATCTTAGGATTTCCCCTATCCTCACATCTGTATTTACAGCGCACCTGACGGCCGCTTATATAATTACGGCGATTCCCTGAAGAGCGTCACTCATATTTAAAATTTACATACACACTTTTCCATTAGTGTGTTGATATGTGGCAAATGTTATGGTGGATAGGGGTTCAATTAGGTCCTTGACATGCATCCATTATTATAATAAATACATTAGCATATAAAAGATGCTCTTCAAAATAAAATTGGCAATCTAAACCCATTGTGGTTAAGCTTGACAATTAATTTTAAATAATTTTCCACTGTTTCTATGTGGAAGCATGCGTTTGTATGTTGAATATGGTGATGAAAGCGCCATGACGCTCACTTCCCAATGCATTCAGGACATGCAATCAATGGTGACACATAACGGAGGCGAACTGATCGAGACCCGCGGAGACGGTATTCTGTGCACGTTTTTAGATGTCGATGCCGCCTTTAAAGCAGCACAGAGCATTATTCAAAATCCTCTTCCCCGGTCGGTGGCTGTTCATGGCGGTATTCATTGGGGACCGGTGATATCGCAACAGGGTTCTATTTTTGGTGATGCTGTTAATGTGGGAGCGCGGGTTACCAATTTGGCCAAAGACGAGGAGGTCATTCTTTCGGAGGATGCCTGGCAGCAGTTGTCCGCCGACCATCGAGTCCTGACTCGTAAGTTGGGCGAGGTGAGTGTGAAAGGGAAGGAACAGCCTCTCACTATTTACCAGACTCTTTTCAGTCAAAGCGACGTAACACAATTTATTCCGGCTTTATCCGTGGTTCCCCCATCTGCCAGCCTTGAACTCAGTTATAAGGACAGGATAATAAGTCTCAATGACCCGGCCCCAGATTTAGTCATGGGCCGTCATAGAGGCTGTGATTTAATCGTACAACATGCCTTGGTATCCCGTAAGCACGCCACGATTATTTGCAAACGAGGTAAGTTCTTTTTGTTGGATCACAGTTCCAATGGCAGTTTTGTCGGCGAAGCGAATCAACAACCGGTTGTTATCTGCAGGGATATGGCCCAACTAAAGGAATCCGGTATTATCTCACTGGGCATAGAGCCGCATAAGAACCCCGAACATGTGATTCGATTCCGTAATACTGTTGAAGAATCCGTCGAAATACAAATTGAGTAGACACATTAGGGCTTCGATCCGCATCGGAAGTGTATCAGATCTATGCCAATACTTGGGGACAGAGATGATACAGGTAAAGAATTGGATCCAAGGGATTTGAAGTGACATGGCCCTCATCAACTGATTAGGGCCAATAGAAGAGCATTCCGAAATGATTTGGCAACCGGTTCATAAAAGGTAAATATACACCCCTGCGAGCAATAGAATGGACCATTGATGCCGGAAAGAAAGGCGTAGTTTTGGAGAATCTTCGTGCAAGCGAAGATTATTTTTAAGTACGGCTCTCGAAGCCAAAACACCGACCAGAATAAACGCTACCTGATGAAATTTGATCCACCAGGGGCTCATACTCACCATGAGGAAATCCCAATCAACCCCAAGCTGCCTGCCCAGTGCGGGTAAAAACTGACCGCCTCGGCTTATCAATCGTTCAAAATGGAAACTCAACTCAAAAACAACCACCATCGGGACAAAAGCATAGGCAACAAGATTTTGCGTTATACGTGACGACGAGGTGTTTTTAGAACTCAAAACCGTTTTCCCGGCTGATTTAACAAATAAAAACGCCAATAAAGTTGATATGATCATCAACACCGAATAAAAAATCCACGGTTGAGTCTGTGTGAAGGCAAATTGATGGAAATATCCGTTTGTTTCCAGACCTCTAAAGAATTGGGTTCCCATAATGACAGATACCAAAATTGCCATTGTGAGGTCAGGCTTGCGGAACGTCCAAAGCTCTTGGCCGGGTATTCTCAGATTAAGGGCCGGGACCTGGTTGGCGCAGTTTTTTATACAATTCCCACAGAGGATGCAGTCCTGGTTGTTATGAAGTATAAAAGGCGCCTCAAAAACAGGACAACCTGCCTGATGATCCTTCCCGACATAACAGCTGTTCTCCATGCAATCATTATTGCATATATTTTGATTGGCGCGTAATTCCAATATCGAACATCTTGAAAAAAATCCTACCAATTTGCCGAGTGGACAGAGAAAGCGACACCAGATCCTACGCTTGTAAACCAGGGCAAGTATGAGCGCAGGAACGGAAATTGACAAAATCAAAATTGCCGTGGCCCGGGGAGAAAACGGCATATTAAACACGACTTCGGACCAAAAAATGGCAACTATGCCGGCAACGGCCAGATAGCTGCCATAATTGCGGATAAAAGAGGGAACATTGCGGTTTAGACCAAATTTGCGGCTTATGATCGAACTTGAAGCTCCCACCGGACAGATGGCACACCATATTCTGGCAGATAGGATACAACTCAAAATGACCAAAGGTTCCCATAGCCCCCAGGTTAATTCAAGAGATACATCGTGACTCTGTGTCTGAGTGCCTAAAAAACCCAAGTAAATGATCAGAAAAAAAAAGATAGCTGCCACCAGTTGGGCCGAACCTGGAAAAGCACTGCTCTGAAATAACCGACGAATTCGATCAACATTCAAAAGATTAAAACTCAATCTTTCTGCAACCAGGGGTGCCGTACCGATGAGGATGTCTTCAGGGATTAAGCGGTTGCTCTGAGCAAGATTTACGGCTCGCCGGATAACCGTTCCGAGTTCGTCCGTATTACCCGGCCAGTCATATGCCATGATGCTTTTGTAGGCATCAAGGTCAATGCCGTCGATGGATTTCCCAGCCTTTCTGCTGTAGTATTCTATAAGGTATTCGGCAAGCTGACGGAGATCTTTTTTTCGCTTTCTAAGCGGCGGTACGGTCAGGATTTGATTTTTTCCTAAAATATCGAACAGCTGTTTATTGAATCTGCCATCCTGAACCCGTTGGTTAATGTCTATAGAACTTGTCGCCATAACCCGGACCGAGGAATGTATAAACGTCTGGTCACCCAAGGGCTGAAAACGACTATTCTGAATAAAATCGACCAATTTGCTCTGAGCACTGTCTGTCAAATGTTCAACATTCTCAAGAACTACCGTGCCGCCATCCCCGATCTGGAACAAACCGAGCCGCCTTTCCGGTGCAAAAGACAATGTTCCCTTGGCATGTCCGAAGAGGGCACTGCTTTGGGCAAGTTCAAGGCGAATGGGATCATCCTTTTGAGGGCGATCAACATTTCTCCCGATTCTGACGGTCTTGATGTCAATGGATAAGAGAGGGCCTTCCTTTCTTTGGCTATCCCAGTGAATCAGCCCGGCCACATCGCCCTTTTCGGTTCCGGATTCTCCCAAAATCATTACGGCGCTGTCATTTTTGGCTACCTCTTTTATTTCGTCCTGAAGCTGTTTGACCGCCTTACTTCGACCGATCAACTTCGGCTCAACCCCAACGCTCTGTTTGGAAATAAAACGCTGGTATGCCTTTTCGGTGGCCGAGACATGAACGAGTTCAATACTCCCCCTGTTCAACCGGCTGGAAAGGATTTTGGAGAGTGCCAGTGAAAATTCAGGAATTTCAGATGCCAGCTTGTCAAAGGCCTGCTTCGAAATTTCTAGAAGACCGCATGTCTCTTGAGTTTCTACTGATGCGGAGCGAGGTTCTCCGGTCAACAGTGCCATCTCACCAAAGCTGTCTCCGGGCCCCATAGTGTTCAGGGTAACGTCAACACCATCTTCCGAGATCCGGAAAACACGAGCCGAACCTGAAATGATCTGGTAGAAAGAATCCCCCTGATCTCCTTCATGAATAATGACCTGGCCCCTGGGTAAAGCCCAATACTCTGCAATCTTGGAAATTTCCGCGATCAATCTCGGAGACAGATTTTTAAAAAGCGCCACAGAACGGAGCATGTCCTCCCCTTGACGCTGAAGGACAGATCGCAGTTCCTTGGGATTCAGATCTCCGTTCTCGATAATGATCTGGCCGATGGGTCTATATATCCCTTTATGTTCTAAAGTGATCTGCTTTTCAAATGCCGCTTCGATCACCTGTTGATCACAGGATTGACTCTTGACCAAATAGGATCCTATATTTTTTAAGGCCATAAACACTCTCAAGCTAAGGCAAGTTTATACAGATCAAATGGTACAACACGTTACGGCTGGTGTTCCGTTTTTACGTCCTTGTTTTGTAAGGTATTCTATCTGAATTGTTCATACAATATTAGCACGAATCAACACAAAAAAAAAGGATAAGTATATCGGTCCAGCCTTAAGTCTTCGATCCTCAGAATAATTTTAATTGGTCCTGTTGACCGGCCTTTTTTTTGTCTGAAATTTTTGTTCGTGGTGTTGTTTTGCCTGAGTCGTTTGTCTGAACCTTTCTCATCTCTGAAATTATGGACTGTGCCTTATTTTTTGAAGATGTGATTGTAAAGCCTATATCAAGGCCCAAGATTGCACGGTGAATGATTTGGACATAAGGCTCACCTGTTCGGGATTTCTCATGCTCTAAAATTGTCTGGGCTTCCGGTGTCAACATGAGTTGAATCTGCTTGCAACCCTGTTCGAGTTTTCTTTTACGCCAGCGTTCCCGTCGCTTTCTATCTGTTTGTCGCCTTTGTTCTATTGTCAGCATAAATTTTCCCCTTTAACGCTTTTGATTAACGCTTGACTTAAGCGTTTTATATGGGCGTTTATATACAACAGCACCAACACTTTATATCAGGGTGTTTAGTACAGGTCAACACCAAAATCAAATCACTCAAAAAAGAATGACCACATGACGATATTGATGATGTGATTAACGTGGTGATTAAAGATCTACAAAAAAACAATCTGCTTCCACAGAAATGAAATTAAGATAAGCCGTTATTTGTCCTCGGTTCATAAGGTGATAAAATTCGAATGATATCAGGTTGGGTCAGTAAGATGTGCCATATTATGTCAAAAAATTATGCATTATTCAACTTTGACTGCCAGCAATACAACGCAGTCCATACCTGATAGTAGGCATCTTGACGCAAGTCATCACCGGTTGAAACGATATTGTTCTTGACGTTTGCATAATCAATATCATGGGCGCAGTTTGACAAGTAATCCGCCCAATCGTTTTTTGTGATTTTCATACGGTATTGGTAATCTGCATGTTTTATTCCCAAAATTTCAGATTCATCAGAATAGCCATGTAACTTCTTTGCCAACCGGACAAGATCATCCTTGCACCGCGACCGGATCATCAATTCGCCGCGTTTGCAGTATCTGTCAAACACTGCCGAGAAAAAACCGTCTCTAGTAAAAGTCCACAAAATCAACCTCCGTAGTTATAACTGATTCACATAAACGCCCTTTATTTTTTCCGACTGGACACATAAATAGTCTAAATAGTGCCCATCTATTGAGGGGGCGGGGAGTTTTTGTCCTAAATCCTTGAATATAGCGGTTGTTTAGAAAAACTCCCCAACCCGTCAATTATATAGATATTACCTCAGTTGAAATCCTGTCAATCAATTAAATGAAAAGATTATACGATGATGGATTTATCACCCAAAGACAACAAAGGCATGTACTTTAAAGATCTTTCAGAAATTCAGCCCATAGATCCCTTGATAGGCCTTTGTGGATTTAATATAGAGGACTCATGGCTAAAAAGCACGTTCCGGCCCCATTAAGTTTTAACAATGAGTACAAAGCCCAAATTGTTCGTAATTTTGAAGCGTTGTAGAGAATTCAGCGATTGACAATCCAGACTCTCTCTGTTAGTTCCATCAAATCTTTATTGGGAAGCAGCGGTTTGGATTTAAACTAAAATGGCGCCGAAAAATAGCTGAAACCTAAGTTGAGCGATTAATGAAATAATTTAGTTTATACTATTCTGCCACTATTTGAAACGCTCAATTTAGGTGAAAATAAATGTGGGGAGTTGTGCAGTTGATCAAACGAATATTGCTGTTGGTAATACTGTTGCTCATATTTCCAGTTGTAAACGGATGGGCACTTCAACTGGTTGAAAAAGACGGTCTGCTCCTTTACTTTCCCGAGAAGGAGGATCAAGTTGCCACACAATTGTTGGAAAACTTTCAGAAAATTGTCACTTTCCTCTCAAGTCAACACTTAACGATTCGCTATCCCCTGCATGTGGTTCTGGACGAGGAATTAGATTTACCTGAAGTGCGTGTAAACATGATTCCTCATCGCGAGATCCGCATCCCCCTTCGGGCCCCCGGCGTAATGGAAGACGGCTACACCGAGTCTGACCCTTGGACCTATTTTCTTTTTCGGGGTCTTTGCTTACAGGCCATATTTAATGTTCGTGACGGCATCCCTGCCAAGGCGCATACGGTGCTTGGGGAAATCATTTCACCCAACATTGTCCTGCCGGAGTGGATTTTAGACGGCCTCTGCGCCTTGCTTTATAGGTTGTACCAAGACAAAACCCTGCTGGATCCCATTTCGGCAGAAATCTTCGGAACCACCGCCCCCCCTGACCTGGATTTGGTCAGCAACCATCCCGAACTTTGGCCGGGACACTATGGTTATATTATCTACGGTCGGCCTTTTGTCTTCTGGATTTACAAAAAATACGGATGGGATCGTCTCCTGGATTTCATCCAAAGGCACGGTCGCGGTATTATCCCCATTGAAATTGATTTGAAAGCCAAAGAAGCCTTTGGAACCACCTGGAGCGCTCTCTGGCAAAGCTTTAAAATGGAACACCACATTGAAAATCATACGAACAAAGGTCTGCATATCGCCGGATACTGGCCCGACCCCTTTATCTATTGGAATCGTTCAGGTATCTATCCCGGTGTAATAAAGCTGCAACGACGGAGCCGTTACGGATTTATGGATGCGCATAAGATCCTGTGGCTATCAGAATACGACAACAAAGGTATTTCCAGACTCATTGAGTACCATGGCGATACATCCTGGCCATATGATGTTGATCACGTCTGGGATCCAGGCCCTGGGGGGGTGGCTGTCACCCGAAAAGGTCATCGTCCTTATCTGATGCTGCTGCCAAAAGGCAAGGTGTCTTTAACAACCCGCCTTTTGGGACCCCAGCTGGATGCGATTGCCCTTATTCCCGGACCGCCGGGTGTCATCCAGATGTCGGGCCCCGTTATGGACCAGCAGGGACGCATTGCCGTGTCAGCCAATCAGAACGGCAACTGGGACATTTGGCTCTATGACAAAGCCTGGCACCGGATGACCACAGCACCTTCTTTGGAGATAGATCCTTGGATTCGAGAGGGCCGCCTGGTTTTTGCCTCCAATATTTCGGGTCGATTTCAAATCCACGATACCCGCATGCAGCCGCTGACCCGGTGTAAAACCGCAGCGATTTTGCCACGCCGGGACAACTATCTTTGCCTGGCAACCAACGGCTGGCAGGTTGCAGAGATGAACTTGGACGAAGGACCCCGGACTGAATTTAAAACCGACTGGAAGGACACCACTGCCCCCCTAAAATCAGAATTTTCTTTAAACGCCAAACCTTACAAACTCTCTAAAAGTATCCTCCCGAATTATTTGGTGCCCGATGCTTTCTACGACGGATCCAACTTTCAGATCGGCGTTGTTACCGAAGGCCGTGATGTCTCGGAAAAGTATACCATCGATGCCGGGTTGCGCTATGCATCAGGAAGCAATTTTTTTTCCGGACGATTGGGCGGAAAAATCAATGATATTGGAGGTCGGCTGACACGTTATCCCCTGTCCTATACGACCCGGCTGAATCAGGTTGTCGATGAATCCCGCAATGAGTTCAGTTTGTTTTGGACACCATGGGGCATCAAGGAAATCGAACTCTCAATGAATGGACGGAACTATGAACCCCTTGAGGGATCAGGGCCATCCGAGGACGAGTTCTGGGCCGCTTCCAGCCTGAACAAAACCTTTGGCCGTCACCACGTTTGGATCAACCTCGATGTTTTTTCGGAAGGCAGTCAATCGCTGTTTGGAGGCGGCGTGCTCTGGTTTGGGGAGCAGGTCTACACATCGCTTCACCTCGAGGCCGGCAAAACCTGGGGAGACTCGATCCCGGGGCATACTGCTTACCGGATCGGCGGAAACGTTACGGAAGGTTACTTTACTCAGCGTCCCACCCGCTTGTTTCCTCTGCGTGGATTCGACTCTAATCTTCTGGAAGCCGGTCAGGCAATCACTTCCGGTATCGAGGTTCTTTGGCCGCTGATCAACGTGCAGGCCGGATATAAAACCCTGCCTCTATACCTTCACCGCATCTATCTCGGCACCTTTGTCGATTCCGGGATTGCCAGTGATCGTCCTTCCAGCGACGATATTCTGGTCGGCGCCGGATTTGAGCTGATCACCTCCCTGGAAATCGCCTGGGGAAACCTGTCGTCCTTTCGCATAGGGCTTGCCTGGCCGCTGGAGCAGCCTGACGGTTTGGATGAAAGCGGTCCGATCTTTTTAATACAGCTGGGTCGTCCATTGTGATAAATGCAGCCTGACACTTTTCCCTTGAATTAGCGGATTAAAAAAACCACTTGACATACCACTTTGTAGCACTATCTTAATACCTAAGATAGAGAGTACCTTTGGCCATCATCTATTGGGCTTCTTTATATTTTGAAATTTTTTCAATGAGGCGTTCCTTTTTCATATAAACTTAATCATATTAAAGTATAGGAGGTGCAACTATGAAAAATAAAAAGAGTTTGGCATTAATTGTTGCAACCGTTATGCTTTTTTCTTTTGCCGCAGTTCCCCAAGCCAATGCGTTCGTAGGTTTGGCAGCTCTTGGAGCTATCATTGCAGCTACTTTCGCGTCGGCCGTTCTTGTTAATGAAACTGTCATCAAACCAAACGATAAAGCGATACCGGAACATTCTGCATCAAAACAAAAAATACAAAATAATTTAAATGCGTTAAGCGAACCATAAAATAATACCTTTGTCATTTTTACGACTTCAATGCCCCTATAGTTGAACCAACTATAGGGGCTTTTTACTTGCCCAGGAAAATTTGGAAATTAAATATGAATTAACCGGTTCCCAGTTTCTTTTTAGTCAATGCTTCACACATTCGTTTATCCTTATCAAAAGATAAGACCGATTTTTTCATTACGATCCGTTATCCACGAGTTCTTTCAGAAAAAATTAAGTTATATCAAGGCGACCAAATTCTTTCTCTACGATCCTTTAACCAAGAGTTTACACGGTTTTTAAAAAAATATTATCCATGGAGCGATTTAACAAATAAAAACACCCCGCTCCCTGAGATAATTGAAATTTGTGCAAAAAAATGTTACAGATCGATTTAAAGGTCTTCCCTTTGGTCGACGGGTTTAAGATGGAACCTCCTAGGTGAGGCGCAAACAACGAAGATCTTCTGTAGACGCGATGTATTGATTTATAAAAACCAGGAGCAAAAAAAATGCCGGAAGAAATAAAGACCATACAAAAACTGATCGACATCGTCATTGATTTTTTTGTGAACTACAGTTTCCAGGTGGTGGGTGCTATTCTTGTTCTTGTCATTGGGGTATTGGTTGCAAGGGCCGTATCTTCCTCTCTCCTGAAATTCTTTGGGAAAAAAGAATTTGATGTTACCCTGTCAAAGTTTATCACCGCAACGGTCAAGGGTATCATCCTTGGTTTTGCCTTCATTGTTGCAATCGGCAAATTTGGTATCACTATCGCCCCTTTTATCGCTGCACTTGCTGCCATGGCTTTTGGTGCCAGTTTTGCAATCCAAGGGCCCCTGGCGAACTATGGTGCAGGCCTAGTGATCATCCTGACACGGCCGTTTGTTGTCGGCAACACCATCAAAGTCTCCGACGTCAGCGGCATCGTGGATGAAGTCAAGCTCGGTTCCACAATTCTCACAGATGAAGACGGGGTAAAAATAACGATTCCAAATAAGCATATCGTGGGTGAGATTATACATAACTCGGAAGAAAGAAAAATCGTGGAACAAATGGTGGGGATCAGTTATGACAATGATCCGGAAAAAGCCATCCGGATCATCAAAGAGGCCCTTGAATCGTTTGAGGATATTTCCAAGGAACCTTTGCCTCAAATCGGGATTCAGGAATTCGGTGATTCTTCAATCAACATCGGGTTGCGCTATTGGATACCCACCAATAAATATTTTAAGACACTCTACCAGGTGAATCTATCGGTATATAAACATTTGAAAGCAAAAAATATTGAGATCCCTTTTCCACAAAGAGACGTTCATATTGTTTCACGATCTCAGAATGACCCGTCTCCGACTCTGTAGACTTAAGAGAATCGTTCGTAATTCTTTAGTACAAAGGCCTCGCTTCCGGATTACAACGACCCATCATCGATGTTGACAATCTTTGCCTTTATTATATTCCCACCTACATGGAGCAGGGCCAGAGACGCCGGATAATTTCGGCGCGGCTGTGTGGCACTTCCTGGATTCAGAAAGAGCACTCCCTTTTGTTCAGAAACAGACGGACAATGTGAATGGCCGAAGATTACAGCATCAAAACCGGCTGTCGACGGCACAATGTCGAGTCTGTGGATATTATGAATCGCATACAGCAGAACACCACCGATTTCGATCACCTCGGTTTCTGGGAGTTCCCTCAGACCTTCAACCCCATCCATATTGCCCCGGACCGCAAATACTGGCGCAATGGATTTCAGGTCGTCCAGCACCTCGGTATTACCGACGTCTCCGGCATGAACAATCAGGTCAACGCCTTCAAGCGCTTTTATCGCTGCCGGCAGAAGAAGACCATGGGTGTCCGCAATGACCCCGACAACGACACTTTCCTTATTTCTAAAATTTAGCAACATTAGCGCCTTTTCCAGACATCAACTCCGAACGGAGAGGCAAATATAATGTTCCGGGGAGGAACAGGAACAACAAACTGGAATGCAACCACAAATCCCACAATTACAATCACCATCGCCGGCCAAAATATTTTTAATTTTTCTTTGGTTAGCATCAAAACCAGAGCATTTAGCGGTTACAAAGGACCGTTAAAACTTCTTTGTATTCGATAAATCGTTTCTATATATTACAAAATTAAAATAAAAAGCAAGATTTGCATTGCCATGTCTCCCACCATTTATAGATAAAATGTATTGTTGGGCTGATTTCTTTGAGTCATTGAAACATTGATATATTTATTTCAGTTCATATATTATGCAATCAAGTTTCTCAAATTTTCTTTCAGCAACGCCAAAAGAGCCTATCTGGCCGGGAAAATTTTTTATGGCAAAATTAATAAGAATGGCAATTTCACGATGGCAGGTTGTCGATGCCGGTTAAAAACATATTCAAATATTGGACCCGTCAACTTTTCACTCCGGACGTTGTTTTACAGGAGAAATATACGTCGTTCAAATCGCTTTTGAGCCATGACAAACAGGCCCATGAATTGATGGCGGAACTCGAAGAGATCTATTATAATCAACTGGTGGTTGATTTTAAGGTAATTGAAGACAAATATGATGATTTCTCAAACCGTGTCGGCAATATCATAGAAAATTTTCAAAAGATCTGTCCCACACGGTATCGGGATCTAAACGGTTATTACAAAAAATTCGATTCCTATATCCGATTTATGCTGTCCCCGAAAAGTACTCTTTCTACTGCACCGTATGTCATATCGCTGAAAGAAATCTCTCAAAATGAAGAAATGCTGGTCGGTGGTAAAACTGTGCATCTTTCTGTGGCAGATCAAAGGATGGCAATCCCGATACCCAAAGGATTTGTGATCACTTGCAATGCCTTCAACTCTATTCTTGAGAACAATGATCTTCGTAAACCTATCGACCAAAGACTTGTTGATCTTGATATTAATTCGACGGCATCATTAACCGCTGCCTCCGAAGAATTGACAGACCTTATCATGCAAGCCTCGATTCCTTTGGAAATCGAAGCCGCTGTAATTGACGCCGTAAACACCATATGGCCGTTTAAAACAAAAGACCTGCTCTTTGCCATACGCAGCAGCGCAGTGAAAGAAGATTCCCTGGCCTCTTTTGCAGGTCAATACCGAACGGTTTTAAACGTGGATTACGATACGATACTCAA
>Ga0210144_1000170_pt1 | contig 37600 bp, 34 predicted proteins | sample Muzzi_PWA_D2_FD_185532 | JGI IMG/M metagenome (GOLD analysis project Ga0210144, IMG submission 185532) | Wetland microbial communities from San Francisco Bay, California, USA, that impact long-term carbon sequestration - Muzzi_PWA_D2 (SPAdes) | ecosystem: Environmental > Aquatic > Marine >...
CGGGGGCCCATGAAGGTCAGGCAGGGCGGGCGAGGATCGGCCGCATCGTGCCGTCGCTGTCGCTCCTGCGCCACTGCACGCCGACCATGCTTCGGGCCTCGGTGCTGGGGTTCATAGCCGGCGTGCTGCCCGGGGCCGGGGCCTCGCTCGGGTCGTTCATCTCCTATTCGATGGAGAAGCGCCTGGTGGACCGCAAGGGAACCTTCGGGACCGGCGATCCGCGCGGCGTTGCGGCCCCGGAAGCGGGCAACAACGCCGCTGCGGGCGGGGCGCTCGTGCCCATGCTGGCGCTCGGTGTCCCGGGATCGGGGACGACGGCGGTCCTGCTGGCCATGCTGCTGGCCCTCAACATCACGCCCGGGCCGCTGCTGTTCCAAAAGAACCCGGACGTGGTCTGGGGCCTGATAGCGGCACTTTTCATCGGCAACCTGATGCTGCTGGCGATGAACATCCCGATGGTCGGCCTCTTCGTGCGCGTGCTGCTGATCCCGGCACGAATCCTGATGCCGGTCGTGGCGATGGTGTCCTTCGTCGGGATCTACGGCATCTCCGGATCGAGCTTCGACCTGCTGGTGATGATCGGTTTCGGCGTCCTGGGGTGGGTCCTGCGCAAGCTCGACGTGCCGCTGGTGCCGATCATCCTCGGCGTCCTGCTCGGCAACGCCACGGAGGCGAACCTGCGCCGCGCCATGACCATATCGGACGGCGACTGGAGCGCCCTGGTCCAGTCGCCGCTGTCCATCGTTCTCTGGGCGATCGCGATCGTCGGCTTCGTCCTGCCGATCGTCTTCGGAAAGGTCCTGCGCCGCCGCCTGTCGCTGCGCAAGGACGCGGAGGGCGCCGCGGTCGATTGACCCGCGGACCGGGCGGAAAGCCCCAAAGGCGCCCGGGCAGGTTCCGGCGCCGGTCCGGCCGCGGCCCTACAGCTGCTTCCCTTCGAAGGGGTGCCAGCCGTCGCGGTGCTCGATCTCGATGACCCAAAGGTCCGGGTCGCGGGCCACGGCGCGCGCGATATAGTCGTCGGCCTCTTGCTCCGCCACCAGGGCGCCTTTCAGGGCCGGCAGCCAGGCGAGGCGGCCGTCGAGGTCGCGGCTTTGTGTCAGGATGCGGCACCCGGCCGCGCGCTGGTTCAGCTTGAGGATGACGCTGCCCCCGGTCCGCTCGCCGCGGCGCACGACCGTCGCCGGCACGGCCTCGGCATGGCAGCGGCGCAGGTGCGCCCGCACCCAGACATCGGTCGGCAGACGGTCGTCGGTCATGAAGTCGGGCTGGCTTGATGCGGTCGCGAAGGTGCCGCGATTCATCGCAGAGGCCGCAGCCGCCGGCAAGCGGAAAGCGGCCGGCGCCTGCAGGCCTCAGAACGACAGGTTGCTGAAGGCGTCGTACGTATTGAGGATGGCCCGACCGAGCAGCACGATGAACAGCGGCGGCAGAATGAACACGATCATCGGCACGGTCAGCAGCGCCGGCAGGCGCGCCGCCTTCTCCTCCGCCTTCATGATGCGCTCCTGGCGCGATTCCGCCGACATGACGCGCAGCGACTGCGCCAGCGGCGTGCCGTAGCGTTCCGCCTGGATCAGGGTATTGGCGACCCCGCGGGCGGCCTGCAGGTCGACGCGCAGGGCCAGGTTCTGCAGGGCCTTGCGGCGGTCCGGCAGGAAGCCGAGTTCCAGGCCGGTCAGGCTGAGCTCGTCGGCCAGCTCGGGCGAGGCCCCCTCGAGCTCCTGGGAGACGCGCATCAGCGTCGCATCCAGGCTGAGGCCCGCCTCGGCACAAATCACCATGAGATCGAGGCCGTCGGGAAGCGCCTTGCGGATCTTCTCGCAGCGCTTCTGGGCCATGTTGCGCACGATGACGTCGGGCAGGTAGGCGCCGAACACGACGCTGCCGAGCGAAGCGCCCAACTTGCCCATGGAGCTCAGCCCGTAAAGGTTCAGGCCGTAAAGCAACACCGCGGTGATCCCGCCGAAGGCGAAGGGGAGGGCCAGCTTGGCGAAGAAGTAGCGGATGATCGCGTCCTTGGACCGCCAGCCGGCGCGCATCAGCTTCAGCGAGGCGCGCTGGGCCTGCGCGCTGCGCAACAGGTTCATCCGATCGACGACCTGACGCATCATGTTGATGGTGGGCAGGCGCTCCTGGCGGCGGCGCGGCCCGAGAAGCGTACTGCGCATCTCCTGGCGCTGCGCCGCGATGATCTGGGCGCGCTTCGCGGCCGGGTCCTTGTACAGCAGCCCGAACCACACGGAGACGAGGATCGCCCCGGCGGAGAGCGCCGACATGACGGTCAGAATATCCTCGACCGTGACGCCGGGCGGAAGGAAATCCTGCAACGTCATAACTCGAACTTCACCATCTTACGCATGACCGCGGCGCCGCCGAAAATCATCAGCAGGCCGAATCCGATCATGATCTTGCCGCGCATGTCAGTGAACAAGCCGACGATATAGCCCGAGTTCACGAGGTAGATCAGCCCGGTCATGATGAAGGGCAGGGAGCCGATGATATAGGCGCTGGCCTTGGCTTCGGAGGACAAGGCCTTGATCTTCCGTTTGATCTGGCGACGGCCGCGCAGCACCTCGGCAAGGTTGTTGAGGGTCTCGGCCAGATTGCCGCCGGTCTCGGCCTGGATGGAAAGCGCGATCGTGAAGAACTTGAACTCCTGCAGGTCGAGCCGCCGCGAAGATTCCCACAGCACCTCATCCATTTTGCGGCCGAGCCGCACGCCGTCGGTGACGCGACGAAGCTCGATGCCGACCGGATCGGGAATTTCGTTCCCCGCCGCCCTGATGGCCTCGGTGATCGGCAGGCCGGCGCGGACCCCGCGGACCATGAGATCGATGGCCTCGGGAAAGAACTGGATGAACATCATCTGTCGCCGCTTGAACATGGCGCCGACGATATAGTGGGGAAGCCCGAGTCCCGCCATGAAGGCCACAAGGATGGCCACGGGGAGCGGAATGAAGCCGCTCAGCCTGGCCACGACGAAACCCAGTGCGGCAACGATCAGGCAGATCATGACGTAGGTGCCGAGATTTAATTCAAGCCCCGCACGCGCGAGGCGAACCCGCAAGACTTCCTGGTTCGGGATGATTCGCTTGGCGAGCCCCTCGAACGCCCCGTTCTTGCCGGTATCGCGCCGGGCGCTCAGGACCTGTTCCTGCGTCGCCTGCTTCTTCTGATGATTCTGCTGCACGCGTTCGATGCGACGGGCGGCCTGCCGACGAGCGCCGCTGCCGGCGAAGAGCGCCACCAGGAGCAGGATAATGCCGATCGGGAGGATCGACAGCATGGCCGCTTCCGGGCCGTTCAGGAGAGTCGTCAGTGCTTGCATCAGATGCACTCCAGGAGGCGCTGGTCGAGCCCGAAATACGCTGCCTTCGGCGTAAAGTGCGGCCGCAGGCCCGACGACCGGAAGTTGCCCTGCAGCATGCCGTCAAGACCCTCGCCCTCGAATTCATAGGTGAAGAGGTCCTGCGTCGTGATCACGTCACCCTCCATGCCGATGATCTCGGTGACGTGGGTGACGCGGCGCATGCCGTCGCGCATGCGCGAGACCTGGACGATGATATCGATGGCGGCCGCGATCTGGGTGCGGACCGCCTTGGCGGGCAGGTTGATGCCCGCCATGCCGACCATGTTCTCCAGTCGGGTCAGGGCCTCGCGCGGCCGGTTGGCGTGGACGGTGCCGAGCGAGCCGTCGTGGCCGGTATTCATCGCCTGCAGCATGTCGACCGCCTCGGATCCGCGCACCTCGCCGAGGATGATGCGGTCGGGTCGCATACGCAGGGCGTTCTTGACGAGGTCGCGCATGCTGATCTCGCCGGAGCCTTCGAGGTTCGCCGGCCGCGTTTCCAGCCGCACGACATGCGGCTGCTGGAGCTGTAGTTCGGCCGCGTCCTCGATGGTGACGATCCGCTCGCGCTCGTCGATCATTTGCGACATCGCGTTGAGGAGCGTCGTCTTACCGGAACCGGTACCGCCAGAGATCAAGACATTCAGCCGGCTGCGCGCCGCGATCTTCAGCACGGTGCACATCGTGTCCGATATGTTCTTCTGATGGCGCATGACGTCGAGCGTAATGCTCTTCTTGGAGAACTTACGTATCGAGATGGCCGGCCCGTCGATCGCCAGCGGCGGAATGATGATGTTGACACGACTGCCGTCCTGCAGACGCGCGTCCACCAGGGGAGTCGTCTCATCGACCCGCCGGCCGATGAGAGAGACGATGCGGCGGGAGATGTTGAGAACATGATCGTTGTTGCGAAAGCGCACGTCCGTGAGGTCGAGCTTTCCCTTCCGCTCGACGTAGACCTGATTGGCGCCGTTGACCATTATGTCGGTGATCGACTCGTCCGCGAGCAGAGGCTCGAGCGGCCCGAGACCCAGCATATCGTCGAGAATCAGCTCGACGACCGCCTGCTGCTCCGTGGCGTTGAGACGAATGCGCTGCTCGACCAGCACCTCGTTGACGATGTCGCGGAGCTGGTGGGCCAGCTCCTGGCGCGGCAGTTGGGAGGCGGCTGAAACGTCGAGCCGGTCCATGACCAGGGGCTCGATCTTCTGTTTGGCATTCTCGACGGTCTTCGAATAGCCGCTGTTGGTTTCCGGAGACTTCGGGCCCCCGTGGTGCGATTGTGCGTTTCCGGCCGTCTGGGACGCGGTGCGGGCCGCAATTTTGCTGGCGGCATCGCCGTTGCCCGTGCGCGGTTTGGCCTGCGGCGGGGATGCCGGCTTCTCGGGCGGCGGCGGCGCCTTTGGGCTGCAGTGGAGCAGCCAGTTGATCAGGGCGCCGACGAGATTTCGGCGGTCGAGAAGATTGAGCGACGCGGAATCCTTTTCGGTCGCGGTCGTGACGATGTGGCCAATCCGCACGGCCAGCTCGGGCCGCGCCAGGTGTGCAAGATTGTCGTTTTCGAAGGCCGCGAGGACCTCGGGTTTCAGCTCCTCGAGGTATTTGGCGACGAGGGCCTGCCCGAGGGCGGCTGGGCTCTGAGCGTCGCGACCGTTGCCGGCCGGGCTCGGAGTTCCGGAAGATCCGTCCATGTCGAGCTACCCCTTCTTGAAGAAGCGGCCCAGGAGCTTCCCGGACGTCTTTTCCTTCTTCTTGTCCTTCTTGCCCTTCTTGGAGCCCGATTCTTCGGTCAGCTTGCTCGCCAGGCCCTGGATCGCCTTGCTGGCCTTGCTCCGCGGCTGGCTCTGAACCACCGGCTTGCCCGCGTTGGCAGCCTGATGGAAGGCTTTGGGATCCTCCGGGATCTGGACGTTTATCTTGTGGCCGAGCGCCTTCTGGAAGTCGCCGGGCTGCATGGATTGGTGTGGCCCGTCGGTTCGGTTGGCAACGACGAAAACGTCCTTGTCGGCGCCGAGCTCATGCACGCCGTTGATGATGCGCATACTGTCGCGCAGCGACGACAGGCTGAGATCGGTCACCAGGATGATCTTGCTGGCGACCTCGAAGACGCGCTGCCGCACCGCAAAGGCCGAGCGGGGCAGGTCGACGATGATCGCGTCGTTGCTGCGGCCCAGTGCGTCGAATAGCAGGTCCACCGCGTCGGGATTGAAATGGAGGTCCGACGACAGGGTTTCTTCCGTCGCCATGATGGACAGGCGTTCCGTGAGCCTGGCCGTAGCGCTCTCGACGAAAAGGCTGTCGATTCGCGCCGGGCTCTCGAGGGCTTCGCGGAGACCGCGGGTCGGCTCGAGATCGAGCGAGAGGGCAACGGTGCCGAACTCGAGGTCGAGATCGACGAGGGCGGTCTTCTGCTTGCGCTCCTCGCTCATCAGCCAGGCCAGGTTCACCGCCAGAGTGCTGGCGCCGACGCCGCCGCGGGCGCCGACGATGGCGATTCTGTTGACTTTGCTGGCCGCGGACTGGTCTTCCGGTGCGGGGGCTTTCTGAGTGGGTTCCTCGGCCCGGGTCAGGGCGGCGGCAAGGGACTTTTCGGTGACCGGCTTGACGAGGTAGTCGGTGATCCCGGCGCCGACCATCTCACGGTAGAGATTAATATCGTTGATCGTGCCAATGCCGATCAACCGAGTGTCCTCGGTAAAGGCCGCGGTCAGGGACAGCATGGCGGTCAGAGGAGCCGAGGTTTCGCCGATGTCGACGATCAGGACCTTCGGGGTCGGAAAATCGGCGAGGTACTCCAGGGCCCGATGCGTGTCGCCATCCCGCACGAGGGGGGAGTCGAAGAATTGGCGAACCACCGATTCGACGACGCCGTGGGTCTGGTTGTCGCTGACGAAAGCGACGCATTCGCTCGCCGTCTCTTCGCTCGGCTCGGAGTCTAGGAGGAGTTCTTCAGCGGCGCCCATGGATCAAAGCCCCGAGTCCTTGAGGGTTTCGGTTTTCCCGCTCCGGTACTGCTTGATGGGCCGCGTGGCGGCCTCGGCGTCGGCCGGGCCCAGCGCGCGACCGCTTACGAGATCGGTCGGCTCGGCAACCATCCGGCCCAGGATAGCCGCATTGGAGCAGCTGTAGGTGAAGTCGGGGCGCGAGCCCAACGAAGGCTGCTCGGTGCTGCAGTCCGGCTCGATCACCGTGGCCCGCGTCACCGTGACGGCCACGTCCTCGTCGCTTCGGGCGAGGCTGCGTATCGGTCGATCGGGAACTTCGGCATCGAGTCCGAGACCGGAGAGCTCGGCCTCGATCTCGGCCAGGCGCGCCGCGGTCAGAGGGTCGAAGAAGCGATCGTCGCGGCGCGGCCCGTCGATCTCGATCCGGGCGCCGGTGTTGACGCCGCTCTTTTCCAGGAAGCTCACGAGGGCGTCGACCTCGGCATCGGTCAGATCGCTGCTGCCGGGGGCGAAATTCACGGTGTGCACGCGGGTGATCGGCTCGACTTGCGGCCGGACGGTCGGACGCATCTGTTGCCAATTCGCGGAATCGAAGGTGTGGGCAAGCAGGATCTCACCGGCATCGTGCTTGGCGGGATCGATGTGGCACCCGGCCAGCAGCCCGGCGACGGCCAGGGCGGGCAGACCCAGGAAGACTTTGCGAGACATGGCTTTGCGCATGCGACCCTCCTCAATCCATGAGATAGCCGCTGGCGCCAGGTTCACCGTGGGTGGCCTGCGACAGTTCGGGAACGGGGATCGTCGTGTGCTGCGAAATGACGGTGTCCTTTTTATCGACCGCGTCGTTCTTGACGCCGGTGAAAGGATCCGTCGGCAGCGGGATGTCGGTCTCGGAAATGGGCTTTACGATATAGGGCGTCACGATGATGACCAGTTCCGTCTCCTTGCGCTGGAATCGCTCGCTCTTGAAGAGTGCGCCGAGAATCGGCACGTCGCCGAGCCCAGGCGTCTTCTTGATCGCCTCCTGAGAGTTGTTCTGCAGCAGGCCGGCAATCGCGAAGCTCTGTCCCGAGGCCAGTTCCACCGTCGTCTCGGCGCGACGCGTCGTCAGGGCGGGAACCTGCACTTGGCCGAACGTCACGGCGCCGACGTCGGAGAGCTGTGTCACCTCGGGGCGCACGTTCATGTTGATCCGATTGCCGCTGATGATCGTCGGGGTGAAGGAGAGGCCGACGCCGAACGAGCGGAACTCGACCGTGATGCCGCCGTTGTTGTCCTGGTTGATCGGGATCGGAAACTCGCCGCCGGCCAGGAAGCTGGCCGTCTGGCCGGACAGCGCGGTCAGATTCGGCTCCGCCAAAATGGTGACGAGGTTGTCGTCCGCGAGCGCGTCTAGGACGCCTTGGACGTTGAAGTCGCTGTTCGTATAGCTGCCCGTGAGGAGCGATGTCGAGCCGACCGTCGGATTGAACGTCGCCAGACCGAGCAGGAAGTTGTCGCCGTTGAAGAGGGCGTCCCAGTTGAAGCCGAACTTCTTGATGTCCTCGCGCGACACCTCGGCGATCCTGACCCGAAGGTTGACCTGATTGGGGGCCGTGACGGCGATCTGGTTGATGACCTCCTCGCCCTCGCCGATGAATCGGTTGGCGAGCCGCCGCGCGTCCTCGGCGTCGCGGGCCTGCGCCACGGTGCCGGTTAGGACGATGGCGCCGTCTATCGACATCACCTGAATGCCCGAATTCGGCAGTAGCGTTGCGATCGATTCGCGAAGCCGTTGCAGGTCGTGCTCGACGGTGATCTCGCTGCTCGCGATCAGGTTGTCGTGCTTGTCGAGCGCGAAGAGGGTCGTCCTGCCGGGTTTCTTGCCGAACACGTAGACGAGGCGCGTCGAGCGGACGCTGATGTCCGCGATCTCCGGGTTGGCGATGAAGACCGAAGCCGCCGGGGAATCGAGCTGGACGAGCTGTCCCTCGTTCAGCGCGACGGCGATCTCGGCACCAGCCTTCTGAAAGGGCTGAGCGGTGCTCGCTGCCATTGCGCCACCGGACCAGAGAACGGCCAGGGCCAAGGCGGCCAGAAACCAATAGCGTATGCGCACCACGACTTCCTACCTATTTATTTCTTGTTGAAGCGGACTTCTTCGGTCTGATTGCCACGGGAGACCTGCACGACATCCTGATTGGCTCGCGACGGACGCCAGATCAGGCGACTGACTTCGCTATCCCAAGTATGCGTCTTGCCGCGCTCCGGATCGGGCTCCTGCAAAGGCTCGCCGGACTTGGCGATCCGCTCGAGCTCGGCCTCGTCCTTCGCCAGGCTGCGCAGGGCGAAGGAGAGCTTCCCCAACTCACTGAGGACGGCCAGCATCTCGGCCTGCTTGGGCGTGACCTCGAGCGTCGCGTTCTTGCCGACCTTCGGCGACTCGTCGGTATCGTTGGTCTTCTGGTCGATCGCCAGGATTCGGACGTTCGTCAGGACCGTCTCGCTCGCGCGGCGCTGAATTTCGCCGTTCTTGACGGAATGCGTGAGCAGGATATCGACGCGATCGCCCGGAAACACCAAGCCCGAAATGCTCGAGGTGGCGTCGACCCGTACGGCGACGGCCCGATAGCCGGGCCGCAGGACGGCAGCCAGGAATCCGCGATCGCCGGGCTTGAGTATCCGGCTGTTCGTGACCGGTTCGCCGGCCGCGATCGCCCGGCGCACGACGGCGCCGACCAGGTCCTTGACCTCGGTCTTCTCCTTGGTCAGATAGCTGGGATGCAGCTTTTCGTCGGGCCACACCTGCCAGGTCAAGTTCTCTTCCTTGACGAAGCTGCCCGTCGGCATGTCGCTGTCGGCGACGAGCACGTAGATCTTCTTGACCGGCGCCTGAGGGGCGGCCTGTGGAGCAGTGGCCATCTGAGCGCGCTGGTCAGCGAGCCAAGAACGCGCGACCAGGCCGGTTCCGGCCATGATCAACACTGCGGCTACGATAAGGATAATATTTCGCACTGACATGGCCTTAGTGTACCCTTAGCAATGTAAACGCCACGTAAAGACCACCTACGGCGATTGCCGCGCCGTAAGGCATCGGTTGCTTGATGAAGCCAGGATCTGCGCCGTGGATGAGGGCCAGCCCACTGGTTGGGGCTGTGGCCAGGCGATGCTGAAGCCACATAAATAACACCATGACCCCGCCGGCTATCGTCGTGCAGAAGGTGAAGGGCAGGATGAGATCCGGCCCGGCCCATAGGGCGGTCGCGACGAACAGCTTGACGTCGCCCGCGCCGAGAACCCGCTTGGAAAAGAGTACGAAGCCGATGGCCAGGAAAGCGGTCGCGATACCCAGGCTGGCCAGCCAGGTGGCAGAGGGCTGAACGTTGTAGGCGTAGGCCGGATAGAGCAGCGCCAGCGCCAGGCACCAACGGTTCGGAATCATGTAGCGGAGGATGTCGCTAACCGCCGCGGCGAACAGCAGGCCGACGAAACAAAGGACCGCGAGGCCCGACACGAGCTCGGGGAACGTCATGAGCTGTACCGCAACACCATCACACAAAAAAAAGCGGGGGCCGGTAGCGGTTTCGCTCCGGCCCCTCGTTCGCCGTCTGCGGGCCGGTTCCCGATACTCGGCCCGGCCCGCTTGTCGTTGATCGTGGTTTTTTCCGCGATCAGCCGTTGTTCACGGCATTGCTCAGCGAGTTCGACACCGTCCCGAACATGGTCTTCAGCGAGTTACCCATGGCGGTCAGCGCGCCGATCGCGGCAACCGAGACGAGGGCCGCGATAAGGCCATACTCGATGGCAGTCGCGCCCGACTCGTCGGCACAGAAATGCTTGAAACGCTTCAGCATATTACGATCTCCTTGTACAGCGCATCATCGAGACGAATATTTACATCCTCGGCCTTAATAAACAGTAAAAATGCCATAGGATTGAATGTTTCTGCGGATAAAAGTATTTAATAAAGATTTAGATAAATTAAAATGTAATAAATCTATAATATTAAATAAAATTAGATCGGTGTATTGTTTGTGGCCGCGCAACTCATTGATAATATTGCGTTCGTATAGCTGCGCCGAGCAACGGCAAAAGAGACCCAAGAGACGGACCGGACGCGCAGTCGGAGGCCCGTGCCTGCTTACGGGCCGGAGAATCGGGGACGTCATAGGCGGCGGAGGTTGCGTGGGCCGGCGAGGCCGATCAGGCGGCGAAGGTCGCGGTGCATGACGCGACGCTAGGTCGAACTGTCGTCCGGGCTCCCTTCCACCGTTCGCCTGACAGGACCGAAGCCTGGGCGGCGATCTCCCGGGCGCGGTTCGAAGACATGCGGTCCGGGCCGACCCGTCGTGCGGAGCCGCGCCGCACGATCATGATCGGCGGCGCAGAGATTTCGATAAGCTCGAGGGCTCTTTGCGGAGCTGTCCGCGGGTGCCATCTCAGTGCACCGTCAGGGTGGAGGAGGTTCCCAACTCGATCGGCGGCAGCGGCAGGAACCCGATCATGAGGAAGGAAAAACTATAGGCGACTTGGACCGTGACTTGGCTGCCCGGGTCGTTGTCCGGGTTCCAGGCCACGGTGACCTGGTTTGTGTTGACGTCGAGCGCATAGGCCCGGCTGACCACGAAGCTTTTGACTTGGCTGGCCGTGGCAGGAAACAACTTGTTGGATCCGCGGATGGCGGCATAGCGCGCGCCTTCGGTGGCCGCGCTCTCGATGGTGCTGTAGGCCCACATCGCGCGGCCGAAGTCGATGGTCCCGAACATGGCTACGAAGAAGATCGGTGCGACCAACGCGAATTCCAAAGCGGATGTGCCGCGAATGTCGCGGAGCCAAGGCAGGCGAGGCAACAGGCGAGTCAGCATGAGTTGGTCTCCAAGCTCACCGGAATCGCATGGTATTGGTCGATGTGACTTGCCGCGGCGATTGAACGCCGGGGTAGGGAATCAAGAAATCCAGCTGGCGGGAGACGGTGACCTCGACGTAAGTATAGGGGAACTCCCCGCCGGTGCAGAGAGTGTTGCACGCGATTTCCGTGCTGGAACCCGGGCAGGTGCAATACTGCCGCGGCGTGACCGTCAAGAGGGTTCCGTCGTCGCCGTAATCGTCATAGGCCGCCTGCCTCATCCCGGCGATGTCGCCCGCGGTGCTCAGGTCCTGCGTCCCGTACTGCGTCGCGGCACGGGCGGCGTTGGTGATGGCGATCTTCTGCAGGCCCAGTCGGCCGAAATCGACCGTGCCGACGGCCAGGATGACCAGAATCGGAATCAGGAATCCGAACTCGACGGTAACATTGCCGCGGGCCTCGCGCAGGATAGCTTTGAATCGATTGCCTAGGCGCCGCCGCATCGCCTTACTCCACCAGGTAGGAGGTGAAGAGCAGCGGATTGCTGAGGACCGGCGTGTTCTCGAAGTCGCCGATATCTGTACCGCCGGTGAACGCCACGGTGTCGGCGATGAGCAGGGTGCTCGAGGTGTTCAGGGCCGAGCCGCCGGCGAATTTGACGTGCCGATTCGGAAGGTAGACGATTCCTTCCAGGTTCTGGGTCGCGCCGCCGGTCAGGTCGAAGTCCGTCGTCGTGGGCGAGTCCCGGTCCGCGACGATCAAGACCCCGGCATAGGGCCCGGTGTCCGGAGCATCCAGATTGATAACCGCGCCCGCACTGATGCTCATTCCTTCGTCGCCGTTTCCGTTGGTGCCGGTTTTGGTGAAATAGATGACGACGTCCGATCCGGTGACGGTGGCCTGGGCCTGGAGGTTCAGCGCCGCGCCGTCGAACACGTAGACGCCAGGGTTCATCGTGACGGTGCCGCTGGTGTTGATACGGATGTCCGCGCCATAGCAGCCGGGATTGAGCGGCAGGCTTTGGCCGCCGTTGACGTTGATCGTATTGTTGGTGCAGGGCGTCGGCGGGAACGGCCCGTAGAATTGCTCGTAGAGGGCCTCGAAGTCGAAGGCGCCGAGGGGGTCGATCACCGGGCTGGTGCCGGTATCCGGTGGCGGGTTGAGACAGCTTCCGCTGCTGCCCCCGACGACCTTGATCTCGGTCGTATTGAGGCAGGAGCTGCCGCCCTGGCTGATGGCGGAGGGATCGTTCGAATTGACCAGCACGCCGCAGCCGAGGCTGACCTGAGCGCCGCCTTGCACGCTGACGGCCGACGACGCATCCGGGCTGAGCGACCAGACGCAGGTGTCGTTGGTGTCCGATTTCGCCACGGCCCGGGCGGTGAAGGTCGGGTCGGCGTCGAACAGGGCCCCGGCGATGAAGCTCGAGCCCGGCTCCGATACCACGACCTCGACCATGTCGGAGAAGCCGGCGTAGAACATCGACTCTTCGGGCGGGTTGTGGGACACGATGGTACGGCCGTTGGTGGCGGCGAATCCGTGATTCGTGGCGTCGTGCTCAACCGCGGCCTGGATTGCGGCATCGTCGCCATCGGTCTTTTCGCCTTCCAGCGCACCCGCGATGGCCGCGGAGTCCGCGATGGACTGCAGTTGCCGCGTCTTCGCGTACCAATACCCGATGTCGATGGACATGCCGGCGAAACCAATGAGCGCCGGTGCGGCGATCGCGGTATAAACGAGGATACCGCCGCGGCGGTCGCCGCAAAGCCGCTTCAAAAACGCACTAAAGAACTGCTTCATTGCCGTCGTCCCCGTCGAGAGTGGCGATCGCCGCGCGCCGGACCAGTTTGAGGAGGCGCATCGCACCGGGCTGTCCCAAAGATCGCCGATCTTGCGCCGGCCGTGGTTCGGCAGCGCTCATTATCGGCTTGCGCGGTTAAGGATCCCTTTAGGATTTGCAAGGCTTTAGCGCGGATTCGATGGAAACGGCGATATGGTATCGCGCCGGCCCGGCGCCGATTGGTTGGCCGCTGCCCTGTCTGTAAAAAGACAGGTAAACCAATGAATTTAAGCGATTTTTAAGGGTCACGAATTATTAATCAGGGGAGGACCGGCAAGCGCCCGGTCGTGCTTCGCGTGCACAAAGGATGACGGCTATGGATGGCGATCGGCGGGCGTCCGAAATCTCGACCTCGGAAGGTGCGGCGCTCGACAAGCCCGCCGCGTCGACGGGAGGCGAGGGCGTCAAGGCGGGCGCCAAGGAGTGGGGACGTCACCCGGTCAACATCCGCGTCAGCGTCCCGCTCGGCATCGGCCGGTATTACATAACCATCGTGGCCGGCCGGGAGCGGCGCAGTCGTGAGCGGCGCGTCGAGGAACGGCGCAAGCACCCGCTCGTCAGCGCCGGAAATCTCGGTGCGTTTTTCACCTTGGGGATCATCTGCGGGCTCGCCGCTCTGGCGGTCATCCAGTTCGGCGCCGCCTACGTGCTGCTGCATAGCGGCGTCATGGTGGTCGGGCAATGAAGCGGGGATTTTTCGCGTCGCGCAGGCGCGGCGAGAGTCCGCAGTCATCGTGGTGGCGCAGGCTTGGCGGTCTGGGCCGAGACGAGCGTGGCGTTACGGCGGTCGAGTTCGTCTTCGTCGCGCCGATCCTGATCCTTATTCTGGGGGGTATCCTGCAGTTCGGGCTGGTTCTCTATCTGCAGAATCAAATGTCCGATGTCGCGCGCGACATATCGCGCCGCGTCGCAGTGGGCGAACTGAGCGAGACCGAGGGCGAGGCGGAAGCGCAGAACTCGCTGATAAACTGGGGCATGACCTACACGGTGGACGTCACCATGCCGAACCCCAGCGATCCGACCGACCGGGACGTCGGGGTGACGATTTCGGTGCCCATGTCACAGGCGTCGCTGATCGATATCCTGGGACTGTTCCAGTCGGGAACACTGACGGCCTCCGTCACCATGCGGCAGGAATAGGGCGGGGCGGGCCACTCCGCGCCGCCCGGCCGAAATGGCGCCGTGGCGTTGCGCTCCGCACCCGTCTCGACGATCTCCTCACAAGACCGCGTGCAGTGTGGCGTTCCTAAGCCATCGTTAAGCATCGCTCGGCGATAGTGCCAGCGGACGCGGTGCCCAGCCGTTCGGGAGAGGTCGTGGCAAAGAGCGAGAATCTCGTCAGGCCGAAAGGCGGCGCCGTGCCGACCTGGGATGTTCCGGCCGGCCGGTCCGATCTCCTGCTCGCACTGGCGGCGGCGGCGCTGCTTGCCGTCGTCATCCAGATCGGGCTGGCGCTCAACGGCGTCGCCCCCGTCGGCGACGGCGTCTATGTCGATCCGGATGCCTACATGCGCCTGGTGCGGGTTCGCGATCTCGCCAATGGCGGCGCCTGGTTCGACCCCGTCCTGTCGCGCATCGGCCCGCCCGACGGGTTCGTATTGCACTGGACCCGGCCGCTCGATGTCCTGCTGCTGCTCGGGGCCTGGCCGGCCAGCCATTTCGTCGGCTTCGAGAAGGCGCTGTTCTGGTGGGGCGCGGCGATCTCGCCCGTGTTCCAGATTCTGTCGCTCCTCGCCCTGACGTGGGCGGCGGCGCCGCTGCTGTCGCGCGCCGCCCTGGGGCCGCTCGCCTTCTTCCTGATCGCCCAGCCGGGCCTTTTCGGCCGCTTCATGGTCGGCCGGCCGGACCATCACGGCCTGCTGCAATTCCTGATGTTCCTCTCCCTCGGCTTTGCGCTTCGCGCCTTGCTGCGGCCCGACGACACCCGGACCGCCCGCTGGCTCGGACTCGTTTCGGCCCTGTCGCTCTGGATCAGCGTCGAGACCCTGACGCTCAGCGGAATGATCTTCGCCGCGATCGGTCTCTTTTGGGTCACGGGCGAGCGGGCCCTGGCCGGGACCGGCCGGCGCATGGCCGTCTGGCTCCTGTTCGGCGCGGTCGCGGCGCTGTTTCTCGAGCGCGGACCGGGAACGCTGCTCAGCCTCGAGGCCGACCGCCTGTCGCTGGCGCACATCGTGCTGCTGGCCGCCAACGCCGCGGCGTGGGGGGTGCTGGAGGTCTGGCAGCGCAGCGGCCGGCGGCTCGCGTCGCCGTCCGGCCGGATCCTGGCAGCGGCGTGGGGGGTGCTGGAGGTCTGGCAGCGCAGCGGCCGGCGGCTCGCGTCGCCGTCCGGCCGGATCCTGGCAGCGGCGCTGGTCACGAGCATCGGCGGTGCCGCCTTGTGGCTTTTGATGCCGGGGTTCTTTTCCGACCCCATGGCGGCCGGAGACGCGCTCTACCGGCAGACCCACCTCCCGGCGCTGCTGGCCGCCAACGCCGCGGCCTGGGGGGTGCTGGAGGTCTGGCAGCGCAGCGGCCGGCGGCTCGCGTCGCCGTTCGGTCGGATCCTGGCAGCGGCGCTGGTCACGAGCATCGGCGGTGCCGCCTTGTGGCTTTTGATGCCGGGGTTCTTTTCCGACCCCATGGCGGCCGGAGACGCGCTCTACCGGCAGACCCACCTCCCGTATATCGAGGAGCTTCAGCCGTTGCTGACGTGGCCGGCCGAGGGCGCCGGCATCGGAGCTTGGGCCGCGGCCCTGGCCAAGCCGGTTCACTGGCTGGGGATCGCCGTTCTTGCGCTGCCCTGGCTGTTCTGGCGCCTGCGCAATACGGCCGGCGGCGAACGCCGGGCCTGGGGCCTTCTGGCTATCGGATCGGTTGTGTTCCTGCCGGCGGGCCTGATCGAGGCGCGCTGGGCGCCCTATCCCGAAGCGCTGCTGCTGATTCCCTACGCCGATTGCGCCGCCGCCGCGTTGGCCCGGGTCGCGGCGAGGCTGCCGAGCGTCGGCCTCGCGCTGGTGCGCCCGCTGCTGGTCGTCGTCTTCTGCGTCTGGTTCTATCTGCCGCTCGCCCTCGTCGGGACCGGCGACGAGGCGGGCGCCTCGGTCGCCACCGCCAGAGCCTGCCCGCTGCAGGATCTGGCGCCGGTGCTCGACGATCCGGCCGGGCTGGGCGCCTCGCCCAAGCGTATTCTGGCGCTGATCGACTTCGGGCCCGAACTGCTCTACCGGACGCCGCATTCCGTCTTTGCGATTCCGAACCACCGGCCGCAGCCGAAATACGCGGAGGGCTATCGCATCATGAGCGCCCGCGATCCGGAGGTCGCGCGGCGGGGCCTTGCCGCCATCGGGGCCGATCTGATTCTGATCTGCCCCGGATCGGCGGAAGACTGGTTCTATGGGCAGGAAACCGGCGATGGCCCCACCCTCTACCAGAGGCTGCGGGACGGTCCGGTACCCGCATTCCTGGTACCCTACGACCTGCCGAACCCGCTCGCCGGGCATTTCAAGCTGTTCCAGGTGCGGGGATAGGTCGCCAGGCGAACCCGCGTCTCGATGCGGCTGCAGCCGGCCTCCGCCGGGCCGACCGGCGGCTGTCCTCGCGCCGGGCGGCAATTGGCCCTAGTCAATCGGCCCGCTTTCGCTAATATCGCAGACAAGCAAAGGCCATCTCCCGAGGCCGGCACGGATCCTCGGGCGGATCAGGCGAAGGAAATCAGGCGGTCCTGCTTTGGCCGATGAGGCCAGAGCATGGGCGGCTGAGCGCAGAAACAAGGGAGGACTGAATGACTGAGCTCGAATACTGGCTCGACCAGACCAAGAAAAATCGCATATCGCGCCGTGAATTCCTGGGGCGCGCCACGGCGCTCGGCGTCAGCGCGACGCTGGCGACCACGATGCTGAGCCACGCCGGCATTGCGGCAACCCCGAAGCGCGGCGGGCTCGCCAAGATCGGGCTCGCGCACGGCGCGACGACGGACTCGCTGGACCCGGGAACCTGGCCCGATACGGGAACGCAGGTTCCCTTCTGGGGCTCGGGCGCCAACAGCCTGACCGAGGTCGACGTCAAGGGCGATATCGTCGGCGACCTGGCCGAAAGCTTCGAACCGTCCGATGGCGCCAAGACCTGGGTTTTCAAGCTGCACAAGGGCCTGACGTTCCACAACGGCAAGGACGTCACGGCAACCGACGTGGTGGCTTCGTTCCGGCATCACATGGGCGCGGATTCCAAGTCGGCCGTGAAGTCGGTGCTGAGCTCGATCGCCGACATCAAGGCCGACGACAAGCGAACGGTGATCTTCACCCTGACCGGGGGCAGCGCCGACTTCCCGTACCTGACCAGCGACTACCACATCCCGATCATGCAGGCGAAGGCCGATGGCACGGCCGACTGGGAGTCGGGAATCTGGACCGGCCCCTTCGTGCTGGAAAAGTTCGAGCCGGGCGTGCGCACGAACATGAAGCGCTTCCCGAACTATCACAAGGAGGGCAAGCCGTATTTCGACGCGGTTGAGTTCCTCAACATCACGGACGTGGCGGCGCGCACCAATGCGCTGACCACGGGTGAAGTGCATTACATCGGCCGCCCCGACCTGAAGACGCTTCACCTGTTGGAGCGGAACAAGAACCTCGAGATCGACGAGGTGACCAGCTTCGCGCACTACGTGCTGCCGATGAACGTGACGGTTCCGCCGTTCGACGACGTGAACGTGCGGATGGCCCTCAAATACGCCCTCGACCGCGACGAGGTGGCGAAGAAGATCTTCCTCGGCCATGCGACGGTGGCCAACGACAACCCGATCGCGCCGTCGATCAAGTTTGCGATCGACCCGCAGCCGAAGCACAGCTACGACGTCGACAAGGCGAAGTACTACCTGAAGCAGGCCGGGCTGTCGTCGCTCAAGGTGGACCTCTCGGCCGCCGATGCGGCCTTCGGTGGTGCTGTTGATACCGCCGTTCTCTTCAAGGAACACGCGGCGAAAGCCGGCATCGACATCAACGTCGTGCGGGAGCCGAACGACGGATACTGGGACAACGTCTGGCTCAAGAAGGGCTGGTGCGCGTCCTACTGGTCCGGCCGCCCGACCATCGACTGGATGTTCTCGACCGCCTATGCCAGTGGGGCCGCCTGGAACGAGACTCACTGGAGCAATGCGCACTTCGACGAGCTCCTGGCGGCGGCGCGCGCCGAGACCGACCAGAAGAAGCGTGCCGATATGTATGCGGAGATGCAGCAGCTCGTGCACGACGACGGCGGCGAGATCGTCCTGGTCTTCAACAACCTGCTCGACGCGCATTCCAAGAAGCTGGCGCACAACGAAATCGCGCCGAACTGGGAAGTCGATGGATTGCGGCTCGCCGAGCGCTGGTGGTTCGCGTAGGTATTGATGTTGCGGCGTCGCGGCGGGCCGTGTTCTTCGGGGGACGGCCCGCCGCGGTGCGCCGGGCGGCCGAAAGTTGCGCGACGGACCCGTCGAAGGGGGGAAGCGGGTGAACGCGGTCCTGCGTACGGTATTGCAGCGTTTGGGTCTGGGGATCGTGACGCTGTTCGTCGTCTCGATCATCATCTTCTCGACGATCGAGATGCTGCCTGGCGATTTCGCCAGGGCGATCCTCGGCCAGTCGGCGACGCCCGAGACCGTGGCTGCCTTCGAGCGCCAGATCGGTTTGGACCAGCCGGCGCCGGTGCGCTACCTCGAATGGATCGGCGGCGTCCTGCAGGGCGATTTCGGCAATTCCTTCGCCAGCGCCGGCGCCCTGGGCGGCGGGCAGGCGCGAACCGTGCTGTCATTGGTGGTGCCGCGGCTCGAGAACACGCTGTTCCTGGCCGGCATGACCGCCGTGATCGCGGTGCCGCTGGCGCTGACGCTCGGCTTGCTGGCCGCGCTCTACCGCAACAGCATTTTCGACCGCATGGTCAACCTGGTGACCCTGACGTCGATCTCCGTACCGGAGTTCTTCGTCGCCTATATCCTCATGCTGTTTCTGGCGGTCAGATACCCGATCTTCTACTCGCTGGCGAACGTTTCGGCGGATACGCCGCTTCTTGAGCGCATTCTCCGCTGCGCACTGCCGTCGATGACGCTGGTCCTCGTCATCGTGGCCCACATGATGCGCATGACGCGGGCCGCCATCATCAATCTGCTCGCCAGCCCCTACATCGAGATGGCGCGGCTCAAGGGCATATCGCCTTCGCGGATCGTCTATTATCACGCCCTGCCGAACGCCTGGGCGCCGATTGCCACCGTCGTTGCCCTGAACCTCGCCTATCTGATCGTCGGCGTCGTCGTCGTCGAGGTGGTCTTCGTCTATCCGGGCATCGGGCAGCTCATGGTCGACGCCGTCTCGAGCCGTGACATCCCGGTGGTGCAGGCCTGCGCCCTCATCTTCGCAGTGGCCTACGTTCTGCTCAACCTCCTGGCGGACATCGTCTCCATCGTGACGAATCCGCGGCTGCTGCATCCCCGATGAGCGAGTCGACCCGCATAGATCCGGACCGGCCCGAGGAGGTGGTCCTGGCAGAGGCGGTACCGGCGCCGCGCAGGCGGACACGCTGGGAGACCGCCTGGCGCGAGCTGCGCCGGGCGCCGCCGACGGCTTGGTTCGGACTGGCCGTCATTCTCTGCTATTTCACCTTGGCGGTCTTTGCGCCGGTCTTCGCGCCCTACGGCCAGAACGAGCTCGTCGGGTCGCAATATGAGCCCTGGAGCGACCAGTTCGTCTTCGGGACCGACCAACTGGGCCGCGACATGCTGTCGCGCCTGATCTTCGGCGCCCGCAACACCATCGGCATTGCCATCGTCACCACCTTCGTGGCCTTCGCGATCGGGGGCTCGCTAGGGCTTCTGGCCTCGATCCTGGGCGGCTGGGTGGATCAGGTCCTGGGGCGCCTGGTCGACGTGCTGATGGCCATCCCGCAGCTGATCTTCGCGTTGGTGCTGCTTTCGATCGTCGGCCCCTCTCTGATCAATCTCGTCCTGATCATCGCCGTGCTGGATTCGACGCGCGTGTTCCGCCTGAGTCGCGCGGTCTCGATGAACGTGGTGGTGATGGACTTCGTCGAGGCGGCCCGATTGCAGGGCGAAGGCCTGCGCTGGATCATGACGCGCGAGGTTCTGCCGAACGTTCTGCCGCCGCTGGTGGCCGAGTTCGGCCTGCGCTTCTGCTTCGTCTTCCTGACGATCAGCGCGCTGTCGTTCCTCGGCCTGGGCATCCAGCCGCCGACGGCCGACTGGGGCTCGATGGTCCGCGAGAACGCGACGCTGATCAACTACGGCGACATCACGCCGCTGTTGCCCGCCGGGGCGATCGCCCTGCTGACCGTCGGGGTCAATTTCGTCGTCGACTGGTTCCTGCACAAGGCGAGTGGGCTCAAGGAATGAACCGGGACGCGAAAGGGAAGACGAACGGTTCCGGCACGCGCAGCGACGCGTTGCTCGAGATGCGGGACATTCGCATCGAGGGCGAGAGCGACGAGGTTCGCATCAAGATCATCAAGGGAATCGATCTGACCCTGCACCGCGGCGAGGTCCTGGGGTTGATCGGCGAATCCGGCGCGGGCAAGTCGACGCTCGGCCTGGCCGCGATGGGCTTCACGCGGGCCGGCTGCTTCATCACGGGCGGAAGCGTGCTGTTCGACGGCATGGATCTCGTCACCGCGAGCGAGGTAAACAAACGGCGAATCTGGGGCATGAGGGCCGCCTATGTGGCGCAGTCCGCTGCGGCGTCCTTCAATCCGGCGCACCGCCTGATCGAGCAGTACAGCGAGGCGCCGCTGGTGCACGGCGTCATGGGCGAGGCGGAGTCGCGGCGTAAGGCGATCGACCTCTATCGCCGGCTGCGCCTGCCGGATCCGGAGCACATAGGATTCCGCTATCCGCACCAGGTGTCCGGAGGGCAATTGCAGCGCGCCATGACGGCGATGGCCATGGCCTGTGGGCCGGATTTCATCGTCTTCGACGAGCCGACAACGGCGCTCGACGTCACCACCCAGATCGAGGTCCTGGCGTCGATCAAGGACATCGTGCGCGAGCAGAACACCGCGGCAATCTATATCTCGCACGACCTGGCGGTCGTGGCGCAGATGGCCGATCGCGTGATGGTCCTGCGCTACGGCGAGCTGGTCGAGGAGGGGGCGACTGCGGAAATGCTCGCCCACCCGAAGCATCCCTACACGAAGTCGCTCTGGGCGGTCCGCTCGCTGCACAAGGAGGAGGAGCCGAGCGAGGACGTTCTGCTCGAGGTGTGCGATGTCGATGCCGCCTACGGGGTGGTCAGGGTCCTCGAGGACGTGTCGGTCAAGGTGCCGCGCGGCCGCACCGTCGCGGTGGTCGGCGAGTCGGGCTCCGGCAAGTCGACCCTGGCGCGGGTGATCACCGGCCTGTTGCCACCCTTGTCCGGCGACGTCCTGTACGACGGGGAGCCTTTGCCGCCGGCGCTGAAGAGCCGGCCGAAGGAGCTGCTGCGCCGGATGCAGATGATCTACCAGATGCCGGATACCGCACTCAATCCGCGCCGCAGGGTGCGCGATATCTTGGGCCGGCCGCTGCAGTTCTTCCACGGCATGAGCGGGCGTGCGCGACGGCAGCGGGTCAAGGAACTGCTCGAGATGATCGAGCTCGACGAGAGTTTCCTGGAGCGGCTGCCGAGCGAGCTTTCGGGCGGGCAGAAGCAGCGCATCTGCATCGCCCGGGCGCTGGCGGCCGAGCCCGACCTCATCATCTGCGACGAAGTGACGTCCGCGCTCGACCAGATCGTCGCCGAAGGCATTCTGAAGCTGCTGCTGCGGCTGCAGGACGAGCTCAACGTTTCGTATCTTTACATCACGCACGATATCGCCACGGTACGAGCGATCGCCGATTCGATCGTGGTCATGTATCAGGGGAAGATCGTGCAGCAGGGCCTCAAGCACGAGGTGCTGACGCCGCCACACCACCCCTACACCGACCTGCTGCTGTCGTCGGTGCCGGAGATGGATCCCACCTGGCTCGACGGCCTGCTGGCCGAGCGTGCCGCCCGCAAGGCGCGTGGCGAGACGGTCCTGGAAAGCGCCGATCAATAAGGACGGGAACGGCCCGGCGGTGCGGCGCTCAGGGTGCGGCTGCGGCCACCAGAAGACGCTCGCCCTGTCGGATACCGCCGACCCGGGCACGGTGGCCGGCCAGCGCGTCGAGCAGCGCCCGCAACTCCTGTCGCGCCGTGACGTGGGACAGGGTGAAGGCGCTCTCGACGTCCGGGCGCTCGATGTCCCAGAGCGTGAGCCCCGACAGGAAGAGCTCGCGATAGATGACGCGCTCGCTCAATCCCGGGCCGATGCGGAACCCGAGCGCCTCGGCGGCGAGCGGAAGGGCGTCGGCGATACGCCGCTTGTTGCGGGCATCCAACGCGGTGAGCCGATTGCGGATCACGACCCAGTCGATCGAGCTGTCACCGGCCTCCGCCTTTTGCCGTCGAGCCTCGGCGACCATCTCGCTGTAGTGGCTCGGTCCCAACAGGCGTCCGCTCCGGCCATCGAAGCGGGCCAGCATGTCGAGGTCCATGAAGCTGTCGTTGATCGGGGTGATCAGGGTATCGGCGTGGCTGTGTGCCTGCAGCGAGCGCGGGCTCAGGTGGCCGGGCGTATCGATCACGATGTAGTCGCAGATCTCGTCCAGGCTTTCCAGCCCGGCGGTCAGATCGTCGTGGGAGTCAGTGGACTCCGGGAAGGTCCGGTGCTCGGGAAGCGGCAAATCGATGCCCGTCTGCGCGGCATAGGCGCGCCGGTTCTCGATGTAGCGGGTGAGGCTGCCCTGCGGCGCATCCAGATCGATGCTGCCGACGCGGTGTCGGTCGCCCAGCAGCGCGACGATAAGGTGCATCGCGGTCGTCGATTTGCCGGTCCCCCCTTTTGCGTTGCCGAGCACGACGACCTTGGCATTTTCGATGCGGGCGCGTCGTGCAGTCCGTGCAGCCTCCCCGTCGGTCGGCGAGGGCGCGGAGCCCGGCACGCCCGGGCGGTCGGCGGTGGGCGCGCCGGCGCCCTCGGCCGGCACAGGGCTGCCCGGGGGCGCATAGGCCACGTCGAAGCTCCAGGGCCGCGCGGCGCCGCGCCGCGCGATGATGCCGCCGGTGAGGGCGGCGCGCCTTTGCGGGGCGTCAGCATGGCCCGCTCGCCGCACGATCGCGCGGATGCGCGCGACGAGCTCGTCCTTGTCGAACGGCTTGGTGACATAATCGTCGGCACCGACCCCAAGGCTTTCGATCCGGTCGGTGCGGGCCTCGCTGCCGGAGAGAATCAGCACCGGAGTCTGACAGCCGGCGTGGCGCAATTTCTGCAACAGGGCCAGACCCTCGGTATCCGGCAGGGTCAAGTCGAGCAGAATGATATCGAAGGGCCTCTGCAGGGCGGCCTGCATTCCGGCGTCGCCGGATCCGACCGCGCGCGAGGCGATCTTGGCGGAGCGAAGGATCAGTTCGACGCTCTGCCGCACAGCGGGATCGTCGTCGATGATCAGCGCCCGCGTTTCGTGCCGTTGTGTCGAATCGCCCTGCGTCATTCCGCGTTCGGTCCCGGTCACGAAAAGATCGACGTCCAGGCGAACATCGCCGGGGCGCCCCGGCGCTTTGCCTCGTCATGGGGACGCCGGCTCCGGCTGGCCGGAGTTTGCGCGACCGGCTTCGTGTCCTTGCCCGGCGCTGCCGTCGTGGACTCCGTCCGCCGGGCGGTCGTCAGGTCCTCGATGGGCCGCGTCAGAATCTCCGGCAACCGGATCGTGCCGCCGTCGGCCTCGGCCTCGTCGGCCTGGTTTGCGTGCGGGTCTTCGGCGACCGTCTCGAGGTCGCCGCTGGCCTCGGCGCGTGGAACGATCTCAGTTTCGGTGGCCGGCGACACCATTTCCGGCTGCGGCACGGCTGCGGTCGGCGCCGCCTCGGCCGCGGTCGGCTGCGGCGCGGCGCGGGCGGTCGCGCCGGGGGCCATGCGCTCGAGCAGGTCGAGCATGGCCAGGAGAACCGGCTTGATCTCTTCCCGCTCGCCGGCCTCGGCCGGATCGGCGACAGGGGCGGCGAGCGCCTTCGGTTGCCATTCCGCGATCCGATCGCCCAGTTGGCCGATCTGCGCCTGCATCTGCTGGCGCAGCACCTGCTCGCGCTCCTGCAGCCGCAAGAGGGTCTCGATCCGGTCCATGAGGCGCGCATTCTCGCGGGCCAGGCGCTCGAGCTCGGACGACTGCAGGCGGACGATTGTGGCCAGACCGCTGTCCGTCGAGCGGAGCGGCATTTCCGAGTGGGTCGGGGCTCCATCCGAGCCGAGGATCGAAGGCTCGCCCCCCGGATCGGGCGGGCTTGCGGTATCCGGACCAGAATGGAAAAGGGTGTCGGAAACGGGATCGCGGCCGCTCGGTACGTCGGCGCCGGCCTGCTCCGACCGCGAGCCCTCGGCCGTGCGGTTGTGGGCCAGGGAGTCGTACCAGTGGTCGCTCAAGGAGTCCTCCCCGTCTCGGAGCGTCGCCGGGCGCTCGCTGGCTTGCGATGCGGCGACGGGGCGGCCGGGTCCGACCGTCCCCGGAATCCATAAGCCGAAATGGTTAACCGAGCTCTAACCTTGCGATCGCGACCGCCGCGAAGCGGTTGCCTCAAAGGGTCGAATCGCTGCCGTTCTTGGCCGCGCTTTCGACGGGCGCCGCCGCGACCTCCCGGACGACCAGACAGTCGATGTCCTGTGCCTTGAGGCTTTGGCAGAGGCTCTGCGCGTCGGCCTTGGCGAAGCCCTGCGTGCGCAGGCGGTAGTATATGCCCTTGTCCGGTCCGAGATCGGCACGCCGGACGACCGGCTCCATGCCGCCCAAAGTGCTGCCGGCACGGGCGCTGAGCTTGCTCCAGCCGCTCATGGCATCGGCTTCGCTGCGATAGGAGGCAAGCTGCACCTCATATTCGCCGGACTCGTAGGACGATGCCAGGGAGGGCATGTCATGGCCGCCGTCCGTCTGCTCCGTGGACGCCGAGTCTTCCGTTCCGCTGCTCATCGTCGAACCGAGATACCCACCGAGTTCGGCATCCGGCTCATAGGCTTCGGGCGAATCGGGGGTCGCTGCACGGGCGGTCTGGAAGGCACCGGGCCAGCGCGATCCGCTGTTATGCATCTCCGCCGGGCTGTTGGCCGGTGTCGGGTCCTCGGTCGCCGGCTGGTCCGGGCGCATGGCCATGTCGAGCGCGATCGGAGCGCCGTCCTGGTCCGACCCGGATTTCGAAGGGTCGCTGCCGTCGTAGGCCATGTCCATGACGTCCTCGGACTCGAGCGATGCCTCGCTCTCGCGCGGCGCAGCCATGGCGGCCTGCTGGGAACCGTCCGTCTCGGGTTGCGGAGCATCCGCGGGAAGCGCGTCCGCCAGCGCCGCATCGCTCTGTGCCGCCGCCCGAATCCCGTAGGCAAGCTGGAGATTTTCCTGCGTGGTCTCGTTGGCCGTGGAGCCGGCCGCGATGTCCTCGAGCATCGCGATGCCTTCGTCCGCATTGCCGTTCAGAACCAGGGAAAGCGCCAGATTGTTTCGTAGCGACACATGACTGGAATCAACCTCCAGCCCCTGGCGGAAGGCCGCCTGCGCCGCTTGATGGTCGCCGAACAGCCCCTCTGAAACGCCCAGGGCGTTGTACAGTCGGGGATCGCTCGGGGCTTCGCGCAGCGCGGCACGGAATTCGTTGGCCGCCAGGTCGTACTGCTTCATGGAGATGTATTGGCGGCCGAGGCGATAACGGGCCTCGACGTGGCCGGGATCGACATCGAGAATTCGGCGATAAGCCGTGACCGCCTGCTGAGGCTGGCCCATGGCGTTCAAGACGTCGGCCAATTGCAGCAGGGGTTCCGGATTCTTGGGCTCGAGATTGTGGGCCCGCTCGCACATGGCGGCGGCGGTCACCAGGTCGCCCGAGTCGTAGAATTTCCCGCAGTAACGGAGCAGTTGCCCGATGCCGCCATCCAGGTGAGGCGGCAGCCCGCTCTCCTGCGGATAGCGGGTGTCGATTCCCGCGCAGCTCGCAGTGACGAGGAGCGCGCCGAAGGCTACGGCGATCTTGGTGGATCGCCCTCCGCGTTGGATCGGTTTCATGACGTCTGCCCTTTGCACTGACCTAAATATGCAGTCTTCTTCTTAGGGAAATGTTACCCGGCCTCCCGCGTTAGGAAGCCCTTAACCCTATGACCTATGCTCGCTTCTGCCTGGAATGCCATTCGTTCGAAGAGATGCCGCAACTTTGGCGGAACGACGCCTCGAGGCGGGCGGTTACTCCTCCAGGCACACGTGGCATAGAATGTGGCCGATCTCCTTCTGGTCGTCGCTCAGGGGGAGCGCGAAGGCGCGGTAAAGCACGCTCTTCCTAAGCGATGGAAACGATTCGGTGTCCCCCATGGGGCGCTTCGTCTTGATGACTTCGCCGGCAAGCGAAAGAAGCCACTGCAGCAGCATTGGCGACAGCTCGATCGCCGTCTCGCCATCGTCTTCATTCCAAGCCGGACGGGAAGACGAGGAGCGAGCGCCGCCGATATGCTCCGCTTCGAGCACACGGCTTCCCGCGCGGCGGCGGATCATCAGGCTGTTCGGCCAGTCCGCAGCGATTCGTGCCAGGTCGACGTCCGCCAGGCTCGGGTAGTGCCGCCCCGCCCGGAGCTGCGACCAATAGGTCACGATCTCATCCGGCCGGCGTCTGCGCGGCGGTTCGGCTGGCGTCTTCGGACCCGGGTCCAAATGGTCGTCGCGACCGCGCGTCTCATGATCTATCGGGTCGATTGCGGCCTCCAGGGTCGGCGGCGCCGGCGGAAGCAAGGGACCGTCGAGGTTTGCCGGGTTGGGGTCGGAGGCGGCGTGAGGGGCTGAATCCTGGCTGCTGCGCGGATGGAATTCGCTCTTGGAACGCGGTGGCGTCCGTCGGCGCACCTTGATGGAGAGCAGGGAGCCGGCGGAATCGCCATGCGTGGGCAAGACCGTCTCCTCGCCAAGATGGGCTTCGGGATCGACGTCCGGCATGGCCTTGTCAGCTTCGCTTGAATCCACGCGCCAACTCCGTGCCGATTTTGCCCAGGGCGCGCCGCTGTTCTTCGACCGGCATCGGTCTCGCCGGGCCGTGCAGCTCCGCCAGATACGAGTGGTCCACGGTGTCCGGCGTGCGTCTTTCGAAATAGTCGTCCAGCGCCTCGAGCAGAACGCTTTGCATCGTGCGCCGGCTGTGCGCCGTGATGAGCTTGAGCCGCAGGTGGCGATCCATGTCGAGGCGCAGCGAAATGCGCACGCGGCCGTTTTTCGAGCGCCGTTTGGGCAGCGTACCGATCAGCGACGCCGGCTCGCTGCGCTTTTGCGCGAAAGTCAGGGCGTCGGGCCGCGACGGCAGCCATTCCGTGCCCTTGTGAGTCGGCGCGGGCTCCGCGCGAGCCATCGGCGCGGGGGTCACCCCGTCTTTCTGTAGCGCCGGGACAGCCGGCGATGCCGCCCCTTTGCGACTCATCAGCGAGCTGGTGAGTCCAGCCGCCTTACCTCCCGTCATTTTTGATTCAGTCACGCCGTTTCCCTTTTTTGACCAGTCTGAGACGCGTAGAACTGTTCCCTAAAGGAGGAGTGCTGCCGTTGTTCTTCGTGGGGCGGCCGCGTTGCGCGGTCCAGCCGATCTCCGAGGTATTCCCATAGCTGTACGATTTCTTCGACCGAGCGCGGATTTCCGGAAAGCTCCATGACGGTCCGCCCGTCGATCATGCTCGACGCGAACTCGGTGCGGTGATGGACGGTCACGGGCGCAACGGTGCCGTGCTGCGACAGCGCGATCGCGGCCTCCGCGGTGATCCGGGCGCGCGGCGTCGCGCCATTGACGATGAAGACCAGCGACTTGCCGAGCTTCTCGACGAGGTCGACGGTGGCGCCGGCGGCCCTCAGGTCGTGCGGGCTGGGTCGGGTCGGGATGACCACCAGGTCGCAGACCCGGATGACCTGCTCGATCGTTGCGGTGATGGCCGGCGGGGTATCGAAGATGAGGAGATTGATTCCCGCGTCCCGCATCTTGCGCAGATCGTCGTCCAGGCGCGAGATGAAGGTCTGGGCGAAGAGGGGCGTTTCGGCCTGTCGCGCGTTCCACCAGTCGGACAGGCTGCCCTGCGGATCGGTGTCGATGATGGCCACGGGGCCGTCGCCGGCACGTTCGGCCTGAACGGCGATGTGCCCGGCGAGGGTCGTCTTTCCGGACCCGCCTTTCTGAGACGCGAAGGCAATGACACGCATACGGGCGTAACTCCCCTAGGGCTGTTCGATACGCGGCCCGGCAACGGGGCGCCGTAAGGCGATTGGCGCCACGGCGCCGCACCCACGGAACCGTCCGCTCCCGAAATCGGGGCCGAAAGCCGCGGATGCCGGACCTTGTAACGGTGAAGATTACCCTGCGAAGAGTTAAGGCCGCCTTAATGACAAAATGGCTTATACTTTAGACACGTCTATTCTACGGAAATAAACAGAACCATAAACCCATAATATTGCCTTCAATATTCTTAAATTGTAGACAAAGACGAACGATGACTTCACTGTCATTGCCGGTGGCAAAGCCAGCGGTTATGTCCCTCGTTGGTCTCTAGCGGGTGTAAAGACGGATCTTGGATCGCGCATTACTGGCGCACCATTGGGCGCCGCGACGCGCAATGTCCGACGACCCTGCCGCCAAGCGCGGGGGTGCGGCGGGAGCGCCCTTCGCGGGCCCAGCCGACGGCATCCCGGTTGCGGGCGTCATGGCGCGCCAGGACAACTTTCAGGCAGATTGGGGCAAGTTTTCCGGGACGGCTGGGATAGCGTGAGACGGTGGGTCCACGGTCGGGCCGGGCGCCGGTGCTCCGGACGATCGTGCAGGGAGGCGGTTCTTGCCGCGCACTTTCGTTTCATCCGCTCAAAGTTTCGGTGTTCCCGTCGATCGTCAGTACGTGGCCGGAGATGCGCGCCCCGGCGGCCGAGCAGAGGAACAGCACGCCATTGGCGATATCCTCCGCGGTCACGAAGCGGCGCAGCGAGGCCTGCCGGGTATAGCTGTCGCGGATCGCCTGCTCCGTCGTGCCTTTGGAGCGGGCCTCGGCGGCGATGACGCGCGCCATGCGCGGACCGTCGACGGCACCGGGACAGACGGCATTGACCGTAATGCCGTGCGGCCCGGCCTCCGCGGCCACCGATTTGGTGAGGCCGATCACCGCCCATTTGGCCGCCGCGTAGGGGCTGCGCAGGGGATAGCCGTAAAGGCCGGCCGTCGACGAGATATTGACAATGGCGCCCGCGCCCGCCCGCTTCATCTCCGGCAGGGCGCGGCGCAGGCAGAAGAACTGGCCGTCCAGGTCGATCGCCAGGGTGCGGCGCCAGTCTTCGACGCTGCAGTCCTCGACCGGCCCGGTCGGGCCGGCGATGCCGGCATTGTTGACCAGGACGTCGAGGCCGCCCATGGCCGCCAGCGCATCGTCGAACAGGCGGTCGACCTGCGCGGGATCGCTGACGTCGGCCAGCGTGCCGCCGATCTCGGGGCGTGCCGCCGCCAGGCTTTCGAGGGCGCCCGCCTCGACGTCGCAGACGTGGACCCGGGCCCCCTGGGCGACGAAGGCTTCGGCGATGGCCCGCCCGATCCCGCTGCCGCCGGCGGTCACGATGACGCGTTTCTGGTTCAAATCCGGGTACACCGACCGTCTCTCCCTTGGACCGTGTTTCGTGCCCTTCATAGAGGAGCGCCCTGCTCGCCGCGAGGGAAAATTCGGCGACGGCGCAGCGGCATCTTGACGCCTTCGGGCCTTGGAGTAGGAGCATGAGCGAGACATCTGTCGCCAGCCGCCGGCGCGGCGGCCGCGAGGCGCGGCGCGAACTGCGGGCGGCGCCCATTCCCGAGGCCGAACGGGCCGTGCGCGGCGGGCTGCCGGGCGGGCTCTACAAGCCGCTGAGCGATGCCGGCGTCGAGCGGATTCACCATGCCGCCCTGGATATCCTCGAGCAGATCGGGCTCAGCAACGCGATCCCGTCCTGCATCGAGCTGGTCACGCAGGCCGGCGGCAGCCTGACCGAGCAGGGGCGCCTGCTGTTTCCCCGGGCGCTGGTCGAGGACACGCTGGCCAAGGCGGCCCGTCACTTCGTGCTGCACGCCCGGGACCCGCGCCACGACATGGAGCCCTGGGGACGCAACGTCTATTGCGGCACGGCCGGGGCGGCGGTCCACATGGTCGACGCCGTGACCGGCGCGTACCGCGAGTCGACGCTGGCGGACCTCTACGACATCGCCCGCCTGGTCGACCTGATGGACCACATCCACTTCCTGCAGCGCCCGATCGTGCTGCGCGACCTGACCGACCCGCGCGAGCTCGACGTCAACACCTGCTACGCCTGTCTGGCGGGCACCACGAAGCACGTCGGAACCAGCTTCTTCCAGCCGGAGCACACCACCGAGGCGATCGAGATGCTGCATGCGGTGGCCGGCGACGAGGCCGCGTGGCGCGCGCGTCCCTTCGTCAGCATGTCGAGCTGCTTCGTCGTGCCGCCGCTCAAATTCGCCGAGGACGCCTGCCGCTGCCTGGAGGCCGGCGTTCGCGCCGGTATGCCGGTGCTTCTGCTCGCCGCCGGCCAGGCGGGCGCTACCAGCCCGGCGGCGCTTGCCGGGGCCGTGGTTCAGGAGGTGGCCGAGGTGCTGGCCGGTCTGGTCTACGTCAACCTGATCGTGCCGGGCCACCCCTGCATCTTCGGGACCTGGCCCTTCGTCTCCGATCTGCGGACCGGCGCCATGAGCGGCGGCAGCGGCGAGCAGGCCGTGCTATCGGCGGCCTGCGCCCAAATGGCGCACTTCTACGATCTGACCGGGGGGGTGCCCGCCGGCATGACGGATTCCAAGGTGCCCGACGCCCAGGCCGGCTACGAGAAGGGCTACACCGTCGCCCTGGCGGCCCAGGCCGGCGGCAATATGATCTACGAATCGGCCGGCATGCACGCCAGCCTGCTCGGCTGCTGCCTGGAGAGCTTCGTGATCGACAACGACATGCTGGGGGCCATCCTGCGCGGAGTCCGCGGCATCGAAGTGGACGACGCCAGCCTTTCGATGGAGGCGATCCGCAACGTCTGCATGGAGGGCCCGGGGCATTTTCTGGGCCATTCGCAGACGCTGTCCCTGATGCAGCGCGAATACCTCTATCCGGAGATCGGCGACCGGGCCAGCCCGAAGGAATGGGTCGAGCAGGGCTCGAGCACGGTCGTCCAGCGCGCCCGGCAACGAACGCAAGAGATCTTGGCGCGTCATTACCCGGGCTATCTGGCCGCCGAATTGGACGCCGCCCTGCGCGCGCGCTTTCCGATCCGCCTGCCGCCGGAGCGCATGCGGCCGTCCCCGGGGACGTGACCCGGGCGGCTCGGTCGCTCCCGGCGGCTGCCGCGGACTCGACAAGGGGCGGAGCGAGTCGGTTAATAGAGGGCATGGCGGAACGCCCGAATGCCGGCGAGCCGGAACGCTTCGGCTTCCTGTTGCTGCCCGATTTCTCCATGCTGGCATTCCTGTCGGCCATAGAGCCGTTGCGCGTGGCCAATCGCTTCGGCAGCCGGCAGCTCTACAGCTGGCACGTCTTTTCGCGGGACGGCGGACCGGTCGCGGCCAGCAACGGCATGTCGATCCTGGCCGACGCTCCGCTGTCGAAGATCGGGCGGTTGCCCAATCTCTTGGTGTGCAGCAGCTTCGATCCGGAACGCTACGAGGACAGGGAGATTCTGGCCCTGTTGCGGCGCCTCGACCGGCAGGGATCGCGCTTGGGCGCGATCGACACGGGGGCGCACGTCCTGGCCCGTGCCGGGTTGCTTGACGGGCACCGTGCGACCCTGCATTGGGAGAATGCGGCCGCCTTTGCCGAGCGGTTCCCGGCGGTCCAGGTCAGCGAAGAGCTGTTCGAGGTCGACCGCAAGCGCATCACCTGCTCCGGCGGCACCGCCGCGCTCGACATGATGCTGCATCTGATCGCCTCGACGCACGGCCAGGACCTCGCGGTGTCGGTCTCGGAGATGCTGCTGCACGCGCGCATGCGGAACCCGGACGATCATTTCCGAATGACCCTGGGGCAGCGCCTGGGCGTGCGCCATCCTCGCCTGCAGCGGATCGTCGAGGCCATGAGCGCCAGCATCGAAGAGCCGCTCGACCTCGCCCAGATGGCGCAGATCGGCGGGCTGTCCCGGCGCCAGTTGGAGCGCCTGTTCCGCACCAACCTCGGCGATACGCCGACCGGGTACTATCTGAAGCTGCGGCTGCGCCGGGCCCGCCATTTGCTCGAGCAGACCGAGATGAGCATCCTCGAGGTTTCGCTGGCCTGCGGGTTCGTCTCCGCCCCCTATTTCTCGCGGGCCTATCGCCGGTATTTCGGGTTGGCGCCGCGAGACGACCGCCGCAGCCTGCGGTCCCGGGAGGGACGCACCGGTTTCTACGTCGGCGGTGTCGTCGGCGGTTGAGGGAAGTGCGGCTGCACCGCTTCGGCCAGGAGCTCCGCCCGCGTCAGCGCCGAGATGAAATCGATGAAGCGGTCGCTCTGCATGCTGATGTGGCGCGCCATTTTGGCCTCGGCGGCATCGGCGTCGCCAGCGGCGACGGCCTCGATGATGGATACGTGCTCCTCGTGCGCCTCTTGCATCCGGCCCGGGCGGTCGAGCTGGCGCCGACGGTAAGCGGCGACGCGATTGCGGATCGTCTTGGCGAGATCCTCCAGGAACGGATTATGCGTGCCGGCATAGATGGCATCGTGGAACTGCAGACCGAGATCATGGAATAGGTCGACGTCGGATTCTTCGCGCATGGCCTTGCCGCAGGCCGCGACCAGATTGAGCAGGTTCTGCCGTTCGTCGTCTGACATCCGCCTGGCTGCCAGCCGCGCACAGAGTCCCTCGATCGTGCTCATGACCTCGAGCATCTGGATCATGCGCGGCAACGGCACCTGAGCGACGGAAGCGCCGCGGCGTGGCTGCAGGTCGATCAAACCGGCGGCGGCAAGATGGCGCAGTGCTTCGCGCACCGGCGTCCGTGAGACTCCGAAGGCGGCTGCCAGCTTCTGCTCGTCCAGCCGGTCACCTGGCTGAAAGCGACCGCCGGATATCTCGCGCTCCAGCCGATGCACGACCTCTTGGACCAGAGTGCTGCGCCGTTCGGTTTGCCGTTGCGGTGCGGTCGCTCTCATTTGCATAGTCTCTCTTTGAATCTGATGTCAAAACTACACTATTTCGAAAATGAAGAACAAGCTATGTCTTGGAGGTTGTGAGTTTTTCCTCTGCCTATACTAAGTTTCTACTCAGCGAATATTGTTGTCGCGGTAACAGAAAGAAAATTTCTTTCCTAAAAGGAACTGTGGCATTCCTGATACATTTGTGGATATTGGCCGCAGGGTGCGATAAAGCTAGCCGAGACGCCGGGCGGGCCGCAGGCCGCGCACCGAATTGCCCAGAAATATGCGGTCTGCGGCGTCGAGATCCGCAAGGGTCAGGGGGCGCTCTTGAGTCTCCCGGCGCGGGTCGTCGAGCAGGGCGCCGCGCAGGGTACCGGACAACAAGCCGCACGTCAGCGGCGGGGTCAGCAGGCGACCGCCGCGCTCGACGAAGAGGTTCGTGCGGCTGCCCTCGGTAAGCTTGCCGTGGACGTTGAGAAAGACCACCTCGTCACAACCCGTGGCGGCCTGGCAGCGCGCCAGCTCGGACTCGTAAAGCTCCCGCCGTGTGGTCTTGTGATAGAGGAAGGCGTCCTCGGGATCGACCGGACGGTCGCTCACCACGAAGGTCATTTGCGCCGATTCGTCGGGCACGGCGATCCCCGTCGCGGTCACGCCGGGGGCGCCCCGGTGGTTCAGCAGGAGGCGCACGCGAAGGCAGGAATTGAGCGCTCCTGCGACAGCGTTCTCAAGGGCCCGTTCGATCTCGTTCAGATCGCAGGGGAAGTCGAAATGGGCCGCGGAGGCGGCCAGGCGAGCGAAATGGCGGTCCAGGAGATAGAACCCCTCGGCCGGGGTCCAGCGCAGCGTCTCGATCAGCCGGAAGGGCGGCTCGTCGGTCAGAAAGCGCGCCTTGAGCAGGCACTCGGCGAATTCGGCGTCGGGGTCCGAATCATAGACGATGCCGCTGCCGACGCCCATCTGCCCGCGGCCCGCGCGGTCGATCACGGCGGTCCGAATGGCCACGTTGAGCATCATGTCGCCATTCGGCGCGATCATGCCGATGGCCCCGGTGTACACGCCGCGCGGCTCGAGCTCGAGCTCGCGAATGATCTCCATGGCGCGCACCTTGGGGGCACCGGTGATGGAGCCGCAGGGAAACAGCGCCTCGATCAGGCGCCGCGGCGTGGTTCCCGGCCGCAGCCGGCCGGTCACGCTGGACACCATCTGGTGCACGGTGGGGTAACTCTCGATGGCGAAGAGCTCGGGGACGCCCACGCTGCCGACCTCCGCCACGCGGCCGAGGTCGTTGCGCAGCAGGTCGACGATCATGAGGTTCTCGGCGCGCGATTTCTCGTCGCGCCGCAGCCAGTCGCGCTCCGCCTCGTCCTCTGCCGGCGTGGCGCCGCGGGCGGCCGTTCCCTTCATCGGCTTGGCCAACGCCACGCCGTCGACGACCTGGAGCAACAGCTCCGGCGACAGCGACAGGACGTCGTGGTCCGGCAACCGCAGCAGGGCGCCATAGGCCACCTGCTGGCGCTCGCGCAAGGCGGCATAGAGGGCCAGGGCATCGCCGGCGCACTGGAAGAGGCACTTGAAGGTCAGGTTGATCTGATAGACGTCGCCGGCGGCGATATAGTCCTTCACCCGCCGCAACGCCGCCAGGTACGCATCCCGTGTGACCGAGAGACGCAGGTCGCGCACCGACGACTGCGTCGGTTCGGCCTGGCCCTGCAGCCACGCGGCCGCGGCGGGCCCGTCGAGGCGCCGGGGCGCCTCGAACAACCCGAGCCAGAGCAGCGGACCGTCGCGGTCCTGCGGCAGCAGCGGGGCGAGCTTCCGCTCCAACAGGTAGCCCAGCTCGTAGGCGAGATACCCGGCGGCGTAGAGTCCGCGCGCGCCGGCGGCGTCGAGGCGCGCGAGACAGCGGTCGAGGTCGTCGGGCCGGTCGCAGCGCAGCACCTCGACCGGGTCCTGGAAGAGATAGGTGTGGCCGCCGGGCGTCAGGTTGTCGTCGAGCAGCACGAAGGGCGGCCGCGGTGCGCCGTCGGGCGGCAGGGCGGGGCGCACCTCGGCGCCGCTTTCGGGGGGGGACAGGGTCATGGTCCAGGTCAGCCGGCGCAGTCCAAGGGCGGACCCGGCCGCGCCGGCCCGCCCCGGTTTGCGTCAGTCTAGTCTTGCGCTCCGCGCGACGCAGCCCTTATCGCGACGCGATCGGCCGTGCCGTGTCAGACGTGGAAGCTCTCGCCGCAGCCGCAGCGGCCCTTTTCGTTCGGGTTGCTGAAGACGAATCCGCTGTGGAACTTGTCCTCGACATAGTCCATCTGGGCGCCGAGCAGAAACATCACGGCGGTGGGATCGATGAAGATCCGCACGCCCTTGTCCTCCACGACGTCTTCGAACTTCTTTTGCTCGTTGGCGTATTCGATGACGTAGCTGAGTCCGGAGCAGCCGCGCGTGCTGACCCCGACGCGCAGGCCCTGCACGGGGGAGTCGCTGCGCGCCATCAGTTCCTTGACGCGGTCGGCGGCGGCATCGGTGAGGGTAATGATGGGGGCTGCCATGCTTTACCTTCCAGCTCTCTTCGGTTGCTCGTTCATGTGGATCAAAACATGCCCAGTGCCAGACGGGCGTCCTCGGACATGCGCTCCGGGGTCCACGGCGGGTCCCAGACCAAGCGCACCGTGACCTCGCCGACCCCGGGAACCTCGGCGACCGCGCGTGCCACCTGACCGGGCATCTCGCCGGCCACCGGGCAGCCCGGCGCGGTCAGGCTCATGTCGATCACGACCGCGCCGTCGTCGCCGATGGTCAGGTCGTAGATCAGGCCGAGGTCGTAGAGATTGACCGGGATCTCGGGATCGTAAACCGTCTGCAGGGCGGCGATCACCGCGTCCTCGCCGGCGACCTCGGCGCTTGCCGGATCGAGCGGCACACCGGCGCTGGCCGTGAAGCCTTCCGGCGGCGCACCGGCCAGGAAGTCCCGGGACGGCGGGATGTCGGTCATGCGGTCCTCCGCGCTCATTCCGTCGTCACCTCTCTCTCGCCCTCGAGCGCCGCGTTGAAGGTGTGCCACGCCAGGGTGGCGCACTTCACCCGCATGGGAAACTCGCGCACGCCCGAAAGCACCTGCAGGCGGTCCAGGCCGTCGTCGTCGAGCGCCGCGGCGGCGGCCGCGCGCGCGCCCTCGTCCTTCGTGCACATGTCCTGAAAGCCGTGGAACAGGGCTTGCGCCTGGCCGCGAGTCTTGCCCTTCAGCACCTCGGTCATCAGCGATGCGGAAGCGATGGAGATGGCGCAGCCTTTGCCTTCGAAGGCGACGTCCTCGATCACCCCGGCGTCGTCCAGTTTGAGGTGCACGGTCAAGGTATCGCCGCACAGCGGATTGTAGCCGTGGGCGTGGCGGTCGGCGCCGGCCGGGCAGCGGCAGTTCCGCGGGTTGCGCCCGTGGTCGAGGATGACCTCTTGATAGAGCTCGCGCAGTTCGTCCAGCATCAGCCGAAAATCTCCGCGACGGTGCCGAGCGCGTCCGCCAACGCGTCGATCTCTTCGCGCGTGTTGTACAGCCCGAAGGAGGCGCGGGCCGTCGCCGTCAATCCGAGCCGCTGCATGAGGGGCTGCGCGCAGTGATGCCCGGCGCGCAGCGCCACGCCGGCCCGGTCGACGACGGTGCCGATGTCGTGCGGATGCGCCTGGGTCATGGTGAAGGAGACGATTCCGCATTTGCCGGGCGCCGTGCCCTGCAGAGTCAGGCCGTCTATGGCGGCGAGCTTCTGGTTGGCATAGCTGAGCAGACTCTGCTCGTGCGCGGCGATCGCCTCCATGCCGAGGCTTTCCACGTAATCGATGGCGGCCGCCAGGCCGATGGCCTCGACGATCGGCGGCGTCCCGGCCTCGAAGCGCTGCGGCGGCGGGGCGAAGGTCGTCTTTTCGAAGGTGACCGAGCGGATCATGTCGCCGCCTCCGAGGAACGGCGGCAGCGACTTCAGCAGCTCCGCCTTGCCGTAAAGCACCCCGATCGCGGTCGGCCCGTAAAGCTTGTGCCCGGTGAAGGCATAGAAGTCGGCGTCGATCTCGCGGACGTCGACCCGGCCGTGCACCACCGCCTGCGAGCCGTCGAGCAGGACGGGAACGCCCCGCGCGTGCGCCAGGCGCACGATCTCCCGCACCGGGTTGACCGTTCCCAGCACGTTCGAGACGTGGGCGATGGCGACCAGCCTGGTCCTCGGCCCGAGCAACGCCTCGTAAACGTCCATGCGCAGGGCGCCGTCGTCGGTGATCGGCACGATCTTGAGCACGACGCCGCTGCGCTCGCGCAGCAGCTGCCAAGGCACGATATTGGCGTGGTGCTCCATCTCAGACAGCACGATCTCGTCGCCGGCCGCCAAGCGGCCGCCGAAGCAATGCGCCACCAGATTGATCGACTCGGTCGCGTTGCGGGTGAAGACGATCTCCTGATCGGAGCCCGCGTTGATGAAGCGCGCCACGCTTTCGCGCACGCCCTCGTAGCGGTCGGTCAGGGTCTGGCTCAG
>Ga0210144_1000171_pt1 | contig 37597 bp, 32 predicted proteins | sample Muzzi_PWA_D2_FD_185532 | JGI IMG/M metagenome (GOLD analysis project Ga0210144, IMG submission 185532) | Wetland microbial communities from San Francisco Bay, California, USA, that impact long-term carbon sequestration - Muzzi_PWA_D2 (SPAdes) | ecosystem: Environmental > Aquatic > Marine >...
AGGCCGCCTTTAGCCGCCGGCGGGGCGGGCCGTCAAACCGGATAACGCCGGGCGGGCCGGGCCCGCCGGTCAAATCTGCGCGAGGTCGCCGGCCGGCGGATGCCCGGACGGGCCGATTGCCGCATACTCGCTGGACGCGAATCGCAAGCCAAGCCGCACCTCGGGAGGTTTCCATGGTCGAGCTCGCCCGCCGCAACGTCCTCTCCGCCCTGGCCGTCTCGCCGTTCGCCGGCGTGCCGCTGGCCGCGATCCTGGCGGACCCCAAGCTGGCGCGTGCCGCCGCCGCCGGGGTCGAGGAGGTCACGCTCGCCACCCGGGGCGGCCGCAGCGTCGGGGGCGCCCTGGCGCTGCCCGAGGCGAGCCCGGCGCCCGCCGTCCTGCTGGTCCACGAATGGTGGGGCCTCAACGACCAGATCAAGACCATGGCCGCGGAATTCGCCCGCGAGGGCTACGTGGCGCTGGCGGTCGACCTGTACGGCGGCAAGGTGGCCGAGACGCCCGAAGACGCCCGGACCTACATGCAGGCGGTCGACGCGGGCGCGGCCACCGACACGCTGGTGTCCTGGACCGCCTGGCTGCGCGATCATCCCAAGGCGACCGGCAGGCTCGGCACCGTCGGCTGGTGCTTCGGCGGCGGCTGGTCGCTCAACGCCTCGATCGCCGCGCCGGTCGATGCCACGGTGGTCTACTACGGCCGCGTCGATCAGCCGGCAGAGGAGCTTGCCAAGTTGCAGGGTCCGGTGCTCGGCCACTTCGCCTCGCGCGACCAATGGATCAACGAACAAATGGTCGGCGGCTTCGTCGAGCGGATGGAGGGTCTCAACAAGCCGGTGACCGTCTATTGGTACGAGGCCGACCACGCCTTCGCCAACCCGACCGGCGCGCGCTACGACGCGGCCGATGCCAAGCTCGCCTGGCGGCGTACCCTGGCGTTCTACGCCGAACATCTGCGGTGATTCGCGCGGCGTTGCGAACGGCCGGCCGGTCCGCGCGATGAGCCCGCCGACCGTCTTCGGCGCCCCCTACAGCGTCTACGTCCGCGCGGTACGCCTGGCGCTGGAGGAGAAGGGCGTCCCCTACCGCTTGGAGGACATCGACATCTTTGCGCCGGGCGGTGCTCCGCGCGCATATCTGCGGCGGCACCCCTTCGGTCGCATTCCCGCCTTCGAGCACGACGGCTTCCAGCTCTACGAAAGCCGCGCGATCGAACTCTACGTGGACGATGTCTTCGCCGGCCCGCCGCTGATGCCGCCGACGCCCCGCGGCCGCGCCCGGGTGCATCAGGTCGTCGGCATCCTCGACAGCTACGCCTACCGTACGCTGGTCTGGGATCTCTACGTCGAGCGGGTCGAGCGGCCGCGCCACGGTGCGACCGGCGACGAAGCCAAGATCGCGGCCGCGGTGCCGCGGGCGCGGATCTGCCTGGCCGCGCTCGCCGCGCTGATGGGTGACGCACCCTACCTCGTCGGCGCGGCGGTGACGCTCGCCGATCTCCATGCTACGCCGATGTTCGCGTGTTTCGCCCAGGCGCGCGAGGGCGCCGCGTTGCTGACGGAGTTTCCGCGGCTGAACCGCTGGCGGGACGTTATGGCCGCGCGGCCGAGCTTTGCGGCGACGGCGGCCGCTCCGGACGGGGCCTGAGGCCGCGGCCGCGGATCAGGATTGCGCGCCGGCGGCGGCGCGGCGTCCGCGGCCCGGAACCCGGGCGCCGGCATCGTCCTCGTCGAACATCGCGGCGAGCTGCTCCATCACCGCGCCGCCCAGCTGTTCGGCGTCGACGATGGTGACCGCGCGGCGGTAGTAGCGCGTCACGTCGTGGCCGATGCCGATGGCGATCAGCTCGACCGGCGAGCGCGTCTCGATGTAGCCGATCACGGCGCGCAGGTGGCGCTCCAGGTAGTTGCCCGGATTGACCGAGAGCGTCGAATCGTCGACCGGCGCGCCGTCCGAGATGACCATCAGGACGCGGCGCTGCTCCTGCCGCGCGATCAGGCGGTTGTGCGCCCACAGCAGGGCCTCGCCGTCGATGTTCTCCTTGAGGATGCCCTCGCGCAGCATCAGCCCGAGGCTCTTGCGCGCGCGGCGCCAGGGCGCGTCGGCCGACTTGTAGACGATGTGCCGCAGGTCGTTGAGCCGCCCGGGATGGGCCGGCTTGCCGGCGGCGATCCAGCGCTCGCGCGCCTGGCCGCCCTTCCACATGCGCGTGGTGAAGCCGAGGATCTCGACCTTGACGCCGCAGCGCTCCAGGGTGCGCGCCAGGATGTCGGCGCACATCGCCGCGACTGTGATGGGGCGGCCGCGCATCGAGCCGGAGTTGTCGATCAGCAGCGTCACCACGGTGTCGCGGAAGTCGGCGTCCTTCTCGTGCTTGTAGGTCAGCGAATGCGTGGGATTGGCGATGATCCGCGCCAGGCGCGCGGTGTCGAGCAGGCCCTCGTCCAGGTTGAACTCCCAGTCGCGCGTCTGCTTGGCCAGCAGGCGGCGCTGCAGGCGGTTGGCCAGGCGCGCGATCACGCCCTGCAGGTTGGCGAGCTGCTGATCGAGCATCTGGCGCAGACGGGTCAGCTCGTCCGGGTCGCAGAGCTCGGCGGCCTCGACGATCTCGTCGAACTCCAGCGTGAAGGCGCGGTAGGCGTCCTCGTCGAGCGCGTTGCGCCGCTCGTCGAACTGCGGCGGGCGGCCCGGCCGGCCGGGCTCCTCCGCGCCGCCGCCCGGCATCATCTCGCCGTCGGCCTCGGCGCTCTGGTCCTCGCTGCCCTCGCCGTCGCTCGCCTCGCCGTGTTCGCCGTCGAGCGCCGAGCTGGCGTCGGAGTCCTCGGTCTCGCCGCCTTCGCCGCTCGCCTGCGCGCTCTGGTCCTCGGCGTTCTCGCCCTCGCCGTCGTCCTGCTGGTCCTGGGCGCTGTCCTCCTCGGTGCCGAGATCGATGTCGAGGTGGCGCAGCATCTCGCGCACCGTTTCGGCATAGCCGCGCTGGTCGTTGACGTGCTTGCGCAGACTCTTCAGGTCCTGCAGCACGCGCGGATCGAGGCTGGAGCGCCACAGGTCGACCACGCCGCGCGCGGCCGGCGGCGCCGGCGTGCCGGTGATCGCCTCGCGCGCCAGGATGCGCAGCGCCTCGTAGAGCGGCACGTCCTCCTGGCTGGTCGCGCGCGCATAGCCGCGGCTGCGGAAGCGCTGCTCGGTCGCGGCGTCGAGGTTGACGGTGCAGCCGACCATGCGGCGCATGCCGAGCGCCTCGCAGCGGGTCTGCTCGACGCCGTCGAAGATCTGCTGCGCCGTCTCGCTGCTGGGGCGGCGGTCGCGGTGCAGGGAATCGTCGTGGAAGCGCAGGCGCAGCGCGACGGCGTCCGATTCGCCGCGCACCAGGGCGACGTCCTCGGCCGGCAGGTCGCGCGCCGGGATCGGCAGCCGGACCTCGCCGCCGACCAGGCCCTGGCCGCTCGGCGTGAAGTTGACGGTGAGATCGTCGCGTTCGGCCATCGCGCGCAGCGTCGCGCCGGTGCTGCGCTTGAACCGTTCGATCGGGCTTTCGGCGTCGTTCATCGGCCGGGCTTCGCTGCCGTTCCCACCGTCAGATCAGGTGGGTGCGCGCTCCCTCGTCCGGCAGGTCGGTGCCGAAGCAGCGCTGGTAGTACTCGGCCACGACCGGGCGCTCGATCTCGTCGCACTTGTTCAGGAAGGTGACCCGGAAGGCGAAGGGCACGTCCCCGAAGATGCGTGCGTTCTCGGCCCAGGTGATCACCGTGCGCGGGCTCATGACGGTGGAGATGTCGCCGTTGACGAAGCCGCTGCGCGTCAAGTCGGCCAGGGCGACCATCGCCTTGATGGTCTCGTGGCCCTCGGCGTCGTCGTAGTCCGGGCACTTGGACAGCACGATGCTCTCTTCCTGCACGTGCGGCAGGTAGTTCAGCGTCGCGACGATGTTCCAGCGGTCCATCTGCCCCTGGTTGATCTGCTGCGTACCGTGGTAGAGCCCGGTGGTGTCGCCGAGGCCGATGGTGTTGGCGGTGGCGAACAGCCGGAACGCCGGGTGCGGCCGGATGACCTTGTTCTGGTCGAGCAGGGTCAGGCGCCCCTCGACCTCGAGCACGCGCTGGATCACGAACATCACGTCCGGGCGGCCGGCGTCGTACTCGTCGAACACCAGCGCCACCGGATGCTGCAGCGACCACGGCAGCAGGCCTTCGCGGAACTCGGTCACCTGCTTGCCGTCCTTGAGGACGATGGCGTCCTTGCCGACCAGGTCGATACGGCTGATGTGGCTGTCGAGGTTGACGCGCAGGCAGGGCCAGTTGAGCCGCGCCGAGACCTGCTCGATGTGCGTCGACTTGCCGGTGCCGTGATAGCCCTGGATCAGGACGCGGCGGTTGTAGGCGAAGCCGGCCAGGATGGCGAGCGTCGTGTCGCGGTCGAAGCGATAGACGTCGTCCAGGTCGGGGACGTACTCGCTGCGCTGACTGAACGCCGGCACCTGCATGTCGCTGTCGATGCCGAAGGTCTGGCGGACGGAAACCGTGATGTCCGGGCTCTCCGTCGGAAGATCGCCGTTGCCGTTGGCCTGTGTCGAAACCATAGGAAACCTGTTCGGGTTATTGAGCCCTCGTTGTCCGGGCTCATGTGGTGTCGGTAGCGGTCTATCGCAATCGCCCGGCCTAGGCAAAGCTGATCTTGAGCGTGGCATAGGCCTGATTGATCACCTTGAGGTGCTCCTCGGCCGCGCGGTCGCCGCCGTTGGCGTCGGGGTGCAGCTTCTTGACCAGGGCCTTGTAGCGGACCTTGATCTCCGCGAAGGACACCGGCTCCGCCAGGTCGAGCGCGGCCAGCGCCTTCTCCTTCTCGGTCCGCGGCCGCTGCGGGCGCTCGGGCGTCTCGCCGCCGAAGAAGAAGCCGAAATCGTCGTGGACCCGGTAGTGCCCGTTGTAGGAGCCGCGCTCGCCGAACCGGCCGAGCGGCCAGCTTGGGCGCTGCCAGACCGTGTCGTGGCGCCGGATCCGTTCGATCTCGCTCTCGCTCAGGCCGGCGAAGTAGTTCCACTTCCGATTGTAGTCGCGCACGTGATCGAGACAGAACCACAGATAGTCCTCGAGCCGGTCGGGCGAGGCCGGGGCGCGGTGTTCGCCGGCCAGCTCGCAACCCGGCTGCTGGCACAGCCGTTGCGGCTGCGCGCTGCGCGCGAAGGGTCTGTTGATCTCTTCCGGTATCGGCCGTGACATGGCTTGAACTATGGAATCGGCTCCCAGGCCTGGCAAGCGGCGGCCCGCCAAGGCGTTGCATCGGTGTCTCGAGGTCGTCGGCCGGCGCAGCCGCCGCGGGCGGCCATGCCGTACCCTGCATCATCGCCGACCGCGGTTAACCTAGGGTTCAGGCGCCGGTCCGGCCGGCGCCGCGCGGATCAGTGGTCCCTCTTGCTGGCGCCGTGCTTGGTACCGCCGTGGCACGGCGGGGAGGCCAGCACCTGGCCGCCGCGGGCCTGCCATTCCTCCGGCGTCAGGGTGCTGAGCGAGAGCGCGTGCAGGCCGCTCGCCAGCTCCCCGGCCAGGAGGCCGTTGACCGCCTGATGACGGCGCACGCGCGGCATGCCGGAGAACCGTTCGGACACCACGACGACCTTGAAATGCGTCTCGGAACCGGGCGGAACGCTGTGCATGTGGCTCTCGTTGATCACCTGCAGGTGCGCCGGCGCCAGGCCGTCCTGCAGCTTTGCCTCGATCGATCGTTGCCGTTGCATGATCGCCCTCGCCTCGCTCGTGCCGGGCCGCCGCCGGAGGCTTGCGCCCGCTGCGGCCCAGCGAATGCCCAGGGAATGTCCCGGGGAATGCCCCGCTTCATGCCCAGATATGGCGGTTCGGACCGGCCTCGGCAATCCCCGGCGCGTCTGGCGGGCCGCGGTAATACTACCTATCCGAGTAGTAAGCACTTGACTACACGTATAGGAGGAAAGTAATATTTTCCTGCCTACCATCGCAAGAAAGGGCCGCTGCGTCGGCCGAAAGAGGCGACTCGGGGACATGGCCATGATCGGCAGTCAGGCCTCGGAGAACGAAGCCCGCGACGTGTCGCGGGACGAGGCGGCCGCGCGCCCCGACGGCAGCACCCTGGTCAACCGCAACGTGATCGTCGGCCGGCGCCGGACCAGCCTGCGGCTCGAGCCGGCCATGTGGGAGTCCCTGGCGGAAATCTGCCGGCGCGAGGACTTCTCGCTGCACGATCTCTGCACGCTGATCGACCGCCGGCGGCACGCCTCTTCGCTGACCGCGGCCATTCGCGTGTTCATTCTCGCCTATTTCCGCGCCGCGGCGACCGAGGACGGGCATGCCAGCGTCGGCCACGGCACGCTCTATGGCGGCGCCCCGGCCGGCGGGCGGCGCGGCGCCTCCGGCGTCCGGACCTGCTAAATCGCCTTCGCGCCCTGGCGGTCAGCCCTTTTGGGCGGCGGGCTTCGACGGTGCGGCGTAATCGGGCCACAGCTTGCGGGCGATATCCCCGTCGCTGCGATAGGCGTGGCAGGAGTTCAAGAGGGGCGGCGGCTCCGAGCTGAATTTGCCCGACTTCTTGCGGATCAGGACCGGATAGAGGGCCTGGTAGGCGACGGTGGCCATGGCCGCCAGGGTCTCGCCGAGATGGGTGCAGCCCTTGACCCCGCCGACGCGCGCCTTGATCTCGCGGCGCCATCCCGGCCCGATCCGGGCCCCGATCATGTTCCTGTAGTTCGGCGTGATCTCCGGACAGACGCCGTAGGGCCCGGCATCGGTCGCGGCCTCCAGGTCCTGGACCACCAGATCCTCGTCGATGGTGAGCCGCAGCCACATGTCGTGCAGCGGCTCGCCGGCGCCGATCTCGCCGCGGTGCTCGTTGGGAAAGGCGTAGGACTTGCTGTCGACCAGGTGCGCCTCGATGTCCCACAAGCCGTCGCGGCGGCGGTAGCCGCGCGTCTCGATCGACCGGGTGTGGAAGTGCTCGCGCTCGACGGGCGGGGTGAGAGGCATGGCAGAGGACTCGATTCGGCGGGATCGGATATCCGGCCGGACGGTGCGGCGTCCGGGCGCGGCGCGCGGCTCACTATAGGAGGGGCGCCGGGAGCGTCAAGCCGGCGCCGCGCGCGCCCCCCGCCGGCCGTCGTCGCCCGTATCGTCGGCCTCGCCGTCGGCCGACTCGCCCAGCGGTGTCAGGCGTAGCCTGGTGATCTGGTTGCGCTTCCGCTCGATGATCTCGAAGCGGAAGCCGTGGAACACGAAGGCCTGCCCCGCTTCCGGCAGGCGCCGGGCCTCCTCGATGACCAGGCCGGCGATGGTGTTGGCCTCCTCGTCCGGCAGGCGCCATTCGAACTGGCGGTTGAGGTCGCGGATGGTGACCGTGCCGTCGGCGACGACCGAGCCGTCCTCCTCGACCACGACGCCTTCCATCTCGACGTCGTGCTCGTCGGCGATCTCGCCGACGATCTCCTCCAGAATGTCCTCCAGCGTCACGATGCCGAGCATCTCGCCGTATTCGTCCACGACCAGCGCGAAGTGCTCGTGGCGCGCGCGGAACGCCTGAAGCTGCGACAGCAGGTCGGTCGATTCCGGTATGAACCAGGCCGGATTGGCGATCGCGCGGACGTCCACGTTCTCGCTCCGCCCGCCGAGCTCCTGCACGGCGCGCAGCAGGGCCTTGGCATGCAGCACGCCGACGATGTTGTCGACGTCGCCGCTCCACAGCGGCACGCGGGTGTAGGGGCACTTGAGGACCGCGCCGACGATCTCGGCCGGCGGCAGGTCGGCGTCGATCGAGATGACGTTGCGGCGGTGGGTCATGATCTCCTCGACGTTGACGTCGGCCAGATCGAGGATGGAGCGCAGCATGGCGCGCTCGTGGCGGACCTCTTCGGCGTCGCCGGAATGCAGGTCGATGGCGCCGCGCAGCTCCTCCTCCGAGCGCTCGTGGCTCAGCGTGGCCGACATCTCCACGCCGAAGAGGTGCAGCGTCGCGCGCACCACCATGTGGATCGCGTGCGTGACGGGAAAGAGAACCAGCACGACGACACGCAGGATGGGCGCCACGGCGAGGGCGAGCCGGTCGGCGTGATGGATCGCGTAGGTCTTCGGCATGACCTCGGCGAAGATCAGCACCAGCAGGGTCATCGCGATGGTCGCGTAGGCCACGCCCGCATTGCCGACCATGTTGATCAGCACGCTGGTGGCCACGGCCGAGGCCATGATGTTGACTAGGTTGTTGCCCAGCAGGATGGCGCCGATCAGGCGCTCCTTGCGGCGCCACAGCTCGTTGACGATCTTGGCGCGCTCGTTGCCCTGCTGCTCCAGCGTGTACATGCGCGGCAGCGAGACCGCGGTCAGCGAGGTCTCCGATCCGGAGAAGAAGGCGGACAGCACGAGCAGCGCCAGGATGGCGACGCTCGGATAGAGGATCTCGGTGCCCATGTTCGGACTCGCTCGTTTTGGTCGGTTCGGGTCGCCGCCTGCCCCGGTCGCCCGGGCGCTACGGCCTGTCGTCTGCGCTCGGCATGCGGGTCAAATCGTCATGGCCGGGGCCGTCGTCAATCGTCGTGGGCGGCATCGTTCACGCGGCCGCCGCATCGGTCAGCAGGGTCTCGACCGCGGCCGGGTCGACCTCGTCGCAGAGAAAGGCCCGGCCGATGCCGCGGGCGAGCACGAAGGTCACGCGCCCGTCGTGCACCTTCTTGTCGCGGCTCATGTGCGCCATGAGGTTGCGCGGGCTCAACACCCGTCCGGGCAGCGCCTCCAGTCCGGTCGGCAGGCCGACGGCGGCGAAATGGCGGCGCACGCGGGCCGCGTCCTCCGGCGGGCAGAAGCCGAGCTCGACGGAGAGATCGAAGGCCATGACCATGCCGATGGCGACGGCCTCGCCGTGCAGCAGCTCGTCGCCGTAGCCGATCTCGGCCTCCAGGGCATGGCCGAAGGTGTGCCCCAGGTTGAGCAGCGCGCGCTGCCCGGATTCGCGCTCGTCGGCCGCGACGATGGCCGCCTTGGCGGCGCAGCTGGTCAGCACCGCGTGGCGCCGCGCCTCGGGATCGCCGTCGATCACCGCGGCGCCGTGGCCCTCGAGCCAGGCGAAGAACTCGACGTCGCCCAGCAGGCCGTACTTCGCCACCTCGGCGTAGCCGGCGAGCAGTTGCCGCTGCGGCAGCGTCGACAGCGCCTCGGTGTCGGCCAGCACGAGGCGCGGCTGATGGAAGCTGCCGACCAGGTTCTTGCCGTGCCGGGTGTTGATGCCGGTCTTGCCGCCCACCGAGCTGTCGACCTGGGCCAGCAGGGTGGTCGGGATCTGGACGAAATCCATGCCGCGCAGCAGCACCGCCGCGGCGAAGCCGGTCAGGTCGCCGATCACGCCGCCGCCGAGGGCGAGCAGCGTGCTGCGCCGCTCGACCTTCCGTTCGAGCAATTCTTCGGCCAGCTGTTCGAGATGGGCGAAATCCTTGGTCTGCTCGCCGGCCGGCAGGACGACGGTCTCGCCGACGAGACCCGCGTCTTTGAGCGAACGCTCGAGCATCGCCAGATGCAGCTCGGCGACGGTCGCGTCGGTGACGACGAAGACGCGCTCCCCATGCAGCACGGGGCGGATCAGGGAGCCGGCCGCGGCCAACAGCTCTTCGCCGACCAGGATGTCGTAGCCGCGCGCGCCGAGCGCGACGCGCAGGCGGGCGGGCTCCGTCACGGCGTCGACCCTGCGGCCGCCGCGGCCGGCGCGGCGGCGGGCGCCGGCGCCAGGTCGGGGTGTGCCCGCAGGTAGGCGCCGAGTCCCTCCAGCGCGCGGCCGAGCGTGACGTCGGGCGGCCCATCGGCGCTGTCGACCACGATATCGGCTTCCGCATAGGCGGGGTAACGCTCGTCGATCAGGCGCTGCAGGATCTCGCGCGGATCGCCCTGCTTGAGCAGCGGCCGGTTGTTGCGCCGCGCGGTGCGTTTCAGCATCAGCTCGAGGTCCGCGCGGAGCCACAGCGAGATCCCGCGCTTGCGGATCTCGGCGCGCGTCTGCGGGTCCATGAAGGCGCCGCCCCCCGTCGCGAGGACGTGGACCGGGCGCTTGAGCAGCCGCGCGATCACGCGGCGCTCGCCGTTCCGGAACGCGGCTTCGCCGTGGTGCGCGAAGATGTCCTGGATGTCGCAACCCGCGGCGAGCTCGATCTCGGCGTCGGCATCGATGAAGTCGAGCGACAGGGCGGCGGCCAGGCGGCGCCCGATGCAGGTCTTGCCAGCGCCCATCAGCCCGACCAGGACGATCGTGCGGGGCGGCGTGAGTTTTTCCTTGTTGGCCATGAGGTTGCCGGTCGCGTCCAGGCCCGAAATCCGTCCAATCGTGGGTGCCAGCCGCGGCGCTCGGCCTGGCTCCGGACCCGGCGCGCGCCGCAAATTCGCCACACTCGAAACGTATCATAAATAATTCGATGGCATGCAAGCTCTCGACCCGAACTGCAAAGCGGCTTCGGGAGGGGACGGCGGCAAAGTAATCTTTTCCGCCAACCGAAATCGTGCAATTCTGCGGCCCGTTTTCCTAACGAGTCTTAACGATTTATCTCATGCGAAGACTGGGCCTGATTGTACTTCTACTTGTTCTCGCCGCCCTCGTCGGCGGCGCGGTGATGCTGGCGACTTGGCAGATACCGCCTCCCACCGCGCCGGTCGAGAAGGTTGTTCCGGATGATCGCTTCCCGCGCTGATCGGCTGACCCGGTGGTCCTATCGGACGCTGGTCGCCATGGCGGCGGTCGGCGCGATGGCCCAGGCGGTGCCGGTGCGGGCCGCGGGCGACGAGCCCAGTGCGCCGCTCAGCCTGGTGCCGCCCTCCGCGATGACCGCGAACGCCCCGAACCAGGGCGACGAGGGCGCCAACGGCGGCCTCGGGTCGGTCCCGAAATCGACCGACATCACCGCGCCGGCCAGCAACGACGGCATCGTCGTCAATCCGTTGTCCGAGATTTCCCTCGACGCGATAGGGACTCTCGACGAATCGAAGGGCGGCTTCGGCCCTGACACCTGGCGCGGCAGCGATCGTTTCGTCATCCAGCATTTGCTGCGCCGCCTGCCGGCGCAGCTGCCGTCGCGCGAGCTGTACGATCTGGCCCGCCGTCTGCTGCTTTCCATCGCCGCCCCGCCGCTCGGTGGCGACCAGGCCGGCGCGGCGCCCGAAGGCAGCCTGCTGACGCTGCGGGTCGAGCGTCTCCGGGCGTTGGGCGATGTCGACGGGCTGAACGACCTGCTGGCCGTCGTGCCGAGCCGCGTGGACGACGAATACCTGGCCCGCACCCGGGTCGACGGCCTGCTGCTGGCCTACGACCTCAAGGACGCCTGCCGCTACGTGCGCGCCGGGATCGCCGACTTCCACGAGGTCGCCTACTGGCAGAAGGCGATGGTGTTCTGCCAGATGCTCGCCGGCGAGGTCGACAAGGCGATGCTCGGCCTCGACCTGCTGCGCGAACAGGGCGCGGCCGACGACCCGGCCTTTCTCGCCCTCGCCAACACGGCCGTCGGCTCCGAGGCGGCGCTCTCGCCCGGCATGCGGATCGGGCCGCTGCACCTCGCCATGGCGCGTTCGACCGGCGCCGCGCTGCCGGCGGAGGTCGTCGATTCGGCGGACCCGGCGGAGCTGGCGTTCCTGGCCCGGGCGCCCAACGCCGGCCCGCTGGTGCGCCTGCGCGCGGCCGAGGCCGCCTTCGCCGACGGCCTGATCGAGGCGCGCGTCCTGACCCAGGCCTACCAGGACGTCGCCTTCGCCCCCGAGGACCTGGGCAACGCGATCGCGGCGCTGGACAAGTTCGACCGTCCGCGCGGCCGGGCGCTGCTGTTTCAGGCAATCCAGCGCGAGGACCTTCCGGCGACCCGGGCCGAGCTGCTGCGGGTGGCGTTCGAGGACGCCGCCAAGGACGGACTCTACGAAGTCGCGGTGGCCGCCTATCAGCCGGTCCTGACCGCGATCGAGCCGACACCGGATCTCGCTTGGTTCGCCGCCACGGCGGGCCGCGCGCTCTATGCCGCCGGGCGCTACGAGCAGGCCACCGCCTGGCTCATGCTGGGCCGCCAGGAGGCGATCCTCGATCCCAAGGCGCAGAGCGCCGTCGCCACGCTGTGGCCCTATTCGCGGCTGGCCGGCGCCGCGGCGCTCAGCAACGACGGCACGCTGGCCGCCTGGCGCTCGGTGCGCGAGGGGCTCGGCGACGAGAATCCGGCGCGCAGCCAGGCGCTGCTGCGGGCCGCCTTCCAGGCGCTCGGCGAGCAGGACTCGATGAGCTGGAGCCGGATCGCCGCGCTCGGCACGGTCGCGCCGGCGGCGCCGCCCGATGCCGCGCTGATCTATGCGCTGGAGGATGCCAGCGAGGCGCGCCGCCTGGGCGAGACCGTTCTGCTCTCGCTGATCGTGCTCGGCGAGGGCGGGCCGGACGGCGAAGGCAAGACGAGCCTGCGGGAGACCCATACCCTGGCGCTGGGCGCCGTGCTCTCGGCGCTGGTCCGGGTCGGCCTGCGCGACGAGGCCCGGGCGCTCGCCATCGAGGCGGCGCTGGCCCAGGGCATCTGACCGGCGCGCCGGTGCCGCGGCGGCCGCCAGCGCCCAACGCCACCCCCGGCGCCGCTTCGGCGGGCACAGCGGACGACGGGACGGCCGTCGAGCTCTTCATCGAGATGATGACCGCCGAGCGGGGCGCGGCCGGCAACACCCAGGAAGCCTATCGCCGCGACCTCGCGCATGCCGCCGCCTTCCTGCGGCGCCGCGGGTGCGGCCTGTCGGCCGCCGCCGCCGCGGACCTGCGGGCCTACCTGGCGGCGCTGTCGCGCGCCGGGATGGCGCCGACCACGGCGGCGCGGCGGCTTTCCGCCCTGCGCCAGTTCTACCGCTTTCTGTTCGCCGAGGGCCGCCGCGGCGACGACCCGACGGCGGCGCTCGCCAGCCCGCGCCGGGGCCGCCCGCTGCCCAAGATCCTGAGCGAGGCGGAGGTCGAGACCCTGCTCGCGGCGGCGAACGCGCAGAGCGGGCGCGAGGGCGTGCGGCTGGTCGCCCTGCTCGAGACGCTCTACGCCACCGGCCTGCGGATCTCGGAGCTGGTCGCCCTGCCGCGGGCCGCCGTGGCGCGCGACCCGCGCGTCCTGGTGGTGCGCGGCAAGGGCGGCAAGGAGCGCATGATCCCGCTGAGCGAGCCGGCGCGCGCGGCCCTGGCCGACTACCTCGCCGCCGAGCGCCGGGCGGCCGATGCGGAGGCCGTCGGGCGGCGCCGATCCGCGGACAAGTGGCTGTTCCCGTCGCACGGCCGCAGCGGCCACCTGACCCGTCAGCGCGTCGCCCAGATGCTCAAGGCGCTGGCGGTCGCTGCCGGCCTCGATCCGGGCAAGGTCTCGCCGCACGTGCTGCGCCACGCCTTCGCCAGCCACCTGCTCGACCACGGCGCCGACCTGCGGGCGGTGCAGAAGATGCTCGGCCACGCCGACATCTCGACGACCCAGATCTACACACACGTGCTCGACGAGCGCCTGCGAACGTTGGTGCGCGAACATCACCCGCTGGCGAAAGGCCGGCCGCGGCGCGGCTGACCGCCGTCTCGGCCGCGTCCGGCGTCGGTTGACAAGGCGGCGGCGCCCGCGCACTTTGCCCGAAATTCAAGGGGGGCGTCGCACCGCGGCAGCTGCGGCGGCGCCAGGTCAGCAGGCGGAGAATCCATGAGCTTCACCATCATCGAGCCGGCGCCGGCGCGCCTAAACCGCAGTGAACTGGCGGTCCCCGGCAGCAACCCGAAACTGTTCGAAAAGGCGGCGGCCTCGGCGGCCGACGTGGTCTTCCTCGATGTCGAGGACGCGGTCGCGCCCGATGACAAGGAGCAGGCGCGCAAGAACATCATCGAGGCGCTGAACGACATCGACTGGGGCACGAAGACGATGTCGGTGCGCATCAACGGCCTCGACACGCACTACATGTACCGCGACGTGGTCGACATCATCGAGCAGGGCGGCGAGCGCCTCGACCTCATCATGATCCCCAAGGTGGGCACCGCCGCCGACGTCTACGCCGTCGACATGCTGGTCACGCAGTGCGAGGCCGCGGTCGGCCGCAAGAAGCGCATCGGCTTCGAGCACATCATCGAGACCGCGCTCGGCATGGCCAACGTGGACGAGATCGCCGCCGCCTCGAAGCGCAACGAGAGCCTGCATTTCGGCGTCGCCGACTACGCCGCCTCGACCAAGGCGCGCACCACCGTGATCGGCGGGCCGAACAAGCTCTACGGCGTGCTCACCGACAAGGAGGACGACCAGCCGCGCGAGTACCATTGGGGCGACATGTGGCACTACGCCGTGTCGCGCATGGTGGTGGCGGCCCGCGCCAACGGGCTCCGGCCGATCGACGGGCCGTTCGGCGACTTCTCCGATCCCGACGGCTTCATCGCCCAGGCGAACCGCGCCGCCTGCCTCGGCTGCGAGGGCAAGTGGGCGATCCACCCGAGCCAGATCGCGCTCGCCAACCAGGTCAACAGCCCCTCCGAGGAGGAGGTCACCAAGGCCAAGCGCATCCTCGAGGCCATGGAGCAGGCCAAGAAGGAGGGCAAGGGCGCGGTCGCGCTCGACGGCCGGCTGATTGACATCGCCTCGATCAAGCAGGCCGAGGTCATGGTCAAGAAGGCGGAGCAGATCGCCGGCGCCGACTGAGCCCGCCGCGGCCCGTGATTATCCGGTCGGGCCCGGGGCGCGATCTCCGGAGCGCGATCTTCGGGGCGCGATCTCCGGGGCGCGATCCCCGGGGCCGGCTTTCGTTTGCCGGCTGGTTCTGGCGCATACGAACGGTTGCCCGCCGCGCCCTTCGCGGAAAACCGGCGAATCTCGACAGGTGAATCGGCGCGCGGTCTTTGCTACCGTATCGCCATACCCCGGGCCCACTGGGCCAGACGCCGTCGGCAGGTAGCTGCCGACCTCTTCCCCAGCGCACTGGGGCCAAAGAAAACCGTTCTCGTATTCGACAGGCAGTCGCGCGCCGGAGGGACAGGACCTCCGGGGCGAAGCGACGTGCGTTGGGCAAATTCGATGCTCGTTCGGATGCGTCTTGGCGGCGGCGAGGACCGGGCGCTTCCAAAAGACACGAAGCACGGAACACATAGACCACAGGGAGACATGCTATGGCACAGGACGAGAGTAAAGTTCCGGCCAAGCGGCGTGGTGTCACGCGGCGCCGGGTCCTCGGTACCGCCGGGGCGATCGGCTTGGCGGCCGGCGTCGGGCCGTTTTTCCACGTGCGACCCGCCAGGGCGGCCAACACGCTGCGGATCCTGCAGTGGAACCACTTCGTACCCGCCTACGACAAATGGTTCAACGAGACCTACGTCAAGGAATGGGGCCAGGCGAACGATACCGAGGTGATCGTCGACAACGTCGGGGTCGCGACGCTCAATTCGCGCGGCGCCGCCGAGGTTTCGGCCCAGCAGGGCCACGACCTCTTCATGTTCCTCTGGCCGCCGCCGGTGCACGAGGAGCAGGTCGTCGACATGGCCGACGTCTACCAGGAGTGCGCAAAAAAGCACGGCAAGCCGATCGACCTGGCGATTCGCAGCACCTACAACCCGAAGACCAAGAAGTACTACGGCTTCTCCGACAGCTACGTCCCGGACCCGATCAACTACCGCAAGGACCTGTGGGACGATGTCGGCATGGCGCCCAACTCGTGGGACGAGATCCGCGAGGGCGGCCGCAAGATCAAGGAGAAGCACAACATTCCGGTGGGCATCGGGCTCTCGGCCGAGATCGACACCGGCATGGCGCTCAGGACCATCATGTATTCCTTCGGCGCCTCGGTTCAGGACGCCAACAACAACCTGGTGCTGAATTCCAAGGAGACCTTGGAGGCCATCAAGTTCGTCAAGGCGCTGTACGAGGAGACCATGACGCCGGAGGTGCTGTCCTGGGACGCCTCCTCGAACAACCGCTTCATGCTGGCCGGCAAGGGGTCGCTGGCGCTCAACGCCATCTCGATCACGCGCACCGGCGAGACCCAGGGCCTGCCCGTCGCCGACAACATCTGGCTCGCCAAGGCGGCCCACGGGCCGGCGCGCCGCATCGGGCTCGAGCACGTCATGGACGTCTACGTGATCTGGAAGTTCGCCCAGAACATCGACGGCGCGAAGCAGTTCCTCGTCGACTACGTCGGCAACTTCAAGCGCGGCTTCCAGGCGAGCAAGTTCTACAACTTCCCCTGCTTCCCGAGCACCGTTCCCGACTTGAAGCAGCAGCTCGCGAACGATCCGACGGCCAACCCGCCGGACAAGTACAAGGTGCTCGACGACGTGCTCGACTGGGCGACCAACGTCGGCTATCCGGGCTACGCCACGGCGGCGATCGACGAGACCTTCAGCACCTGGGTGCTGAACACCATGTTCGCCAAGGCGGCGACCGGGGACGAATCGCCCGAGGACGCACTCAAGGCGGCCGAGGCCCAGTGCAAGCGCATCTGGGCGAAGTGGAAGGACAAGGGGTTCATCTGATCTCCCGGCTTGGCTCTGGCGATCCGAACGGCGCCGGGCCATAGTTGGGAACGGTACGATTAGGGGGAGGCCCCGGGTCCGCCGGGGCCTCCCTCGGCGTCGGCAGCGCGCCGGCGGCGGGTGAAGCGCGAAGGAGCGCGGCGAGAGGAGCGATGCAGACCGTCGAGACGGTTGCGCTGACCAAGACGTTCGACAGCGTCCGGGCCGTGGACGGCATCGATCTGGCGGCGCGCGAGGGCGAGTTTCTGGTGCTGCTCGGGCCGTCGGGCTGCGGCAAGACCACGCTCCTCAGGATGATCGCCGGCCTCGAGACGCCGAGCTCGGGGCAGATCCTCATCAACGGCCAGGACGTCACCGGCCTGCCGCCGCGCGCCCGCGACATCGCCATGGTGTTCCAGAGCTACGCCCTCTATCCGCACCTGACCGTCTTCAACAACATCGCCTTTCCCCTGCGGGCGCAGGGCGCGGGCAAGGCCGCGGTGCACGACAAGGTGACCTGGGCCGCCACCATGTTCGGCATCCAGACGCTGCTCGACCGCAAGCCGCGCCAGCTGTCCGGCGGCGAGCGGCAGCGCGTGGCCCTGGCGCGCGCCATGGTGCGCGAACCGGCCGTCTTCCTGCTCGACGAGCCGCTGTCCAACCTGGACGCCAAGCTGCGGACCTCGGCGCGCGACGAGCTGCAGCTGTTCCAGCGTCAGATCGGCACCACGACGATCTACGTCACCCACGACCAGATCGAGGCGATGGGCCTGGGCCACAGGGTCGCGGTGCTCAACGCCGGCAAGATCTGCCAGATCGGGACGCCGCAGGAGATCTACGCCGAGCCGACCGACACCTTCGTCGCCACCTTCATCGGCGCACCGCCCATGAACCTGGTCGCGCAGGACGGCGCGATCGTCGGCTTCCGCCCGGAGCACATGCAGCTCGCCGAGCGCGTGGCCGAGACCGCGGGGATGTTGGTCGTACCGACCAGGATGCACCGCATCGAATACCTCGGCGCCGACGAGCTGGTCTACGGCACGCTCGAGCCGCCGTTCCCGGAAGAGAAGGTCATCGCCAAGGTCTCGACCTCGCAGCCGGTCTCGGCCCAGCCCGGCGACCGCCTCGAATTCGTCGTCAACCAGCGCGACGTCAAGCGATTCGACCGCGACAGCGGCGTGCGGGCCGATGTCGGGGGGGCCGCCTGATGGCGGCGACCGAGACGCGGGCTCCGGGGGTGTCGCCGAACGGCGGCCTCGCGGGCGTGCTGGACAGCGAGATCTGGCTGGGCCGGCTGATGATCGCCCCGGCCGTCGTCTACATCGTCGCGCTGGTCGGCTTTCCCTTCGTGCTCGCGCTGCTCTACAGCGTCAGCAGCGTCACCGTCGGCAGCCCGGAGCTCAACTTCGTCGGCCTCGCCAATTTCCGGCGCATCGTCGAGAACCCGACCTTCTGGGAGGCGCTGCGCAACACCTTCATCTTCACCATCGTCTCCCAGGTCATCGTCCTGGTGCTGGCCAAGATCCTGGCCATGGCCCTGCTCAAGGACTTCCGCGGCAAATGGCTGGTCCGCCTGCTGATCCTGCTGCCCTGGGTGGCGCCCATTTCGCTCGGCGCGATCGGCTGGCTGTGGACCTTCGATTCGATCTACAGCATCATCAACTGGACGGCCCGTGCGCTGGGCATCTTCGGCCCCGACACCTGGCCCATCTGGCTCGGCCAGCCGAACCTGGCGATGGCCTCGGTCATCCTGGTTCACGTCTGGCGGCTGCTGCCGCTCGCGACGGTGATCATACTCGCCGGGCTGACCTCCATTCCGCAGGACATCCACGACGCGGCCGAGGTCGACGGCGCCGGATTCTGGCGCCATCTCTTCGTCATCACCGTTCCGCTGGTGTTGCCGATCCTGCTGGTGGCGCTGCTGTTCGGCATCGTCTTCACCTTCACCGACATGATCGTGATCTTCATCCTGACGCGCGGCGGCCCCTACGACAGCACCCAGGTGCTGGCGAGCTGGGCCTACTTCACCGGTATCGACGGCGGCGACCTGGCCGAGGGCTCGGCCATCGCGCTGTTCCTGTTTCCCCTTCTTGTCGCCGTGGCCGTCGCCTTCCTGCGCCTGGCCCGGCGCACCGAGGTGACGTGAGATGACGCCGGCGGCCTACAAGCTGCGCAGGATCGGCGGCGACTGCGCCCACGTCGGAATCCTCGCCACCTTCGTGATCTTCACGGCGTTCCCGTTCTATTGGATGCTGATCACGACCTTCAAGCAGACCCGCGACCTGCTCAACACCGAAAACAATCCCTTCCTGTTCAACGCCCCGCCGACGCTGCACAACCTCGATGTCCTGTTCGGCGACACGCTCTATCCGCAGTGGCTTTTGAACACGGCCATCGTCGGCGTCGCGGTGGTGGCGATCACGCTGCTGCTCGCGGTGCCGGCCGGCTACAGCCTGGCGCGGCTGCCCGGACGTTGGGCGCAGCACCTGGCGATCGGCATCTTCCTCACCTATCTCGTGCCGCCGACCATCCTGTTCATTCCCTTCTCGCGCGTGATCGCAGTGCTCGGCCTGCAGGACTCGCTCTATTCCCTGGTCCTGGTCTACCCCAGCTTTACCGTGCCGTTCTGCACCTGGCTGCTGATGGGGTTCTTCAAGGCGATCCCGCGCGACCTCGAGGAGGCGGCGATGATCGACGGCCTGAGCCGCTTCGGCGCCTTCGTCAAGGTGGTCATCCCGGTCTCCACGGCCGGCATCCTGACCGTCGTCATTTTCGCGTTCACCCTGGTGATGCAGGAGTTCGTCTACGCGCTCACCTTCATCACCACGTCGAGGAACTACACCGTCAGCGTCGGCGTCCCGACCTTCCTGGTGCGCGGCGACGTCTACTTCTGGGGCTCGCTGATGGGCGCCTGCCTGATCGTCAGCCTGCCGATCGCGGTGCTGTACAATTTCTTCGTCAGCCGCTTCGTCGCCGGCTTTACCGTGGGCGCGATCAAGTAGCCGCGGGGCGTCCGCGTCCGCCGGCCACCCTGGCCGCCCCGTTTCGCCGAAAAGCTGTTAAACTGAATAGGACGCGACCTCTGGTGGTGCGGTCACGATCGACGGAGCCATGGCGAAGCTCGAAATTTCCCTGCTCGGCGGCTTCGAGGCGCGGCTGTCTCCCGGCGGCCCGCTTGCCCTCAAGGGCCGCAAGACGCAGGCGCTGCTCGCCCGGCTGGCGCTGGCGCCGGGCGCGCCGTGCAGCCGCGAGGCCCTGACGGCCCTGCTGTGGAGCGACCGGGGCGAGGAGCAGGCCCGCGGCAGCCTGCGCCAGGCCCTCGCCGAGCTGCGGCGCGTCTTCGCCGGCACCGGGCTCACCCCGCTCGTCGTCGATCGCGAGGCGGCGCGGCTCGACGCCGAGATCGTGTCGGTCGATGCGGCGGCGTTCGAGCGGGCGCTCGCCGAGGGCAGCCCCGAGGCCTTGGCGCGCGCGGCAGAGCTCTACGTCGGCCCCCTGCTCGACGGCTTTCCGAGCGTCGACCCGGCCTTCGAGGACTGGCTGCGCGCGGCGCGCGCGGGCCTTGCCGAACGGGCGCGGGACGCCCTGACCCGGCTCCTCGCCCATCGGACCACTGCCGGCGAAACGGCCGCGGCCATCGCGATGGCGCGGCGCCTGCTGGCACTCGACCCGCTGCAGGAATCGGTGCACCGGGCATTGATGGAGCTTTATGCCGGGACAGGCGAGCGCACGCTGGCGCTCAAGCAGTTCCAGGCGTGCAGCGACGTGCTGCGGGCCGAGCTGGGCGTCGAACCGGAGGCGGCGACCCGGCGTCTGCACGACCGGATCCGGCAGGCGCAGGAAACGGATGGCGACGAGAGCGAACCTTCGGCGCCCAAGGAAGAGCGCAGGCCTTTGCCGCTGCCGGACAAGCCCTCGATCGCGGTGCTTCCCCTGGTGAACATGAGCGGCGATGCGGAGCAGGAGTATTTCGCCGATGGCATAACCGAGGACATCATTACCGAGCTCAGCCGCTTCGGGGAGCTCTTCGTGATCGCCCGCAACTCCTGCTTCGCCTACAAGGGCAGGGCGGTAAAAGTGCAGGAGATCGGCCGCGACCTCGGCGTGCAGTACGTCGTCGAGGGTAGTCTGCGCAAGGCCGGCAGCCGCGTTCGCGTGACCGTCCAATTGGTTGAAGCGGCCAGCGGCAACCATGTCTGGGCCGAGCGCTACGACCGCCAGGTGGAGGACATTTTCGCCGTCCAGGACGAGGTGGTCCAGACGATCGTCGCTACCCTCTTCGGGCGCATCGAGCATTACGATGCCGAGCGCGTCCGACGCGGCCAGACCCCCAACTTGCGGGCCTACGACTATCTCATTCAGGGTCGCCAGCAATATTATCGCTTCGATCGGGACTCCAACATCAAGGCACGCGAACTTTTCGAAAAAGCGATTGCCCAGGATCCGGAATACGGAAACGCTATTGCTGGCCTCGCGGAAACGCACTGGACGGACTGGTGGGCCGGTTGGAACGAATCGGCCGATCTGTCCCTAAAGTATTTTGTCGAGATCGCGCAAAGGCTATTCGCGCTGGATGACAACTCCTATCAAGCGCAGAGCCTGATCGCATGGGTTCACCTCATTCACCGTGATTTCGATCGGGCCCGCTTTCATTTTGAACGGGCCGCGGCCGTGAATCCGTGCAGTTCAGACCTGAGGATGGAGTTGGGCCTGTTCGCGATGTTCGATGGGCGCCACGAGGATGCGATTGGCAGAGTTGGGGAGGCGAGCCGGCTCAATCCCTTCGGTCGCTACAACTATGCGCTCGGGATGATCCTCTACTGCGCGCGCCGCTATGACGAAGCGATCACCGGGTTCAGAGCAACGCGGGCCGGGTTTCCTCAGGTCCATGCCTGGCTGGCGGCCGCCTATGCCCAAATGGGCAAACACGAGCACGCGCGAAAGGCCGCCGCGACCTATGCCGAGGTCGTCCCGGCAGACATGAAGATGGCCGAAACACAGACGGACGGCGGTTGGTCCGGGTTCTTTGCCGAACGCTTTCCCTTCCGGGAGCGGTCGGACCTCGACCACCTCTTGGACGGCCTCGCCAAGGCGGGGTTGGCTTAGGGCGCGTGGCTCCTCGGCAACCGGGTGGAACCTGCCATCGCGCCTAGGTTTCGGGGCGATCCAGAGCGAAGATCCGGCCGTAGCCGCTCACGCCATTCGTCACGCCGGACAGCCGCAGCGCATACCAGAATGCCGCCTGGTTGGCACTGAGCACCGGCCGTCCGAGCGCCGCTTCCAGGGCCTCGATCGCGCCGATGGCGCGGAACCCGCCGCCGCCGATCACCGCTGCCTCGGCGCTGTCGGGCACGGTCGCACGGGTCCAGTCGTGAATCTGCTGCGGCGCGATATCGCCGTAGTCGCTGCGCAGCTTGGCCGATCCGTGCGCGGCGACCGAGAACCCCTGCGCCCGGAAATACGCGGCGCCCAGGGCGTCGAGCTCGGCCGTGAACCAGGGCGGATGGATGAGCGCGATGCGTTCGACGCCGAGCGCGCGCAGCGCCGTCGCCAGGGCCGGCGTCTGCACGACGACCGGCGCACCCTCGGCCGCGTCCGACAGCCTCTGCGCCAATTGCGCGTCGGCCGCCGCCCCCAGGATGTAGCTGCTGCTGGTGAAGGCGTAGACGATGGCGCCCGGCGCGAGCGCGGCGAGCGACGCCGCGGCGGCGTCGACGTGCGGCGGCTCGGCGAAGGCGCGGGCCACCTCGGGGCCGACCCGGGGGACGATCCGGCCGTCCGGCCCGACCATGCCGAGCGGGACGCGCGCCGCGTGGACCGAGACGCCGGGCGGCGCCAGGACGTTGAACTCGGATTCCGGCACGGGATCGAGATGCGGCGTCAGCACGCCGATCCGGGCCCGCGCCCCCGCGCCGTCCGGCCGCCACATCGTTCCCCTCCCCGTTGCCCGGGAGGATCGTACCGCAATGACGGCGCTATTTCAGCTCGACGGCGTAGCTGTCGAGCGGCGGCGCCTTGTCGATCACCTTCTGCGCCAGCAGGAACGCGGCGAAGCGCTCGTAGCGGCCGTGGTCGAGCGCCGCGGGGCGCAGCGCGAAGCGCGGCACGGTGTCGCGCCAGGCGCGGCGGTTGAGTTCGTCGTCGAGGCCCTTCCGGTGCGCGGCGAAGATCCGCCAGCTTTCCTCCGGGTGGTTGACGATGTACTGCACGCCGCGCTCGATGGCGCGCAGCGCCTTGGGCAGCCGCGGGTCGTCGAGCTTGTTGCTGTTGGCGATCAGGATGAGCTCGTCGTAGGCCGGCACGCCGTGCTCCTCGACGTAGAAGGCGCGGCCCGGGTGTCCTTCGAGAGCGAGCTGGTTGAGCTCGAAGTTGCGGAACGCGCCGATCACCGCGTCGGCCTGGCCGGAGAGCAGCGCCGGGCTCAGCGAGAAGTTCACGTTGACCAGGCGGATGTCGTCGAGCGTCAGGCCGTAGGGCGCCAGCATGGCGCGCAGCAGCGCGTCCTCGAAGCCGCCGATGGAATAGCCGACCGTGCGGCCCTTGAGGTCGGCGATGCTCTTGACCGGCCCGTCCGCGAGCGCCAGCAGGGTGTTGAGCGGCGTCGCCACCAGCGTGCCGATGCGCGTCAGCGGCAGGCCCGCGGCCGCCTGCATGTGCAGCTGCGGCTCGTAGGAGACCGCGAGCGCCGCTTGGCCGGCGGCGACCAGCTTGGGCGGGTCGTTGGGGTCGCCCGGCTCGACCAGCGTGACCTCGAGCCCCTCGTCGGCGAAGAAGCCCTTGTCGAGCGCGATCACCAGCGGCCCGTGGTCGGGGTTGAGGAACCAGTCGAGCAGGATGGTCAGCGGCTCGGCGCGCGCGCCCTGCGGCGCGGCGGCGAGCAGCGCGACGGCGGCCAGCAGCGGCACGGCGGCACGCGCGATCGAAATGCGAAGACGCTTGGACATGGAACGGGATCTCCTTCGTGCAGCTATCGCGGGAGATCCGGGAAGGCTTTGCGGGACAGGACGCGGCCGGGGCGCACGTCGGTTCCGTTCCCTGCGCCGGCATGACCCGGATCAGGTTCGAAGGGTCACCGCGCCACCCTGGCGGCGGTCTCTCAGCCCTCATGGGCTCCCCTAGGAACGCCGCGGATGATGGGAGCCGCCGCCGGCCGAGTCAAGCCGACGCGCCGCCGCCGCGCCGCCCGGCCCGACTCGCTAGGGCAGCGGCCGTTCGGCGTGCGGCCGCCGGCCCCAGTCCGCCAGCATGCGCCAGACCTGCAGCGCCAGCCCGCCGAACCCGAGCGCCAGCGCCGCGGTCGCCAGCACGAAGCCGAGCAGGGGAACGAGCGCGACCAGCAGCAGCAGGACGAGCCCGAGAAGCGTCCACAGCATGCGCCAGCCGAGCGGCTCGCCGCCGTACGACCAGCCGACCGCGTGGGCCAGGCCGCCGCCGGCCCAATAGCCGGCGGTCACGATCGCCGCCGCCAGCAGCGCGGCATAGATCAGCAGCGCGAAGAGCGCGAGCGGAATGCCGATCACGGTGAACAGCACCAGGTTGGCGACCACCGGCGTCGCGATCAGCAGCGCCAGCCCGAGGCCGAGCGTCGCCCAGAACCGCGTCCGCATGGCCGCCGCGGCGCCGACCAGAAGCTCCGGCACGGCGGCGTGCAGCGCGACGCCGAGGAGCGCCAGGCCGAGCAAGACGACGCCGCCGATTCCCGCGGCGATGCCGATGATCGCGCCGAGCGACAGCGGCGGGCCGCCGATCTCATATCGCTCGATGCCGCCCGCGATCACCGCGTCGGGCGCGATCTCGGCGGCCTCTTCGCTTCGGTAGTTCAGCCGGCCATCGATGCGGGCGCCGGATTCGATACTGAGCGCGCCGGCCACGACGTCGAGGTTGCCGCCGATCTCGCCGAGCACGCGCACCCGCCCGGCGGCGACCTTGACGTTGCCGGCGATGCGGCCCTCGATCTCGACGTCGCCGCCGGCCAGCAGCGCGTAGCCGGCGACTTGCGCGCCGGGCCGCAGGTCGATCCGCCCGCCGGCGGCGATCAGGTCTTCGCTCAGCGTTCCATCCAGGTCGATCTCGCCGGCCGCGGCGATCACGTCCTTGGCCGAGAGCCGGTTGAAGCGCAGCGACCCGCCGGCCGCGATCACGTCGCCCGCCGTGACGGTGTCGGCGGAGACCTCGCCGCCGGCGACGAAAAGGTCGCCCAGCGTGGCGTCCTGCAGGCGCACGGACTTGCCGGTGACCACCTGCTCGCCGGAGAGCTCGCCGGTCAGGCGCAGCGTCTCGTCGTCCGCGGCCGGCGCGGCATTGGCGAACGTCACCGTTGTCAGCGCCACGGCCAGCACGGCGGCGCGCCGCCTGCGCGACATGAAAGCGGGCATGGTCATCGGCCTGTCCTCGCACCCCGGACCCCTGCGCCGGTCCGAGAGCCTAGGCAATTCCCGGCTGGATCGGCCTTGTGATAGATCAAGCCCCCGCGGCGCGCCTTACGTGCGCAGGATGCGGTAGCCGACCCGCGGGAAATGCACGGCGACCGGGCCGACGCGCGGATCCTCGCGGTCGAGCACGACTTCCCAGGGATCGAGCGCGCGCAGCCGGCCGGCCACCGCCGGCGGGTCGCCGGGGCCCTCCGGCACGACGCGGATCTCCTGGCCGGCGGCCAGGCCGAGCGGGTCGTCGGGATCGACGGCCGGCGGCGTCTCCGGCCGGGCCGCGCGGGCGATCTCCAGCGCTTCCTCCGCGCCGAGCTCGCTCGGGCGGCCGTGGCCGATGTCGCGGACCCGCGCCTCCCAGGCGCAGAGCCGGGGGAACTGCGCCAGGAAGGCCGGGCCCCGGGAATAGCGGCCGCGCAGGAACCAGACGAGGTAGTAGCACAGCGCATCGCTGAGCCCGGGCCGCGCGCCCTCCATGAAGCCGCGGTTCGTTGCCAGGCGCTCCTCCATCCAGCCGAGCTGGGCGCGCAGCGCGGCGAGCGTGTCGGGGAACGCGGCCTGCAGGCGCGCCATGTCGTAGTCGGGTCCGAAATAGAGCCGCCCGCGGTCGGCGGCGAAATCGGCTGGCAGGCTGTCGCCGGCGTCGGCGAAGATGACGGCGACGCAGGCCTTGAACAGGGCGCCGTCGGTCCAGCGCGCCACGCCCCAGGCCAGGCCCGCGCTGCCCTCCGGGAAAAGCGTCGGCTCGGGAAAGCGGCGCTCCAGGGCGCGCAGGATGCACTGGCTGTCGCAGAACACCTCGGCACCGATCTGCATGACCGGCGTCTGCCGGTAGCCGCCGGTGAGCGGCATCAGGTCGGGCTTGGGCGGCAGCCGCGGAATCTGCACCGAGCGCCAGGCCAGTCCCTTGATGCCGAGCGCGACGCGGACCTTTTCCGAGACCGGCGATTGCGGGTAGTGATGCAGGATGACGTCGGACACGGGATCTCCTTTTCTGCGCAGGCGAAGCCTAGGGGAGCGGGCACCCTGCGGGCAAGGCGGGGAGCGCTAGGGTGGCGCGGTCCTACGAAGTCGTGATCGCGGGCGGCGGCGTGATGGGCGCCGCGGTGGCCTATTTCCTGACCGCCGATCCGGCCTTCGACGGTCGCGTCCTGATCGTCGAGCGCGACCCGAGCTACGCCGCGGCGGCGACGCCGCGCTCCTGGGGCGGCCTGCGCCAGCAGTTTTCGACGGCCGAGAACGTCGCGATGTCGCTGTTCGCCGTGGACTTCGTGCGCCGTGCGCGGGACCTGCTGGCGGTCGACGGCGAGGGGCCGGACCTGGCCTTTCGCGAGCGCGGCTATCTCTTTCTCGCCAGCCCGGCCGGCCGGGCGGTGCTCGAGGAGAACCTCGCGCTGCAGCGCCGCCTCGGCGCGACCGTGGAATGCCTGACGCCGGCGGCCCTGGCGGCGCGCTTTCCCTGGCTCGACACGGACGGCGTGGCGGCGGCCGGCTTCGGCCCGGCCAACGAGGGCTGGATCGATCCCAATGCGCTGCTCCAGGGCCTGCGCCGCAAGGCGCTCGCCCAGGGCGCCGAGCAGGCGGCCGACGCGGTGGTCGGGATCGAGCGGGCGGGCGGCCGAGTGCGCGGCGTCGTGCTGCGCGACGCCGGCCCGGTCGGCTGCGCGACCCTGGTCAACGCCGCCGGCCCGCAGGCCGGGGCGCTCGCCGCGCTGGCCGGCGCCGCGCTGCCGGTGCGGCCGCGCAAGCGCACCACCTTCGTGTTCGACTGCCGCACGCCGATCCCGGAGATGCCGCTCACCGTCGACGTGAGCGGCGTGGCGGTGCGCCCCGAGGGCGCGCAGTTCATCGCCATCGTCTCGCCGCCGCCCGCCGAGGACCGCGACGCGACGGACCTGGAGCCGGACTACGGGCTGTTCGAGACGACGGTCTGGCCGGCGCTGGCGCGGCGCATTCCGGCCTTCGCCGCGATCAAGCTGACCGGCGCCTGGGCCGGGCACTACGATTTCAACACCTTCGACCAGAACGCGATCATCGGCTGGCACCCCGAGTGCCCTGGGCTGATGCTGTGCAACGGCTTCAGCGGGCACGGTCTGCAGCAGGCCCCGGCCGCCGGCCGCGCGGTCGCGGAGCTCATCGTTCACGGTGCGTTCCGCAGCCTCGACCTCGCCGCGCTGTCCTACGAAAGGATCGCAGAAGGCCGGCCGCTCAGCGAAAAGAACGTCGTCTGAAATTCGTTTGAACTGGCGCCGCATTCCCGACACGCTCGTCGGGTCGTCGCCCGCTCTCGCCGCAAAGTCGCTCCGTCAGAATGGTTTAATCTCGCCGGATAATGCTCTAGACAACGGCCATGCAAACCTACCTGGATTTCGAAAAGCCGGTCGCGGAGCTCGAGGGGAAGATCGAGGAACTGCGCCATCTCTCCGACGACACCACGATCAACATCGCCGAGGAGGTCGGCAAGCTGCAGGTCAAGGTCGACCGCCTGCTGCGGCAGAGCTACGCCCGCCTGACGCCGTGGCAGAAGACCCAGGTCGCGCGCCACCCGGAGCGGCCGCACGTGACCGACTACATCGCCGGGCTGGTCGAGGACTTCACGCCGCTCGCGGGCGACCGGCTCTACGCCGAGGACCGCGCCATCGTCGGCGGGCTCGGGCGCTTCCGCGGCTACTCGGCGGTCGTCATGGGGCAGGAGAAGGGCGCCGACACCAACAGCCGGATGCAGCACAACTTCGGCATGGCCAGGCCCGAGGGCTATCGCAAGGCGCAGCGCCTGATGCGCCTGGCTGACCGCTTCGACCTGCCGATCGTCACGCTGATCGACACCGCCGGCGCCTATCCCGGCATCGGCGCCGAGGAGCGCGGCCAGGCCGAGGCCATCGCCCGCTGCATCGAGACCTGCCTGCAGGTCCGCGTCCCAATGATCGCAGTGGTGATCGGCGAGGGCGGCTCCGGCGGGGCCATCGCGATCGGCACGGCCAACAAGGTGATGATGCTCGAGCACGCCGTCTATTCGGTGATCTCGCCGGAGGGCTGCGCCTCAATTCTGTGGCGCAGCGGCGAGCAGGCCAAGGAGGCGGCCGAGGCGCTCAAGCTGACCGCGCAGGACCTGCTCAAGCTCGGTGTGATCGACGAGATCATCCGGGAGCCCGTGGGCGGCGCGCAGCGCGGCAAGCGCCAGACCATCGAGGCGGTCGGCAACGCGGTCGAGAAGGCGCTCGGCGGCTTGCGCAAGTCGGACGGGCCGAGCCTGCGCGCCGGCCGCCGCGAAAAGTTCCTCCAGATGGGGCAGAAGGGCCTGGCGTAGCGCTGCGCGGCGCCGGCTCGGGGTCCGCCGTCCGCGGCGCAGGTGAGCCGGGAGCAGAATCGGGACGATGCTGCGATTGAGCGACTCCCAGCGGGATCTTCAGGCGCGCGCCGCCGACCTGGCGGCGCGGACCATCGCCCCGCGCGCCGCGCAGATCGACCGCGACGAGGCCTATCCCTGGGACAACGTCGAAGCGCTGCGCGACGCCGGCTTCCTCGGCATGACGATCCCGGAGGCCTACGGCGGCCAGGGGCGGAGCTACCTCGACGCGGTGCTGGTGATCGCCGAGATGGCCAAGGTCTGCGGCGTCACGGCCCGCATCGCGGTCGAAACCAATATGGGCGCCATCGGCGCCATTCTGGCCTACGGCAGCGCGGCGCAGAAGCGGCTGGCGAGCGCGCTCGTGCTGTCCGGCGACAAGCCGGCGATCTGCATCACCGAGCCCGAGGCGGGTTCCGCCGCCAGCGAGATGACGACGCGCGCCGAGCGCAAAGGCGACCGCTACCGGCTCAACGGCAGGAAGCACTGGATCACCGGGGGCGGAATCTCGCGCCTGCATCTCGTCTTCGCCCGCGTCGTCGAGCGCGGCGCGGCGCAGGGCATCGCCGGCTTCATCGTCGTGCGCGACGCCGACAGCGGCGGGCCGAAGGGGCTGACGATCGGCCGGCGCGAGCCGACCATGGGACTGCGCGGCATTCCGGAGACCGAGATCCTGTTCGACGACCTGGAGGTGCCGGCGGAGATGATGCTCGCCCCGCCGGGCGGCGCGGCCAAGGGCTTCGCCAGGCTGATGCACGCCTACAACGGCCAGCGGGTCGGCGCGGCCACGGTCGCCCTGGGTCTGGCGGAGGGCGCCTACGAGCAGGCGCTGGCCTACAGTGCGCGGCGCGAGCAGTTCGGCCGGCCGATCTGCGAGTTCCAGGGGCTGCAGTGGATGCTGGCCGACATGGCGACGCAGATCGCGGCGGCGCGCGGCCTGATCTACCGGGCGGCCGACTGCGCCGACTTCCCGGACGCGCTGGAGGCGGCGCAGGCCAAGGTCTTCACCTCGGAGATGGCGATCGAGGTGACCAACGCCGCCCTGCAGATCTTCGGCGCGGCGGGCTACTCGCGCGCGCAGCCGCTCGAGCGCATGGCGCGCGATGCGCGGATGTTCACGATCGGCGGCGGCACGGCCCAGGTGCTGCGCACGCTGATCGCGTCGCGGCTGCTCGGGCGCAAGCTGCCGCAGACGCGCGACGGCTATCTCGACCCGCCGTAGGCGGGGCCGATCGCGCAGTTCGAGATCCGGTGAGGGGGGATCCGCCGGCGACTCCGGGCCGGCGGTTCAGGTCAGCTTGCCGTGGCAGAGCTTGTATTTCTTGCCCGAGCCGCAGGGGCAGGGCGAGTTGCGCGGCACCTTGCCCCAGGTCTCGGGATCGTTGGGGTCGACCCGACGGCTGCGATCCCGCTGCACCCTCCGCACGATGGGCGGAACCGGCGCCGCGGCCGGCGCGGCCACCGGGCGGGACACCGGTCCGGATCCTGGTCTGGATCCCGGGCCGGGCGCCGGGGCGCCGGCCCCCGCCATCGCTTCGGCGCCGGCCCCGACCATCGCCGGGTCCTGCCGCGATTCCTGCATCTGCTGGGGGCTGCGCTGGACCTGCGCGGCGTCCGGCTCGACCGCGCGCAGCTCGACCCGGGCGAGCAGCATGGTGGTCTCCTCGCGGATCTCCTCCAGCATGGTCTCGAAGAGCTCGAAGGCCTCGCGCTTGTACTCGTTCAGCGGGTCGCGCTGACCGTAGGCGCGCAGCACGATGCCGTGGCGCAGATGGTCGAGCGACAGCAGGTGGTCCTTCCACTGCTTGTCCAGCACCAGCAGCAGGATCTGCTTCTCCAGCGAGCGCATGATCTGCTCGCCGTAGTTGGCGGCCTTGGCGGCCATGCGGCGGTTGACCGCGTCGAGCACGCGCTCGCGGATCTCCTGGTCCGCGATGCCCTCCTCCTTGGCCCAGTCCTCGACCGGCAGGTCGAGGCCGAAGATGCGCATCACCTCGGCGTGCAGGCCGGCGGAATCCCACTGCTCGGCATAGGCCTTGGCCGGGATGTGGCGGGTCACCAGATCCTCGACCACCTGATGACGCATCTCGACGACGGTGTCCTGCACGTCGTCGACCCGCATCAGCTCCTTGCGCTGCTCGTAGACGACCTTGCGCTGGTCGTTCATCACGTCGTCGTACTTGAGCAGGTTCTTGCGGATCTCGAAGTTGCGCGCCTCGACCTTGCCCTGGGCCTTCTCCAGCGCCTTGTTGACCCAGGGATGGACGATGGCCTCGCCGTCCTGCAGGCCGAGCTTCTGCAGCATGGAATCCATGCGCTCCGAGGCGAAGATGCGCATCAGGTCGTCTTCCAGGCTGAGGAAGAACTTCGACGCGCCGGGGTCGCCCTGGCGTCCGGAGCGGCCGCGCAGCTGGTTGTCGATGCGCCGGCTCTCGTGCCGCTCGGTGCCGACGATCATCAGGCCGCCGGCCTCGAGCACCTTGCCGCGGGCCGCCTCGATCTCGGCCTTGATCGCTTCGATCTTCTTGGCGCGCGCCGCCTCGTCCTCGATGCCGGCGGCTTCCTGCTGCACCCGCATGTCGAAGTTGCCGCCGAGCTGGATGTCCGTGCCGCGGCCGGCCATGTTGGTGGCGATCGTGACCCCGCCCGGCACGCCGGCCTGGGCGATGATGAAGGCCTCCTGCTCGTGGTAGCGGGCGTTCAGGACGTTGTGCGGCACCTTCTTCTTCTTCAGCATCGCGGCGAGGGTTTCCGACTTCTCGATCGACACCGTGCCGACCAGAACGGGTTGGTGCCGCGTGCGGCAGTCCTCGATGACCTCCACGATGGCGTCGACCTTCTCGTGCGCCGTGCGGTACACCTCGTCGTCGTGGTCGATGCGGATGCACGGCAGGTTGGTCGGAATCTCGATGACCTCGAGGTTGTAGATGTCGAGGAACTCGGCCGCCTCGGTCATCGCCGTGCCGGTCATGCCGGCGAGCTTGGGATAGAGCCGGAAATAGTTCTGGAAGGTGATCGAGGCGAGGGTCTGGTTCTCCTGCTGGATCGGCACCCCCTCCTTGGCCTCGAGCGCCTGGTGCAGTCCGTCCGAGTAGCGCCGCCCTTCCATCATGCGGCCGGTGAACTCGTCGATGATGATGACCTTGAGGTCCTTGACGATGTAGTCCGTGTCGCGCTCGAACAGCTTGTGCGCGCGCAGCGCCTGGTTGACGTGATGCACGAGATTGACGTTCTCGATGTCGTAGAGCGAGCCGCCGGACAGCAGGCCCGCCTCGGTCAGCAGCGCCTCGATCCGCTCGATCCCCGGCTCGGTCAGCGTCACGCTGCGCGCCTTCTCGTCCTTCTCGTAATGCTCGTCCTCCAGCTTGGGGATCAGCTTGTCGACCCGCGTGTACATCTCCGAGGAATCCTCGGCCGGGCCGGAGATGATGAGCGGCGTGCGCGCCTCGTCGATCAGGATCGAGTCGACCTCGTCGACGATGGCGAAGTTGAAGTCGCGCTGCACCATCTCGGACAGCTGAAACGCCATGTTGTCGCGCAGGTAATCGAAGCCGAACTCGTTGTTGGTGCCGTAGGTCACGTCGCAGGCATAGGCGGCGCGGCGCTCGTCGTTCCGCAGGCCGTGGACGATGCAGCCCACGCTCAAGCCGAGGAAGCGGTAGATCTGGCCCATCCACTCGGCGTCGCGCTGGGCCAGGTAGTCGTTCACGGTGACGACGTGTACGCCCTTGCCGGCGAGCGCGTTGAGGTAGACCGCGAGGGTGGCGACCAGGGTCTTGCCTTCGCCGGTCTTCATCTCGGCGATCATGCCCCGGTGCAGCACCACGCCGCCCATGAGCTGCACGTCGAAGTGGCGCTGCCCGAGGGTGCGCTTGGCCGCCTCGCGGACCGTCGCGAAGGCGTCGACCAGAATGTCGTCGAGGCTCTCGCCGTCGGTCAGGCGCTGGCGCAGCGCCTCCGTGCGGCCGCGCAGATCGTCGTCCGACAGCGCCTCGAGCTCGGGCTCCAGGTCATTGACGGCGTCGACGGCGGGCTGCAGGCCCCGAAGAAATCGTTCGTTGGCGGATCCAAACAGCCGCTTTGCGAGCGTGCTGAACATCAGGCTCCTCGGGGTGGAATCAGGGCGGGACTCGTGAAAAATCGCGGGTCAGACATAGGCGTCCGGTCGGGGTCTGTCAACGCCGCCCCCCGGCCGCCGCAAGGGCGCCCCGGAGCCGCTCCGGGGGCGCCCGGGGGCCGCCTCGGAAGCCGGTTTCCGACGCCGGGCCGGGGCGCGCCGGCCCGCATACTTGTACTCTGCGAGCCCGCGTGCATGATGCCGGCAACGATGCCGACACGGGGATCGGCGGTGAATTCCGGCCGCCCGCCGTCCTCGTCCACTTCAAGGAGTTAACGAATGAAGATGCAGTCTTTGACGGCGGCCGCCCTGGCAGCGGCCGTGACCGTGGCGCCGCTGGCGGCGCTTGCCCAGGACACCACCGCCGAGCCGAGCACGGCCGAACAGACCGCGCCCGCTCAGGACGCCAACCCGGTGGTCGCCCGCATCGACGGCCAGCCGGTCTACCGCAGCGAGGTCCTTGAGCTGGCGCTCAGCCTGCCGGCGCAATATCAGGCGCAGATTCAGCAGATCTTCCCCCTGCTGGTGCAGCGCCTGATTGACTTCAAGCTCGCCACGCGGGCCGGCCAGGCGGCCGGGCTGGCCGACGATTCGGAGGTCAAGGCGCGGGTCGCGGCGGCCGAGGAGCGGGCCATCCGCGACGTCTATCTCGAGCGCCACATCGCCAAGGAGGTCACCGAAGAGGCGCTCCGCAAGCACTATGAGGAGTATCTCAAGGACAATCCGCCGAAGGAGGAGCAGCGCGCCCGCCACATCCTGCTGAAGACCGAGGACGAGGCCAAGGACGTGATCGCCAAGCTGGACGGCGGCGCCGACTTCGCGGACCTGGCCAAGGAGCTCTCGACCGGGCCCTCCGGCGCGCAGGGCGGCGACCTCGGCTACTTCACCGCCGACCAGATGGTGCCGGAGTTCTCCGCGGCGGTCAGCAAGCTGAATGTCGGCGAGTACACCCACACGCCGACCAAGACGCAGTTCGGCTGGCACGTCATCAAGCTGGAGGACCGTCGGCAGAAGCCGCAGCCGACCTTCGAGGAGATGGCCCCGCAAATGCGCCAGGACATGGCGCGCGAGGTGGCGACCAAGCTGTTCCAGGAGATGCGCGACAAGTCCGAGATCGAGGTGACGGCGGCCGGCGGCGCGCTCAACCCGGCGGCCGCGCCCGAGACGTCGCCGGATCAGGCGCCCGAACAGGCGAACTGACGGCCATGGCGGTGCCGCGCTCGCCCCTGGCGCCGGACGGCTTTCCGAAGCTGCCGCCGCTGGCGGGCGTGCGCATCGCCACGCGCGCCTGCGGCGTGCGCTACAAGGGCCGCACCGACGTCTGCCTGATGGCCTTCGCGCCGGGCACGGCGGCGGCCGGCGTGCTGACCCGCTCGCTGACCGCCTCCGCGCCGGTGCTGTGGTGCCGCAAGGCGCTCAAGGGCCGGCGCGCCCGGGCCGTCCTGGTCAATTCCGGCAATGCCAACGCCTTCACCGGCCGGGCCGGGGTCGCCGCCGTGGTGCACACCGTGGAGGCCGTGGCCACGGCCCTGGACTGCCGCCCGAGCGAGGTCTTCGTCGCCTCGACCGGCGTGATCGGCGAGCCGCTGCCGGACGAGCGCATCACCGCCGAGGTCGGCGCGCTGACGCGCGCGCTTTTCGACGACGCCTGGCAGACCGCCGCCGAGGCGATCATGACCACCGATACCTATCCCAAGGGCGCCACCCGCCGGGCCGAGATCGGCGGCGTGCCGGTGACGCTCAACGGCATCGCCAAGGGCTCCGGCATGATCGCGCCGGACATGGCGACCATGCTGGCCTTCGTCGCGACTGACGCGAAGATCCCGGGCGCCACGCTGCAGGCCCTTTTGGAGCGCGGCGCGAAACGGTCGTTCAACGCGATCACCGTGGACGGCGACACCTCGACCAGCGATACGCTGCTGCTCTGCGCCACCGGGCAGGCCGCGCACCGCCGCGTCTCCGACGCCGGCGACCCGCTGCTCAAGGGGTTCCGGGCGGCGCTGGAGGACCTGCTGATCGACCTCGCGCAGCAGGTGGTGCGCGACGGCGAGGGCGCGCAGAAGTTCGTGACCATAACGGTCGGCGGGGCGGCCTCGGCCCGCGCGGCGCGGCGCATCGGCCTCGCCATCGCCAACTCGCCGCTGGTCAAGACCGCGATCGCCGGGCAGGACCCCAACTGGGGCCGCATCGTCATGGCGGTCGGCAAGGCCGGCGAGAAGGCCGACCGCGACCGGCTGGCGATCCGCATCGGCGGCCTGGAGGTGGCGCGCGACGGCCAGGTCGTGCCCGGCTACGACGAGGCGCCGGTCGCCCGCCACATGACCGGGCGCGACATCGAGATCGAGGTCGACGTCGGCGTCGGCCGCGGCCGGGCCACGGTCTGGACCTGCGACCTGACGCACGGCTACATCGACATCAATGCCGACTACCGGAGCTGAGCCCGGCGGCTGCTGGGGCGCCGCCAAGGCCGCGCCCGCCGGCGCCCGCGAGGTGCTGCTGGTCGCCGCCGTCGCGCTGATCGACACCGACGGGCGGGTGCTGCTGGCGCGCCGCCCGCCCGGCAAGGCGATGGCCGGGCTGTGGGAGTTCCCCGGCGGCAAGCTGCACGCCGGCGAGACGCCGGAGCAGGCCCTGGTGCGCGAGCTGCACGAGGAGCTCGGCGTCGACACGCGGCAGAGCTGCCTGGCGCCGATCGGCTTCGCCTCGCACGCCTACGAGGACTTCCACCTCCTGATGCCGCTCTATGTTTGCCGCGTGTGGCGCGGCATCCCGCAGCCGCGCGAGGGCCAGGAGCTCGCCTGGGTGCGTCCGGCGCGGCTCGGCGACTACGCCATGCCGCCGGCCGACGCGCCGCTGGTGGCGCAGCTCAGGGACCTGCTGTAGCGGGCTCGTCGTCGGGCCTTCGCTACGCACCCAACAGTCGGCTTGACATGCTATAAGATTGGTTTCATAAGGGTGATGTTCTTGCTTTGTTCTATGCACAATGGCTGAAAAAACGCTAATCGAGTGGACCGATTCGACCTGGAACCCGGTAACAGGTTGCACCAAAATCGGGCCCGGTTGTGATAATTGCTACGCAGAGCGAATTGCAGAGCGATTTCGCGGTGTATCGGGTCACCCGTTCGAGTACGGCTTTGATTTGACGCTTCGCCCACAGCGGATGACACAGCCGCTTCGCTGGCAGAAGCCACGCATGATTTTCGTCAATTCCATGAGTGACCTATTTCATAAGAGAGTTCCTATCGAGTTCATCGACCGAGTCTTTGAGACGATGGAATTAGCGAACTGGCATATTTTTCAAATACTCACGAAACGAAGTCCACGCATGCGTTCTTACATCAATCAACGATACAAATTTGGGTCTGTACCTCGCAATATTTGGTTAGGTGCCTCGGTTGAGGATGGCGCTAGGAAATCGCGTATCCGACACTTACGGGAGACGACTGCAAGCATTCGATTCCTATCAATCGAACCGCTAATTGGGCCTATCGGTTGGCTCGACCTTGCCGGAATCCATTGGGTTATAGTTGGTGGTGAGAGCGGACCTAATGCGCGACCGATGAACGTTGAATGGGCGCGAGAAGTCCGCGACCAGTGCGTCACTGAGAATGTCCCATTTTTCTTTAAACAGTGGGGTGGCCGAACCGCCAAGTTTGGCGGCCGACGCCTTGACGATCACGAATGGAATCAATGGCCCGATCATCATCCGAAATTCAGCCAAAGTCGGAGTAATACACCCATCGCAGCGGAGTAAGCGGTAAATGGCTGCGCCAAGAACCACGGTGTGGAACTTGGACCCACATACCCGTGCGAAACACGAGATTCTCGAGCGATATCTCGAGGCTTGGATGCCGATCCTAAGCCATGGAAATTTTCCAAAGATTCTCTACATAGACGGCTTCGCTGGTCCCGGGGAATATAGCGAAGGCGAGGATGGCTCGCCAATCATTGCTTTGAAGACCGCATTGAAGTATCAGCCACCGCTCAGAGCGCAAATCTATTTCTTTTTCGTGGAAAAAGACAAAGAACGGGCAAGTCATCTCGATTCGTTGATCAAGAATATGGAGGTTCCAAGAAACTTCATCCCGATAGTTAATGGCGGAGTGACATTTGAAGATGCATTCCATCGTTTCTATCCCGAGTTTGCCGGTCCAAACGATAGGCTGCCACCAACTTTCGCATTCATCGATCCATTCGGCTGGACAGGTGCGCCATTCTCGATTGTCGAGAAAATCATGCGGCATCGAAGTTGCGAGGTGTTCATCAATTTTATGTATGAGGAAATAAATCGCTTCCTCGTTCATCCTGATCAGGTGCAGAATTTTGATTCTTATTTCGGGACAGAAGACTGGCAATCTCTTGCGAATATCAGTGATTCTCGTGAACGGAATCGACGGCTTCACGACCTCTATGTAAGCCAGTTACATAAACAGGCTGGCGTCAAATTTGTCCGGTCATTTGAAATGAAAAATAAGCGAGGTGTTACGGATTATTATCTCTTCTATGCCACAAATAACATAGTTGGTCTAAAAAAGATGAAAGAAGCGATGTGGAGAGTCGATGAAGGTGGAGAATTCGCGTTTTCGGATGCTACAGATCAAAATCAATTTGTACTCTTTGAGAAAGCGCCAAATTATGGGCTCCTCCAACGTCAAATTATAAGTCGGTTTAGAGGGCATCCGGTATCTAGAGGCGAAATAGAACATTTCGTCGTCACGCAAACTGCGTTTCGCGAAACACATTACAAAAAGCAAGTGCTGGCCCCCCTGGAGACGGACGGGCGTCTCAGCGTATTGAATCCACCGGCTGCCAGAGGAAAAGGAACATTCAGGGACCCCAACTTGACGATTCTGATAAAAGCCTGAACTTAGCCTGACAGCTAAATTGCCTGGCAATGGTGTCATGATGGCCGCGGCGCGACGGTGTCGACAGATTCTCAATAGAGAAGAAACGCGTGGGGCCGGACTGTTTGGTCGAGGACGCCCTTGGGATTGACGATCTACGGCTCGCTCCGGTCGGCATCCAGCGCCCGGGCCAGGGAGGCCTGCGCGCTGCCCGGGTGCAGCGGCCGCGGCTGCGAGTCGTGCGGCGTCCAGCCGGTCAGATAGAGCACCTGGAAGGTGGCCGGCAGCCGGCCCTCGGCGTCGGCGAAGCGCTCCTCGTAGAGCGCGGCCGCGCGCAGCAGCACCGCGCGCCGCGTGAAGCGGCGGCTGCGCCCGGCGACGGCGTTGCCCTCGCCCATGCCGCGCAGCTCGCGCATCAGCG